>BNJU01001609.1_pt1 | contig 102863 bp, 174 predicted proteins | sample 8539281 | NCBI WGS metagenome assembly BNJU01 (sample SAMD00202456, study PRJDB9452) | human saliva metagenome | isolation source: human saliva | place: Japan | reverse complement strand
CACCTGGACCGCTCTCGCGCCGGCCCACTGCTCCGCCGCGTCGTCAGGCAGCCTCATCTCAGCGACCTGGCTGATGGAGGTGTGCAGCTCCCGACGCCTTCACCGGAGTCGAGCAGCTCGAGTGAGAACCTGTAGTGTCAGCCTGTCGCCGCGGGCGACCCAGGTACTGTCGTGGCCGCTCGGAGCGATGGCATCACCGGCCATGAGGGCCCGGTCGCGAGCATCGGCCCAGTCCGACGACGACACTGACCATGTCGGCGGCTCCGTCCCTCCAGGAGTCGAGCGTCGACGCCCTCGGTTGAGCTCCCGGTGGTGGCGGAGACGGGCGCCAGCGAGCCGGGCACCAGCGCTGGCGGACGCCGACGGTCGCGCAGGGCCAGCGGGCTGCGACCGCGCCGAGCGCCCACGCGGGCCTGTAGCGAGACCAGAGGGCTTTGGCCGGTCCCCAGGCGGCCAGGCTGAGGCCACCAGCACCACCGCCGCAGTCCCCAGACGCGTGTGCGTCTGCGCCCTGCTCTGCCCTCTCCCCAGCGTATGGCCGCGGGCCCCGCCCGGTGCTGTTGGCGCTACCGACCTCCTTCCGGGGCTGCGCCCTCGTCCCTCAGCCGGGGAACCTGCCCCCGCTCTGAGACTGAGCCTGGAACCGACCGTGCGGCAGTCGGGTGCGGGCCGCTGCTCGCAGGGAGCCGGCAGCCAGGCGGGCGCCGTCGAGGCAGCTCAATGGGTGAGGCCTGCCTAGCTGAGGCGCTCGGGCCGCCAGGTCCCGAGCACTGGGACGGTCAGCGGGATCCTCGGCCAGCGCGTCAGTCAGGATTCCCGCCAGGCGCCGGGAGGCAGTGCCACCCTGTCCCGCGCACTCGGTCAGCAGGCGGGCCAGGGCGTAGACGTCACCGGCAGAGGACGCCGGGGCACCGGCGAGACGTTCCGGCGCGGCATACTCCTGTGTGCCCGTCTCCATGGCGGAGCCCAGTAGGTCAGCAGGACCGGATGTCCATCAGCGGCCACCAGGACGTTGCCGGCGAGATACGTCCCCCATGGGTCGCTCCAGTGCTCGTGCAGGTAGGCCAGTGCCGAGCCCAGAACGTCGCGTGGCCAGCCAGGAGACGTTCAGCCGTCCTCGCAGGACCACGTCGAGTCCCGCCCCTTCAACGAGGTCCATGATGACGCCCTGCCCGGTTGTCGGGCAGCAGACCACCTCCCGCACGGTCACCAGTGCAGGGGTGGCGCAGGACGCGCAGATCGGCCAAGCGCCGCAGGACTATGGCTCCAGCACGTCCCGTGGGGCAGGTCGACGACCCGGATGACCACATCGCGGCCCCTGTCCGTCGAGGCCACGGCGAGGGCGCTGGAGGCGGTCGAGCGCCCATGACCTCACCAACGGTGTAGCCCTGCTGCGACAGGGTGCTGAGTGCCGAGTCGGAATGCTCGGCCCGCGTCCGGGAGGGAGGCAGCGGGCTGCGAGGGCCGACACGCGCGGGCCGCCGACGGCAGGACAGGTGACGGCGCCGGGCCTGGCACGGTGGGAGCGCACCGTCCGAGAGCGGTCGGCAGGGGCGGGGGCACGTCGTCGGGCTCATGACACTCCCATGGTCATCACGGCGCTCCGGATGACCAGCCCTTTCGACCGGCCTGTGGATAACTCGGGCTCGAGTGCCGGTTGTGGTCACGTAGACTGCGCCCGTGCTGCGTGAGGACATGGAGCTCGGTTCCGGCTCATCCTTCATGAGGGTTGGCAGCGAGAGGGATGCTTCACGGCGAGTCGTGGAGGGCGCCGCCTCGACGCTTCTGCTCGTGGAGCACGAACCGGTCATACCGTCGGCAGGAGGGCCCACTCCTGGGAGCGGCCCAGCGCCGAGCGTCGTCGAGCCCAGTCACGTACCGGTGGTCGACGTGGACCGTGGCAGCAAGACCACCTGGCACAGGCGGACAGCTGACCGTGTACGCGATCCTGCGCCTGGCCCAGCCCATTGACGTCATCCGCTACGTACGGGCCCTGGAGGCCGCCGTCATTGACCTGTGCGACCTCTACGGACTGGAGACGATCCGTGTCGAGGCGCTCCGGGGTCCGAGCTGCCGGCCGATCCTGCAGCCGCGGGCGAGGCGGATCAGCGCATGCGCCCGAGCGCAAGATCTGCGCTCTGGGGGTGAGGGTCGCCCGCGGCGTGACCATACGCACGGATCGGCCTGAACGTCGACCCCGACCTGGAGGCCTTCTCCTTGGACCGCATCATTCCCTGCGGAATCGCCGACGCCGGCGTGACCTCACTGACAGCAGAGACCGGCAGGCACCTGGAGACCAGCGCCCCCGCAGACGCCCTGGTCTGCGCCCTGGAGAACCATCTGGCTCCCTTGGTGGCGGATGCCACGTGACAACTGAGGCCTCACTCCTGGGCCGGAGGTCCTATAAACCCTCGGGGGACTAGGCTCACCGTGGAGACCGTCGTCGGTGAGGTGAGGAGGTGAACGTGAGCACCACCGTGGCCCCTGAGGACGCAAAGCTCCTGCGGGTTGAGGCGCGCAACGCCCAGACCCCCATTGAGTCCAAGCCCGACTGGCTGCGCACCCGCGCCGTCGTCTCCGACACCTACCAGGAGGTCCGCGGCCTGGTGAGGGAGAAGAGCCTGCACACGGTGTGTGCTGAGGCCAACTGCCCCAACATCTACGAGTGCTGGAACGACCGTGAGGCCACCTTCCTGGTGGGCGGCGAGATGTGCGCCCGACGCTGCGACTGCGCGACATCGCCACCGGACGTCCCACCGGGTACGACGTCGATGAGCCCAGGCGCGTGGCCGGTCTGATCACGGGAGATGGACCTGCGCTACGCCACCGTCACCGGGGTGGCCCGCGACGACCGTCCCGACGGCGGCGCCTGGCTCTACGCCGAGACCGCCCGCCAGGTGCCGAGCTCTCGCCGGGCACCGGCGTCGAGCTGCTCATCCCCGACTTCGAGGGAGCGACGCGGCGGACGTCTTCTCCTCGCGCCCCGGGTTCTCGGCCACAGCCTGGAGACGGTCCCGCGCATCTTCAAGCGGATCCGGCCGGCCTTCTCCTACCAGGGCAGCCTCGACGTCATCACGGCCGCGCGAGGCGGACTGGTCACCGAGTCCAACCTCATCCTGGGCATGGGCGAGACCCGTGACGAGATCGAGGCGAGCCATGGCGCCTGGTGGAGAGCGCGCTGCGACATCCTCACCATCACCCAGTACCTGCGCCTCCAAGCTGCACCACCCCGGTGACCGCTGGGTCAAGCCTCAGGAGTTCGTGGATCTCAGCCCGCCTGGCCGAGGAGATCGGGGTTCGCCGCCGTCATGAGCGGGCCCCATGGTGCGATTTCCCTCCTACCGCGCCGGCATGCTGTGGGGACGGGCCATGGTCAGAGGCGCGGTCGCCCCATCCCCGAGCACCTCTCGCAGCTCGCCGAGCCGGCCACCGCCCGCCAGGAGGCGTCGGCCTGCTGGGGCCCCACCCCACTCCGCCGCCGCCTGCTGGGCGAGCGCCCAGGTCCACGCAGCCGACCCCGGTTCCCGGTGCGCACCGGCCTGCCACGCTGACGGCGAGACCATGTGCGCGCGCACCAACGCTCGTCTATGGTGTGCCCGTGAGTGGTGCTTGATCCCCCAGCCGAAGAAAAGCGCCGGCTGGCTCAGTGCCAGACATCGGGACTCCCACGATCTCGCGGCGGGCTACCGTGGATCGGATGGGTGATGCTGGCGGTACTCGCCACCTGCCCTCGCCCTGGGGGCCGCTGTCTCCTTCGGCTACGGACTGTCGTGGTACTGGCTGATGGTGGGCATCCTCATGGCTCATGATTGACGCTGGTCATTCTGTCAGTCGAGCGTGCGCCGTGCTTCTCCCAGATCGAGGGAATGCCAGGAGCGGCGAAGGCCGTTCTGGACCAGATCGGTCGTTGGTTTCGTGGAGCCCGAGCCCGTGGCCTTCACCAGGACCAGGACCTCGTGCGCGTGGTGGGACGCCCCGGTGTCGTTCTCGTGGAGGGACTTCGCGCACCCGCACCCGACGCATGTTGGCCGAGGAGGAGCGCAAAGGTCCATCGGCTGCTGTCGACCGTTCCATCACACCCTCTCAGGTGGGCACTGACGCCAGCCAGGTACGCCTGACCGACCTGTCAAGACACTGCGCCGGCTCCCGACCAAAGCCCACGTCACCGACTGACAGCGAGATCACGCAGGTCTCGGGCGTCTGACGTCGATGGCCGCAGGAACTGCCGATCAGCACATCTGATCAATCAGGTACGCCCCGACCGCCGTGCCATGCGCGCGCGACTCTCGGCACCGCCCACCTCCTCCCATCACTCAGAGGCCCTGCCGGAATCACCAGCCCCAGCGATGAACGGGCGAAAGCTGCTCCAGGCGCTCTCGCCTCATTCCTGCGTCACGTAGCGTGCCATCATCGTGGCTCTGTTGTCCAGCCGCGGTGCATGCGTGTGGAGTATGCGCGCCGTTTCACCACTTGGAGGAGATATGTTCAAGGACGCATCCGAGGCGCTGACCGTTCATCGAGGAAGGAGAATGTCTGCGCATGGTCGATAGTGCGGTTTCTTAGCGACCTACCCGCGACGTCGCTGGCACGGCACTATTCCACTGTGGCGGCGCCAGAGGATGGGGGCACTCGCTGACGGCCTGATGTTTGACGAGCTCGTGATCGAGGGCCTGCACCGCGATCCCGAGGTCCAGATATGAAGCTGGCGGTTTCTGATGTGACCACCGCATTCCTGGACCCGTTTCGCGAGGAAGACGGTCGTGCAACTTCTCGATCGTCGATCCCTTCACGGAGGACGGGTCTACTCCGCGACGCTCGATCGCCGCCAAGGCCGAGGACTGCGCTCCACCGAGACCCGCTGACACCTGCTACATCGGGCCGGGCCGAGTTCTACCTCGTCGACTCGCTGCGCTACGAGCCTACGCCCGAGTCGCTACGCCATCGGCTGACTCCTGCGGCGGCACACGGAACGCAGCGGGCGAGAGGAGGGCGGCAACAAAGCGCTACAGCCGCTGGGCGGCTACTTCCCGTCACTCCCCAACGATCAGGTGGCCGATATCCGGGACCGCGTGGTCACGCACCTGCACCCTCGCCTCCGGACACGGAGATCGAACGGGCCCACCACGCGAGTCGGGACCTGCCGCGGACAACAGAGTCAACTGCCGAGTTCAGCTCCTGCTCTCGCCGCAGGCGGCGCGACGTGATGAAGTTCAAGTACATCATCAGGAACAGGGCCTGGCGCAACGCTTGAGACGGCCGCCTTCATGCAAAGCCGATGCTCGGCGACAGCGGCTCGAGCATGCGCACCACTCGCTGTGGAAGGACGGCCAAGCCGCTGTTCTTCGACGAGGCGGGGCTGCAACCAGCTCTCGAGACTCCGCCCGCTGGTACATCGAGTGGGATCCTGGCCCACGCCCCGGCATGCGCCTTCACCAACCGATCGGCTGAACTCCTTCCACCGCACGTCCCCGGCTTCGAGCGCCGGTCAACCTGAATCTACGCGCCCTGCAGCCGCTCGTACCACATCCGCATCCCGGTCGCAGCTCCTCCCCCAAGGCCAAGCAGGTGGGTACCGGGTGCGGATCCACCTCCTCCAACCCCTACCTGTGCTTCGCCGCCGTCCTCCATGGCCAGATTGGCATCCACCAACCACATCAAGCCCGGGCCATCGTAAAAAGGACCTCCACAAGCTGGCTCGAGGTACTTCGACATCGACAAGCTCCCCAGAACCCCAGCCTGGACCCAGCGCGCTGGAGGCCTGGAACGACCACGACTTCCTCACCGAGACATCTCACCCGACCTCATCGCCCGGCGCGCAGGATCGGGGAGACCCACAGCGACCCCAGCCCGTGGAGGAGGCCGGCCTTGTCCAAACGGTCCGGCAATCCGTCGGCCTGCTCCAGCCCTCATTCTCATCCAGGGGATTTCCGAAGGCGGTGTCGAGTGCCTGCACGACATTGGCCTCGTGCGACCGTGGCGTACGAGAATGAGCCTCACGGCGGCAAGTCTGCCAGGTTCGCAGGGCAAGGACTCACGACGACGGTGGCGATTCTTACCGCCCACAAGCCTCCAGCCCGCTGCGATCTGCGCCCGGTCAACTCCAGGGATAGGGCGCGCCGCCTTCTGGTAGCACGTGGGCGGTTCACCCGCCTGGAGCCCTTGAACTGGCGTTTTGGAGGCTGCCGTCCCGGAATCCCGACGTGACTGCGCGCGCGCTCACGGAGCCGACACTGACGAATGCGACGGCGACTTCAGGCTGTGCGCTGAGCTCGCCGATACTAGGTGCAAGCCTCGACGACGCCGAGACGGTCGAACCGTGGGCGGCGGCGTCGGCGAAGACACTGCGCTCGGGCCACCGAGCGCGCAGTGGCGGGCGCTGCGGCGGCAGAGGTCCCGAGCCCGCTCGCTGCCCGCACTGGAGGCCGATGAGTGCGCCCCACCAGACGGATCTCCTGCACTCTGGATGGGAGGACCCGAGCGCGGCGAGGCGCGCCCGTTCCCAGGACGATCGCCGAGCGCAGGCGGCTGGCCAGGATCCAGTGCCGCGACCAGCGTTCCTCCTCGCCATCCGCGCTCAGTACCTCGGCCTGGACCGCGGCCTGAGCGCGCGCCGACGGTCGAGGTGGTCCGCAACTGTATCCGACCGGCGTGGGCGAGCCTGGAAGCACCCGGGCGCTCCACTCCACGTCACCGACCTACCGCCGAGCCTCGAGGTGGCGGCCGGTCACTGCCCCGTGGCAGGCGCTCGGCCTCCACCCGCGCCTTGATCCTGCGGACCTCAGCGTCCTGGGGCGCCAGGACCCTCCTGCGCCCAGCGCGCAGCGGGTTGATGAGCCTCCTCGAAACGCCGACCCAGGTCTCGGTCCGCTGGCGCAGGGACGGGCGCGCAGCAGTGCCCGACGCTCACAGGGCGGACCAGCGGCCGTAGTACTCGCGGTAGGCGTCCAGCGAGCGGCTCACGACGCCGTTGCGTGTCCTCGCCTCAAATCGCAGTCCACCTCAAGGGGGTGCGGGAGCGCCGCGGCCAGCAGTCCCATGACCTGTTTGGCGACGGCCCGGCCTCCGGGCGGCAACCTCCTCACCCGCCCCGTCGCGGGCCTGGTGACGAAGAGGGTCGTCCGCGTCCGAGGCGTACCCGATCTCGCGGCCTCCCAGGCGTCCCATGGCGATGATGGCATGGCGGGCGCGCGCGGCCTGCCAGCACCCGCTGGCGTCGGGCCCGGCGGAGACGGCTTCCAACCCGTCGCGTGCGCTGGGCGATGACCAGCCCGGTGGCCACGGGTCAGCGCCCTGGCCAGGGACCGCGCCGGTGGCGTCGGAGAGGATGGAGGCGGTGCGTGCGGGGTCGCCACCGTCCAGGGCAGTCCGCCAGTGAGGCCTGCAATTCTCCTCACGGGCACGGCACTCAGGACCGCTCTGAACTGCCCTCAAGCGCCTGCTCGGCAAGGGCAGCGTCATCGGAGCCGGTCAGGCCGCGACGGCGCAGGACGGCGCGACCTCCTCCGCCAGGGCGCGCCGGATCGGCGCGAAAGTTTGCCGTCGCCGTCGAGCGCATTGTGCGATGGACTCGCGAAATCCCGCGAGGCGCCCGGTGGCTCCAGGTGCGCGCCGGAAAGCGACCTGGACACAGCCTGCGCGCGCCACCGGCGCGAGTCCTGCAGCATGGCCAGGTACCAGTGCGAGCTCGATGGCCTCGGACAGCCGCCGGAAGGAGAGAGCAGACCGAAATCGGGGTCGGCTCTCACCGATCCAGCCGATGATGAGACTGGCAGCAACTGGCGCTGGATCGCGCGCGACGGCTGACCTCGGTGAGGGCCTCGATGTGGCGCAGGGCCCCGTCGATCCGCGTAGCCGACTCGCGGCAAGACGCCTGCGCGCCGCCTCAGGACTCAGGAGCCATCTCATCGGCGCTGAGGGCGGCCGCGAAGCGCCAGCAGGGGACGCAGCAGATCTCCTGCGGAGGGCCCGTGCCTGCCGGCGCAGGTCCCGGAAGTCCTCCCACAGGCTGTCTCCGCGTCCCAGGCAGTCGCTGATGCCCTGCTCGGATGCGGCGCAGGTCCTCCTCCTTCTCAGGAAGGTTAGGTGCGTGGCGCAGCCGGAAGAGCCTGGGCTGCGATGCTTCCAGCAGCCGCAGGGCCTTGTAGCAGCCGCCTCGGCTGCCGCGCTGCGTCGGTGCGGCTGACGTATCCGCCTGCGCTGAGAGCGTCGAGGGCCTCCAGGGTGGCATCAATGCACGCGCAGACTCTCGTCGGAGCGGCCGTGGACGAGCCTGGAGGAGCCTGGACAGTAACTCAACGTCCCGCAGTCCCCGGGGCCCGCCTTTCGATACGCCGGTCGACCTCCACGCGGCACGGACTCCTTTCTCCACCCGGCGCCGCATGGCACGGGCGTCTCTCGACGAAGTTCTCCTGTCGGCTGGCCTCCCACACGTAGGGCGCCACGCTGCAGTCAGGCGGGCCCGAGCCTCGACGTCGCGCCGGCGCAGGCCCTGGCCTTGAGCAGGGCCTGAACTCCCAGGAGGCGGCTCCACCCGCGGTAGCAGGGCCAGGTGGGTCAAGCGCGCACAAGCGCACCATCCCTTGCCCCTCGACGCAGCGCCGTGTCCAGTGGCCACAGAGGCCTGCGGGCGCGGTGGCGGAGACGACGTGGGCGGTTCTCAGTGGCCAGGTGCGTGCCGACCTCCACGAGGCGCTCCGCTGATCGGCCCTGAGCCCCCTGAGGAACCCGCGGGCGGGGCCGACGACGCAGACGGACGCCGGACGCCCGAGATGTAGCTGGCCTCGCGGGCCCCGGTCTTTCCCATGGCGATCACCGCGAGGGCCACGTCAGCCGGCCTGCGGTCCACCCATGGGCGCGGGCGACGAGCAGGGCCGCGTCCAGGGCGGCGTCGGCGCTCTCGGTCATGCGGACGGCGCACGGTGGGACGTGCTCGATCGGGTCGGCGCGTGAGGTCATCGGCGACGATCGCCGTGAGCCGGTCCCGGTAGGCGCGTCGCAGCGCCGCGGTCGCCCGGCTGACGGCAGCGTCTCCCGTGTGGGGGTCTTTCGTCGCTGTCCGAGGGGGCCGCATCCACGGGGTCGGCCTGCCCCAGGCGCGTCGCGGACCAAGCCCGCCGTGCAGCGCCTCACCGGCGCCGGGCCTCCCTGCGGGGCGTCCCACGCCCTGTCAGGCGCGAGCGCGGCAGGAGGCGCCCAGGATGGGCCACGAGGAAGTCGTGCCCAGGGCTCCGTGAGGCGCTCCAGGACCGCGAGCAGGCGGCGCCTGTGCTCACGCGGCCCCGCGGCAGGATCGCTCGCGACGCCGCACAGCAGTGCTAGCTGGCGTCGCCGTACTTCAGTCTCGACACCGCCCACCGATGCCCGGTGAGCCTGATTCGGCCGCGGTGGCGGCCTTCGGCGAGCCGGACGAGGCTGAGCAGAGCCATGTCGACGCGGTGAGTGCCAGGGAGTCAATGAGCTCCTCACGCTCAGGCCCCAGCCGTCTCTTCAGCGGGTCGGCCGCCCAGCCGTGTGGAGCGGTCCGCCAGGCGCGCCCACCGGTGGTCACCTGCCTCGCCGACGCGTCGGCCTGGAGTTGTCCGGCAGGTGAAAGGGCAGCAGGCCGTCGCCCAGGAGCCTTCCGCGGGCGGCGTCAGAATCCGCCGCAGCAGCAGGGTCCTGGGCGAGGAGCCAGCGCCGAGGGGGACCCGATCGGCGCTCGCTTCGCCGCGGTCTTTCGCCGCCTGTCTCCTGCTCCGCTCGCGCGCGCGGGAAGAACTGGTTGATCTCGAAGTCGGTGACTTGCGCGTCGCGGTAGGCCGTACTGCGGCGCTTGTTGCGCAGGAAGAACTCGAAGGTGTCCTCGCCGAAGGTGTCCGCCACCAGGTCGGGAGCGCTCCATCGCGGTGACTCGCGCTCTTGATGCGAGGTGGGCAGGCGAATGCCCAGCGCGCCTTTGCGCTCCATCTCTGACAGGGCCCAGACATCGTCCTCGGCCTGAGCCTCGTAGCCTCCCTCTGATGCCCTTGAGGCCGGCGGCAAGAATGCACCGCGGTAGGCGTGGTAGGGGTTGGCTGAGGAGTCGATGCCGTGAACTCCACCCGCGCGGACTGGGCCTTGCCGGGCTTGTGCCATGACGCGCACCAGGGCGGAGCGGTTGTTGTGGGCAGCACACGTACTGGGGGCCTCGGTCCCCTCCCCACAGGCGCTTGTAGGAGTTGACGTGCTGGTTGGTGACGGCCGCGTGATCTCGAGGCGTGGTGCAGCAGGCCGGCGATGAAGGAGCGACCGGTGGCGGAGAGCCTGGTACTGGCCGGCGGGGGTCGAAGAAGGCGTTGCGGTCACCCTCGAACAGGGAGAAAGTGGGTGCGCATGCCCGAGCCGAACTCGCTGGGGAAGGGCTTGGGCATGAAGGTCGCCAGGCAGCCTCCTCTGAGGGCCACCTCTCCACGACGGCGCGGAAGGTCATGCATGTTGTCCGCCATCGACAGGGCGTCGGCGAGCGCAGGTCGATCTCGTTCTGGCCCGGGCCACCCTCGTGGTGGGAGAACTGCACCGAGATCCCCATCTGCTCGAGCATGAGGATGGCGTGGCGGCGGAAGTCGTGAGCGGTGCCCCGGGCACGTGGTCGAAGTAGCCGGCGTCGTCAGTGGGGCGGATGCGCCCGTCGGCGTCGGGTTGACCAGGTAGAACTCGATCTCCGGGTGGATGTAGCAGGTGAAGCCGGCCTCGGCGACCCGAGGCGAGCTGACGCTCGAGCACGGAGCGCGGGTCGGTGCGGGCGGGCTCGCCGTCGGCGTGAGGACGTCGCAGAACATGCGGAGCCACGCCGTTGTCCCCGTCCGCCAGGGCAGCATCTGGAAGGTGGAGGGTCAGCCAGGAGCATGTCGGACTCGAAGACGCGCGTCGAGTCCCTCGATCGCCGATCCGTCGACCGATGCCTCTCGAAGGCGCTCTCGACCTCGGCCGGTGCGATGGCCACGGACTTGGTTCGTCCGGAGACGTCGGTGAACCACAGGCGGATGGAGCTGATGTCGCGTTCCTCGATGGCTCGGAGCACGTACTCCTGCTTGTCCATGGGTGCCTCCTCAGCGTGGGGTGCGGCAGCGGGCCGACGGCGTGGCCGGCGTTCTTGCGCCTGAGACGTTCTGCTTGGTCCAGCCTAGTGCGCGGGTGCGTCAGGCAGGTTTCGGACAACGCCCACGGCGAAGGAGGTCAGAGGAAGGTCCGTGGCCCGTCCGACGCGCAGGCGCTGCAACACCTCAGGGTAGCCTCATGCCATGGCTACCCCGAGTCCCCTACGGTACGTCCGCTCCCCGTCGTCGCGAGGCGGCAAGCCCGTGCGCGTTCATCACCTGGCGGCCGCCAAGAAGGACGGCACCAGCTGGTCATGCTCACCGCCTACGACGCCGTGACCGCCCGGATCCTGGATGCCGCGGGAACCGACCTGCTGCTGGTGGGCGACTCCATCGGCAACGTCATGCTGGGGCATGACTCCACGCTGCCGGTGGAGCTTGACGAGATGGTAGTGGCCACCCGCTCGGTGGCCAGAGCGACTAGGCGCGCCCTGGTTGTGGCCGACCTCCTTCGGCACGTACGCGAGGCCGGTCCGGAGCAGGCACTGGCCAGCGCGGTAGCGTCTCATGAAGGCCGGGGCCAACGCCGTCAAAGCTCGAGGGCGGCAGCCCCGGGCAGCCAGCGTGAGGGCACTGGCCCAGGCGGGCATTCCCGGTGGTGGGGCACCTGGGGTTCACCCCGCAGAGCGTCAACATGCTCGGCGGCTTCCGGGTTCAGGGCCGTGGCGAGGCCGCTGACGTGCTGCTGGCCGACAGCGCAAGCACTGGCCGAAAGCGGGGCGGTCGCCCTGGTCCTGGAGATGGTGCCCGAGCCCTGGCCGCGCACGTCACCGAGTCGCTCACGATCCCCACGATCGGTATCGGCGCTGGCGCGCGCTGCGACGGTCAGGTCCTGGTGTGGACGGACATGGCCGGGATGACGGACTGGTCTCCGCGCTTCGCCCACCAGTTCGGGCAGGTCGGCGAGGCCTCAGGAGGCGGCCGCCGACTACGGGGACCGCGGTGCGACGAGTCCTCCCACGGAGAAGCACTGGTTCAGGCTCCTGACGGTTCCCGACAGTGATAAGACCCACAGCGTCATGGTGGAGGCCCTGAACCACTGGCCGGGAGGAAGGTCCCGCGAACCGGATGCCTCCTTCTATGCTACGACCATGACTTCTTCGGCTTCCCCGCGTCCTCGGCCTCGCTGGCTGACTCGCGCGCCGCGTGGCACGCTGACTCCCGGGACGCTCAGTCTGAGCGTCATGTGCCCGCGTCCATCGCACGCCCCGATACATGTTCCACGACGGCCCCGAGCGCGTGACGGCCTCGGAGATCAGGACGCCGAGACGATCGAGCGGATCAGGGTCGCGGGGCGACTGGCCGCCCGCGCCCCTGGCCGAGGCCGCCAAGGCGATCGCCCCGAGGGTGAGCACCGACGAGCTCGACCGGATCGCCCACGAGTACCTGAGCGACCACGGCGCCTACCCTCATGCCTGGGCTAGCATGGGTTTCCCCAAGTCGATCTGCACCTCGATCAACGAGGTCATCTGCCACGGCATCCCGACTCGACCCGCTTGAACGAGGAGACCTCATCAATCTTGACGTCACCGCCTACATCGGCGGGGTCCACGGCGACACGAACGCCACCTACGCCGTCGGCGAGGTCGATCGCAGACGGAGCTGCTCATCGAGCGCACCCGCACCGCGATGGAGCGGGGCATCAAAGCCGTCAAGCCCGGGGCGCGAGGTCAACGTCATCGGCCGCGTCATCGAGGCCTACGCCAAGCGCTTCGACTACGGGGTGGTGCGCGACTACACCGACACGGGCGTCGGCGAGGCGTTCCACCCGGGCCTCATCATCCCCCACTACGACGCCGCTCCCCTGCACGACGACGTCATCGAGACGGGCATGGTGTTCACTCATCGAGCCGATGCTCACCCTCGGGTGGCATCGAGTGAGCAGTGGGACGATGGCTGGACGGTGGTCACCAGGACCGTTCCTCGTACTGCGCAGTTCGAGCACACGCTTGTGGTGACCGAGGACGGGTGCCGACGTGCTCACCCTGCCTTGGCATTGGGTAGCATTGGGTATGGCTACCCATCCACATCCAGGGACGATCGAGCGGCGTCACGTTGCCTCACGATAAGGTGACGACGTAGGGTCCTTCGGTAGCGGACATCTCTATTCTGCCCAGGAAAGCCCATGCGGGTTTCTCCCTGTTTATTTCCTCCCGGAGGTTCTCATGGCTTTGCGCTCAATCCACCGCCGAACTGGCCCTGCGCCACCCGAGGGCTTCGAACCACCTGCAGGCTGGCAGCCCGACCCGGCCTGGGGACCGGCTCCTGAGGGCTGGCAGATCTCGGGTCGACGACTCGCCGCCTCCAGCGCCTCCGCTGCCTCGGCCGCAGGTGGCGCACCGAGGCCGACCCGGCGTGGGCTCTGACCCAGGCGGTGTCGACCGCCCCGACGGCCTCGTTGGGCACTGCCTCACCGGTTGCCGACCCGACAGGCATGTCGGCCTCCGCCCTCCGGGACTATGCCGGCGCTCCCGCAACTGCGGGTCAGCCCTTACGCGGCCAACATGGACTACGCCCAGTCGCCCACGCCCCTACCAGCCCCAGGGGCGGCCGGAGGCATGCAGCCTCCCACCGGCGGGTGGCAGCCCAATGCCGCCGCTCCGGCCGGCTCCGGCAACGGCTCCAGCCGCTGACCCAGCAGTGGTGGTTCTGGACCGGTATTGCTGCAGTCGTCGTGGTCGCCTCTGGTCATCGGTGGCATCTTCATGTTCAAGGGCGATTCCAGTGAGTCCGACAACAAGGCGGACAGCACCTCAAGCTCGGAGCCGAACCAGCACGAAGAAGGCTGACGACCTGACTCCGACGAAGAAGTCGAGCGACTCTGACGAGACCGGGACAGCCTCGGATCCGAAGAAGCAACGGCAAGTCGGGCAGCAACGACCCGGCTCAGCAGAAGGACCCCATCGACCCGAAGGCCGGTGCAATCACCCTGAATGCAGGCAAGTATGACGACGACCCAAGGCCTCGAGTCGATCGTCACCTTCGGGCGATGTCGAGTGGGAACGTCAATGCAGTCCATGAAGGCTGCCACGAGCCAGCACAGCACAAGGAGCCCCCTGCCGGCAAGGTGTATATTCGTGTTCCCGTCTGAGATCACCTACCACGGCGAGGCCAGTTCCAGGGTACGCTCCTGAGGATCGGTTTCACCCACGAGGGAAACACGGCAGGCATCGAGCTGCTCATCGGCGGGCAGTCACTCTTCAGCCGCCAGAGCACTGCCCCGCGATGGTGCAGCGCGAAGGGCGATTTCGTCTTCCTCGTTGACGAGTCCGCCGCCAATGAGAAGCAAAGGCGCCTTCGCGGTGAGCCTTCTCTCAGGTGGACAACAAGAATGAGGTCTACGTGGCGGCGAAGTAACGCGCACTACGCACCGTCCGACTAGATCGTGAGCGCAGCATGTGCACCGCCAGGAGTCATCTGGCGGGCCACAGCCGTTTCAACAGCGTTCTCGATCGGCGGACGAGCCGACCTGTACGCCGGGGAGTTCTGCTGCCGCCCGCCGTTGCCGGCCTGGGCGGTGGCGACTCATTCATCTTGGACCGCTGTTGCCAGCGGCCTCACGCGACCTACCCGCTGACTCGGGCGAGCAGCCTTCAAGCGCCAGCTGTGCGGTCTTGCTCCGGGCGGGTTTACCGAGCCGCGACGGTCACCCGCCGCGCTGGTGGGCTCTTACCCCACCCTTTCACCCTCACCCACCGGTATCCGATGGGCGGTCTACTCTCTGTGGCACTGTCCCGCGGGTCACCCCGGGTGGCCGTTAGCCATCGCCCTGCTCTGTGGAGCCCGGACGTTCCTCAGCCCGCCACCGTCATGAAGGCGGTGGCCGGTACCGCGGCCGCCCGGTCGGCTCGTCCGCGCGGTTCAGTGTAGCGCCGTGGGGCGTCAGTGCGGGGTCTCGCCGACCGTCGGCCCCTGATCTGCTGGGAGCCGCCTATCATGTGCGGGTGCTGATCCTGCTTCCTCCCTCTGAGGGAAAGACCGCCCCTGCCAGTGGACCGTCGCTGGATCTTGACTCGCTTCTGGGACGCGGACAGGCTCACTGCTGCGCGTCGCGAGGTGATGTCGGCGCTGGCTGAGGTGAGCCGGAGCGCCGAGGGAGCCTCCGTCCTGGGGCTGGGGCCGCGCAGCGCCGAGCACGTAAGAACGAACCTGGAGCTGGAGACCTCACCCTGCTCCCCCACTCATCAGCTGTTCACCGGGGTCCTGTACGAGGCCGCCGGGCTCGACTCGATCGCCGAGGAGGCGGCTGGACGGGCTGCGCTGGAGCGCCACTGCGTTGTTCTCTCGGGGCTGTGGGGCATCTTGTCCCCCACTGACCTGGTGCCCGACCACCGCCTGTCGATGGGCACGTCCCTGCCCGGACTGGGGCGCCTGCCAGCGTTCTGGAAGCCGCACCTGGCGCCGTCGCTCACCGACATGGCTGCACAGGGGCCGGTGGTTGACTGTCGGTCGGCGGACTATGCGGCCGCGTGGAAGCCGTCCGCGCGGACGGCATCGAGGTCGTAGCGTGCGCGTGGTACGCACCGCGGACGACGGTTCGCGCAAGGTGGTCTCCCACATGGCCAAGCACGCTCGCGGGACTGCTCACCGGAGAGCTTCTCAGGGCAGTCGCCGACGGGTCCGTGCCTGCGCACGTGCACGTGGACGACATCGCGACCATCGCCTGCCATCTGGAGGGCATCGACGACGTCGAGGTCTGCGAGCCGGACCGGCAGGGGCGACGGGTGCTCACCCTGGTGACTCGCTGAGGCCGGTGGCGGCCGGCGTCAGATGCGGCCGCCGTCAGATGTCCATGCGCACGATGATGACGTCGTTCTCCTCGGCGTGGATGACCTCCTCGGTCGGTGCGGCCACGATGCGGGCCAGCTCCTGGGGGCTGATCTCGACGGCGCCACCCTCAACGGTTCGTCCCCTGAGGGCCACTGCGCCGAGCCCGCCGGTGGAGGCGCGGACGGCCTCGTAGTCCGCCAGGAGGGACGCCTCAATGGTTCCGGCCAGGTCTGCCCGCTGGTTCTCCAGGGACTCGATCTCCTCATCGAGTCGGGCGAACTCGGCGTCGCGCTTGGCGGTGAGCTCCCGCCCGGCTGCACGGATCTCTGACTCCTCCTGGCTGAGGCGCTCCGCCTCCTGCCGGGCGGAGTCGAGCGCCTCCATGGCCAGGATCTGCGCCTCCTCCAAGGCTGACTGGCGCTGGCCGAGCTGGTCGATCTCCCCTGGATGGCGGAGAGGTCGCGGGCCGCGCTGGTTCCGGAGTGGAGGCGCTCGCGCAGCACCTCGGCGCGGCGCACCACCTGAGCGACCTCGTTTTCGCTGCGGGTGGCCTGCTTCTGGCCTCGTCGAGGGCGGCCTCCGCCCTGGATAGCTGCGCGCTTGTTGGCTTTGAGGCGTTCGATGACTGACCTCGATGCGGGTGAGGACCGGAAGGTGCTTGCGCTCGTGACGCAGCCGTGCGAGGCGGGAGTCGAGGTCCTGCAGGTCGATGAGAAGGCGCTGCTGGGCGATGGGGGCGCTTGTCACGGCGTGTGCTCCTTCAGGTGCGTACATGTTGTTGCTGCGAATCCTCTCATGCCCGGTCTGGTCCGGTGGGCAGGCGCAGCGCCCACGGGGTCCGTGACAATGGGAGACCTGGACGGCCAGCGAGGCTCCGCGGGAGTGGGCGTCTTCTGTGAGCCTGCGGGCCAGGGGCTCCAGGCCGACCCACTCAGGTGGCCCAGTGGGTTCCGCACAGGAGGTAGGGGCGGCCTGCTTCCAGGTGCTCGGAGGCGGGGTGGTGGCGCAGGTCGGCGGTGAGGAACACGTCGACTCCAGCCTCGCGGGGCCCGTTGCAGGAGAGAGTCGCCCGCCCCACCTGGAGACGGCGATGCGCTCGACGATGGCGTCCAGGTCCCCGCCCACGAGGAGGCCGGGGGCCGAGTCGGGCAGGGCTGCGGCGACGTCCTCGGCGAACCGGCGCAGGGTGACGGGCTGCGGGAGCGAGCCGATCCGTCCGATGCCCTGATCCGGGGAGGCGGGGTCAGGCTCGAGCGGCACGGTGGAGACGAGCCCGACCCGCTCTGCCAGGGCGTCGGCCACTCCCCCGTGGGCGGCGTCGAGGCTGGTGTGGGCGTTGAGGAGCGCGATGCCGGCGCGGATGAGACGGTGGATGCAACGGCCCTTGGGGTCGGTGGCCGCCACGTGGTCGGTTCCGCGCAGGTAGAGGGGGTGGTGGGTGATGACCATGTCGACGCCGGCGTTGATGGCCTCGTCGACGACGACTGCCACCGGGTCAACGGCCAGGAGGATGCTGCGCACCGGGTCAGCAGGGGTCGCCGCAGATGAGCCCGTTGGAGTCCCAGGAGGCGGCCAGGCCGGGAGGCGCGGCGGCCTCCACGAGGGCGACGACGTCACCGACGGTCAGGTGGCTTCCGACATGCTGCGCGAGGGCTCGTGGCCGGCTTCAGGGAGATGCGGGTGCAGGACGTGTGACTCATGCGACCAGGCTAGCGGTAGGGGCGGCAGTTGCTGAGGCGTGAGGGCTCGGATGCCCGCGGCGCCTGCGTGAGGGCGTGCCTGACGGAACACAGTGGGGAAAAACGACCGACGCGGCCGCCATCTGGGGTAACCTACTTTCGCGCTGCTGGCCCTCCGGTGCCGGCAGCGTCGGCCTCCTCGACGCCGTCGATGTCGTGGCCGCGCCCCCATAGCTCAGCGGTTAGAGCAGCGAGCTTATACCTCGTATCGTGCCTGATAAGCACAAGGTCCTGGGTTCGAATCCCAGTGGGGGTACTGACGCCCCAGTTACTCAAACATTGGGGCACCTCTTGCCTCCGTGGTGGAATCGGTAGACACCGCGACCTTAAAAGTCGCTGCCTACGGGCGTGCGGGTTCGAGTCCCGCCGGAGGCACCACAGCATCGCTATACAAACCCTCACCCTGAGAAACAGCCCCGGTGGCCGTCTCAGCCGAGGACCGTCGCCCACCTCCTGTCGAGGTGGGCGATTTTCGTAGGGCAGCGATCCGGGCCACGGCGCGCAGCCGTGCGCTGGCCAGCTGGTCGAACGGCCGGTTGAGCCGTGCTTCTAGGCAGACATCGCTGCCGGTGTCCGCCACACGGACAGAGCAGGGCGCCTCATCAGCTCGACGCGTTGGCTCACCACCAGCATCGTCCATCTCACATTCACCGCGCTCCTGCTCATCACGGCCACGCTGTCCACCAGCCTCATCACCAGTGCCCTTCACACTGCCGTCTTCCTCACCCCGCAGGCCATCACCACCGTCGCCAGGGCAGGATGACCCGGCCCTCCTCATCCACCGCTGGATTGACCAGCACCCGCTCGAAGAACACCTGGTTCAGCTGCTTCCTCAAGTGATCCGGTGCCGCCATATACAGCCGGTAGCAGTCCTCCAGCAGATCCAGCGCCTGCTCCACATGCGCCCGCACCAGCTTGGCATCCGCCTGGTAGGCATCAAGCTGACGCTGAATCCCCGCCAGCTCTCGTCCCAGCCGCTCCTGCTCCTCCTCAGCAGCTCCAGCGGCACCGCTCCACCGTAGTGCGCCTTTAGTAGCCGACGCCGCTCATCCTCCAAATTCGTCCGCCGCACCGTCAGCGACCGAACGTTCCGATCCTTCTCCCCCTCAATCCGTGCCAGCTCCGCCAGCAGATACCGCTCAATCTCCTGCCGATCCGCCTCACTCACGTGCAGCCGCCGATACACCTTCTGCATCTGCGCCTCCACCACCTCAATGAGCACCGCTTTGAACGAGCAGTCATGCAGCCGCTGCCGCCTGGCGCAGATGAAGTAGGTGCAGCACCCCTGCCATTCTTCGTGTTCTGCACCAACAGCCGACTACCACACCGCCCACACACCACCGTGCTCTTCAGGAAATGGTTATGCATCCGCTCCCGCTCGCCACTGCGATGGGAGCCCAGCACAGCCTGCACCGCCTGCCACGTCTCCTCATCTACCAGCGGCTCGTGCTTGCCCGCATACTCCACGCCCTGGAACTGCACCACCCCCTTGTAGTACGGGTGCCGCAGCAGCGTATGCAGCCGCCCCTTGGTGATGGGTCGGGCCGGCTTGCTCGGCGTCGCCGGCACGTCCAGCCCCAGTCCCTGCCAAGTGCTTGGCTAGTTGACTGACTGTCCAGTTGCCGGTGGCGTACTCGGAGAAGGCGAGGCGAAGCAGGGGAGCGCGCTGCTGGTCGAGCTCAACCGTCCGGATCTCCCGCCCATGCTCATCCCGTCCCCGGACGTTCACATACCCCAGCGGCGCCTTTGCCCCAGCGTCCCACCATTCCTTGCTTTCTCGCCCATCCCCTGATGACCTCATTGGCTAGGGTTACGGGAGTAGAACTCGGCGATGGAGCTCATGATGCCGTGCAGCAGCATGCCACCTGGCGTCTGGTCGATGTTCTCACTGGTTGACACCAGCCGCACACCGGCCTCCTCAAACGCCCGGTTTATCTCCACATCGTCCGCCCGGTTCCGTGCCAGGGCGGTCAAGCTTTGTGGACAATGACATAGTCGATCCCACCATCTTCCTTGAGGTAGGCCAGCATCTTCTGCAGCTCAGGACGGTTGGCACTACGAGCCGACTCACCACGGTCGGCAAACTCCTTGACGACCAGCGCACCCATGGACTGAGCCTTGCGCTTATTCGCCTCCCCGCTGAGCCGGCAAGAGAAGCCCTCCTCGACCCGCCACGCTGAGCCTGCTCACGAGTGGAGACACGGATGTATGAGACGGCGCGTTTGGGCGTGAGCTGGGCGGCCATGGCGGTGAAGGGATCGGGGAGCGAGTGCGTCAGGCATGGTGCACTCCTCATACTGTTCATTGGCTTTACTGGTTGCGCTGGTGACGCTGGCTTGGCGGGTATCGCCAGCTTTGCTTGTCTCGCGGGCATCTATGCCATCGCCTGTTTCACCGGCCTGGTCGACGTCGCTGGACTGGCCGGATTCTCCAACCTGATCGCTCTCGCCGGTTTCGCCAGTCTGCTCGCGCTGTCTGCGCTCTTCCTCTCTGAGTGCGTCGAGCTCCGCATCCACGCGCCTTCCTCGTCGTTCCACCAGGCTGGTGGGGTGCCGTCGCCGGGACGCCAGGTGTTGAGGCAGACCAGGTGGGTGCCGCTGGCTGCGAGCTGTTCAGTTACCGCGTCTGCTTCGGTGGTGGTGAGGTTGGGGGTGGGCCAGCCCGCCGTGATGACGTACGCCACCCCACCGCGCTGGCAGGCATCGAGCAGCATGCCCAGGCCGCACTGGCGCTGCTGTCGGTCATGGAACTCGGTGACCAGGTTGAGGCCCATCGCGTCGGCGTAGTCCTCCACCAGCTCCCGTTGCCGGGCCAGCTCGAGGAGTAGCGGGCCGCGCCATAGAAGATGGCGATCGGCCCGGTACCCGTCTGGCCGTCCAGCGCGGTGGCCGGCACGGCGTCAAGCACCGCCGGGTGCTCATCTCGTGCGTTCGTTCTGGTTTGTGTTGTCATCGGTATCCTCTCTCGTCATATATTGCTATTTCACTGGTTTGTATTTCTCCTCTTTTCTATTGACGCTCAGATGGACGGAAAAGTCCAGTCTGGTTTTCGCTTACCCTTGGCGCCAATCCGCAAGTTTCCGCATGGATCACCACATGGTGGTTGTCTGCTGTGCGCAATATTCATCTCACCCCCTCCATATTTCCCCTCATCAGATGGGATACTGCCGCGTGTCTCCTTTCTCGGAGGGATATGCCTTCTTTTGGTGTGTCAGCGTGTCTGGTTGCTGGCCTGTGGGGTGGGGATGGCGGCGGGGCCGCCGTGGATCAGGGTGGGCAGCTGGTCGAGGCGGATGACGCGGAAGAGGTCGCGCAGTAGGCCGGTGCTGTGGGCGATGGCTCGCTCCAGGCGGTGGCGTCTGCGGTCGTTAGGGAACGAGCCAGACCACCAGGAAGACGTCACCATCGCCGTCGCTGGCCTGGGCGCTGGTGGCTTGGTGTTCCTGGTAGCGCCAGCAGGTGGCGATGACGCGGCCGGGGTTCTCGGTAGCCCGGTCAACCTCCATGAGGTAGCGGTCCTCATAGGCCGGGCTGGTGATGGTCACGGCCAGGTCGGGGCGCAGCACCTGTACCTGGCCGCTGGGGCTGAGCGCAGTGCGCCAGCAGTCCGGCTCTAGGGCGACCGTCGCCTCGGTATCCGCTTTTGCTGGCGGACGGCCTCTTCGATGCTGGTGTGCACCTCCGTTATTGCCAGGAGGTGGTCCAGGAAGGTGGTCGACACCTCGCGGGGCCGCTGCCGCCGCGGCACCTCCTCGTCCTCCCCGTTCTCTGCTGCCACAAGCCGGTGGCCCCGAGTGGTGGCGGCCCAGATCGTCACGGCTGAGCCGCCCTGCCAGCCCCCGACCCGCCGCTCCAGACTCGTCAGCAGACGCTGCTGGGCCAGGCTGGCCAGGTGGCGCTGGGTCTGGCGCAGGGCCGAGGCCGACGAGGCGTACTCCAGGGCGGTGAGCCGGGCGAGCTGCGTGGTGGTGGCAAAGCGGTGGGCCGCCACCAGGGCGAGCAGGCGCGCCTGCATCGGATGGATCGGCGGAGGCGACAGCGGCGAGAACCGGGCCGCTGCAGTGGTGGGTGACCGGTTCATCGCTGGCCGCCTCCGCCGGGCCAGACGTGACCACACCAGGTGGGGTCAGTCACCGCCACTAATCGCCGAGAAAGGGCGGAATGCCGCCGCACACGGAACTGCTTCAGTGCAGCGGTGCGTCGACCGACACGTCCACCGAGACGACGCCCCAGCCCAGTGGTTCGCAGGCCCACCGCACCACCGGCACAGCACGTGCTTCGCCCTGCAGTAACGGCAGGTCGTGCTCCTGTACCGGTGGCGTCATGGTCGCCTCCCGCGGCCAATCGCGGACGGCGGTGCCCAGACTCAGACTCAGCTCCGTTGCTGGGTGCCGTCCGCTCTAGGCTCATCCAGGGTGGCGGGTTTCAGATCATTAGCCGCTCTTTCGCTGATCTCATCTCCAGTAGCAACAGTGGTCGTGTCCTGACAGCGTCGTCGGGTTGCTTTGCTCATTCCCGTCGGAGGCGCTGCGCGCTGCTGCTGGTCAGGGCGATGAGCTCGGCTTCGGTCTGCTCGGCGGGGATGCCGTAGCGGGCGTGGCTGGCGGCGTAGAGCAGGGCTGGGTCGCGCACCGCTGGCGGGGCAGGCCGGGTGGCCAGGGAGAACCAGCCCGAGCGGTGCCCGTGGTGCATGACGGTGGCGTAGGCCTGGTACTGGGCCAGCAGCTGGAAGTCGGCTGCCTCCAGCCCGGAGCCAGCCGGGCCGCTGCGGCCGCGTCGGTCGCCGACAAGGCGAAGTACACCTACTGCGCGTGTTGGTCTCCACCGCCTGCATCATCTCGGCAGATAGCCTGCCCGCGGTACTGGTGCGCCAGGTGAAAAGCCGCGCCCAGTGAGCGGGCCTGGGCTAGGGCGTCGGCCAGGCTGCCCGGGCAGTCCCGCTCAGGAAGGCCTGGACCTCATCGATATACACGCTCACGATCTGCCGCCGCTGGGGCGGCTCTGCCTGGCGTGCCAGCAGGTGCTGCCACAGCTGAGAGACCAGCAGGGTCCCCAGTAAGCGGGCCGCCCCGGCTCCGAGCAGGCCCTGGTTGAGGTTGACCACCACGATGCGTCGGCGCTCCAGCAGATCCGTCAGCCCGAAGCGGGGCTGGGCCTGGCCCAGCATCGCCCGCAGTCCTGGGCGCAGCATCGGCTGGCGCAGCTTGTTGAGCACCGGGGCTACCTCCACCGCCTGGGTCCGCACCGGCTTGGCCTCATACCCCCTGCCAGAAGACATCCGTCCCCAAAGGATCGGCTGGGGCCAGGGCCAGCACCCGGCGTCGGAAGGCCGGGTTGGTCAGCAGCGGCACCAGCCACACCAGCGTCGCCTGCGGGATACGCGCCAGCGTCAGCAGCGCGGCGGAGAGCACATCGGCGGTGCGGATGCCCCCAGCTGTCGCGAAACAGCTCGGCCAGCACCCCCAGCACCGCCTCCGCCGTCACCACCGCCAGCTCCGGCGGCCCCGCCAGCGGGTTGAACCCCACCGGGCAGGGATTGGTCGGATCCAGCACCACCACGTCCTCCGCCCGTTCCTGAGGCAGGCGCGCCACGAAGTCCGTCGCCAAGTCCCCCTTAGGGTCGAGCAGGAGCAGACCCCGGCCCTCAGCCGCATCAGCCAGCGCCAACGACAGCAGCACTCGTCGACTTACCCACCCCCGTCGGCCCCAGCAGATGCGTGTGGTAGACGGCGTCGGTAATTGGCAGGCGTACGAGCCCGGTCTCGCCCGGCACTGCACTGGCCCCGACGACGCGCTGAGACGACCCAGACCCCACCTCCGGCGGCGGGGCAATCTGGCGCGGGTGCCCACTACCCAGCAGCGGCAAGGGCAACTCACCCACCGGCCAACCAGCCATCGCCACAATCTCCACCGCACCAGCTCCAACCCCGCCCGCCACGGCCGCCGCACCGAATCCAACTTAGCCGGGTGCTCCGTGCGAGCCCGCAGCCGCACCCAGCCCTTCCAGCAGGCGCAGCGCCCCCAGCAGCCCCTGCAGCAGCACCCGCTGGCGCAGGGGCGAGGCCGCCCTGCACCCCCAGACGCAGACTCGCCGCCGCCCGATGCCGCCCCACCTGCGCCCGCATCCGCCGACCCCGCTCACCACTAAGAGACGGAACCGGGCACGAGGCCGAGCAGCTCCAGCCAGCCCTGCGGCTCCACCCGCCCCAGCGCCTGCGGCGAGAAGCGCCGCCCCAGCTGCAGCTGAACCACCAGCTCCCTCCCCTCAGCCGTCACCGCAAGTGCCGCCAGGACAGGCCCGCACCACCGCCGCCAACCGCTCCGCCGCCAGCCCCATCCCGACTGGCCGGGCTGACACCACCACCGCCTGATCCACCGCCCGCCGCGAGAAGCCACGAGACACCCGGCAGCCCGGCACCAGCTCACGCACCACCGAGACCAGCCGCTCACCAGCCTGTGAGCCCACCGCCCAGGTGGCCTGCCCACCCGCAGCGCGCAGCTCCAGCACCACCCGACCAAGCGAAGCGTCCGCCAGGAGCCGCTCCACTCAACCCCACCGCCGCGTCCTGGGCAAGCGGCAAAAGCAAACGCAGCTGGTACCACACCCAGAGGACGAGTCGGGCGGGCCATCACGGGGTGCCTCCCGGTGAAAAAGGAGCGGCGGCCTCGTCGGTCTTAGCCGACCAGCGCGATCCGGCAAGACATGGGAAGCGGCGGAAGAAGTGCCATGAGCCAAGTAGTGAACACCGTCATGACGCTGGCGAAAACACCGACCGGCACGCACTCCCAGCCGATGCGACACGGATCATTCGCAGCACAGCGCCCCACCGAGGTGCCACCGCGAGCACTCTGCCCGTTATGAGCGCCAGCCCACGGAACCGCAGCATCACCACTCCCGGTAGCCGACACATCGCCGGTACCAGGCTCACGCTTCGTGCAGACCCCGGCACCTGGGGACACCACTCGTCAACCGCCGCCGACTCCCAGCCTCATCCGCCTCTGCCGCGCCAGTGCCAGCACGATCCGCGCCACCGCCCGGTGATCCATGCCGCTTCGCCGCACCGGCACCAGCCGCACCCGCCGCGACGAGAGCAGGGCGGCCACCGGCGTAGCGGGCCATCATGGCTGCCTCCTTGGGAGTAAGGCCATCCACCGTTCTTTTCGGTGGTCTCCAGCCGTGGAGTGAGTGCGTCGCGTCCGGCTAGTTGTCTCAGTATCAAGCGGGGACTCGAGCTGCGACCACCCCATTGCGCCTGATGCCGCTGCCCAGCCCGTTCCGCCTGTTGACCTGCATCAACTCGCCGCTGCTCAGCTGGCTAGACCGATTGCGGCTACCGTAGTGCTCGGCTCCTCACCACTCCCGTCGGCTGCGCCACCAGCGCACTGCCAGCCAGGCGGCGGCGCTCACGGCGAGCAGCCCGACGAGCCAGGGCCAGCTGCTTTTGCACGATGGCGACGATCCACCTCAGGCCCCATCGCGATCAGGAGCAGGCCGACGCCGCATCGCAGCAGACTGCCGGGCAAAGAACGCCCTCGAATCGCTCATCATCACCATCTCCTCGAAGACTGCGAATTGGGTACTTGTCACGCCACGGCCGACTCATTGCTCTACCTCCTCACCGTTACCGTCAGACACTCGTCATCTCTGGCGTCACCACGGGACGCACCAGCCATCGCCGTCTGTGCCGGTTCTGTCCGCTCCGTTGCCGTGGTCGTTGTCTCGGCCTCTGCCTCCTGCGCCCGCTCGCTATACCGCGGCACGGCAAAGCCGGGGATACGGATGTCGGAGTCCACTTGGTCGCCCCACACCGCCCAGGGCTGGTTCGACTCTGGCCGACGGCGGGCAAACAGCTCCAGGTACGGCCCGGGGCTGACCCGCTCGATAATGGCGAACTGCTCAGCCGGCTTGCGCGAGTGCTCGGTGACGGGGGCGTTGAACCAGGTCGGCTGGGAGCGCGAACCCAGTGGCGCTCTCCCCCGGGTGCAGAACAGCAGCTGCTCGGTAGCGTTACGCAGCTGGTAGCGACCACCCAGGCCAAGGCGGAACTTCACCCAGGTCAGTGGGCTGCGCACCGTGAAGCCCCAGGCCTCAGCTACCTCATACGCCTTCGGCAAGAGCGCGTTGGTCGTCCACAGCCACAGATGGGCATCGCGGGCCGCCAAAGCTCCCACCGGCAAAGCCTTGATCCGCGCCAGGCTCATCGTCCGGTAGTGCTTCTCACCGCCCTGAAGGGCCAGGGCGGATCGACCAGGATGGTGGCAAAGCCACCAGGCGGCAGGCCGGAGATGGTGGGCGATGAGCCAGCGCCCTCAGTCGGCACACCGGCTTTCCCGCCGCAACCGGCGGCCTTGCCTGCACTGTCTTGGCTAAGCACCGCAGCACTGGTGGCAGCTCCAGCGCTCACCGCGTCGCTAGGTCGCGGCACGCCAGCAGCTGGTCTCACGGCTGCGCCCGCCTGCCTGGCCACCGCACTGTGCCGAGAGGCTGCTCCCCAGCGCACGCTTGTCTTGTCTGTTTCGTCTGCTGCATGTCGTCCCTCCTTTTTTGTTCATACGTGCTAGTTTGCTCCCGGGCGAGCCAGCTGCCATCTTTTTCGCACATTGACAGCAAGTTGCCCCTTTATCCCATACATTCCACGAACACTGCGTGTTGCAAGGCTTCCCAATTCAGATTGCGAAGCGACGCGACACACCCTGTTCTTGAGCCGTTTCTGTGGTGCTACCCCAGGAAACAAAATGGACACACGCGCCATTTAGTGGCCACGAAAGTCGGTGCTGATAGCTTTTTGCAACACGCGGGCGAAAACGACGCGGTATGTGGGTGAGGAATGGAGCCGAACGCTCACGACCGCCGCACGTTCCAGACCCCGCCAACGCGACCAGCCAGAGCGACCTCCGGACGTCCTGTCGTGCCGCGCACTCAGTCCGGCAGGCGGCTAGCACAGGCCGCCAGATCCCGCTCAATCCCGACACTCACGGCTGCCGCTCGTCCGACCGAGCCGGTCGCTGCTGCGTGCACCGCCTGGGACGCGGCCGCGGTGGGCGACGCGAGGGCGCGTGAGCCGGCCAGGTGACGGGCTGTACCAGCCGCCGACTCACCACTGGTGCCGTCGTTGACGCTGCCGCCACTCCCGCCATTGCTGGTGTCGCGTCCTCCACCGACGCACTCGGCCGCCGCCTCCCGCACCGCCTGCTCGTTGTCCTGCAACACCTGGGCCATGGCTGCCTGCATGGCTCGGCCTGCTTCTTGGCGCTGCTGACTCAGCTCACTGCCCGAGGGCCAGGGCGGCTGCCCAGGAGTGAGCTGGCTGGTACGCCTGCTCCCGCCTGCTCTGGCCGCCTCGGTGTGCGGAGCGCCAGCTGGCTGCGACCTCACCGGCGAGCTGGCCGGCCTGGTAGCTGCTCGGCAGCGCGGCGGAGAGCGACAGCGGCACACCGCGGGCACGGGCTCGTCTTTTCCACCGGGCACCTCCCCGCCACGCTGCTCAGGCCATCGCGCACCCCGTGGCCGAACGCCCAGCCGATTGCGCCCACCACCGCCAGACCAATGAGGGCCAGAATCCTGATTACGACCGTCATGATGAAAACCTCCGAAGATGAGAAGAGAAGAAGAGAAGAGAGAGGAGAAGGAGAGCAGTGAGTGACACGGGCGACGAAGCTCGACAGGGTCTCACGAGTCCCCGCGAGATGCAGCACGACGCTTGCGCCACCGCTGGCTGAGCACAGCCGCAGGACAGCAGCCCCACAGCTGCCCGATCCGCTGCCCAGCACCCAGCGCATACCCCGTGATGATCGCTTCAGAACTGAGCACCGCCGGGGGCGATGCGGGTCTGGGCCTCGGCCTGGGTGACCAGCGTGGCGATGTTGGTCAGGACCTGAGGTCAGGAAGGCCCGGGCCTGCTCGGCCTGGGCCGCTACTTCTGCTTGGGCGGCGACCTGCTCGATCTCCCGCCGGGTCACCTGGGCTCGCTCATTGCCCAGCACCACCCCCATCCGGGTGCGCTGGGGCGAGAAGAGACTGAGATTGGTAGAAGCCATGAGAGAGTCCTTTCGAGAAGAGGAAGAAGAAGAGAGAGAAGACGACGGCCGGGGAAGCGCTCACCCTGGAGCGGTTCCGCTGCCACCGCCTGGGATGACGCATGCGGCTCTGTGGCCGCCCAGATCACGCCATCTGCCTGCTGCGCCGCCCAGAGGCGACCTCGATGCAAGCGTCCGGTTGACCTGGCACATCTAGGAGAACCCGCCGCCAGTGGCGGTGTCGTGACACAGAAGTGACACCGCGCTGCATCTGGACAGCACGGCGCTAAACCAGTCGGTGAGAATAGAGGCCGCGAGCACGCCCCCGGAGCCAGTCACCCCGCCACCACATGGCGTCTCCCCATAGGCGACATCACGGATGACGCCGAGAGCAGCGCCGCACTGGAGCAGCAGGTGCTGACCGAGCCTGCTGGCCTCTGCGCAAGCCCACGGGCGCCTGACGGTGCAGAAGTTCAGCGCCTCTGCCACCTTGCGGCAGGTCTGGCGGCGGTGATCGACCTCGCTCGACGCCTTCTTTACTGTTTCAGCGCGCCAGCTCAGCTACCAGCACAGCGGCCGCAACGAGGCAGCCGCCGCCCTTTCTCTGTCCGCGCGGCCGACACCGTCCTTGACCGCCTCCCGCCACCGCCGAAGCATAATTCTCACTCGAGCAGGACTGGCGCGACCAACGCACCGCCCGCCGCTGAGCGACGCCGGCATGCCGATCATCGCCCGCGACCCGGTTCACTTCGCCCAAGTCGCCGGACGACTCGGCACCGAGACACTCAGCATCCAGCCGGCGGCAGCGGCACCAGCCTGATGGTCATCATCGACCAGATGACCAATAGCGACCTCCCCGCCAAGGCGCCCCTCATCCAGGTCTGGCACCACCCCTCCAGCAACAGCCCACGAGATCACGCTGATCTAGAGCAGATCGCCAGCCCCCAGGTCTCACGCGACGGGCTGACCATGCGCCGCCACCGCCTCGCCCTCGACCTCACCCGACACCCAGATCGTCGAACCAGACGACGCCATCCCTGGCCGTATCCATCACCGGTCAGACGCCCTGATGCGCACCGCCCTTCACCAAGACCGCAGCCACCTCACCCCGGCCTCCACACTCTGCATGACCACTCTACCGCACCATCGTGATGGTGGAGGTAACTTTAGGGATGAGCAGGAAACAACGAAGCAGGATGCGCGATGCGTCTCAAAACGTCTGCATGAAGGCAGTAAAATTTAACGATAAAGGTGGAAAATATCAGAGCTGTTCCTCCCGCAAGAGCAGTGGCATCATTATCTCCACGAGAAGTCGGCCCCAAAAAGCCATGCGAACTGATGGCTAAACTGCCGACCGGCAACAAACTGACGTCGACTCCCCGCCGACGTCGCCCTCGAGGACCACCAAGGAGAAAATTGTTGCTTGATGGCCGCATGCATCTTGGCCACATCCCTTGCGTACTTTGTGATGGCACCAACAAGAAAATCAACGCCCCAGTCGAGTCTTCTGAGGTGAGCAGCAGCAACTACCAGACATGGTGTCTCAGTTCAAAGGGGCAGGGTTCACCAACGTCTCAACACGAGAGATTGACGACCTGATCCTCGGATGGCTCACAGAGGACGGTCAGGTCGAAGAGGTCGATCGGCGCAAAACATCCTTCTCAACGAGCGACACCTTCGCGGCGTGGACGCTCCGGTGGTCGTCAGCTACCACACCTTCCGAAGGACAAGGGGGATACCGAATCACCCACTCCCGACCAACCGTCCAGCCTCCCCGGCACCTCACAGAGCCCCGAGCTCACAGGAGCCGGAGCCCTCCATCTCCCACGGCGAGCAACGAGAACATCACGGTCGAGAACAACGAGGAGTTCCGTAATCTGACCTCAGAACCCACGTTCAGACGGCGAGACACGACGGAGCAGTTTGGCTAAGCACAAAGGGCGCATCATTGAGTTCGACGGAATATCGCACCATGGGGCCCCATAACACCTCACAAAACACGATTCGATTTCTCCTGGTTCATGCCGGCGACTACAGCACACAGTCTGCATATGGCCCAAGCTTTCCATGTTTGAGAACTGCACACTACTGCGATCTTCACCACCGGAGACAACCAACCTAGCAGCGTCAGCGCCGGCCAGAATTTTGCACATCATCGCCAAGATAATTGACTTCAACAGCACTCCAGCAACTACTTCACCTGGAACCAATCGCCACGTCGGCGCGATAGTTTTCACTCAGCCAGATTCAGACAGTGTCGCCCGGCTCAGTTGACCTAGCTGCCCACACCTTCGGTCATCGGCGTGCCTTGCCGGTCGAGTCGGTATCGGGTGTCGTCGGTGACGATAGTTAGGAGTGGGCGCCTGGGTGGTGCTGAGGCGGATGACGACGCGGTTGCTCTGGGTGAGGTCGAGGAGCCTGGCGATGATAGTTGACCGCGTTGGTCCGCGTGTGGTCGTCAATGGTGGTGTTGTCGCCGGAGTCGTCCAGGAGGATGACCTCAGTGCCCCGTCGGCGGGCAGCATGAGCACTCGTCACGATGCTGGTGCCGGTGAAGAACGGGGCACGGATCTCGTCGCGCGCCTCGGCCTCGAGCAGGTAGGCCTGGCTGCGTATCTGATGTTGGCGACCCGCCGCTGGCGATCTGGGTCAGTAGGGGTGTAACGCGCTGGCGGACGGCTGCCATGCGGCTGGTCGCTGATGCGGTCGGCTTCTTCGTGGGCGCGCTGCTGCGCCTGAGCCGGGCGGTTTCTCGCTGCGGCGGCGATCTGCGGGTGGCTGGGTGGACAGGTGGGCGACGCCGTGCCACCGGCAAGGGGTGAAGTAGCGGCCGAGCATGTAGGTGAAGATCATGAACAGTGGCCGCCCGGTGAGATGACCCAGCAGGCGGTGGCTCAGGTGTCGCGGCTGCGCTGCCGGCCCAGGCATACACGGGGCGTCCGCGCATCAGCAGGCTACAGCCAGGTCGTTACCAGCACCGGGCACCAGGACGCGTAGCTGGCCAGCCGGTGGTGACGATCTGCGGAAGCATCGAGAAAGTTGGACCGCGCCGATGACGACGACAGTTGACCGCGCTACCCAGCGCGGAAGCAGGGCATCGGGCCAGGCCTTGAGCAGGAGGATGCTGGAGCAGCAGCGCGATGAAGCTCAGCGCGGCTGGAGGCCAGTGCCAGTACCGTGCGCGGCGCATTCGTAGGCGACCAGGATGACATGAACAAGGACGAGCTCCTGCGGCGATGGCATCGGGCACCAGCGGACTCTATGCGAGGCAGACAATGACCGTCTCCTACCGGCCGCCTTGCTCTGGGCGGCGGTCGTCATTCCGGTGACTGCTCGATCGACTCGAATCCAGGGCAGGTCGCCATCGCAAGGTGATGCAGGTGCCTTCCCCGCGCTGAGTCAACGGTTGCGTGGCCGTCAACATCTTGCATGCGGGTGACGATCGAGCCAGACACGCCGTGCCTGCCGCGCCCCGCCACAGTAGGGTCGAAGCCGCATCCATTGTCATTCACCGATGGTGACACCACGGTGTCGCCGGTAAGCGTCACCTGCGCGTCACCGGGGCACCTTTCGTCACCGGCGTGGCGCAGTGAGTTGCGCACGGCCCAGTGTGGCTCGGTGATCGCCTGTGCCACTCGCGGCGGTATCCGTCTACTCGGTGAGGACGACGTCGGTGCGGATATCGCCAGCCATAGCGCCAGCATGTCCGGCAACGTCGTTCAGCAGCGTCCTGGCAGCAACCGGGCCGGCCACTGCTGTTTCTGTGCTGAGTGAGTCGAGGTCGGCGGGCGCTCATCGCGAAGAGCTCTCGGTCGGGCAGGCCGCTGGCGACGGCGATCAAGGCTGAGAGGATGTGATCGTGGATGGTGCTTTCGCTGGCCTCATGCTGGGCTCGAGGCTGGCCTGCCGCGCCACCCACGGCCTGGAGCGCGCTGCCGAGCACTGCTGGCATCAGAGGCCCCGCCAATCGTAAAGAGCCAGGTCAGCGCACCGATGGTGGCTTGCAAGATAGGCTATATCGAGCATGACATCTTCTACGGAGACGAACTGTACCACCGATCGCTGTGCGGCATTGACCATGCGACCAGCAGCGGTGCCAGCGCCACCACGAACGTGAAGCGCCACCGACGCGTCAGTACCAGCAGCGCAAGCCGCGACGACGACAGTACCAGCCCAGCATCGGGTGCATCCGTGCAAGTGCGTCGCCCGTGCCGCAACCGGCAGGCCTGGGTAGACAGCAAGAACGCAGGCCAGAGCGACGTAGACGGCGAGGAGCATTGCGAGAGGCCGGCGAGCAACCGATCGGCTCTGCGCAGCAGGTCTCGCCGCGGCCTCCCTACAGCGGCGCAGATAGATCGTGCCCGCCGCCACGCCGGCTATCACCACCGCCAGCCCCACTATCGGCTGCCAGGAGTATGGCGTCACAACCGGCTTGACACCCTCGGTCAGGTAGATCGTTGGACGACAGCACGCTAACTTCAGGATGCCAAGCGCGAATAACGCCACCAGACGGCACATGCAACTGGTACTCACCTGAGGGCTAACTCGTCAGCACCCCACTGCGCGGTCAGTCATAGTACCACCAGCCCATCCGCCCGGCCCGGCGGAAGAGGTCGACCGGGTGTCAGCCGGCCGCCCAGCGGCGCGGTGGCACTTTGTCTCGGATGCGCTACGTAGGTGTTGACCGTGTTCTTCGACAGGTTCCAGGATCCGCCACCGTCTCAGACTTTCTCCGCATAGTGCGCCAGGACGTCGGCCTCGATTGGTGCCAGGTAGTCGACGACGAAGTCCTCGTCGGCATCCAGCCGCCGCCCAGTCCAGTCTCGCGCTCGGCCTCGCCGTCCAGCGCATCCTGATCGCTTCGCACCAGGTCGCTCGACGGCCCAGGACTTGCGCACGATCGCCAGCACTCCCCCGGCAATCGCCTCACGCACCAGAATCGGGCCCGCCGATGTATAGGCATGACCGGCAGACCGCACTGCTCGATCTCGCGCAGGTTCTGCGTCGGCGTCGAGCCATCCTCCAGCCGCAAATCCAGGATCACCAGCACCCGACCATCGGGCCACTCACATCACGCGTTTTGGCGTACCAGCACACCGACCACGGGTATTCCGGCATCCTCAAACACCAGGCGGCAGCTCCTTGCACGATGTCGTGGTCGTCAACCACACGGACCGAGCACGCCTGATCCACACCAATCTCCTCACCACTGCACGGATCCAACAACGAAGCAGCAGACACAGCCGGCCAGCACCAGCAGACAGATAGTTATGGCGCGCTTCCAACATCTCTATTGTGACTATCAGGTAATGTTTCAATGAACTTTCAGTCGGCCAACGAGGTCGTCTTGCTCAGTCGTCGCAGCCACACGCGCAGAGCAGCATTTCGGCTGACGCCTTCAACACCAACAATGACGGCTCAGCATCGCCACTACCGATTTCAGCGCCCACATAGTGATGACGCAAAGATGCAATCCCACCTAGTCAACGATCGCAGCTTGGCACAGCTTATCGGCTCACCGTGAATCACCACAAGACAAGTACGACACGCTTTCTAGTCTCTCACCAGCGCGGTTCGCCAATCCGGGACGCACGCGCGATACCACGCATCGGCACCTCCTGGTAGGTCTCACTTTAGTCTCAACACTCATACTGGTCGATTACACCACGGTCTCACTAATTCCATTGCCGCCAAGCGAACACAAATCAGACGCAGCACCAGCGCCTCCGCGCGCAAGGATGCGTCTACCACTCGCTTCGCTTCTTCTCCGAATCCCTGAATCGTTGAGTTAGGAACCTGAGATGGCACATGAGCAGACGAACAGCGGTTGACTACTACGAAGAGTCGCACTTCACAGAGAAGATCCAACCCAAAAACTTTTAAGGATCTCAAAAGAGTTCAACGTCACTGATGAACACTCTGATTACAATAGCTGCGCAGCAAAGAGGCAAAAGAAAAGCCCAAAGTTTCATAGAAGAAGCACTTCAGGTATTTCAAAGCGACAAATCGAGACATCGCCTCACGACGAGTCCCGAAGCAGCGACCGAAAGCCGTCGAATCCGACATCAACTGGATCGATGAGTCGTGAAGTATTATCTGTTAAAGACAACGGCCCGGCTAAGATTGCAGCCACGAAAGCCCGCAGCGCAGAAAAAGATAATCCAAATACTACGTCGTGCAGCCTTTCCGTAGAACTTGCCGAGGCATGGGAAGCGACACAGAGAAGGCAAACGTATCGAAAGGCCAAGGAGTTCGCTGGGCACGAAGCGTACGTCCTCGACCCACAAAAGAGTACGTCGCCGACGTCAACTTCGCTCGCGGCGTCTCGCTTCCGGGCAATCGAGCAGCATGCCAATGCAATAGAGTGCTTCAGCGCTTCCAAGAAGCGCAACCTATTTACGTTTTGCAGGATATAGCATGGAGAGCGTCACACCCATACATAACACTCAAGCAGTACGACAAAGCCATCGACATTCTGCCTGATCGCACTAGAAGGTAGGTGCCGAATTGATGAAGAATTTCTTTTTCACAGTATACCTAGCATGCTACTTGGCGTTAGAGTTAAAATGTTTACACTTCCACCACAGTGTCGACAAAATTACTCGAGCTACGAAAAAGGCAACCTCAAGTGCGACGTTGTCAACTCGAACGACTTCGCAGCATGCGCGACCATATCGCGAATCAGAATATTCCGCCACACATGGTGTCGAAGTTATCAACTCGTCGAGGCCTCACATCAGCCGCCCTGAGTTTCACTCGAAAACGCATCACTGCAATCAAGAACGCCCCGAGTGACGAACTGGCTGATACTGACGACCTGAAGCCCCGGCGATCCTCCAAGCGTCAGCATTTTACTGTGGTCTCGGCATTGCAGTCTTTATCGGCATTGCCGCTTATTCAACCAGAGACAACACCCTTTATACAATGCTCGCCTTTCCAATAATAGGAGTATTGGATATTTTACGATCTTACATAACCACGATCAGGATACGAGCAACATCGAAAAATCCTGTCGAGGATGCCTCGCGCTGCAGAAGAAGGCTCTGAGCTGCCTACAGGCGCGCACGTTCACTTGGTGCCGTCGAGATCAAGGCACTCTTGGAGAACCAACTACACGAGATGATGACAGTTAATGAATTCAATTGATCTGAATTGAGGAAATTATTACTATGGATACACGTAGCCGATCAGTTACGACCCACAGTGGCCACCTGACTTTATCGGTCGTAGTCACATCTGGATCGATGATTATGACCGGCCGACTCGTGCAGTTTGCCCAGTTCGTCTCGCCAATGCACTGGCCCACACGGCACCAGGGCAGCTGGAGGTGCTCGTCTTCGATGATGCGCCTCAGGGGCATTGCAGCACCGTTCCAGGAGGTCAACAGTGGCGGGGAGAAGATCCTGCGCCACATCAACGACGTTCAGGAGCTTGAACGAAACCATCAAGTACCTGCACGAGCATGTGCGCTCAGTGCTCAACGTCATCCAGGGCCGCACAGACAGCCTGTTGACTTCCGCCAGCAGCCTCACCCAAGGTTGAAGGGCTTCAGCTGGTCGTCCTCTCGACGATCTACGACCCTGCTGAGCGACGAGATCAAAGACAAACTGACCGTCCTGCTTCAAAGCCGGCCCAGCCGCCGGCGTCACCTTCTCATCCACTCCATGACGCTCAATGTCAACAGGAGATTGTCAACCTGACGCACCAGTGCGACATCGAAGAGCGCACGGTCTACGACGGCCATGGCGGGGTGCGGGGCCCTTTCGATCCGCAAAGTGCCGACGATCTCATCTCAGTCAGTCGTCGCGTCGCCTCAGCAGTCGCCAACGCTCAGGTGGAGCCAGTGGCCTTCAGCGAGGTGCAGCCGCTGGATGCCCCGTGGTCGCAGTCCAGCCGGATGGCATCAGCTTTCGCGGTGGGCACCTATGGGATGTCCACCATCGAGGTCACGCCGGCGACGAGCTCAACCAGCGTCACAACGCCCTGATCACCGGCGCGGTCGGGCAGGGCAAGTCCAACTCATCTCGGTGGTGGTGCACTCTCTGTGCCAGCGCTACTCCCCCAGCGAGGTCGAGTTCTACATGCTCGACTTTCAAGGAAGGGCGTCACCCTCCAGGCCTTCGCCCCAGACCCGAGCACCGGCTCGTTTCGCCGCACGCTCGCGTGCTGGGGCTGACGCCGATCGGGGAGTACGGCGTCAACGTCCTGCGCCATCTCTTCGCCATCTACCGCCAGCGCATGGCCACCTTCAGGCCGCCGGCGTGCAGAACATCCGCCAGTACCGCCTGGCGTGATCCCGAGGCCGTCATGCCCCGCATCGTGGTGGTCATCGACGAGTTCCAGATGCCTTCGCCGACCAAGATACCGTCGCCACGACCGCAAGCGATCTCATCATCAAAGGTGCCCGGTTGTTTTCGCGCCTGCGGCATCCACTTCATCCTGGCCTCCCAGACCATTGGCAGTGGCGGCATGCTCAGCACCACTGGTCAGGCACTGTTCGCTCAGATCCCAGTGCGTCTGGCACTGAAGAACTCCTGACGGAGTCCCACGCCACGCTCGGCCTCAAGAACGATGCTGCCAGCCACATCAGGTCTCGAGAGGCTATCGTCAACCTCGACTACGGCGAGCTGTCCTCCAACCGCAAGACCACCATCGCCTCACGCCGACGACGCCATCCTGGGCCGAGCTGCGCACCGCCTGGCGGCAGCAGGCCCAAGGCACCGTCACCCCCACCAGAGGTCTTCGAGGGCGAACACCGCCTCAGCCTGCGCGACGACGAACGCTTCCTGACGAACCTCGCCGACCAGGCACGCCATGCTCGGTCGTCGTATCACCGTCGGTGTCGCGCCACTGGCAGCGGATTTCTCCACCGACGTCGGCCGCAACCTGGCCCTGTTCGGCACCGGCCCAGGCCACACCATCCTGCTCAACGCTGCACTCTCCTCCTGCACAGCACGCCGGCCGCCGAGATCATCGTCCTCGATCTCACCGGCAACTGGCACCTCACCAGAGCACGACAACGTGCGCAGTCGCCTTCGACGCGCCAACTCACCAGGCTCGGCGGCACTTACCGCGTTGTCGACAAGCACCAGGCAGATGCCTCGTCGACGAACTGGTCGAGCGAGCCGCATTCGCAGCCGACGACGCCAGCGCGCCGCCGGTCTACGTCAATCGGCTTCGGCATGGAACGGTGGCGCAGCGACACCACCAAGATCAAGACGCTCTTCGCCAACGGTCCGCTGTCCGGCATCCACCTCTGGGCTGGTGGAACAAATACTCCTCCTTCAAAGCCATGGTCGGGCTCGGCGGCGACAACAACTTCGACATCCGCATGGCCATGCACCTCGACCATTCCTCAGCCCGCGAGGCCTTTAAGCAGCCCATCCTGCGCTGGACGCCGCAGGACAACCGTGCCCTCGTCTGGGACAGCGCCACGATGAGTAACCTCGTACCGTCATCCCGCACAGCCGCATCGCACGACGGAGAGTGCCGCTCCACCAGGCTCAGCATCTCCTCTCTACCACCGTGTCGAAAGGTACCCACACCATGTCTTCGCCGACGTCCTCGCCACCGTCGAGTCCATCAGGCAGATCGAAGACCGCCTCGCAGATCGCCACCAAGACCAAGACCGAGGACTCCATCACCCTCGTCACGTCCGAGCCTGGAAGGCGACAACGCCGGCCACGAGCAGCGCATGCTCGCCGCACTCAGCCAGGCGTCTCGACAGCCTCGGCGGTGCCGAGAGTGCGCTCAACGCCTCTGCAGACGGCTGCCAGCAAGTCATCAACCTCTAAGACAAGAAACAGGGAGCACCGCCATGCCCGCACTCGCCAACGTCGTTGCAGCCGCCCAGCAGATCGGCGCAGCAACGCCACTCACCAGCACCGGTACTCAGCGCCACCGCCCAGTCCTTGTCTCAGAAGGCAGATGAGCATGCAGTCCGTCACTGCTCCTCCCAAACGGTGAGAGCGCCGCCCAGCAAGTTCGCACTGCCAGCCAAGCTCTCGAGAGACTGCGCCGCCGCCATGAGCCGCCTCAGTTCCGCCGTCGACGACTTCGTCCAGCACGCAGCAGTCAGCCCCTCATGCCAGAAACCATTAGCGAAGAGGCAAAGCAGCAGCCTCCAGCGTCCCACAGGACGCACTTGGCTTGGTAAAAACGCTGACACCAGCGCCCACGACGTGGCTGTCAATTACCCTACAGTGCTGCTGATGGCCATCAACTCACCGAGGTGATGCTGCAGCAAGTGACGGCAATAGAAGCATACCTGAAAAACTGTCAAGTAAGCATTAACGACGCAATAGGTAATATCGAAGCAACCACTTGACCCACCCCTGGAAGACTAACACCAAGGACTATAGGCAATGTCGCACAACTTTCAGGGAAGTGATTGACGAACCCATCGAGGCCGAGATCTACTCACTTCAACCAGTGGCACACAAGGAAGGCTCGACGACCTTAGCGCAGTTCTCAACAATGTCTCACAGTCGAGTATCCACATACTGCAGCGAAGCCGCCCAGGAGGCCGCGAAACAATCTACAGCAGCGCAAAACATTATAGCCAATATTTCCGTGGTTGCAATCTAGATTACAACAACGCCAATGAAGAACTGATTCTGAGACTTTATGGACAGGCTGTTTCCAACACATCTCGGGAAACGCAGATTGACACAACCACATCGCCACGACAAACCGCAACATCAGCACCTTTACCAGCACGCACGCACAAAAAGCCAAACCAAGATCATCAGAAAGAAAATAAACTCGCCACGAAAGACAGAGAGGAAACTGACAGCAGTTTAGCCAAAAGCACTCGCTTCTAACCCAAGAACAATACCGATACATGTTCAGCGACCCAAGAGGAGATGCCTTCAACGATAGCACATCTAGCGAAGATCTAGAAAAATCAGTAGACTTAAAAACAATTGTACGATACCTTACTGAGCACGATTCCTCTTCCTCTGATTGGTTGATTCGAATAATAGAAGGAAGAATTTTTAACCTTGAAAATGTTCGCAGATACCAACTAAACGAAATTCACGTGACGCAAGCCGGAGCGCGTGTAGGAAGCGACGGCACCGCTTTTCCAAAACAATCCAACTACAACCGCGTTGACTCGATCAACATACACCACGAGCAAGTTGTCGAACGAAAGCATAGCCAGATCAGAGAGATTTCATTTTCGACTTGGAAGCAATATGTCGATCAGCTCGCAAACAAATACACCCCCGGGGACAAGCGTATCGTCATCGCCGACACCCCTTCCAATCGGAAAAATTTGAATCCGTTGGCCTCGACCCAGACAAACCAATTGGAAAGTCACCAAGGAATAATGATACTGGAAATACCTGAGCAAGACGATCCACCACCACCAGAATATTTAGCATACGCAGCAAAGAGGCACGTAACGATATGGGATACGAGGCACGACGAATGGAAACTATCAGATGACGGAAAGAATTCTATCAAGAACAGAAACTCAGTATTGAAGATTGGCCGAATGGCAAGTACACTAGGAATGGCGTTAATTAACGAAAGGAAACGTAAATGAAATGGAAATTTATGAAGACTTCCAATGTCGTCTCCAAAACGCAATGCCGATATCGAAGTATTTGAAACGGAGAATTATGAGCTCATATTGGCTTAGTGAAGACGAAGCCAAAAAGTTCTACAAGATGCCGCTCAAAGATATCACTATTGTCGCACCGGACGAAGAGAAAGCGGGCGTAAAGTACGCACCGTACTACATTAATGTTGATTCAGGAGAAAATCCCTCTTTAGCAGTACGCCGCTTCCTATTTCTTGATATGCCCCAGAGACACTCTGGTGGAACAACGTGGGCAACGGCCGCCTATTTTGTGCACTAATGTAATTCTCATGATTATGGCGACACTCTGGTAACGGCCAATGGCTTCCACAAAACCAATGGAAATCTATGATTACGAACCATCAAGATGGTAGTGGTGAGTTTATGTTCATCGACGGAAACGACCCGACAAAACGCGTCAGCCATGAATTCAGCGGCATGGACGTATCTGACCTGTATATGGACTTACCTGAATGGGGAGAATGGCAGACACTGATTAAAGACTTTAAAGACCGGAGCGCCCATTACGGCGAAGTCCTGACCAGTTACGTTGGCGAACGTCTTGGACCTCGTGTCATCTATATCAGACTATTTCTGCTACTCCCTAAAATATGCCTCGACTAATTCCTCATTTCCATAAGACAGTAATTGATTGACTCTTCAGCCGGAGGGTACCCTCAACAGACATCCGAATGGAGAGTTACGGACGGCATGCGTGAGCTCATTACTAGATACCAACTGCGACTACTACCAAGAATCTGGCTTCAAACGGAAAGAATCGACAGATCAACTACGCCAAGATGTTGAGCGCGTTCGGCGTCAATGGCGACGCCAATACCTGTTCCAGTGGAAACAAAGGCGCTGAGGCAAGCGAGAAACCTGCCTCCTGGCAGACGCCGCCTTCGTCTTCCAAGACGATGCGTCGCGCGAGGCGTACGACCAAGCACTTCTGTCGCAGCCAGTCGAGAATAGTGCGCCCATCGACTGGATCGCCGAGGCACGCAAGTACTACTTCGTCGACGATGACGACGCAGCCTCGAGCGGCTGCCAGCAAGGCCAGAGCGGTACATGGCAACGACCCACAAAAGCTCACGTCATCTCAGCCTGGATCGAGCCTCCGCGAAGGCTCACGAGCAGCATAGCAAGAAAGAGCAGCGAATCACTCATAAACGCGCGCGAGACCACGCCAGCAATGCCTACATCCTCGATACTCGCGAAGAGAATGTACTGACGTGAACTACGTCCGTGGCGAAGCATTCCGGCTGCTCGGCAAGCACAAGAAAGCCGTGGAGAACTTTGAGCGCGCTTTTGAAGCCGTCGAAGCCGGCGTTCCTTCCGACATGGCGTGGCGGGCAGCCTACTCGTACGTCGGCATCGACGACTGCGATACAGCCATCGAGCCTTTGCCTAGAAGCACCCGCACTAATGATGACTCGATACGGAGACGATGGAGTATGTTCAATATGCATACTCACTACGCTATTGAGCACGCGTGCTTCCCGTTCGCCAATGAGGTGGACGAAGACGACTACATTAAAGATGTGTACCAGTATCAAGAATATCGACCTTTTGATCACAATTTTGTTGCACCGCTGCAAGAATTCAGGAAAGAACTTTCCCACCTCGATTCAAAAGAAATCCCTGAAAAGCGCTCTAGCGAAGTTCGCACATTCCTCCAGCTAAACATCCAGAGACTGGAGTTCATGCAAAAACGCGTTGATATGCTCGGAGCGGTACTCGAAAATTAGCGACAAAGATCGCGAACTACCGAAGGTAAAAACGGAGCCAAACCCCATAATTCTTGTTATCGCGGTAGTTCTGACAATAGCGTCCATATTTGCCAGCTACGCTACGCCAAGCAATCTCAGGGACGGTAGCGAGCCTCCCATCATGATCCTGATAATCTCCAGCCTGGTTGTCATCTCACATGATCCGCCTGATCCTCTACCTCCAGAGCAAGGATGAGCGAAAAACAGGCTGAAGTGCAGTTGAAAGAAAAGACTAGCAAAGCTCTGACGAGACTCACAAATATGCGGATAACTACGGTCCTGGCCAGGCTCAAGGCTATAACGGAGAAGTTGCGCAGGATGAAGAAGTAAAGCTCGATTTTTAGTAATGACCTCGATATAATGTGCGAAAGATACTTTTCGCTTGCGAGTACTTGAGCATTCTAATCAACAGGCTGACAGTGGGCATAGTTGTCGGTTTGCCGTAGCGAGCCTCAGCATTAGTTCATTCCAAGCATTCGCCCAAGCCACGTCGCTAAAGTTCCACCAGCAACAGCAATAGCCGTATCAGTTGCCGCGCTTCACTGGTGAGATTCGAGTGTCTATCGTAGTCCAGCAGTTCTGCTATCCCCCAGTTTGGATCCTCGCTACCACGTTCCAGATCGATGCTAATGCGGCATACTACTCATTCAACGAAAGTGTTCTACCCATGCCAACGATCTGATAGCGGACCGAATGCAATAGAATTCCAGTCGATAGATGTTCGCCGCTATCGTCGTATGTGGCCCGAACCACCATGATGGTTGGCCGCCCGTCGTAGATGAATTGTCCTGACCCATCGTCTCCACTTGCTTACACATGCGGTCAAAGTCTTTGGCATTGGAAGCACCAGCTTAGATAGGAAGCCGCGCCTGACTGGCATACATCCAGGCAGAAATATACTCATTAGTTCGCGATGTCCGAAAATATCCAGGGAAGAATAGATCCCATCGACCGCCTCGATCGTAGATTCAATACCTCGCCATTATGTTCGAGCAACTCAAGCGCATCTGCTGGCTGAGTAATAAAGGCGAGCGCAACGATGGTCTCCCACCTTGGGCCACGTAGCGACGTTGCGTCATCGTTGAGTCGATAGCGCCCCGGAGTCGCCCCATTACTGACCAATTGCGACAGCACGATGGCAATCTATCGCGAGTCTTTGCACCTGTCTCACCCAGGAACTAATATCCCACATTGTGCTGGACGCATGTCTCACAGTGCATAGAGATAGTTGTCATCGCCTTTCAATGTCATTTCTCCGCACCCCCTCGTCAGGCCCGCAAGGATCCATCAGTCTCGAAAAATTGAAGTTCAAACTATTCAAATATAACGAGTAAGACCTCGTGGGGTGCTTAGGAAGCAGCATCCTTTTTGGTGACATAAAGAAACCGCCACAATACTTTTGATATTGATAACGATTCTTTAGTAATGCGACTCAGTTACCCGCCCGGATCACACGGTAAGATATGCCGAAGCGACGCCACCGGATGGCTACACTGCAGCGCTACGGGGTCTTCTTACCTGGAGGTAATAGCGTTTAACTTGATCGTTGGGTCTCGCGGAGGAGTGATCGCAAAAGAGCTGTCTCGAATCGACGTCACAAGAGGTTCGTAGCACTTCTGAGCGAAGACCCATATTGCGAACTGATGAAGTTTCCAGCACTCGTCATGCCTGAGGTGGGTGACAGTACCGCTGGAGCAAATTCGCACTGTCAGGACACATTACTCAGTTTAAACGAAGTTGATGCGAGTGTTGAATTCAAGTTCGAAGAAGATACAGATGTTCCGCCGATAGGAACGGGAGTTATTGAACAACCTCTAGCGAACTCGACGCGAGTTTAGATCAGCGGGTTGGCATCGGACACGCTGGTCGGTCAAGGATGTCTGATTTGTATGCGGTGCTTCTCAAGAACGTGTTTTTAGCAGCCACAACGAGCGGCTTCTGAAGGTTCCGGTGCGATTAGTTTCCCAACTACTGAGGCTCGGGATCATCGTCGTGGCGGTGATGATGCTGTTTCGACACAAAATATGACGCTGTTTACGACACCATCAAGGAAGCCGTCTCTGATGCGGGGGCTATACTGCCAACGTGTTGACGACATATGGAATAGCGACCACATCATGGCCGATGTAGCTCGTCTGCTGTGGCGCGCGGAAGTCATCGTGGCCGACCTAACTGGCCGAAACCCCAACGTTTTTCTATGAAGTTGAATGTCGCACGCACTTCCACGCAAAAACCATCATGTTGACGCAAAATTCGAACGACGTCCCTTTGACCTCCGGTCGATTCGCTATCTAAATTATGACATGGGAGGACTTACAGGTCGTGATGGTTTTAAATTTAAACGTAGTCTCAAGAAACGACTTCAGGGCTAACCAATGCGATGCTGGGCGGTTGCGTCACGACGCGGTAAGACATGGCAGCAGTCCCACTGCTCCCTCATCCACCACATCCCTGCTCTCCCAACTCCTTCAACCCTGCGCTACTTCTGCAGGAGTGTCAGAGGCTCCACCCCAATCTGCTCTGCCATCTTCTCCAGGCTCTTGAGCGTGAGGTTGCGTTCGTCGTTCGACACCGCCCATGTAGGTGCGATGGACACCAAGAACGTCTGCGAAGGCTTCTTTGGCTCAGGCCTCTCCAACCGGTAGGCACGCAGGTTCCTGCCCACCGTCTTCTGGAGATCACCAACAGCACATCCCTCAGCCCTCCGGCCACCTGCTACTTGAAGGTCTACAGACTCGATGAGTAGCATTGGCGTCACGACAGACATTCTCATGATGATGAGGAGGACGCTCATGCTGTGTGGCGGTGACTCGAGCAGGCACAGCATCCAGCACTACGCTGCCTCGGAGCGCCTGCTCTGAGGCGACTCGTCTTCGCCGTCCATACGATGGCGAAACCGCTCTAGACAGCAACCACCCAGGTACACGGAGGCTGAGTGTGCGTCCGTCGCCCGCTTTCCGGCGACGGGACGATCTGCGCTGGACGCCCGTTCGCAGCCATATCGGTGACGCTGATGCGTAGATGCCGGTGTTGGCGTAGTCCAGGTCGAAACTGGAAGCCACGCGCTGGCTGCGGCAACTCAACGTAGATGCGATGACCCCACGCCGGCGTCACAGTGCGGTAGACATGCCGGATGCGGACTGGCTGCCTGCAGCAGCGGCGACAGAGGTGTCGACGCGTAGGTTTGCCCGCCCTCGTGTTCCGTGTCGGCGGATTACATCTCCTCGCCGTCGACAGAACGACAGCACCAGCCAACGCCGGCTGGCGGCATCCATCCTGGCCGTGGAGTCAGCGAGCCACGTCGTCGTGATGGGGGTGTCCATCACCAGCGCGTTGTACTCCAACGATCCGATACACAGGCGAAGCGGCGCTCACTTCCACTGGGCACGGTGGTGTACTCCCACTGACCGTGACATCCAGCAGAGGAGTACCAGGTACTCCTCTCACTGCAGTAGAGAGCCGAACGCGCGCCTCGACGTCGTACCACCGCTCGGCAGCGCGGATGGCTTGGTCGCGATGTCGGCATAGATCTCGCGAGCGAACTGCTCATCGCCTAGTGCGCTGCGCCATGATGGCCGCTAGCCGCATCGTCGAGCCGCTCGGGCGTGGTCAGGCGAGCCCCTGCGGGTGGCAGGCAAGGCCCCGCACAGGGCACTCGCACGCCTGGCCGGCGACAGGTCGACGATGGCCTGCTGGTGCGCTGAATGGCGACGTCCTCCTGGTCGCGCCGGTAGGAGTAGTCAAGGATGGTGGAGACCAGACCAGCCCCAAGCAATGGGCCACCGACCCCATCCAGCGGCAGGATGATGCAGCCACCAGTCGCCCAGTGGGCTCAGCGTCGCCAGCCAGGCGTTGAGCATGATGAGCAGAATACCGATCAAGGTGAAGGAGACGGCCAGCAACGCTGCTTTTTGGTCTTGATGCAGCCGACGATACAGTGGCAGTACATCTTTGCTGGCCATGAATAAATATAGTATAGCAAAACACAGACACAAAGAGCAAACGCGAGCAACATTATCTGAGCATTGCAAGTGATGCGCAGATAAGCCGCCAGCAGGGCGAGACGCCGCAGACAATCCGTCCGCAAAGGTGAGTCGACAGAGGGAGCCTCACACACGGTGACTCCCTGCATTTGCGCAGATCAGAACCGCTTTATATACGACAGAAATAAGCGCCCCTGACATTGTTTGCGCGCCCACTTTGTGTTTAAATAGAAGTATGACAAATGAAGAACTATCACAGCAAATCACAGCACTCACAACAACCGTAACCGAGAAATTCACCGAGATCGACAAACGGTTCGAACAAATCGACACACGGTTTGAAAAAATCGATGGACGTCTCGACAAACTGCAGGCGGGACAGGATGACCTGCGCACCAAGTACGGCGAGATGAATGAGAAGCAGGGTCACATCGTCAATGCACAGAAGACCATCGCCAAGATGCAGGCTGACCTGCAACACACTGTGGAAGAGCAGGTGCTGCTCGGAGGAGGACTTTACCGACATGAAAGCGACGCAGGCGAGCATCCAGCACGACATTTCACGGATCAACCGCAAGATGATTATCGGCCGGCGTACGCGACACGATGCACAGAGAGCGTCTTTCTCCACCCAAGACAGCCACTACCGCGAGCCGACCGTCGTCCCCGCCTGGTGGAAGCCCACTTTCCCGAACCAGGCAGCAGGGAGCGTAGGTACGCGCTGGCGCTTGCTCACCCGTGCTCGGCTTTTGGCGTCCATCGCCCGGCCACGCTCCATCGCAGCCGCTGCGCTGTCTTCGGGGACCGACGTCCAGCCCGTGGTGCCCGTCGCCGAGGTAGAGCCACTCGTCCGCTTCGCCAGCGTACTGGTAGCGCACCAGGTAGAGCCTCGGCTGGCACCGCCCGACGCTGGGGCACACCGTCGCTGCCGTGCCCACGCTGGGGACGACGCCCGCCACAGGAGATGCGCACTCGTGACGACGTCATCGAACCCCATCGCTCGCCACGTCGTGGTTGACGACGCACCACGCAGGCAGCGCCCGCTTCACCTGCTGACCGCTCAGATCGCACACCGCCTCTCCCCAAACACCGTCTGCTTTGCACGACCGCAGCCAACCGCAGCGCGAGAGGTGCGAAAGCTGTGACGAAGCGGCAGCAGCCAACGGAGAACAGCGATACTGGACTGAGAAGCAGGAATAGGGAGCGCCTGGCGCCGCCGACCATCCACTCCCGCGATCATCTCTCACACTCCAGTGATACGCGCGCCAGCACCAGCACGTCCATGTACTGCCGCCCACCAGGTAGCGCGTTGGCGTCAGCCGGCCTTCGACGAAGCCGAGGCTGCGGAAGAGGCCAAGCTGTACACCGTTGCCCGCCAGATCCATGCCTCCAGGCGATGAGTGCAGCCCCGCGGTCAACCGCCCAGTCGATGACAGCCCGACTGCCCGCCGCACCATAGCCTTTACCTCGACTCGCTCGGTCGCCAGATGCAGATGCCTACCTGGGCGACGCGGCTGCGCCAGTCGATGGCATGGATCGAGGCCTCGCCGACCAGACGGCTATCGTCCTCGACCAACACGAAGCTGTAGGCGGTGGCAGGCAGTGGACCCGCAGTGTCGGCGATCTTGCGGCGCCTGCCTGCGCTGCTTCTCGGCTCGCCAGTAGGGCGGGCCATACTGCGCCAACTCTGGCCAGTCTGCGCACGCCTCGAGGATGGTGGGGATGTGGGCCTCGGCCAGCGCCTGGAGAGTGATGACCATGGCGTTCCTCCCCTCTGCTACCGCCCGTTGCCTGCCGCTCGCCCCGTTTGATGCTACTCATCAGTCTGTAGACCTTCAAGTAGCAGGTGGCCAGGCTGGAGAGATGTGGCTGTTGGTGATCTCCAGAAGACGGTGGGCAGGAACCTGCGTGCCTACCGGTTGAGAGAGGCTCGAGCCAAGAAGTTTTCGCAGACGTTCTTGGCGTCCATCGCACCTACATGGGCGGTGTCGAACGCGGCGAACGCAACCTCACCCTCAAGAGCCTCGGAGAAGATGGCAGAGCAGATTGGGGTGGAGCCTCCAACTCCTGCAGAAGTAGTGCAGGTTTGAAGGAGTTGGGAGGGAGCTGCTCCCGAGGCGCTACTGTCACTGTTTGATGAGGTGCAACGCAACCGTGACCCCTCACCCACCACTACCGGCACCCCTCGATGGGATACTGACAAAGTTGTTGCGCTGATGCTGCGGTCGCACACAGTCGTGCTGGCTGCTCTAGTAGAGGCGCGCTTGGTCTCGGTTGCATGGAAAGAAGGCGTGCCCTGTGCCCGTGGAGCAGGAGTGGAGGGTTGGGCTGTGCGCCAACCCACCATAACGATCCCTACTGGTCACAGAGCGATCACCGCATCCAAGAGAGATGTCGACCATGAGCAGATGAGAAGTTTACACGTAATTGTCGAGACCAATCTGACGATATCGATTCAAATCCGAAAATAAAGCGACAATGAATCCAGCAGCACTTTTATTTGATCAACTAACCAAATACCGGACTGCCACCGGAATGTATCGTTACTAGAACGATGGCATACCTCCGACGATGAGACCACAATCATAAATGACGCAGATCGAGCAGCGCTTCTCGAATCGACAAAGTGGCTCACAGACATCAATGCAATACTCGACACCCTGGATAATATGGGGCGTAAGGTTAGTCCCTTCCGACGCAATTATTCCACCTGGGTCGACAGTACTTTGAACATCGGTAAGTCGTGGAGCTCACCCTATACACCCGAAGAAGTATGTCCACAAGCCGCACTCGATTCCCTAGAGACTCTAGTCCGACATGGTGGATGTTCTCACCCCAAGTTTGTCGACCTCTTCGTGATCAACTCATATCGTTGGCTAACGAGCTTTCGCGGATGGACTCAGAAGCCGACACAACACTCAGCGATCGACTGCGATCACCTGCGACGAACTGTCGAATGTATGCGGCGGTGCCTGGAAAATCCAGGAGAGTGCCATCTTCAGAATGTAGTGGATGCAACTGACAATGCCATAACCGCAGCCAAGGCTGCTGCCGGTGAGTCGACAGATTCAGTGTGGAAGGAGCAATGGCGTCAACTAAGCACTGCCATTGTCTACCCAACAATTTCGGGCCTCATCGCAAACGTCCCTTCGATGATCCTTCAGATCACCGGCAGTGCATCCCTAAATTCAACATAATTATGAGACTCGCTGTGAACAACGACAATTGGATACCTCTATCTGTGCGCAGAAATCAACGCCAACCGTTTACGCCAGTTGATGGCGTGCCAGACTTCCTCTGGCAGTATGCGATGAGGTGGATCGAAAATGCACTTAACGACGATGCGTCTATTGCGTGCGGACTCAGTATAGACTTGAGGCTCGAGCGTGCTGGCAATTATCTTGACTTCCAAGGAGCGAACTATGCTGTACGATCATGCTTGGAAGAGACTGGCCACGATCAATACACAGCTCTTGATGTCATCGATTGGCTCCTTGGTCACAGCTACGGCCAAGCCGACGCACTCGAGTATATTCTAAAATCTGCTGGCCATGTTCTCCGCGTATCGCCCGATGGCAACCGTTCAGTGGAGCGGATTGATCCCGCACCTGGGACGAGTACGAGCAGGTGATCAGCCAGATGACTAGTGTATCGCAGCACATGCAAGAAGCATGCGGCCTGCATTCGGTCGCGAACCAAATTTGAGTGACGCCTGTAAGGCTATCAAGGCCATCAGAGACGCTTCTCAAGCCGATCGTCTCACCCAAAAACAACAAAGCAACCATTGGCAGTATGACCGGCGAACTCCGTCAAGCACCAGACAAGTGGGAGTGCAAGCTGCCGGATCGAGTTTATAAAGCCAACGGTGAGACAAAACGTCAAGCCTGGCATCGAAGTTCTTTTATTGGCGCGCTAGCCACCATCGGTTACCAGCCTGATCGACACGGCAGTGATCAACCGCAAGATGTCGACGAAGACCGCGCGCAGCGTTGTATTCATGGCTACGACGGTTGTCGGTTGGCTACGAGACGGGATACTGAGAACGGTTGACAGCATTGAGAGTTGACGGCAGAGCACAAATCCGAAATACATAACAGTTTGCGCAACACACACGATCGGAAGTATAATCACAGTACGACCAATAATCCAGATCCTCCTTCCAAACTCATCCGCAACTCCACCGCTCGGAGTTCTCATCTTCACCGCCCAAGACGGTGATTCCAGCATCGAGGCACGCTACGAGGATGAGACGATCTGGCTAACGCAGCGCCTGATGGCCGAGCCTCTTCGACGGGACGTGCGCACCATCAGCGAGCACCTCGAACGTCTTCCTCCGGTGAGATTGAGCGTGAGGCAACTATCCGAAATTCCGGATAGTTCGATCCGAGGGCTCACGCCGCGACACGCAGCATCGACCACTACAACCTCGACGCCATCATCTCGGTGGGCTACCGCGTCAACCGGTGCGCGCCACCCAGTTCCGCCAGTACACCACCGTACTGGGCGACTTCGCCATCCGCGGCTACGCCGTCATCGACCGCCAACGTATGGAGAACGGCACCTTCCCGCGAAGACTACTTGAGCGCCTGCTTGACGAGATCCGCGAGATCCGCCTCGTCCGAGCGTCGCTTCTACCAGGAAAGTCACCGACATCTACGCCACCAGCATCGACCACAACAAGGATGCCCCTACCACCAAGCGCTTCTTCGCGACCGTCCAGAACAGCGCTCCACTCACGCCGTCCACGGCCACACCGCCGCCGAGCCTCATCACCCTCCCCGCGCCAGCGCCGACCAGCCCCACATGGGCCGACCACCTGGGCGAACAGCCCCTGACGGCAAGATCCTGAGTATGACGCACCATCGGCAAGAACCACCACCTGCGACGAAAATTGACGACTTGGGTCGCCCTGTCAACGCCTTCCTTGACCTACCTGAGTCCCGCGCCTGCCGTCAGATCCTCATGACGATGGAGGACCGGGGCCACACGCTCTCGACGCCTTCCTCGACCTGGACGACCGCCAGATCCTCGACAGCGAGGGCCACATCTCCAAAGCCCGCCGGACGATCATGCTCTGAGTGAGTTCGAGAAGTTTTCGTATTATCCAAGACCGCAATTACGCTCAGTGACTTGATCGCTTAGAAAAACAAGCAAGCACGAGAGATAGAGACGACAGTGAAAAGCAATAAAGCAGCAAAGGAGAATCAACTCACCTAATTCTGTCCCAAGGAGAACTCTTCGGAGTTGTTCTATAGCCATAAAGTGCACGAAAAAGCAAGCAGATATTTGCTTCCTCAAAACATAGATGGCAAGGGTTTCTCATCGGGCCCACCGCAATTGGTTCCGTGACGTTTACCGAAGTAGTCAGTCAATTTGCAAACCGAACACCAGCGAGTTTGACAACGTCGCCGGTAGGCGCTCCTCGTCACGTGGGGCAAGTCTCGAGCAAAGACTCAACTATTCCGAAGAAGCCGAAGCACATCGCACTACCGCTTCACAACTTTTGAGTATTCGCGAGTCGTACATCCATTAATTACTGACTTGATGTCTGGCGACGTTTCAGTTCAGACGCACAGGCTCGTCGCGACGACTTGCAGGAAAAAGGTACGCTATATATTCAGCCGCCCCAAGAACAAGTGGCCGCGCTTTTTAAGCGAGCACAACAGGCCTTAAAAGTAATGAAGAAATGAAATTCAGCCCTTACGAAATCGATCTATTCTACCGAAAGCACCTGATTGATCGAGAACGAGGTTAGTCGTGGAAACCGCTGAGTTGTTTTGCGCGCACATCTCGAACCTCAAGGTAGGGGGATACAGTACTTTACTATTAATGCTCGCAGCAGATGAGATCACGAAGTCACTAAAACAAGTTGTTTTCCGATCAAAGGAGGGTTGCACAGACTACAAAGCCTGATGGTTGGATCATTTGGCAGACACACAGCAGTCAAAGGTATCCGACCTCGACATGATTTTCATTCTACCTCCGACATACGCACCTCTTACAGCGACGAGAATGTCATGACGAATTCTTGACGCGTTAGAGATGTTCTAAAGATTTGCCACCCAAAACAGAAGTAGCCGTCGACAGGTGTGTTGTCCGAGTGCAGTTCGTTAATAACGCCTTCAAATTTGAAGCACAACCAGCGTTCGAAAACCAAGACAAGAGTTTTAACACCCTGATACAGTCGCCAGAGGCTGGAAAAGTCACCAACCTCGCAACGAAATTCTAGCCACTAAGGTCTGCAACGACCTCACGTCGTCAAACATGCGTTATCTTGCAAGAATTGTACGATCCTGAAGAACGCACAGGGGTAAATATGGGCGATCTTTATCGACACCTGGTGTATAGATTCTTTTGAGAGTAAATCGAGACCATGACCATGCTGATTCGACTCTTTCCATCTAATGCCCGAGATTCTTCAAGCTTTCTCAAAGACGAGCCTGAGTGTCTTTACTACCACGCATTAGTAGCAACCAGCAAGTAAAAGTGCCGTGCAAATTTCAACCGAAAAGGCTGCAGCTCCACCTGTGTTGCCGCCATTGAAAGGCAACGCCGTTTTCGCAGTCGAGAAAATGGCGAGAAGTTTCGGCAGTGCGCACCGCGTAGCAAAACGAATGAGCATTCCATTGACGATACCGAAGAGTTCATCGAAAACCTGTATCCTATTGACATAACGACTACAGCACATCGACCGCAGTAACGCAAGATGGTTGAGGCCAACAACCTTTTCGTGAAATGTTGCGCACTGTCAGCTCATGAAGGCTGAGAAAGAGTTAAGGTTTTGGATTACCTCTGCTCACCTGCAGAGCCTTATGAAGTGAAATGGAAGGTGCAATCGTGGCACAGGTGCTCAGCACCGAAAAAGCCTACCCGGGGCAAATCATAGAATCAAGTAGCCATAACGAGCGTATCGGAGCATTCTGACTTCCGAGGCACCACGTCGTGGAGGTTACATCATCATGATGGGGTTGTAGTTGCTCGAGACCGCATCGATGCAAATCGATCACTACCAACCGGGCACAGAAGCGGTAGTTTGACGTAGTAGTGCCACCTCATCGTGTGACGTGTTCTATTCTCAGTGACGGCTCCCCTCACCTGCACTGTCGCCAGATGCTTCTTGACGGTGTCCCGCCCGAAGCCGGTTCTCCAGCCCGATCTCGATGTGGTACGCCCCTGGGCGTGGAGCCCGCTGAGCACGCTGGAGGTCGTCGCTGGTGAAGCGTCGCCTGCGACGGGCGGTTGCGTGGGCTCCGCGGCAGGTAGCACGGACGGTGGTCTCGCGACGCCAACCTCGGCAGCGATCTGGCTGACAGACATGGCTGTGCAGGCCAGATCGAGGATCTGCTGTTTCTGGCCACGCTGATCGGGCGCACATGTTGCGGACGTCGCGGGGTCATCGTGGTCCCGCCTCGCCTCCGTAGCGTGCGCCAGCCGTGCTCGACTCGAGCACCCCTGCCCGGACGAGACGTTTGCGAAGGCGAGCAGGGCTTCAGTTGTTTTGTGTCGAGCCTTTGCTGAAGCGCACCACAGCATCGTTATACAAACCCTCACCACGGGCTCGGAAGCGCGTTACAGAGTTTCTCACATCGTTCAGTCTCCGGACTAGTTGCGAGGAGCCTGGAGCCCGCGAATCAGGGTCGACTGTTAACGTCGCGACGGCACACCACCTTGCTCATATCGGGCAGGGCGGCGCTGAAGGCACGCATACGCGGTCCCAGACCATTCATGAAGGCCTCCAGGTGCAACGGCAGGTCGAAGGATCACCCCACCACATCCTAGTCGGGGAAGAGTGCTCCTTGCTGCTGGCGTAGAAGACGATGTCCTGCCCCGGCATCACCGACACCGTGAACCCCACCTGCTCCCAGGATCGGGTGAAGACTCGGCAGCGCTCGGAGACCAGAAGCAGGCGTCCTCCGTCATCACGGCGGTAAGCCGAGCCCCTCACTGTACGCAGGAACGGCACGCAGCCCAGTGTCTCCTGATCAAGACTCGAGTCGGTCCAGAACGTCGTCGCCGCAGCACCGTCACCGCGAGCAGGCAGATCCCACAGGTATACGGGCAGTTCTCAGATCTTCGAAGATCGCCCCCGATGCCACTTCCGCATCGGCAGGATCGCCAGAAGACTCCTGCGCCAGAGCACGGCACGCAGAAAACGTTCCTGCATCCGTGTCCGCACTCTCGCCAATCTTGGCGGTAGCCGAGTCCAGAGGATGCTCAGCCGTCGTCAGCCATCCTTGCCCTGAGACGAACAGCACGCACACGCTCAGCAGGAATGAGGGCCTCGATCGCGCTGATCAGGCACTGAGATCCTCCTCGGCCAGATTCCGGTGCGGAACAGGGTGACAGGAGCAGTCAGCGCTAGGATGTGGGCGCTTCAAGAATGATCATCGCATCGACATGGCGAGTCTCAGGCGTTGCGTACATGACCTGAACGCCACCTTGCCCACGGATGACCGAGGCCAGGTACTGCCCCCATCCGGAGCAACGGTCAACGAAACCGCACGTAGCGCCCGCGAGGGCCGCCAACGTGCGCCTGTCTATAGCGGCCGCGCGAGCCGAGGTGAGGATGCGATGACGCGGACAGCAGTCGAAGCCCGCAGCCACTGCGTGAGCCGGCGAGCATCGACACGGCGGGTCACATGCGCAGCCACGAGGCTCCGAACTGGCCATAAGCCGGCTCGGCCTCCAGCGAGTCGCACCACTGATCGCAGAGGCGGCGTCCACAACCCCGAAGGACTCCTCCAGAAGAGTGGCTGCGACCTCTTGACTCAACCCTGCCAGACCAGCGCCTCCGTGACCCAGGTTCAGGAGCCCGCCTCGTGATACGGCCTGGCCAGGAACCGTAGTCATGTGAAAGGGAGAGACAAGCATCATGGCGTCAGTGAGCACGATCGACCTGTCCTCGGCACGAGTGTTGCTCTCAGAGCCTTCAGACACGGTACGGAAGAACAAGATATCAACTGGGAGAATATGGGACCAAAGGTCTTTTCCTCTCCCTTTCCCGCTGCGGGACCTTGTCCTCCCGCCACGAGAAGGTGGACACTGGCCTTGTCCCCTGAGTCAAGGAGCCCGTCATGAAGATTGCCGCTAGGAGCCCAGGCTGCCCGGCCTTCCATGCCATGAGCATCGGCGAGCGAGCCTGAACTCCTCCAGGCCGAGGGGCCACTGATCGCCGCCTCAGCCTGGGTGAGTCCTGACTGGCGCCTCCCGCTGTCCGCGAGAGATGCGCCGCGTCATGGACGGCCGGCCACCGTTCTACTCCCCGCCTTGACTGCTTTCGCACCACGAGAGCCATTGCGGGCTTCACCGGACCGCACGGTGTAGAGGTCGATCCCGGCCGCACGTCGTCACCACCGGTGCGTCTCGGCGCTCCTGCTGGTAGCCGCCGCCACCACGGGAGCCTGGCGACGATCGTCATCGCGGATCCTTCCTACCCTGCAACCGCCGCACTAGTGGAGACCTACGGGCGTGCCGGATCATCCTGGCACCCACCAGTCCCTGCCAGCCGTTACCAGATGGACCGTACCTCAGCGAGTCGGTGTGGACCCGCAGACGAGCGCGGTGATGCTGGCGACGCCGTCCAACCCCACGGGCACGTCGATTCCCTTCGAGGAGCTGGCATCGATCTGCGCGTTGGCGCGTGAGCGCAGCGCCTCGGCGTATCGTCGACGAGATCTACCTGGGCCCAGCTGATCCCGATGACGATGGCACGCCCGCACACAGCGTCCTGGAGACCGACCCGAGGCGATCGTCATCAATTCCTTCTCCGGCTACTTCGATGACGGGGTGGCGCCTGGGTTGGGCGATCCTTCCCAAGGAGCTGGTGAAGCCCGCTGAGAACCTGGCGGTCAACTATTTTTTGTGCGCTTCGACCCCTATTCAGCAGGCCGCGCTGGCGGCCTTCTCCCGCGAATCCATCTCGGTGTGCGAGGAGCGCCGCCAAGAGCTGCTTGCTCGCAGGAGCATCGTGCTCGACGGGCTGCAACGCATCGGCCTACCGGTTCCGGTTCTGCCCGACGGCGCTTTCACGTCTACTTCGATGTTCCTCCACAGGCTCGACGCCCAGACCTTCTGTTACCGCGCCCTGGAGGAGGCGCAGAGCCCTTACCCGGGAAGGACTTCTCCACGACCACGGCTCGTTCCCATGTGCGACTGTCCTACGCTGCGTCTCGTGACGAGCTGTATGAGGGAATGAAACGCCTCGAAAGATTGATCCGCACCCTGTAAATAAACGGACATTCACCCCAATAACAACGACATCAAACCCCGCACACGAATCTTGGTGCTCGCCGCATGTATGCTGCAATAATACTCTCCATGCCCTCACAGGTCCTCTCCTCATCATTGCTGTCTCTGGTCTGTACTTCAGCTGCCGAATTATATAGACCACCCGCCGAAGCTTTTCGGCAGCGTCGGGACGAGGTCGCATCGTTCTTCACGAGGGCGAGGAGTCCACATGGACCGAAATCACCGAGCACCATCGCCCCCATCCGGGGCTCAGAGCTCGGCGCGTCTCTCTCGGCGGCGCGTACGAACGTCTTGTGTCCATCTATGCGCCGTACTCTGTGCCACCACGAGCCGGATCGCCTGGCCTGCTCGGACACCGAGGGCAAGCGTGAAATGCCTCGCCCGCGACTGGGGTGTGCGTCTCGCTTCGATCTTCTCAGCCAGATCTTCCGCCTGGATCATGTTCGGCCATCGCGGCGACTTCAACGAAGAACGGGCCTGGTGGACGAATACCCGCTGGCGGAGGCTGAACGCTATGAGCCTGCAAGGCGCAGCCGGTTCCTCCCAGGACGCTGCAGAGACGCCAGTGGCGACCGGAACGGATGCGAACAACGACCGGGCATCCAGAACGTGGACTTCACAGCCTGGGATGATGGTTCGTGCCGCCATGCTGACACGGTACGGCGCCGCACTGAGCCTGGATGACGGAGGCGAGGCGTTGGACACGCTGGCGCGCAAGGGATCGCGCGCTGCGGGAGCGCTTTCAGAACTGGACGCAGGTCTGGGAGTCATTTCGACTGACACTGGTACTGGCACCTGAGGGCGGTGAGGACGAGCACTTCAACGACCCTTCAGCACCTCAATCGCTCTGTTCCGTCCTGCTGGGACCAGGATGGCCCTGGATGCTCGTCCCCCTGGGAGGTCCAGGTTCCCGATTCGTCTTTCATGATTCCGGGCGATCTCATCGAGGCCGGCGTGGCCACACCCCCGAGTTAACAGGCGACAGTGAGCCACGCAGTGGGAGCGCTGGGTCGATGATCAGGTCGTTCTCCGCGGGCAGCGCCGTCTCCAGCAATTCGGCACCCATCCCGGAGTGGCGTCACCGGTTCACGAAAAACCTTGACACACGCCACGACGGCGATGTCGCGTGGCGATCCGTCTGGCCGTCGCGTCGCACGAGCCTCTAAGGAACAGACCGCTCTACCTGTGCTTGTCGACCATCATCTCCATGCCTTAGCAGCCTGGCGTTGGCGGGTCTCGGCACGTTTCTGCCTCACCGATCCAGCGCAGGTACTCATTCTGGTGCGATGAAGGCAGAGCCGCGAATATCTTCTCCGCCGTCTCGTTCTCCGATAGCGCTCGGCCGCCCGCCGATTCCCGCCTGCTCGTTACTCATTCTGTCTCTCCGATGATCGGCAGACCGCCACCGGTCCAAGGGCGCGCATACGGAACCGGTAGGCCCTCCTACCTCTGCCAGGAACTGGCAGACACTGCGGGAGTTCGTCAGGACGCGCCGCCTGCCCGACGACGGAGCCCCCACAAACCACCACACCACGACCACCATAGCTGCCCCTGCCAGCATCACACCCGCCTCACGCCGGCGCAGAGGACGAGGTAACGCCCTCACCAGCAGTGTACGGGTACGCGAGATCTGCCAGAGCCTACGCATCAGCAAGCAGCAGGTGCAGAACCAAGCCAGGGCTGTCCAGCCTCATCGGCGGTGCGCTCCAGGCTGTGCGAGGCACGAGGACTGGGGCTTGTCGACTCACTCGCGGTGAAGCGCGGCGCTGCGGGGCTCGCGCGGCCAGCATCAACGCATGCTGGCCAATCCGTACGTGCCCCTTCCCTGCCGCCGCACCACCAGCGCGCGGCCCGCTGGTGCCTCGAGCGACTGTGGTGGCGGTGGCACGCCGCCACCGTGCGCACATCGCGCGAGCCTCCGACCCGGGGCCGCGCCCGTCCTGCTCGTGCACGGGGCGGCGGCACAGCGGGCGTTGTGCCCATCACCGCGCTGATGGTCTCACGCGGCATCGACGTCAGTGCCGTCGACCCGTCTCTGTACGGCCGCACGACGTCACCGGATCCCGCGGCCGTGCAAGTTACGACACCGGGTCGACCTCCTCGTCGGCCTCGTCGGCCGAGCAGCACCACCGTCCCCTGGTGCTTCTGGGAGCCAGCATCGGTGGCCTCTCGCTCTACGAGGTGGCGGCTCTGCTCGCCGCACGTGGCGGCGGTGCCGCCACGCCCGCTCGACCTGCGTGACCGGCGCGCCCGCGCAAGGACGCGTGCGGGAGCACTGCGTCCTGGGCGGGCTGCTGTCGGCACTCGCCCGCGGAGGCTGGCGCGCACCATGGTACCGATGAGCGCCGTAGCGAACCTCGCGGCGGATGAGCGCGACCGCGCGCCGTCTCGCCCTGTGCGCCGTCGACCCGCGCGAGGCGCCGCCAGGTCCTCTGGGCTCTCGCCTCCCACCCACGGTTCGCGCACACCCGCCCGAGCGCAACCGCACACCGGTGACGCTGCACCCCGGCCGACCGCGTGGACGCCGGCTGAGCTCAGCGCCCGGGTGCTGCTCGAGCGCCGCGGGTCCGGCCGAGCCTGGTGGTTCTGCGCGAGTGCGGCCTACTCGTCGAGGACCCGGGAGTCACGGATCTCGTCGACGCCGTCGCCGACCTGGCTCGGCGCCTCGGCTCGCGGGCGGGACTGAAGTGTTGCGGGTGACGAGGTCAGCTCAGGTGGACCCGGCTGACCTCGAACCGACGACCGACGCTGTAAACGCGTTGTTCTTACCAAATGAGCCTACAGGTCCAAGCGCAGAAGCCCCGCAGACACAGCCATTGTTAGCCATTACTGCTGCGCCTCGTGCGCCTGCATGAATGCATGAGACGAGGACCTTCCGCACGGCAACTCTACCGTCTACCGGATGCGAGCTTACCACCGCCCGAATTTCGGCACTCGAGGACACCGACTCCGGAACGCGTCAGCGTCCCGGCTGGAGACCCTGATTCCGCCCAGTGCCGCCTCCATCGAGGCTGCGGAGGTCGCGTCAGTGCCGGCGGTCGGTGCCGCCTCTCCACCTCTGCGCCGGACGGCCCCGGTGGTCGCGCCTTGGGGGTCAGCACCAGATGAGCCCTGCGCCGTCGAGGTTGGCTCTGGGCGTCCACCAGAGGTCGGTGAGGTCGTCGACGTCGCGTCGTCATCACGCCACCACACGATGAGCCGAGCCGGCCACGTCATAGTCCTCGTCCACCAGAGTGGTTCCGGTCTCCGCCTCTCAACCACCTGCCGCAAGGTTCTCGTCGACGTCGTCCGTAGCCGAACCTGGATGATGAGACCGAGGCGAAGCCGAAAGCCCCACCCGCTGTAATCGCCACTTCCTCACACGTCCTTCTGGCTGCGCCTGTCTCGCTCGCCCGCTGCTGGGCGATGGGCACCAGCCCACCCTCACCCGGTGCCAGCCGCGCGTGAAACGACGCTCGCCAGATTACCTGAACTTTGCTTTGAACGGTGTTTCAGGCGCTGAGGACTCTACGGTCGTACTGGTTTCCCGACTATGGAAACCAACCCTCGTCATGTGGCTCACATCATACGTGACGGTGGACTTTCTTCCCGTCGAGGCAGCGTTCTGCGCCGCCGCAGGTCGTGGTAGATTAGGGCCATCGTCCACAGCGGCCTGACTTCAGCCCCGTACGCCGATGCAGTTTTTAGTGCCACGGCGCGCAAGCGAGGCCGGGCCCACCGCACAGACGCGAGGAAAGAGGATTCCCGTGAGCCCCACCAGGTGACTTCCACGCCGCTCATTGACGGCCTCCTGACGAAGCAGACCGACAACGACCCAGAGGAGACTAAGGAGTGGCACGAGTCCTCGATGCCCCCATTGCGGACAAGGGCGCCAAGCGGGCGCGCGACATCCTGCTGAGCATGCTGGCCCAGGCCCGTCAGAAGAACGTCACGGTGCCCACCCAGATGACGACGCCGTACATCAACACCATCGACGTCACCAACGAGCCCTCACTTCCGGCGACGAGCGCCGAGCGCACCTACCGGTGCTGGCTGCGCTGGAACGCCGCTGTCATGGTGACCCCGGGGCAGCGTCCCGGCGTCGTCGGCGGCCACATCTCTCCTACGCCTCCACCGCCACTGTCTCACGAGGTGGGTTTCAAACCACTTCTTCCGCTGGCAAGGACCACCCCGGTGGCGGCGACCACGTCTTCTTCCAGGGCCACGCCTCCCCGGCAACTACGCCTGAGCCTTCATCGAGGACGCCTGAGCGAGGCCGACCTGGATGGCTTCCGTCAGGAGGAGTCCTGCCCGGCCGGCGGCCGGCAGCGGCCTGCCCTCCTACCTGCACCCCGCCGCATGGAGGACTTCTGGGAGTACCCCACGTCTCCATGGACTCGGGGCCTCAGAGGCCATCTACCGGGCCTGGCCGGACAAGCACTCAGGGCGCCGGCATCATGACACCTCCCAGCAGCACACCTGGGCCTTCCTGGCGACGGCGAGATGGACGAGCCCGAGTCCCGGCATCGCTGCGACTGGCGGCCAGCCAGCGCTGGACAACTCACCTTCGTCATCAACTGCAACCTGCAGCGCCTCGACGGCCCGGATGCGAGGAACCGGCAAGATCATCCAGGAGCCTCGAGGCTCTTCAAGGGCGCCGGCTGGAAACGTCATCAAGGTGATCTGGGGCCGTGGCTGGGACCGCCTCGCCGCGGACAAGGACCACGCCCTGAGCACCTCATGATGGAGACGTCGACGGCGACTACCAGACCTTTCAAGGCCAATGACGTGCTCACATCCGCGAGCACTTCTTCGGTCGCGACCCACGCACCGCCGGAGCCCTCGTCAAGGACTGACCGACGACGAGATCTGCTTCCAGCGCGGCGGCAACGATCACCGCAAGATGTACGCCGCCTACAAGGCCGCCACGGAGCACAAGGGCCAACCCACCGTCATCCTGGCGCACACGGTCAGTGCCACCTGCTGGGCGGCACTCCGCCGGCCGCAACGCCACCCACCAGATGAAGAAAGCCTGACGCTGGATGACCTCAAGGCCCTGCGCGACCGTCTGCACATCCCGATCACGGACGAGCGCGCTCGAGGCCAACCCCAAGATGCCGCCGTACTACCGGCCGGGCCGACGACGACCCCTCCCTGCTCTACATGCTGACCGGCGCTGTCACCGGTGGCTTCATCCCCGAGCGCCGCGACGCGCGTCGGTTCTGTTCTCCGGGCGACAAGACCTACGACATCCTCAAGGGCGGCTTCCGGGCAAGCAGGAGGTCGCTCACGATGGCCTTTCGTGCGCCTGCTCATGGTTCTCATCAAGGACAAGGGCATCGGCCGACGCATCGTGCCGATCGTCCCGACGAGTCGCGCACCTTCGGTTTGGAGTCGCCTTCCCACCAAGAAGATCTCAACACCCAGGGCCAGAACTACACGCCGGTGGATGCCGACATGATGCTGTCTACCGAGAGTCCACCTCCGGTCACCATGCACACGGGTATCAACGAGGCAGGCTCGGTCTCCTGTTCCAGGTGGCTGGCACCACCACGCCACCACGGCGAGCCCATGATCCCGGTCTACATCTTCTACTCGATGTTCGGCTTCCAGCGCACCGGTGACCAGTTCTGGGCCGCTGGCGACACCGACCCGCGGCTTCATCATCGGGGCCACTGCCGGGCGCACCACCCCGACCGGTGAGGGCACCCAGCACATGGACGGCCACATGATCGCTGCGACGAATGACGCCGTCATCAGCCCACGACCCCGCCTATGCTCTACGAGATCCGCACATCGTGCGCGACGCCCTCGAGCGCTGGCTACGGCCCGACCAGGACGCACCGGACGTCATGTACCACCTGACCGTCTACAACGAGCCGATCCACCAGCCGGCTGAGCCCGACGACGTCGACGTCGAGGGCATCCTGCGCGGGTATTCACCGCATCGCCCGCTCCTCGACGGCCAGGGGCCCTCGAGGTCCGCCTGCTGGCCTCGGAGTCGGACCACCCTGATCGAGGAGGCGCGCCGCATCCTGCCGAGGACTGGGGGCAGTGCGCGCCACCCGGTCCGTCACCGCCTGGAATGCAGCCTGCGCGCGCCAGGCACTGGAGGTGGAGAAGGCCAACTCTCGCCCCTGACTCCGAGCGTCAGGTCCCCACGTGACGGCAGTTCACCGGCGCCAGCGGCCCTTTCTGTCGCCACCAGCGACTACGACCACTCTGGTTCCCGAGATCGTGATCCGCGCCTGTCCCCGGGCGACTCATCTCAATCTTCTGGGTGCCGAGCGGCTTCGCTTCTTCCGACACCCTGCGCCGCTGCCAGGCGCCACTAATCTCATTGACGCCCAGTCGGTCGTGGTCCGCGCCCTGCAGGCACCGGTGGAGCAGGGACGCCTCGACCACCTGTCCTGGCAGCGGCCGTGGCTCGCCACGACCCGACCAACGTCAACGCGGGTACCCGGCGGTCAGCGCGAGTCCCGATCGTCATATGTGCCATAGTTGACGCACTGACCAATTGCAGTGCCGGTGGGACGTGCTCTCTCTTCCTCGTTTTCACCGGCACCGCCAATATCTACGAATGAGGCCCGGTGTCCTGCGATCCTGCGTTCCGCTCTTCTTTGCATGGCCGCGTGCCTGCTGAGCCTGTCTGCTGCCTGGCTGTCGTGCCAGTCCCGGCAGAACGCCTCACCTCCGGGAGCCATCACCCACCAGTCCGCCGCCGACAGGAGGGCGACGAAGACGGAGGGCTGGACGCCAACACGCCCGTCGACCCTTGGAGCACGAACTGCATCGCTCATCCGACATACGCGACCACGACGACGAACTGACCGACAATGACGAGGAGGATGCCAACCGCGCCCAGGCAGAGGCTCAGATCACCAAGCTGTTGTTCCCCGGCCTGACCAGGTCGACGTCACCGCCGACGCCCTCTCAGCCGACCGAGTGGTCAAGGTCTCGGCGGGGCGCATCGCGACGCAACAATCACCGGCAACAAAGTCCTCGTGGTCATTATCGAAGGAGAGATCGAGCCACCGCATCGTTCAGGGTTCACGAACACGATCTGGATCGACGCCGCCATAAAGTCACGTTTGACCAAACGACGGCGACAATCTCACCACGTCTTCGGCATTCGCGACCTCTCGCAGTCGAAGCGAGATTCCGGCAAGGTCTCAACGTGATCGGCAAGGATGTTCACGCCCCGGTTATCCGATCCCGCAGCGCCCTCCTCGTAACGCGCACCACCGAGCCAGTTGCACCGGCCTCCGATCTCCGGCAGAGCAGTGACAGACACTTACCGACCGCCCGACGACACCTGGAAGACGGACCTGTTTCACCACTGGGTCCGGCGCCGTCGGAACCACCGGCGGAGCTGCTGACGCATCGGATCCGGAGCACACATTCAGGTCACGGAAATGGGGCCGCAAGAGGTTCTCCGGATCAGAATCTCTCGACGAGAACAGATTCTCGAGCAGCCCCATCCTCGATAACCACCTTCTCGCACACTCACGCCCCGAGCGTGGCACACTACAAGCGTCCCACCAGGTCAGCCGCCAGCGATGACCGATCACCGATCGAGTGTAGGTGACGATCCTGATCGAGTCCAAGACATTACGGCGGCAGATCTCCTCATTCGCCTCGATGCCCACGACGCACATCTCACGCAGGGTCGCCATCCCACGGTGGAGAGGAGATCGATCGACTCGGTGTTTGGCCTCGGGCGATCACCGGCTCCATGACATTGAGCCTGAGCCTGCCCCGCTCGGGCGGCGCAGGTCAGCGACGTCATTGCGATGACACCTTGAAGCAGACCTGGCTGACCACCTCCGAAATCACCGGGCTGACCTCGGCGGGCGTGATCGAGGAGCCAGTCTGACGCTCGCAGCTCTGATCTCCCCAGCTCACCCCGCACGGGCCCGGAGGACAGCAGGCGCAGGTCATTGCAGCAGCTCTTTTGAGAGCCTTGACCGCCAGGCGCTTGATGGCCGCGTGCATGGAGACGCAGGGCACCCGTATCGCCCGGTGGGCTCGGCGCAGGTCTTGCGCTCCCCGAATATCCAGACCGGTGACTCCACGGTGGCACCAACAACGGTACGCTGATAGTCGCATGTGTTGAGTCCTGCACCGATCGCGGTGGCACCGGAGGTTCACCTCCAGGAGCAGCGCGGCACTGTTGCGCGGCCGACCGACCTCCTCCCTCCCAGGCAGAACGGCATGCGAACCCTTACCCAGGCTCATGGGGATCGGCGTCCCGGAACGGGTGCGCCCCATCTGTGATCGCCGACGGTTCTCGGCCTGGCGCGCATGGCGGGCAATGAGGCGCCTCGAGTTTCGACGAGGAGTCGACGATGCGTGAACAGCCCCAGGCGGAATCCGGTCGGCAGGCGTCGCCCGTCGACTGACCCCGTTGACATGATCGTTGGGATTGACGACGCTCATAACGCCCCTTGGCGATCCCAGGTGGCCCAGCGCGAGGCCGGCAATGACCCCGTTGGCATTCATGTCGACGCTAGTACCGGCACCCCTGAAACTGGTCGACCGGAAAACTGATCCAGGCAACGCTCCGCAACCAGCACCTGATCACACGCCCACATCGATCGCGCCCGGCAACCCCAGGGCCGGCATGCACAAGATCACCATTCGCCAACGCCGGAGGCCTCTTCACCGGCACCATGCCGCGAACAAAAGCCCTCTTCGTCACCGACCACCTGGCCCTGAGATCTGGAAGTTCTCCATCGCCCGCAGAGTATGGATTCCCAGAGTTTCCAGTCGGCACTTCCTGCACCAAGAAGACATCCTCTACGCGGGTCGCCCGTGCGTCATCTTGAGCTTCCAGTTGCTCCAGGTTGGGTGCGCGCATGCACGCATCCATGGCGCGGCACACAGGGTGCCTGTGCAAGTCATTGCAGATTCACCTTACCGAGGGTTCCATGCATACGGCGTTATTGTAACCTGTGCATCCTCTTTCGTTCTTGCGACGCGCGCCACTCTGTAGTTATTCGTATTTTCAACACAAACCTCATCGCCGGACGCGCGCCGCGCCAAACGAGAACCCACTGTCGCCACCGATATTCCAGCCGGCAACATCCGCTGGGCATGGATGAGTTGAGCGCCCGAGTAGCCCGCACCGCGACAGGCGCAGCACACAATTATTGAACACTCACTGACCGCATCAGTCTCGGCCCACGATTTCACCGGAACCTGCCAGAGGTCGCGCGACCAGATCGCGGCGGTGGCCCGCTGGGCGTCACGATGTTTGCTCGAGTCGGTGGAGGACCCGTCGACCCGCAAGCGTCCCCTCTCGTGATCTTCTCCGTGGCCCTGCAGCCCTGACCGGGGTCATCGCTGCCGGAGCAGACGCCCGCCCTGGTGCGCGAACGGTTCTTCGACGTCGTCGTTGATCGAGGCTACCTCGCGGTTCCTAAGCGAGACCACGACACGGTCCGCATCCTTGTCCTGACTCCTTCGAGCGCGACGCGGTTTGCACGCGCCGCGGAGGTGTACGCCTGCACGTTGAGGCTCGAGGAGCCTGGGGACGCCTCGGCTGGAATCTTTGCCCAGCCGACGCGATGCTACGACGATCCCGAGGACGCAGCGCGACCCGCTGGCACTTGGCTGGTTGGAACGGTACCGGACCGGTGGTGCCATTATTGCACGCCAAGACGACCCTTGGACGCGCCTCGTCTCCCGCCAGCGTCATCGAGGCCGCACCCGGCCAGTGACTGCCTGCGTCGGTGCGAGTAAGCGACTCGTCCTCATCGTCCTGGGAGCAGGCTCAGGAGGCTCACGGCCCTCATCCAAGCCCACTCTGCGGGCTCACGGAGCGGGACGGCCGATGCACTGGTGGACCAGGCAGCGATGCAGTGTCGCCGAGGACTCGATCTCCCTGCCGTCGGGGCCCTGTGGTCTCAGGGATCTCAGACGCGGGCGCTCGCTGTGCTTCCGCCTTGGCCGGGCTGCGCGCTCCTGCCAGATGGGCCGGAGGCTCCCTAACCCCGTCCACGCGGACGACCTGTTTCCCCGAGCGTCTCCTCGCGGGTGACGAATGCTCGCCGGGAACAGATCCTCAAACCTGGTGCACGCCCCCTGCACGAGATGGGCGACTTTCGAGAGCTACCCGTGCCACGTACCCGCGTCTCGGCGGAAGCTCTGGAGGCAACGGCCTGAAACCTCACCGTGCATGCCAACACCGTGCGCTACCGGCTGACGGGCCGAGCGAGGTCAGGTTGGGACGCGACGAACGCGCGCGACGCGCGCATGCTGCACATGGCGATCGTCGATCGCGTCGCTGCAGGCCGGGACCTCGCGGACCTCGCCTCTCCCGCCTGCTGACAACCGAGACGGCCATCGCCTCCACCCCATGTTTCGAGTTACTCCGCGACCGCCCTCCCGCTTGGTTCGAGAAGCGCCGTGTCGGTCGTCAGGTCTCAGTGCGTCCATGTGGCGCACCGATTCCAGAGAACCAGCATCTGGGACAATGGCCTGTTCGCGGCGCCGCCGCCGGCACACCCACACCGCCCAACCACACATCCGCCGCACGGATCCGATCCTGCCCGTCGCGGCAGCAGAAGGAACCATCGCGGCCGAGCAGAGTAAACGAGGACGTCCTGAGCGTCATCACGCAGATCGTCTAGTGAAGAGTCTGGCGTCGATCGCCGAAAAAGATCACCCTCCACCACCTCTCACCAGGACGGAGCATCGACCTCCTGGGACCGCCTGACCATCGCCACTCAGGTCGAGGAGCGCTCGGCAGCCTCCTCGACGACCCCTCCCTCATCCCGACCCCTGCCCACCGTCGGAGCGCGTTGGTGGATCCGTCGCCTCCAAGAAGGACTGACACCGAATGATCCTGCGGCCGCCCGTCGTCCCGGGCGATGTGGTCGTCACCGGCTCGTACCGCCAACCCACTGGGCGGCGACGTGGACTCGACCCGGAGCGCTCTTGCAACGAGGGAACGCGCGACTCGCCTCCTCGAGCACGGCTGGGTGGAGGATTACGAGCCCGCCCATACGGATCGAGCGCCCCCTGGCGAGGTCAACCCGCCGGACCTGCAGCCGCCCCGCCAGATACGCCGCCGCCCGACCGCGCCAGCCAGCGCGCACTGCTGGCCGCCCGCCAGTGCATGGGAGCAGGCCGGATCCCTCGCAGATCGGCCCGCAACGCCTGGCGGTGTCCGTGCCCCCGGCATGGGCCGGTCCCGTCGGTCATGGAGGCGACGCGCTGAGGGACAGGGGCGGCGTACCTCGCCGACTGGCGGCGCGACTCACATGCCCACCGCGCGCGGCGGCTGCCGTTGGGATCGATCTGGGGGCGCAGGCCGATCCACGCCCCGGTGTCGCCTGCGCCTCGGGAGCGGAGGCCATCTCCTCACGGTGCGGACCTCATCGCCCCTGGGCCGGGCCGGACGTCGCCGAAGCCGGCGGCAACGACGCAGTCTCACCCGATGACGGTGGCTGCCCGCCAGCGTGCGCGCGCTGTCAACACGCAACGAGGACCCGGCGACAGTCTTCACGCCCCTTCGCCCCGGACCGTGACGCTTTCGTCCTGGGCGAGCGCCGATCCTGGTCCGCGCGCGCCGCCGAGCACGTCGCGGTGACTCGCGGGGGCGCAGGCTTCCAGCTGTGCTTGCTGGACTCAGCCATCACCGCCGGACGCCTCGATGTGGCGCGCCCCGAGCCGTCGGGCACGTGCAGCAGGAACGCGCCTGCACCCGGCACCGGAGCGGCGCGGCCTTGATGCCGGGGGATCGGGCACGTCAACGCCCGCGCCACCGACCCCGGCCGGTGACATCGTCGAGGCCGGCGTCCTGTCCCGGAGCTCGCCGCAGGCGGCCGTCATGCCACTCAAGTCCGCCGCCACACTGGCCACCTACTGGGCGCCGGCCGGCGGCTGGAGGCGGTAAGTTGACCGTTATGGCGCTGCGCGAGCGTTAGCAACGCCGGACGCTGCAGCCCGCCGGCGTGGACCCGGAGCCCGATCGAGCTCGGACCGACGTCGTCGGGTCGCAGGGGCGAAGCCTTCCCGACCTTGGAGGCGCCTGCCAGTACCTCCTCTCGGCCTCGGGACACAACGTCGCACCTCGTCTTCACGCAGCAGACGCCTCTGCACACAGACGTTGAAGCTGGCCACGACCGCGTGACCTGCTGTCAGACCCGCCGGGCTGGACCTGGCACGCCACCGCTCACGCATCAATGACTATGGCGCCATGTACGTCATGACATGAGCCCGGCGAGAGTCGAGGACCGTTGAAGGCGAATCTCAGAAACCAACCAGGAGGCGACACCATGATCGGTGCCTACACCCGCGGTACGTACCAGCATCTCAGGCACCGGGCGCTCTGCTACTATCGAGTGGGCGGCGGCCGAGGTGCTCGGCTCAAGTGCGTCCACCTGACTGACCGAGCAGCCTGCGGCCCGCATGATACGTGGCCGAGACCCGCCTGGGTGGGGCCCGCCGGAACGGGCGCGAGCCTTTGCATCCGCCTCGCGCGGCATGGGCGAACCCGCTGGCGCTATGAGGTCACTGAGGAGGCGAGCGTCGGCACCGACGGCGCTGCAGTCACACACCCCTCGACCTGGGGAATCTTCCAGCGCGCAGACGGGATGTTCACGGCAACGTCGTTAAACTGAGACCGGATCCGGTGCCGCGTCTGTCTCACGCGGGCTGATCCTGAGAGGATGCGCCGCGGCTCGGACCTGGCTCTGCACGCCTGGGACGACTGAGCCCGAGCGCCCTTCTGCTACGCAGGAGCCGGTGCACCTGCGTTGAGCTGCACCGCGTCGGCTAGAGCACACTGCGCGAAAGCCTCGCCGCATCGCCTCCTGGAAAACCGGGTGGGGCAACAGGTTTCGTGACCCGTTGCACCCGGTTTACATCCTTTGACATTACAGTCCGCGCTCGCGTCAGCCTCTTTCACATCGCCTTGGCCCGGTTCTTCCGGTCGAGGCGATCGCGGTGAGGTGGCCTCCAGATGGTCGCACGGTGCTGGATGGCAGAGCCGCGTTTCCTCCCTCGACGACGACCTCCTTGCCGTCCAGGTTCACCCCTCGGCCCGGGCGTACCAGGCTCGCTCCGTGTTCACCATGCGGGACGACAGGCAGCCTCATCCCCATCCTGCACTACTGTCCCTGACACCCTCGACGATCTCTGGGCGAGGATGGCTGATCTCGCCGTCAATATTCCAGGAGAAGGCGCGCAGGCCGATCCCGGGATCTGATTGGCGGCCAGGCTGGCCCGGGCCGGTCCTCATCGACCGTTCGGGCAGGTCCTCAACCAGAGCCTTGACGGAGTCGTCGATGCCGGGTGATCCAGGTCGCACCTCGGTGCGCAGGACCGTCGCCAATGATGCGGATGTCGCGGTATGCCGCGGCGGCAACCTCCCATGACTGGAAGTGGACAGGCAGCTTCTGGCTCCATCGTGAGCAGAGCACGCGCTGCCGGGCAGGATCGATTGAAGTTCCTGCGTGGATGCTGTGCACGAGGAAAGGAGTCCTCACGACCAGGAGGACCTCCAAATGGCTCCTGCGGCTGGACTCGAACCAGCAACCGTCCGATTAACAGTCGGATGCTCTGCCATTGAGACACGCAGGAATGCGTTTGACGCAGTGAACTCAGCAAACATCCCGGCGGTAACGTCGAATCCAGCAAAATCGTCACGCCGCACCTGGGAAACCTTACCGTGTGGGCAGCCCCACATCTTCCTCTGACGCGATTCTCCAGCGCCCGAATCGCCTCAGCATCCTCCTGTCTCGAGACCTGGGACATCGTCGGCAGAGTCACGGCAAAGGTGCCCGTCCGCACCAAGCGTCGAATCGCTTGCCGTGGCTGTGGTCCCACTGCGGGAGCACCCGCCGCGGCGCAGTGAACGATGGCGGCTCCACCCGCCGGCGCAGTGCCTCGGCGACAAGCGGGCGACGGTGGAGGCGGTGTAGGTGGTCGCCGTCGCGGACTCCGCCGGACCCTTCAAACGAGGTCATCGCGATCCCGTTGCGTCCATCTCATAGGGTGAAGGCGCGTTCTCGGCGTCCAGGTCTCCTCTCCACCCCGTCCCAGGCGTAGCGTCAGCCCGCCTCGCGCCCGCTGAAGATCACCACGAGGGCGTCGGCCGGGCCGCCGCCCATGCGGGAGCCGTCCCTGTCCAGGAGGAACTGCGTCCAGAGCGGGCTGGTGCGGCACTGCCACGCATCTCACGTGGAACCATTGGCAGGATCGGGGAATGAGCCCTGACGACGTCGTGCAGGCCCAGCATGGCCGCCGTCACCCGCGCACCGCCTGCACTCGGCGGGGCCCGGCAGGCGTCAGGCCCTGCCGGATTCGCACACGACGCCGCCTCAAGAGCCGGCGATCTGGGAGAAGAGCGCGCGGTAGCCCTCATCCGTGACATGCGTCGGTGCCGTGAGCGCATCTCGACCGCCTGGACGATTTGATGCCCATGATGGCCAGGGAGCCTGAGCACTGCCCCGGCGTAGCTGGGATGCAGTCCCAGCGCGTCCACCCCCGTGCCGCGCCCCCGAATGGCTGGTGGTAGCGGCAGGGGCCGCCACCGCCGCCTCGGTGATGGCGGCCTCGACCAGGCCGATGGCGCCCGTCACGTACCTGCTGGAGCCAACGCAGCGTGGCTCCGGCGCTGTGCCTCCTGCTCGCATGCCGGCGGGCCACCGCCTGCTGGACCAGCGCACTGGTGCCTGGCTGCGGCGACGGCCTCGCAGACGGCCCGGTGACTGGCCGGAAGCGAGTCGGCACCGCCGGCGCCGGGCCCGGTGAGCGCGCCACAGGAACTGGAACCATGACGGCCAGTGCCTCACGCCTGAAGCCTGCCCGACAGGATCGGTCGCAGGCGGCAGCCCGCACCGGTGCCGTGGCCGCGCCAGCCCGCGGTATCGTCGGCCGGGCCACTCGACCACCACGGCACCGCGGAGGGGCTGCTGGCTGCGCCGCCCGGCCGCCTGGACGGCGCCAGACCCCGGCGTCAGGCAGTCCCAACCACCCGGGCGAGCCGGCGTGTACCGCGCTTGAGCGCCCGGTCCCGGATGGCCGAGCAACGACCGGAGCCGCTAGCTCGCAGACGCACCCTCTTCTGGAGGTGCCCAGGTCCCAGGTGGGACAGGGAGGTGCAGACGAACTCGAACAGCGGTACCCGCCCGGACAGCAGACGGGAATGCCCCGTCCCTCCTTCATGCGCAGGTCGCAGTCCAGGCCGCCGGGGCCGACGGCCACGAAGGTCTGGGTGGCGAAGCGCTGGTCTCGGCGTAGGGCGCGCAGGGCGGCCTTCTGGGCCGGCTGCGTTCTCCGCTCGAAGCGTGAAGATGAGACCTTCCGCCACGGGCCCGCGCCCTGCCCGGAGACGACGCCCGCCGCGGGATCGTCGATATCGCCTGAGCAGACGGCGCACCACCCGCATGCGTGGTCGGCGCCGAAGGCGGTCCCGCACGTGGCACACGGCGCAGGTGAGACCCGACAGGTGGGTGGCCATGACGTCGGTGTAGCCCTCGTGACGACGACGATCCGGCGCGAGGCGCGGGCGACCTCCCGCTTGGCCAGGTCCAGCCCGCAGAGGACCTGGCTCTTGTGGAAGACGGGGCCCGAAGTTGAGGTACTGAGGGCCCTGGTCGTCCTCAGCGAGCCCAGCGCGCTCCGGAAGCCCACGGTCGCTCCGGTGACATCGCGCGCGCTGCTGATGAGACGGCCGCGGAAGCGGTCGCAGACACGACGTCTCGTCCTGGCCGCCCCGGTCGTGCACAACCCGGAGTCGACCGCCTGGCCTCGGTGTAGCCGGCCCCGCGCAGGTGACGGGCGAGGCTGTCCGTCCGGCCGGTGCGCAGCCGACGCCGAAGTGCGCGGCGGCGTGACGGTCGAAGCTGGAGCCGTCAAGAAGTCCTGCCTGCCTGGGCACTTCCGGTGGCGAAGCCTGCCTCGCGGAAATCCAGGCCTCGCGAGACGGTTGGCGCGTCCGCGAGACGCTGCCGTTCCCCGCTCCACCCCGCGCCTCGACCGCGCCTGCCTCCTCGTAGCGCGCCTGAACCCTCGGTGGTCCGCGAGGTATCAACGCCTCGGCAAAACCGAGGTGGTTGATCTTTCTCGATGACAGGTGATGACGTCGCCGCTCGCCGCAGCCGCCGCGAAAGCTGGTGACCAGCACTCGACGGACGGACGTGGAAGGAGGGAGGCGCGCTCATCGTAGGCGGGCACAGCCTCTGAGTGAGCCGACTCGGCGCTCTTGAGGGTCACGTGCTCGCCGGACGACGTCCTCGATCCGCGCGCTCATCGTACCGCCCGCGATGTCCTCGCGCCTCGATCAGTCCCGCCAGGGCCATCGTAGGCGGAGGGCACCGGCGTCCTGCGCCAGGGCTTTGCTGACACCGGCTGCTGACCTCCGAGAACATGCCGCACAGCCGGGCGTGCCAGGAACGTGCGTGGAGGTGTCCAGCCGCTGAAAGACCTGGTCGACGACCACCCGTAGGCGGGCGGTCCCGTCGTCGGCTCGGGTTCCAGCGCTCGACCAGGAACCGTCGATGCCCTTCCCACCACCGGTCATCAGGGCGTCGGCCAGGTCGAAGATGAGGGTGCGCTGCTGGCGCAGGTAGACCGGCTCGTGCTCGCGGGGCTCCATGACGTAGCGCACGGCGATGCCCTCGAGAAGCGAGGGATTCCGCGCACGTCTCCTCGGGATGATGAGCCCGACCGTAGCGGTCAGGGTTCGTTGCCGTTAGGTCTGACGGGTGGCGGTGGCAACCGCTGAGACGAAGCGGCCGGATGATCTCGCTGGGTGAGGTTCTTCAGGTGCGCGGCGTCGGCGGCCGAGCCGTTGTGGTGAGCGGAGATCCAGAAGGACCGCCGGAGAGATCTGTCGAAGGCCGCCCCGAGTGGGCATCGGCGCTGAGCCTCGGTGCCGTACCAGCCCTCGTCGCCTCGAGTACCGCGTCGACCCGCGGGCATCGGTCAGGCAGGCCGCCGTCCATGCGCCCCAGGGCGATGGCGAACCGACGTCATGGACGGAGAAGCCGACGTCGTCGGACAGGAATCCGCTGATCTGGGCTCGATGCAGCGCCCGCTCCTCCGGGGCTCCCTTGACGCATCCAGGCGCAAGATCTCGGCGTCAGCCGCGCGCGGAGTACTTGCGGCGCTGCGCCCGTGCGACCACCCGGCCCCGCCCCTTGAGCCAGGGGGTACTTTGGCGACGGCGTCGAGACTGGCCCGGTGAGATTGACGCCAACCGGCCGCCCGCCCTCGCGCAGGGTCTTGGGCTCCAGGCGGGTGAGGATCCTGAAGGTCTCGAGCGCACAGCCCCCGATCAGCGGGCGACGACGTCGAGCGCCTTCTCACCGTTGTGCCCGTACGGCGGATGCCCCAGGTCGGGACAGGCAGGCTGCGTCGACGACGTCCGGACTGCAGCCCAGCGGCGCGTCCCAGGGCGCGTCCCCACCTGCAGCCACCTCGAGCGAATGGGTGAGCCGGGTGCGTACGAAGTCGTCGGCAGACGGGCAGCAGCACCTGGTCTTGGCCCCAGGTGCCGCAGCGCCGAGGAGCGCAGGACTCGGCCCGATCGCGCCTCTAGAAAGGAGTGCGCTGGGGATTCTTTGCCTGCTCGTGGACGAAGCGCTCAGCATCCCGTGCCAGGCATCCGGATAGGACCAGAACCGCCGTTTCCGTCGATACGCAGAGGCTCGAATCCAGATTTCTGCACCGACATGGTCGCAAGCTGCAGCGCAGAAGCGGGTGGGCGATAGACGTCACCATTCCGACACCGTCTCAAGCGGCGCAGCGGCACTGATCTCCTCAACGCCCGCTGCACGCACCCGCGCGACGCCGATGAAGCACTCCTGGAAGTGGACGCCCTGGAAGCGCGCCAGTTCAGCGAAGGGAGACACTTGTCGTGACCACGACCACTACCCTCGTTCACCGGCCCCACGACGGTCCGGAGGAGTGGTGGCGCCACGCGCTGGTCTACGGAGATCCCTCGCCAGCTCCTTGGGAGCCGTGCCGGAGCCTGGATCGCACCATCCATCATCGAGTCACGCTCTCACTCTGGGCATGGACGCACTGCTCATCCGCCCGAGCCTGCTGGAGGTCAGTTCGGAGATCGACTCGATCCGCCGTTTCCATCGATGCCGCAGGCGAGCAGGGGCTGCGGCACCATCGTGCGCATCTCCGTGCGCTCGGCCCGATCACGGGCTACGCCAAGCAGAGAAAGACCGATCAATAGTTTCATCACCGGCCTTCGAAGCGAGCCGGTGATGATCTGCTGCGCCGCCCGGAGGCCTCACTCTCCGGGCCGGGCGGCCGGTATCGACCTGAACCATCGTGCCTCGCGTCACCCACGATGATCCGGCGCACCGCCTCTTTGCGCGCGCCCACTGCGTGCCACGGGCCGCCTGGCCGAGTACGTGGAGGAGGGCACTGACGGCGCCGATGCGACCGCCGACTCACCCCTGACCTCGCTGCGCCGCCACCACCTCCAGGACGACTGGTGCACCACCTGCGCGCGATGGCACTGTCTGACTTCTGACACGCTGGGACGCCGAGCTCGCCCACCTCCCACCTGACACGGTCCCTCGACGAGCACGATCGCTTCGGGCGCGAGACACCTGGCGCTTTCCTGCCTCACATCTGTCCGAGCACCTGATCCAGGCGACGGCCAGCGCTGGCACTCCGTCGACCACGACGAACGGCTGCGTCGAGGCTGGCGCTGCAGGCCATGCGATGCCGGGCTCTTCCCGGCTCGTCATGGCCTGCGCCAGGGCGACGAGATCGCCCCTCGCCCGGACTCTCGACAGCTTTCCACCGCCCCCTGAGCCTGGCAGACATGCAGTGATCGAGCACACTCAGGGCAGGCCTCGCAGTTCGCCTCGCCTGCCAGTGCACCGTGAGGCACGCGCCCACGTGCGCGCGCGAGTACAACCTGGCCTGCGCGCCCTCCCGCCCGTCACCGCTGGAGTGGTGTCCGGCTGCGCCCCTCGCCTTCCTGGTACGCGGCGTACTGGTGGTCGTCAACACCTCCGACGCCCTGATCGTCCTTGCCGCCCGAGGCCATACAGTGCTGCTATGTCCCAGCCCCCTGCGTCAGGACCAGGGACGGCTGCTGATCCCACCCACGACAGCGACCTGGCTGAAGCCACAACTGTGGCCTAACACACCTGAATGCAAGGTTTATTTACCTCTGCAGTCATTACAGCAGCCGATTAAATTAGGTGCCAAGCGGGAACGCTTATGGATCCGATCGCGAAGGAGAATCCTCGTGGCACCCACCCGCCGGTCCTTCCCGGACAATGGCCGCCGTCGCCACTGACACATCAGTTTCAACCGTTTGCAGCCTGCCCAGCCCGCGTGCCCAACAGTTCGGCCGCTGACTGACCAGCAGGCATCCGCTTCCGGCGGCGATTCCAACGCCGACCCTAATACTCGGGGCCGATCAGAAGAAGGCTGACTCACCAAGCGGTATCGCCAAGAGCCTGGGGTGACACAGCAAGGTATCTCGCAGCGGTCCAGATCGACGCCAACGACCCAGGCCCAACCTCGTGACCGCCAACCAGGCCGCAGGCAAACGGCCCCGACATCGTCGTCGGCGCGCGCGACCGGGATTCTGGCACTTGCGCAGAAACAGCGCCATCCGCCCAGTCGTCCTTGAGCCCCGAGGCCGAGGCGAACCATTCCGACATCGCCTCGGCTGGCGGTCACGTACGACGGCCAGATCTACGGCGCGCTCCGTATGCGCTGCCGTCAGAGCGCCCGCCTCTCGTCAATAACAAGGCGCTGACCTCCGTCACCCAACCGACCAGCATCGAGGAGATGGCTCAGCTGAACGGCGGCGCGGTACCGCGCTCAGCCCGGTCCCAGGCCGTCGACGAGAAGTGGCGACGCCTGGCAACATGGAGCCGATCTGCCACCGCAGCAGGAGGCTACCTGTTCGAAGAACCCCGATGGTCTCGTGCCAACTCACGGGCTCAGCATCGTGCAAGTGCGAGGGATCGATCAGGCTGCGGAGAAGATCCGCGCACCGGGCCAGCAGGGAGTCTATGGCGTCGTGGCTACCGCTGCCATCCACATCTCCCTTTGTTCACCGACGGCAAGGCTCCCTCATCTCATCTCCGACCGTGGGTCTTGGCGGGACATCAAGAAGGCCGGTATCGACTACCGCTACCACCTGGATCCCGGGCTTTAAGGACACCTGGGCGAAAGCCAGTAACGACCTTCGTGGGGGTCAACTGGTTTTACGTGGCCTCCAACGGCAAGAACAAGGCATTCGCTGAGACTCTCGTAGCCGACGCCGCCAGGACATACGCGACCTTCCGCGGCCTCGATGTCTTCGTCCAACGAGTCTTCCTCCGGCAGCCAGAAGGCGATCTCGCACGCAGGTCGAAAACGGGAACGGCCCGACATGGTTGCCTGCAGACCTCTCGTCGCAGGCAGAACATGCCCGCCGCGATCCCGGGCCATGTCGCCGCATGGGAAACCGCCAGGGCGAGCCTCCAGGCCAACATCAGTCGCGGGCGCAGATCCCGTTGCCAGCACCATGACCGGAGTCGGCAAGAGACATCAAGTCCTCGATCGAGGGCTCATAGACCAACGCCGGTCCCCCGGAAAGAACCGTCTCTCCGCCTTCCACCATTCTCTTTCTCACTTTCCCCATACTCTTTGTGAAAGGACCTGCCGACAATGACGCCCTCGCATCCGTCACAACTCCTCAAGGGGAGAAGAGCACCACCATCCGAGTAAGCGTCGTCGGACGCATCGTGGTTCTCTCTCTCACGCTGGCGGTCCGCGATCATCTCGTTCCGCTTCTCATCACCTACCGGATGGTTGTGGCTGGAGTCGCCCCCGCCACGGCGTTCGCTGTACTCGACAACGTGGTCTGTACCGGCTGGCACCTCTTCGGCACGTTCTTTCCAACAGTTTTCTCATCATCCCAATCATCCCCGACCATCCAGACCCTCCTTCACCAACTTCAGACGGCTACCGACGTATGAGGAAGCGATCACCGCCATCACCAATAACCCATGGTCCGCACGAAGGACCCCTTAACCTACGGGCTGTCAGGTCGCCACCGGTCGGCGATATCAGGCCCTTCGCTGTTCCGGTCAAATCCAACATCAACGAGGTTCTGCGGGGAAGATGGAAAGAAGATGAGAAGGTTATCGCTTCCACTGTCACCATCGAGGACGGGTGGTGACCAGAGCCAGCGGTTACACGATCCTGTCCTCAGGCAGATCAATGCCGCTACGAGGATATCGCCCATGTCGGTTCCTTTCTCCGACAAGACCACGGTCAAGGTCCAGGGCGAACCGCGTTCGAGGGCACCAAGCAATGGTGTACGACAAGTCCTCCGACACCATCACCCAACACCGCGACCGGGAAACGTTTACCCGTCAAGGCGGTGGGGTTGTCAGAGCACTCCCCGTCACGTTGGCAGGAGAGCCTGCCCAGTCCTGGAAGAACGTGAACAATAACTACTCTCGACTGTTCACTGAAGGCAACCCGCCTCCCCAGCCCCTCGAAGGCCTCACCTGACGGTCATCTGCCTTGCCTGGTGCTGCCCAACATTTCGTCTCGGTTCTTCCCGGTTGACGTCAACGACGACCGTATCAAGCGGGCAAGAAACCTCACCGGTCCTTCCTCCCGTTGCCCTACGCCGTGCCGGGCTTCATCTTCGCTCATCTGGTCCAACTTCTACAACCACAGACTTCGGCTCATCAACCAGATGCTGCACCTCAATATCCCGTGGTTGTCCTTTGACTCGACTATGCGAAGATCGCCGTTCTGTTGACGAATACCTGGATGGATTCCCCATGTTCATCGTGTGTACCGGAGCGTTTAGTCCATCTCACAGGGGGACGTTGGCGAGGTCGCCAAGATGGACGGTGCCACTGGTATGCAAGCCACCTTGCGCATCATCGCCCCATTGCTCCTGGTCGCCGTCGCCCTCTGCTGGTGAGCACCTTGCCTTCAATCAACAACTTCAACCGCCATCCGCCTGTTCACCGAGGCGGTCCATTCCTTGCCGGCGAGCACGCGGCGGTACCGACATCCTCATTTCAATGGTCTACCGGCATCGCTCTCGGCCGCCCGGCTCACCCTCGACTCGCCTCGGCCGTCTCGGTCATCCCATTCGCCGTGACCGGCGTCCGGCCGCTTAAAGTTCCGGGCCACTGCCAGCAGTTTCGAAGACGTCAACTGACCCGAGTCGATTGCGGAAAGAACAGAACTACTATGAGCACCTCTTCCAAAAACCGTGTTCAAAAGCCTGAGAATCCTGCCGGCAGAGAACCACATGTTGTTTTCCGATGGTTCCGTGAGATCGATGGCGTTGTTTATGTCGTCGTTCTCTTTGTCTTTCGCTCGCCTTCCTGTCCTCTACGTCATTCTCCGCTTCCTCAACCTGCTGGAACGGTGGCCCACCGGCCCTTCTGCTATCCCCACCTGCTGTAAGTCTGGTCAACTACCAGAACCTGCTGGCGGAGCGCGCGGCCCCTTCCTGCGCTGGTACCTCAACATCATCATCATCTGCTCGGTAGGCCACCGCCCAGGTGCATATTTCTCTTGCTCAGCCTACGCCTTCTGCCTGGTTTCTCACCGGACGTCGGAGGTCCGCTGGCCCTGCTCCCGATCATGATGTTCTCGGCGACCTAACCATGATCGTTATCTGTCGATGATCTCCGACATCGGCCAGTCGTCCCTCCCTGGTCTGAACACGCTCGCCGGCCACAGCCTGGCGCTCGCGGTGGGGCCTGGGCCGCGTGGCTCACTGGCGAAACCTTCTCGACACCATCCCCGTGAACTCGATGAGCCGCCATCATCGACGGCTGCACCCACTGGCAGGTCTTCAGAATCATCCTGCTGCCCACACTCAAACCGCCGATCATCGCCACGACCTTCCTACTGGCCTTCGTCGGTGCTTCATCAGCGAAAGTTCTCCGGGGTCGATCATCCCGACCGACAACTCCCCAGAAGACCTGGCGGTGGGCCTTACGGGCATGCCGTCGGTGACCGCTCCAACAACCTGGGGATCTTCGCCGCTGCGCGGTTTCTCACCATGGCTCCGGTGATCGCACTGTTCCAGTACCCAGCGCTACATCGTCGGTGGCTCGATCTCCGGCGCAGCTCGGCGGGCTGAACATGGGCTACACCCGCTCCAATTCCTCTCCTCGCCCTGTCCCAGCATGTGAATCAGAGGCGTGAGGCGCCTTGTCGCCGCGCTCCTTGATCCACGAAAACAGCCCCTGATCTGCGAGAGGATTATATGAGGGCCGCCGGACGACGAACCACCGTCTGTCTGGCCGCCAGCGCGGGCCCTTGACCTTCACCGATCCCTCGTAGGATTCATACCGCCGCAGAGACCTCACCTCACCGACATCGCGACCAGGCAGGCGTGTTCACCGCCACCGTCTCGCGTGTGCTCAACGGAAAGTCCAACGTGGCCGACTCCCGACTGGCGGCAGGTGCTCGCGGCACTGGACATCCTCGGCTACGAGCGACCGGAGTCTGTGCACCAGCCGTCCTGGGGCTCATGGGACTGATCGTGCCGGTTCGAGCAACTGATCTTTTCCCTTTGTTCGCCCAGCAGATCGAGCAGCCTGCCCTTCCGGACACACCTCACAGCACCCAGACGCCCGGCGGTATCAGTACAGGACGAGTAATATCGAGATGCTGGTGACCGGGGCGTCGTGATCATCTCCGGCGCCACGCGGACACCACCGGCGACGTCACCCGCTACCAGCGTCTGCGTAGCGGTTCCATCAGACGGTCAACGGTACCACCCTCGACCATCAAGGCTCCCGGGTTTCGCGACCGGATGACCGCTGGCGACCCGATGGCTGGGACTGACCACGCCCCTGGACACCAACATATCGGCTGGCCAGGCCGATGCGATGGTCCGGCTCAGCGCAAGTGGTCTGGCTATGAGGATGCCATGAGGGAGGGTCGCTCGGAGAGCCCCTGCGATCGTTGAGACGCTCTACACCTACGGCGGTATCATGCTGCACTGCACCTGCTCGATAGGGTGTATCGGCATCGGTGTTCGGACGTCATGGCCCCGGAAACCACGGGGTGCGTCAGACAGGCAGATCCGTGCCGCACGACGTTCCCGTTATCGGCTACGACGATCAATCAAGCTTATTCTACGACCGACCCACCCTGACCACGGTAAAGTCAGCCCGCGGGCTCGATCTGCCGGGCGGCCGTAACCACGTTGTTGGCCCACCGACGGAGCGGCCAACCGACACGGAGATGCTCGCCCGACCACGTGCGACCGACGGCCGCGGCCATCGATCGAGCGCTGCAGCACCCGCCGCAGCGCGCTGGGCGGCGCTGGTCAGCGCTGGTCCATGCTGGTAAACGCTGGTCACTGCTGGTTCAGGGAGAAAGCACCGCGTTCGCCCGGCTCAGCGCGACCACGTGCGGGCCAACCGGGCACCCATATCCGTCAAGCGGTCCTGAAGCGTCGAACCGACGGCGTCCCAGGACTCAATGGCATGGGGCTCTGCAGGCTGTACGCGTTGGAGATACTGAAAGCGGGCGTAGCCACCACGGTGTGCGGCGCGCCCGCACACCATGGTGACCGGCAGCGCCTGGAGGTAGTACAGGCCGACGGACGCCACGACGCCGTCGGCCGAACGTCAGAGCCTCACCTGGAGGCGGTGACCACTGGTGGTCCTGGTTCGACAATCACCCCGGAGAGGCCGGAGTATCTCCGCCATGACACGGGCTCCCCGGGCCGTGCCCAGGTTCCCCAGGGCGCGCAGCACCACGGCACGGCTCTCGGCCGCACCGGTCCCCAGGTCGAGGCACTGACGAGGCGGTCCACCGAGTCCGCGGTGGCACGAAGGCAGCGCCGCGTCATCGAGCGCCGAGATGACGGGGAGTTTCGCCCCTCGAGGAGACCTGTGGTGCGCCGGTATCGGCTGTGCTCACGGCTCAGTGGCCGCGGCGCAGGCGCGGCGGTCCGGGCCTCGAGACGCCGGGGCTCGCGGCGATCCTGTCAAAGCCGCGCCCGCCCGCTCAGTCCCCTCCCAGGGCGATGTCGCCGTAGCCAGACCAGTCCGATGCTGCGCCCAGCAAGCAGACCCGCGGCTCGCAGAAGTGCCCCCGAGGACGTCCAGACTGCCCCGCTGTCGTGGACGGTAGAGCGTGACAGGCCGACCAGAGGGTGTCGAAGGAGCATACGGTCCACGGCGACGCCCATGACCTGACCCAGGCCATAAGTGCTTCCCCGAAGCGCTTCCCGGGCGGCCCCATCGTCGGGGGGACCGCCGCAGCGGGCGCATCGAGGAACCAGGGTCCACACCGCCGGGGCGCCGACCGCCGGGGTGCGGGGAAGCTATCTCACCAAACCACCTCCGCGGACTCGAACCGAGCGGGTCCCTTGTGCCTGGACGACCTCACGGGAGGCGATGTGCTCCGGAGCGATGGCCTGGACGATCCCGCCGCCGTCGGACATGGCATCAGGGTCAGAGCGTCACTGGGACGTGCCTGGGCAGCCGCGCGCCAGGCAGGAGGCTCGCTGGAAGACCGCAGCCGAAAGTCTGCCAGCGGCACCTGCCGGCTCGGGCCAGGCCCTGAGATGAGGAGGGTCTCACCGCGGCCCGGTGGGAGCAGTGCCAGCGAATGGGAGACGTCATGGCGATGGCGTCACCGAGTCGGGCCAGAGAGGGGCTTCCTGCGACCACGATAAAGCCTGGGCCTCGCCCAGGTGCATGGACCTGTTCTCACTGTGGGCGCGGTGTCGGGGTCCTCGATACCGGTGACGGTTACCTGGGGTCTCGGGGAAGGTCTCCTGAGAGTGGCGATGAAGGGGATGGAACCGCCCTACGATGTTGACGGCCTCGGTGCTCCAGGGCGTGGTGGACAGCGCCCAACGGGCAGCCCGGAGGCGTGGGTGGCTCGGAGCCGTCAGCCGGACCGGCCTCGCGGCCCGACGGTCAGCTGGCCGCCGAAGCCGGGCAATGTGCTTCCTCCAGGTGGGCGACCAGTGCCGCCTGCGCTCGGCGCGGGGTCCCGCCCCGTTACGCGCAGCGAGGCGGCGTAATGAGGTCAGGACGCCGCGGCTGCGTCCAGCGGGGTGACGCCCATATCGATAAGAGCCGGGGAGGGCTTGGTCCCACATCGCGGTGAGATCACCGGTGCCGACCAGCCTCGACGCCGTCGAGGCCCCTGCGTCGGCGCGGTCGGCCCCTGCAGTCCGGGAAGCCGGCACGGCCTGAGGTTTGCCGACCAGCCCGGCGACGGCGACGTCACCGGCCTCGTCGGCAGTGAGGCGACCGACGGCGGCGATGGCGGTGGCGGCGTCCGCACCCGCCGTACTGCTGGAGTGAAGCGCGATCGAGCATGTCGAGGTGACATCACCGGACGACAACACCGCGCAGCAGGGTGGTCAGGACGGGCGCCGACCTTCCGCTGGAGGAGTCGGCCACGATGACGTCGGAGGCGAGCCGGTCACGGTGGTGGTCAGGTTCTCGAGGCTGCTGACCTCCTCTCCCCTCGATGAGCACCGTCACGAGCAGGGCAAACAGTCGTCCAGGGAGGCCAGGGTCCGCAGGGCGGGCGTGGTGATGACACTGGCCTTGTCGTTTGGCGGTCCCGGCGACCGAAGAGTCGTCACCGGTGCCGCTCGGCGGTGAAGGGATCGGGCCTGGTCCCATCCGCCGGGTCACCGACGAAGCCGACGTCGGTGGAGCAGAGACGTGGCTGCCCCAGTCTGCCCCAGGGGCCAGGACGGCGGGCTGCCGGGGGTGCCGTCCGCGGCACGGAGAGGATCTCGGCGTCCAGACCGCTGTCGCGCAGGAGCGAGGCCGGCCTCGGCGGAGCGCCGGACCTGGGACTGGTCGTGACCGGCGAGACCGAGGATCGCGACCAGATCGGTCAGGTCTCGAGACGATGGCGGGTATGGAGGTGTACAGGTGCGCCGCATCAACGGTGATCATGGTTTTCAGGGTATCGTGCCGCGCGAACCAGATATGGTGAATGGTGAGAGAAGTATCTCCGTCCCGAGGCGTCGGTCAAGTTGCCACATCCGGTGACCACGTCGACGCGCTTCAGCCCGGGCGAGTTCTTCGCGTTCTCATTCGTCCTGCTCATCCTCTTCGGGTTCAACCACCTCCCCAGTGCACCAGACGCCCACGCCGTGTTGGCGATGAACGGCTACCTGCTGCTGGCGGGATCGCCGACGCCTGGTGCTGGAACTACTGCGCCGCCGCCTCACAAGAAGTTCGGGAGGAGCGGGTCAAGAACGAGGGAATGATCTTTCATACATCATGTCGCGCCGTTTCACGTTGCGGCGCTGGCGCCGTCCGGCCACCCTGGTGAAACGGGGCTGGGGCACTCTCCTGAACCCGCGCTCGTCCGCCCTGCTCAATCCCTCGGCTGTCCCGCGACGGTTCCACGTCGGGACCGTGCCGGGTGGTGTTATAGAACACGCTGATACAGGCACCCGGGGTTCGTCCGGGTTGAAGATCACTGAGATCACTACGGCAACTGGTCACCAATGGCCCTGTGTGGAGGCGGGCATGAACATCGAATGCCACACGGCCTCGACCTGGGAATCACGTTTCGACACTGCCGCCGATGTCTACGCCAACACGGCCGCCGAGGAGGTTCTTGGGGCGCGCGCTGGTCGGCCGCGCCGCGAGTCCCTGGAGGTCTCACCAAGGTCTACTGCCTATCGGCCCCAAGGCCCCAATGACGGGCCTGTCGCGCGTTAGTCATCGCGGAGTGGCATCAATGGCCCCTCACGCGCCCTGGGCAGGGACTACGTGACCTCACTCAGGCCCATCGCCGACCACGGTAGACGCCGCTGAGGAGACCATGGAGGCCTCGTCGACGTGCGGGCGAAAGCGCCCTTCATCGGGGGTCTTCGGAGGACGGCCGAGCAGACTGCGCGGTTGTGAGCCCGCCACGCAGATGGGTTTCCGTCTGGTGTCCAACCAGCCCCAGTGACTCGGCCCCGTGGCGGTCATCGAGGAGGCAGCCACCAGCCAGGTTTGGGGTTGGGACAGACTGTGGTCGCGCCGATGGTTAGGGGGCCTGGTCCGCGGGCACTCGCTCGGCCAGGAGCCGCCCGCCGGCTCACGGGCCACTGATGACAAGGGCGGCTGGCAGACGATCTCGCGGTGGGATGCGCGACGAGCGTCGCGGTCCAGGCCCTGTGCCCGACTTCCCGCTCAGGACCACGACCATGCCGCGCCTTTTATGATCGCCTGTCCCAGCAACCCGGCCGTCTCCTCGGCGATCGTGGCGCCTCAGCCCGAGCACTGGCGACACGGTCAGGGGCCTCAGGCGTGCACCTGACGACGACGTTATGGCTGCCATCGACATCGCCCCAAGTGACGTTGAGCGGGACCCGTCATCGACCTCCCTGAGAAGCGCCCCGCCTGACGGGCGGGATCGCGCAGCACGAACTGCGGAACCGGCCGACGCGGCGGCCAGGCGTTGATCCGCCCCGGCCAGGCGGGACCGTTGTAGATGGAAGGCCGTAGGCCTGGAGCAGTCCGCCTGGCGTCGAGAGCATGAGCCTCGGCGTCCGCGATGGAGGAGACACCGCTGACCACACGGTGGGCCTCCAGCCGGCTGGTGTGAGGCGGCGCACGACCCAGGGGAGCGGGCAGAGGCGTCTGGACAGCATCGCCGTCACCTGGTGGCCGGGTCACTGCGGTAGCAGGCCACGACCGTCCAGCCCTGCGGGTCCAGACCAGGTCGGCGACGGCGTCGAGATCCTCATCGCAAGGTCCGCGACCTGACCAGGAGGGACGGTGCCTCGCAGCCTGGTCCGCGGCCTCAGCGCATGGCCTCGAGGAATGGGCGCGCGCCCGACGCCTGCAGGCTGCGCAGCCCGTGTTAGCTGGAGACGCGACGACGAGGGGTAGTTGACCACCGGGCCACCGCGCTGGTTGAGAGTAGCGGTAGTCCTCAACCGCGTCTCAAGGCGTCACCTTGGTTCATGATATCTGCGCCGACGACGACAGGCGTCCTGCGGTGTGGCGCAGCGCGCAGCCGCTTAAGGCCTCGTCCGCCCGAGCAGCGGGCCTTATGCGGTTGCGCACGGCACGTATCTGCGGATAGCGCCACATACGGCTTTCTGTCGCCGCCTTGGGCGTGAGCGTGAAGGTCCCGACCTCGATGCGAAGCCGAAGCCGAGCATGTCCAGGCTCGGACGGCTCGCTCCTCCTGTTCATGCCGCTGCAAGTCTGAGACACTGGGCACGGGCGGCGAAGGGACCGCCCTGGCTGGCCGAGGGACGGGGAAGCCGTTATGCCTCAATACCTGGCGCACTATCAAACTCGACGAAGGGACCTGCCAGTCGCATCCGATGGCGTCCATGCATACGTCGTGGATCACTGGGGTCGATGCGGGTCAGGACGGTTTTGTACAGCAGGGGTCGTAGAGCACGGTGCCAGCTACCCCGGCACGAGTTGGCACGGCCTGCAAACCGCGCTCGGTCTGAGCAGCCCCGCCCTTGGTGTCCTTAAGCCGCGTCGGGGGCGGCACGGCAGCGTGGGGCAACCCAGCCTGGCCGCAGGCGTGTTCTGAGAGGTGGTCCGCGTCCTTCACAACCGCGATATCCAGATCGATCCCAACCGTCCAGACCTGTTCCGGGCGGAGGTCAGAGCGATGATCGGCGGTGGCTCGATCCCGACCGTCATCGTCACGTCCCTCATCTCCGCCACGGGTGGACCTGCCCCTCTGGCGCTGGGGTGGCGCAGCAGAATGAAGGCCGCGGCCGACGGCCTGCCGACTTTATTACCCGTGTGCACGCGGGGACAGCCAACAAGTACACACCCAGTGCCGCATGGTGGCTGCCTGCCGAGTCCCTTCGACGCGGTGTGACGATCGCTGTTCCACCCAGGTGGCACCGCACAAGGCTTCTCCGGAGTTCGTCCCAGGGACGGCACCCAGATCTCCTCGGCCTGTGGCAACGCCTCCTCGGCGGTGGGGCCCTTCTACTGCTCAGGGACCAGACGGCCTTACCTGACATGAGCCTCTTCTCCGAGATGGAGAACTCAGCCGGGCGGACACCCTTTTGGCGTGAGGAGTACATCGTGGCCCGCCGAGTTCGGGCACCATATCCAGCACCTTGACCGGGCAGATGGCGCGCCGATCCGCCCGGGCAGGCGCGATCGTCGACCGTGCGCCTGAGTTCTTCAGTGCGGACTCGCTACGCGGGAATCTGGCCAAACCACGCCTCCACTGACCCGGAGACCGGCAGCCCTTCCTCAGCCAGTCCCAGCAGCGAGGAGACTCAGCAGCCCTGGGGCGCTGAGGCCGTCGCGACGACCACATCCAGGAGCGGCGTTAGCGGACACGCGTCGACCCCGACACCATGGACTCCACGGCTCCTCCGCTGAAGGGCAGCGGCGTTCGCTCGTTGTTCACCGACCGGGATGAACTCGGCTCGGTACAGGCCTCGCAACACCTCGCCGTCGGACGCCTCCAGCTCTTGAGGCGACGCGGCGACGTCGTTCGACGCTCTCACCTTTCGTCTCCCCACCCACCGATCTCTCGCTCGACGGGCCCGTCGCCCTGGAGCGGCGGGCGTTTGCGTGCGACGTGGCGTCACACCTGACAGTGTCTCATGACGCACACGCGTCACCGGCGACATCGCCGGTACCGGCCTTTCAGGAGGACACCACGACCAAGCGCACCTACTCGCTGCTGAGTCCATACCGGCAATACCCGCCATCGCCGAGGCTGCTCGCCGCTGGGCTGATCGAGGGCAGCAGTCGACGCACAGGTCGCTGACGTTTCAGGCCTGAGTGCGCCCGCAGACCCGACCCGTCTCCGTGCTGGGAAGCCCCACCCACAACCGGAGGCTGCCGACTGCGCACCCGGCCGGGCAGGTCAGGAGGCGGTGCGGGTCGGGCGAGGCATCCCACGGGACTCGGCGGTGGCTTGGAGACCACCGCGCATCCCGGCAATCCACCGGCGCCGCCGCTCGGGACACACGGTCATCCTGCAGCGGCTGGCTCAGCGGCTTCAGCGGCCAAGGCGTATCGCTACAGCCGGCAGCTGCCAGTCATCAGGTCGGCGGACGCGTGCCGGTCAGGAGTCGTGGTCACGGCGAGCAAGGGTCCGCTGGCCGGCGGAGAGAAGACCGACGCGCCCACAGCTTGACGCGAGCTCGCGGCTTCGGCGAACGCCAGATAAACGACACGGCCTTTGGCGACAACTGCGGCATCGCATCATCGGAAGGAAATCAGCAATGATGGACAGCAACGAACCATCGACAAGTCGCCCTGGCTGCAGCGAGCGGACGAAACATCGCCGGGCGTGCACGCCGTCTGCGGTCTCCCCTCATCATCTCGGGAGGACGTTCAAGTCCGTCGACGCCATCGACTTCGATCGAAAAGGAGTCGCCGCTCGCGGGCTGGTGACCGTCGCAGCCGTCACCGCCGACAGCATCTCGCGCGCGCTGCCTGTGTCGCGCCCATCTGGCCGGCAACGCTGGCGTCGATGCATCTGCCATCCGGCATGGCGGCCATCGTGTCCCTGATGAGCCTGTGATCGCCGGGACCGCGGCTCCGCTGACCATCAGAATCCTGAGATGAGGTGGCAGGCGGCTCACCGGTGCGGTAGAGCCCGGCACAGGTGCGGCGAGGTCGCCTCTCGAGCTGCAGACCCCGAACCGACTTCGCCGCCTCTTCCCGTGCTCAGCAGCAGCGCCACCTGCCGCATGTCCTTTCGCCAGTACCCCGGACCGATCCGCGGACGCGAGAGTGAGGCTCCATGGTCCGGTGCGCACGGCTTTGTCTGCATGATGAAACTCCAGGGTCTCCGGTCCTGGTAGGTCAGTCCTCGGGAAGCGGCTGGCTGATGAGGTTTCGAGGTCCTCGGACAGCACTGAAGCCTACTCCCGAAGCGCAGGAATGTTGGTCGAGAAGGGCAGGATCTGCCGATCCGGTTGGGAGGTGGCAGTTCGGTGCTGGGCACCGTGAGAAGTTGCTGTGAGAAAGAACGGAGGGTCGGGCCTTGCACCATGACACCCTCGGGTGCCAGCCAGAGTCCTCGACATTCCGGATACACTGTGAGTAGAGCTTTTATGGCGAGCTCGCGTTGAGGGCTCGACCAGGTCGACGAGAACGACGCCGCAGGGTCGCCCCCGTCTCGACGGGTGAAGGCGTCGTCGTTGCAACAACGTCTGCACCTGCAGTCGGACAGGGATGCCTCTTTGTTGAGATCCCTTGAGGCACGAGCCGCGCCAGCTTCGCGCCGCCCGGCGGCTGTCGACATCCACGACGCAGACGTCCTTGACGCTGGGCGGGTAGCGCAGGATCTCCCGGCCAGCAGACCGTCGCGCCACCGAGCACGAGGTGACGTGAGCAGGATCCTTCACCGAGGTAACATGGCGCTGGCGGACAGCGGTCTCGGTGGCACGGCCCGTTCCAGGCTGGAGACTCGAGATGTCCGGTTGAGGCATGCGCAGTGTCGTCCGGTAGTCGGGTGAGGACGACCCTCAGGTAGGCGGTCTGGCTGCAGTAGACGACTGCGTTGTAGGTGAGCGCCCACGCCGCGCTCGCTGCGGCTGGCGGCCGCGAACATGCCGACCAGTGTTACCGACGGCGGCGGTGGCCGCCCACAGGATCTTGCAGAGATGTGCGCACCTGAGCGTGACGAGCACCGCGACCAGACGCTGAGCGCCCTGACCAGGTAGGCCCGCGCATGAGGCTCGGGCCAGGGAGTGAGCACCAGCGGGAAGACCAGGAGGCCACCAGTGAGCGAAGTAGCTCAGGACGGCCATGACCTCAGCCGAGCGTAACACTTGGTCGAGCTGCCGCCCGAAGGCGGCGAAGCCCGCACCAGCAGCGGGATCTCCAGGCCGATGAGGATGCCGATGGTCAGGCTGATGCCGCCAGCATTTCACAGTGCAGGCGGGTGCGTCCAGCGGTGGCATGCGCAGAAGGACGAGTTGCCGCCGATGAGGCCCAGAAGCACCTCGCCGACTCCGAAGACGAGGCTGGCTGGCGCGGCGCGAAGCGGTTGACTGCGCAGCGAGTCAGATCTCCCAGTGCCGAACAGGGGTGATGCCGGTGGCGAGACTGAAGTCTTCTGAGACGGAGTCGCCCAGGAGTGTGGAGGCGGCTCGTGCCCAGGATGAGCTTCGTAGATGAGGCTGCCGGATCGCGAGCGGGCACGGGTTGCGTGAACAGGGCGACGCCCGCTGTCGCCCGATTCGGCCGTGTACGTGTGTGCGGCTCAGTCAGTGGTGGCGCGGCGCATGATGGCTGCATCGACGGCGCCGCCGTACTGGCGAAGGCGAGCAGGCCGGGCGTTCGCTCCTCACGAGCCTCGCGCCTGAGGCTCGAGACGGAAGACGTCCGCAGCGACCAGCAGCGAACACCATGAGCAGGGACCACCCGAGCACGCAGACGACGGGTGCTCAGCAAGTGACTGCCAGTTGAGACAGACGACTGAGTGGTGGCGCGTGATGGTCATGAGCGACATGCGCCCTCTCCTTCGTATAACCGCCACGAGTTTGAGTGACGAGCTCCACGCTATTTTCTCCGACGCCGCCGCACCGCCGTAGACCGAGCGGTTCGGAAGACGGAGCTGCCCTCCGCAGGAGACCTCGAAAACCGTCATCATCAGTCCACGCAAGGACCGCCATCAGAATGAGCGAAACGGAATGATGCCAGCACAGGTGACTTCCAACCACCCCGAAGTCCAGGGCTCACCGAGTGAGATCCACGACGAGCCTTTCGTGCAACGCCCGGCATCCACCACGGTCGACCCACGTGCCGCCCCGGAAGATCTTGGACCGCGTGCTCAGGCGAGGGTCGGATGCGATATGCCCTGCAGCTCCCGGCGGCAGATGCTCATCGATCACGATGCTGAGAGAGGCTTCTCGCCCCTTTGACCCGGAGCTCAACGCATGTCGTTGTTGTAACAGCTCCTGCCGATGTGGACGGCCTCTGTCTCGCGGCCAACATCGCTCGGTATACGTCCTGACCTGCAACGGAATACGGTCGACCATTGACCCTTCGTGCTGCAGTGGGTCTCGCCCACCTTCGAGCGCGAGCGGATCGATCATCGCCGAATGAGGAACCGGCTCAGAGAAAGAACAAACGCGTTGCATTCGATTGATCCCGAGCCAGAGCTCTTCGCTGCTGTCGCCGATCAGGCGCGCTGCTCCCACCGAGTGAGGCGCCGGCTTCGCTGATCCCGCCGTTTCAGGACAACCCGCCCATGACGGTGTAGGAGTGACTCTTCTTCCTCGGGCGAACCCCAGCGCCCTCGCCGCCAGACTCCTCAGTATCACCCTGATGCTCGCAGTGTGGTCCCCGACACGACACCGCTGGGCCTGCAGCCGCTGACGCACCATCTCCCCCACGGCCTCGATCTGCGCGCATGCGTGCGCAGCCTGGTGAGCGTCACGTAGCCGTCGCCGGACCGCGCCAGGTGTGGCGGCGATAGCGACCGGATGAATGACGACGGCGTCAGGCCCCGCCGAAACCGGTGGTGCACCGCAGACGGCAGTCAGTCCCGCTCTTTCCGAAGCGGCGTCGAGGAGAACTCACCTGACGGTGGGGAGATCGCGGAGACGCGTGCGGCTCGGCCCCACCGATCTTGTAGCTGACAGAACACAGACTCACCGCACTCACGCCGCGAGCACGGTAGCAACGGGGCAGGCACCCGACAAACGCGAGATCCTCATCCGCACTCGCTCGGCGCCGAGCGTGGCGCTACGGCGGGCACGCCGTCGCCGACGGGTGTGACCAGCTTTGCCCACTCCGCCTTCAAGCCGCCTGCAGACCGGGCGGTGACGATAGGTCCGTGAGGAGCCTGAGTCCGAGGTGCTGGAGGAGCCGGCTCCACCAGCGGAACGGCTGTTGCTGGAGCACGCGCGGAGAACAGTCCGACGGCGAGCACAACACTGACGATGGCGGCGACGATAGCGCATCCGGATGCTCTGGGCGGTTTCATGCGGCAACGGGTCGCTGTTGCACAGGACGCGCCCGAAGAGCCTGCTTCTGCTCGAAAGGACAAGGAGGTCTTTGCGGTAGGCCAGGAGGTCACGGAAACGGTGCTCGTCGATGGCCGGTCGGCTGGCTGCACACCGGCCGGGTCTCGTCAGCCGCAGCCGACGCAGGTCATGGTCTCGGTTGATGACCATGGGCAGCCACCGGAGTAGCCGATGGCGCCTCGGAGCGCAGCTGGTGGTGATCTCTCAACGAGGAGCTCGTGCGCGCGCCAGTCGATCCGTCAGCTTCGCAGTCCGGCCGACGGCCAGGCCCACCGCTCAATCGCCTCCTGGAGACGAACGCCCGTAGAAGAGGATCCTCGCCGTCGTGATCGAGCCTCGACCGACATGGCGTCATGCTGCCAGCACCGACGAGCTGCCACCCTTCCCAGTAGTAGAAGCAGCGGTCCCGGGCGTCCCATTTCTCTGAAGAGCAGGCAGCCTCGACCGACAGGGTGCCCGCACTTCCCCGCATGTCGCCGACCTGCAAGTTGGCTCTGCGTGCCGTTCACCAGGACCCTCCCGTCTGCGGAGGGAGATGACGGTGCAGCGTTGCCGCCGCCGTAGCCCGGTCCGCCTGTCATCACGCGGGCACAGTAGCAACGTGGGCATGTCCCGGCAAATGGTCTCGAACTCATGGTCCGCTCACCAACACCGGATCCGAGCGGATCATGATCTCAGATGCCGGGTGGAGCCTCGTCCCCATGCGCGTTGCTGAGATCGCAGAGCTCACCGACGACGGTGCACGGTGCGCCACTACCACTCGCTGGGGCTGCTTCCGGCCATGACGAACGTGGCGGCTGGCGCGACTACGACCCGGGCCACGGGCCCGGCTCTCCCGGATCCGTTGGCCGTCCAGGCCGGCGTGTCCCTGGAGACCATCAAACGCGTCCTCGACGAGTCGAGGCGACCGGCGGCACAGATCGGACGACGCTCCCGTGGCGGAAGCAGCCTGGAACACGTCCACCGGCCGGCTCCGTTGTCGAGGACCCGGCGCTGTCCGCCGTGGAACACCTGGCCGAGGTGACCAGGCAGAGACATGCTCGCCGGTCTCGCTGGGAGCGAGCTCGTGACTGGTCTCGACTGTCTCACCGATGTCCCCGCGTATGGCGGTGGCCTTCGACCGGCTGGAGCAGGCTGCCCTGATGAGGCTACGCCGCCGCGCTGCTGTGCGCAAGGAGCGGGACCCGGACCGACCTGGCCTGCTACCGCGGTCAGATGCCCTGGAGGCGGAGTTCCTCTTCGTCGACCCGGGATCCCTCGCCATGACGCCGAGTCACTGCCCCTCTACCCTGGCAGGATCCGGCGAGGCTGTCAGGACGCGCAGAGATCGAACAGCGCGCACGGGACACGTGTCCCGATTGGAGGCTCCGCTGACACCTGAGCACCTTTCGCGGACCTGGCGAACAGCGTCGACACCGAGGCGGTACAGGCACTCTTCCGCCTCATCGCCACTCAATGCCACCCCGATGCACGACTCATCCGAACTCTGGAACGGGAGTTCCTCACCGCGATCGATCGATGGCGCCTGAGCGAGTAAGCGGTACCTGGCTTGATGCTGCCGCGTGGGCTTTGCGCACGACGCAGCGTCACACCACCCTGGGGGCATGCCAACGACCACCGCCTCCCCTACAGCGTCCGTACGCCCGCGCGGCATCACTCGCCATCGACGCCTCGGGCTGGTCAAGACCTTGGCCCCTCCGCACTCGACGGTCTTGACCTGAAGGTGGAGACGGGCCAGATCCACGGCTCTGGGCCCCAACGGTTCGGGGAAGTCAACGACCATCCGCGTCCTTCTGGCATGTACCGTCGAGACAGCGGCATGGTGCAAGTCCTGGGCATGGATCCGCACCGCGACGCCGAGCATATCACGCGCCGAGCGCTCACGTGCCCGGTGATCGTGGGCGCTGTGGCCCACACTCACCGGGGCGCAGACCCTGATGCCCCTCGCCGCCCCTGCGCGGCGGACGCGACCGGGCGCGCGAGGCCGAGCCCTATCGAGGCCTTCCGACTGATCCCCGCTGCCGGTCCGCCCTTACCCAAAGGCAACCGCAGAAGGTCGCGTCGTGGCGACAGCTGGCGGCGCGTGCGACCTGGTCATCCTCGATGAGCCGATTCTCCGGACTCGACCCGCTCCAGGCCGAGGTATTCGTCGACGCGGTTCGTGATGCGGCCGCCAGGGCGCGCACTGTACTCATGTCAAGCCACATCATGGCTGAGGTCGACCGCCCGTGCGACTCGGTGACGATCATCAAGGACGGACGAACCGTGGAGTCAGCGGCTTGAGGAACTGAGGCACCTACGGGCCTCCCGGATCACCCGCGTGCTGCCCTAGCAGAGCCCGCGGGCGATCGGTGGTCGCGGTGGCTGCCGCGAGCGCGGAGCCCAAACGAGTCCGGACCAAGGATCCCACCTCGGGTCGCCCTGCTCGCCCCGACGCCGACGGCCTGCTGAGCGTCTCGGTTCCCACGCGACCGCGTCCCCGGCACGTTGCGTCAGCTGTTGGCGCCGGCGCGCAGGGAGGTCACCTGTACCCCTGCGTCCCCTGGACGAGGTCTTCTCCAGCACTATGAGGCGGCGGCGCGATGACATCCGTTCCGCAGAGCTCTCCAGCGATCTGGCAGTCGGCCCATCTGGCGCTCTGCCAGGAACGGAACTGCTCGTGGCACTGCCGGTGGTGACGGGACTGATGACCGCCTCTGCTGGCTCCCAGCTACGGCGACACCTACGTCTCATTTCACTGGAAGACCTGCCCGCCGTGGCTCTCGGCCCAGGTCTCCGACACTGACCTTCTCTACGGCGGGCTCCTCCGATACCGCGGGTGCTGTCCAGGTGGCAACCTGGGAGCCGGAGGCTCACCTGTCTGGTGCTGGAGCATCGTCAGCCCTGCGCTCGGTGGCGCTGACACGCACCGAGGAGGACCTGGGGCGCGCCGAGCTGCCCGCCCACGGAGCCGGCTCCATCGCGAGCCTGGTGGGGCAGGACCCGTCCTGAGTCCTCCAGTGCCTGCTCCTGGTCCGAGCAGGCGCTGGTAGGTGCTTGCTCGGAGGAGGCCGACGACACCGATGCCGCGGCCTACGGCGCGGTATCTGCCTCCACCTTGCTGGCAGTGGCCCGTGCGACGCTCGTCATTGCGCAGATGATTCCCGACGCCGCTACGGGCCGTGCCGTCGCACTGGGGGTCAGGCCTGGCACACGGGTAACGGAATCAGCGCCTGGGCGACTGGAACTGGGCGGGATGGGCGTCTCCTTCCGCCTGAGAACGGCGGCGGACCCGGAGGTGAGAACCCTGCCCGTCTCATCAGTACGCGTACGGCCAGCATCATGGTGCTGGCGCTGGCCGCGCTGACCTCTCACAGGGATCTCGGTCAGGACTGCGTGCAGCTGCCCGCGAGGCGCCCACCATCGCTGAGAGTGGGCGGCCGCTGACCTTGGCCGTCAGACTCAGCAGAAGCCAGTGTCTGCGCGGGCGTTCCTGGTCCTCTCGTGGCCGGGGGTGCTGGTGTCGATGGAGGCGACGTCGTCGTCGACCTGGCTCGACAGGGCGGATCAGCGGCGGATCCCTAGATCACTTTGCCGGCGACGATCCCGGCGAGGCGTTCCTGAGGTCACATCGGCCAGCCTCGCAGGAGCACTTGCTGCAGCCCAGGGCGTGTCGCTGGCGTTGCGCTACAGCGGTGATGAGCGCTCCGGACGCCTGGAGATGGTGGTTCCACCGGGAACCGGCCTCTGCGATTCTGCTCGTCAGCGGCTGGTGGCCGCCCGGATCCGGGCTGACTTTCATCTGCGCGACGGTTGCGGCTGGGTACGTCGGGCGCCCGAGCTGGATACGGACCCGATCGACGCCGTGCGTCTCGTAGCCGGACAGTGGCCCGCCGCTTTGGCGTCGGCGGCGATCGCCACGGCGCTGTGCGGGCGTGGCCCGAGGGACGTGGCCTCGCTTTGGGGTCCAGTACTGGTGGGCTCGGGAATCGCGCAGCTCGGCGGCGTCCTCGACCCGCCCAAGCGATCCGAGATGCCGGGTCCTCGCCCAGGCGGTGAGAATGAGCCCAGGTTGCTTGCCGTGTCACCGCCTGCCTGGCCACGGCGGCCTCGGGTGACCCGCAGGACATGAGCCTGACTGCAGCCTCGCGGCGCTCCTCACCCGCCAGACGTCATCGTCCGCAATCCCCCAGAACGATGTGCTGGAAGACAGCGATCTCACGAGCCTCAGCCGGTCCCCCGCAGGTAGGTGTCCCAGTATCCCGGCCTTGGCGCGACCTGCTCGACGAGCGTCGATCCACAACCCGCTGGGGTCGGCGAACCGAACCGGCGCTGGCCGAAGGGCTCGTCGGTGAGCGGCACGTCACCGCCAGTCCCCTGCCCGTCAGCTCGGCATGAGCCGCCATTGCGTCGTCGACCCCAGCTCGAAGCAGGCACCGGTTCCGGCGAAGGCATCGGGTCCTGAGGAGCAGGAAGGCGGTCCGGCGTCATGAAGGCGATCGATGACCCGCCGCCCTCATCCGTCATCAAGGTGAACCAGGAACTGTCGAGACAGGACGGAAGCCGAGGAAGCGCCGCCAGAAGTCCCGCGCTTCGTCCTTCCGGTCAGTGACGATGATCGGGTAGTTGTCTCGATCCGCATTGTCGCCTCCCAGGCGCGTCGAAGCGATTCGCATACCATTGGTAGGTCAAACCAGTTCACATACTTTTGGTATGTCAATTGTCGAGGTGCTCTGCGCAGGAACGAGAGCTTAGCCAGCGCAGACGCAGACGGCACTCATCACCGAGGCGCGGCAGCGCTTCGCCAACGAGGGTTACACCGCGGTGCGGCTAGCAACGTCGTCGACGCTCCGGAATGACCACAGGGCGCGCTCTACCACCACTTCACCGGCAAGGCACGATCTATTTCGGCCGTCGTTCAGCAGGTGCAGCAGGAGGTCGCCGACCGGGTTCAGGGCAGCGGCCTCGGGCCGGGCGCGGTCCGTGGGAGGAGCTCATCGCAGGCTGCGTAAGGCGTTCCTTGCCTCTCACAGCAATCCTGAGACCCGGCAGATCATGTTTCATTGACGCACCGACGGTGCTGGGGTGGCGCGAGTGGAAGGAGATGGACGGGGCATGCTCCGAGAGGCTCCTGACGGAGGTGCTGACCAGCCTCATGGAGAATGGCACCTCGTTTCCGGACCAGTGGAACCCATGGGCTCATCTGCGTCCGGGGCGATGAACGAGGCCGCGTTGTGGCTGGCTGAGACCGACTCGCCAACGGCGCTGAAAGACACCATGGGCGCATTGCAGTGCATGCTCGGTTCACTGCGAGCCGATGGGATCGCACCGTCAGCAGAAGCGAGTAGCGTCGACGGCATGAGCGAGCGACTCCTTCTTCTGACAACGTGGTGCTCGAAAGGTATCCGCGAGGAGCCCAACCCCGAGGACGGAACACGGGTCCTGGTGGACCGGCTCTGGCCCCGAGGCGGTCCAAGGAACGCGCTGACCTCGATGAGGGGCCAGGACGCCACCCCTGACCACCGAGCTGCGCCGCGCCTTCCACAGCGGGAGATGCCCTGGCCCCAGTTCGTCGAGGCCTACCGGGCCGAGCTCACCGAGCGGCCCGAGGCGGTCGCCGCCGTCGAGCACCTGCGCGACGAGGCTCTGACGGGGACGCGTGACGCTCCTGTTCGCCGGCCACGACCACGTCCACTGCCACGCGCGAGTCCTGCGCGAGGCGGTCCTCGGTGTCGAGGAGGACCTGACCTGACGGCGTCCTCGGCAGGGTCGAGGGTCTCAGACGTTGAAGCCCAGGGCGCGCAGCTGCTCGCGGCCCTCGGGGTGATCTTGTCCGGCCCCACGGCGGCAGCCACACCCACTGGATGCGGACGTTGTCCGCGATGAGGGACAGGGGCCTGCTGAGCCTGCTCCTCGATGACATCGGTCAGCGGGCAGGCCGCGGTCGTCAGGGGTCATGTCGAGCACGACGGTCCCTGTCGGGCTCGATCGACACCCCGTAGAGCAGGCCGAGGTCGACGATGTTGATACCGAGCTCAGGGGTCGATGACGTCGCGCAGGGCCTCCTCGACGGCGGCGACATCGACGCCCCTCGGTGCTGGCGACGGGGCCGGCGGCTGCTGGGCGGCCATGGGGTTGTCGGCGGCGGCCGGCATCCCGGTGGGGTTCTCGCTCATGGCTTCCCTTCTTCCTCGCGAGGTCGGACGGTGGTCAGGCAGTGGGACGGTCGAGCTACTCGGGGCCCGTCCGGCTCGACGGCGGGCAGGGCGACGCCGGACTGGCCAGGGCGTCCTTGAGAGCCATCCAGCCCAGCAGGGCGCACTTGACGCGGTTGGGGTACTTCGAGACCCCTCGAAGGCGGCACCCGTCCTCGAGGTCATCCAGGACGGCGTCGTCGACGCCCTTGCCGCGCGAGTGCATGAGGGTGTCGAAGTCCGCCTCGAGGCGGGCGACGGTGGCCAGGTCGGCGCCGTTGACGAGGTCGTGCATGACGGAGATGGAGGCCTGGGAGATGGAGCATCCCGTCCCCTCCCAGCCGACGGCCTCGATCTTTGCCGTCCTGACGCGCACACCCCAGAGTCACATCGTCACCACAGGTGGGGTTCACCTGGTGGCTGGTGGCGTCCGGGGCGTCGAGGGCGCCGGAACCGTGGCGCTCGCGGGAGTGGTCGAGGATGACTTGCTGGTAGAGCTGGTCGAGTTCGTTCATGCTCACCTCTGGAAGTAGCGTCGGACGTCGGCGATGGCGGACAGGAAGCGGTCCACCTCCTCGGGCGTGGAGCAGGCCCCGAAGGACAGGCGCGAGGAGGCGTGGATGCCGAAGTGCTGGTGGATCGGGCTGGGCGCAGTGGTGGCCCGGTGCGCACGGCGACGCCGGCGGCGTCGAGGACCCTGGCCGACGTCGTGGGGGTGGACTCCTCGATGGAGAAGGCGACCACGCCCAGGCGGTCGGTCGTGTCGGTCGGGCCGACCAGGCGCAGCCCGGGGACCTGGGCGAGGCCCTCGAGCACCTGCCGGGTCAGGGACCCTGCTCGGTGGCGTGGAGCCGGTCCAGGCCGATCCCCGCCAGGTACTCCACGGCGGTGCGCCATCCCGCGGCCTGCGCCAGCGGCTGGCTGCCGGCCTCGAAACGGGGCGGGCCGCTCATATAGGTCGACGACCCATGGTGACGACCTCGATCATGGAGCTCCGGTGAGCACCGGCGGCATCGCCGCCAGGAGCTCCTCGGTGGCCACGAGCGCGCCGATGCCGGTGGGGCCGAGCATCTTGTGGCTGGAGAGCACCATGGCGTCCACGCCGGCGGCCTTCAGTGCGCGGAAGTCCAGCGGGAGGTGGGCGGCGGACTGGCAGGTGTCCAGGACGACGAGCGCACCGACCTGCTGGGCGCGCGGCAGGATGAGGTCGAGCGGGCTGATCGCACCGGTGACGTTGGAGGCGTGGGTCAGGGCCAGGACGCGGGTGCGCTCGGTGATGACGTCCAGCGTGCCGGCATCGATGCGCCCGTCCTCGGTCAGGTCCAGCCAGCGCAGGGTGGCGCCGGTGCGGGCGCACAGCTCCTGCCAGGGCACGAGGTTGGCGTGGTGCTCGGCGCGGGTGACGACGACCTCGTCGCCCTCCCCGATGATGAGGCGCCGAGCCGGGTCATCGGCCGCGGCGGCCCCTGCCACCGCGGGACGCAGGCCGGCCCCAGGCTGGCGTGCCCGATGGCCAGGGCCACGAGGTTGATGGCCTCGGTGGCGTTCTTGGTGAAGACGAGCTCACTGCCGCGCGCGCCGACGAAGGCGGCGACGGCGTCGCGGGCGTCCTCGAAGGTGGCGGTGGCCCTCGTCGGCGAGCTGGTAGGTCGAGCGCCCCGCCGCACCGTTGGAGATGCGGTGAAGTCGGCCTCGTGGTGATGACGCTGGCCGGGCTTCTGGCTCGTGGCGGCCCAGTCCAGGTAGGCCAGGGCCTCACCGTTGCGGGCGGGCCTCTCCAGGTAGGGGAAGTCGGCGCGGATCGCGGCGACCTCCTCCGCACTGAGCGCGCTGGCGGAAGGCGCCCCGGGTGGATGGGGCCGTGGACTGGGTCATGGCGTGCCTTTCCGATTCGGATGCGAGCGGTTCCGGGCATGGTCGCCGACGGCTGCGGGCCTGAGGTCACGAGGAACCTTAGTCCCCTGCCTCAGTGCCGGGAGCCGACGACGACGCCTGTGCGCGGCGCGCCGTCGTCGGCTCCCGGCACGGTGAGGACCGATCAGGCCAGGTAGCGGTCGTAGCCCTCTTCCTCCAGACGGTCGGCCAGGTCGGGGCCGCCGGCCTCGGCCACGCGCCCGTCGACGAAGACGTGGACGTAGTCGGGCTTGATGTAGCGCAGGATGCGCGTGTAGTGGTGATGAGGAGGAATCCGGCGTCGGTCTCGTCGTGAAGACGGTTGACGCCCTCGGAGACGATGCGCAGCGCGTCGACGTCCAGGCCGGAGTCGGTCTCGTCCAGGACGGCGAAGCGGGGGCGCAGCAGCTCCATCTGGAGGATCTCGAAGCGCTTCTTCTCACCGCCGGAGAAGCCGGCGTTGACGTCGCGCTGGGAGAAGGCGGGGTCCATCCGCAGGTTCTTCATGGCCTGCTGACCTCGACCGACCCACTGGCGCACCTTGGGGAGCCTCGCCGTCGATGGCGGTCTTGGCCGTGCGCAGGAAGTTGGGCCACGGTGACGCCGGGGACCTCGACGGGGTACTGCATGGCCAGGAAGAGGCCGGCGCGGGCGCGCTCGTCCACGCTCATCTCCAGCAGGTCGACGCCGTCGAGGAGGACCTCGCCGTCGGTGACCTCGTAGTCGGGGTGGCCGGCGATGGAGTAGGCCAGGGTGGACTTGCCTGAGCCGTTGGGGCCCATGATGGCGTGGACCTGGTTGAGTCGATGGTCAGGTCGACGCCCTTGAGGATGGGGCTCAGGGGCCGTCATTGGTGGCCACCTGGACGTGGAGGTTCTTGATCTGCAGAGTGCTCATGCGACGTTTCTTTCAGCTGGGTTGTGGTCTGGTGCGGGTAGGGCGGACCGTCGTGCGGGTCCGGTCTGTCACTCGGCTGCCGGTGCGGCGGCGGGGTCCTGGTCGGTGCGGGCGGCGATGAGGCCGGTGAGCTCGAGCTCCTTCTCGATGGCGGCCATGAGGCGCTCCTCGACCTCATCGACACCGATCTCGGCGACGATCTCGTTGAAGAAGCCCAGGACGACGAGGCGGCGGGCCTCGGTCTCGGGGATGCCGCGGGCACGCAGGTAGAACAGCTGCTGGTCGTCGAAGCGGCCGGTGGCGCTGGCGTGGCCGGCGCCCTCGATGTTGCCGTTCTCGATCTCCAGGTTCGGCACGGAGTCGGCCTTGGCCCCCTCGGTCAGGACGAGGTTGCGGTTGAGCTCGTAGGTGTCGGTGCCGCGGGCGGCCTGACCGATGAGGCAGTCCCCCACCCACACGGCGTGCGCGCCCTCGCCCTGGAGGGCGCCCTTGTAGGTGACACGCGAGTAGCAGTGGGGCTCGGTGTGGGCCACGTAGGACGGTGCTCCTGGTGCTGGCCGGCATCGGTGAAGCAGACGCCGTAGGCGTCGATGTGGCCGCCCTCGCCGGAGAAGCCCAGGTCGGGGCAGATGCGCACGTCTCCGCCGAGGCTGACGACGACGTGCTTGAGGACGCCGCGGCCGGAGACCTTCACCCGGTGGTTGGAGGCGTGGACGGCGGCGTCCTCCCAGCCCTGGACGGTCACCAGGGTGAGCTCGGCGTCGTCGGCGACCGTCACCGACGCCCTGGGTCAGGGCGGCGGTGCCGGTGGGTCGAGGACGACGGTTCCCTTTGGAACCGGACTCGGCGGCGACGAGGATGTGCTGGGCGGTGGGGCGGGCGAGCTGCGTCCTGGCCGACGACGTTCAGCCTGGGCGGCCTGCTCCAGCTGGGCGCCGGGCTCCAGGGTCAGCACGGTGGCGGTCTCGGTGCCGTTCCAGGCGGTGATGCCGGTGCGGTCGACCGGGGCGCCCACGGTGCCGATGCGGGCATCGCTGCGCGCGACGGTCTCGAGGCGTCGCGCCGTCGGGCAGGTCGGTCTCGATACGGACGGCGCCGGCATCGCTCTGGCCGGCGGTGGCTGCGCGGATGGCGTCGAGGTCGAACAGCGGGGCGAAGCGCTTCATCGGGCGTGAAGCGCCACTCCTCCTCGCGTCCGCGCGGCACCGGGATGTCGGCGGGGTCGAAGGAGGTGGGGCGATCGGCGCGCGAGGAGACGTAGCGCGGCCCGCCGTGGGAGTGGGCGCCGTCGAGCGTGGCGCCTCGAGTGGTCGGTGGAGAGTTCAGGCATGTGAGGTGCTCCTGGCCGGCAGCAGGCCGGTGTGATCAGGTGTGGGTCGAAGGCTGAGCGGGGCTCGACTGAGGACGATGCGCTGCGGTGGGCTCAGCCCACCGAGTTCTCCATCTGCAGCTCGATGAGCCGGTTGAGCTCGAGGGCGTACTCCATGGGCAGCTCGCGGGCGATGGGGCTCGACGAAGCCGCGCACGATCGTGGCCATGGCCTCGGTCTCGGTCAGCCCGCGCTGCATGAGGTAGAAGAGCTGGTCGGCGCTCACCTTGGAGACGGTGGCCTCGTGGCCCATCTCGACGTCGTCGGTGCGCACGTCGACGTAGGGGTAGGTGTCCGAGCGGGAGATCTCATCGACCAGGAGCGCGTCGCACAGCACGTTGGACTTGGAGTGCCGGGCGTTCTTCATGATCTGCACCAGTCCGCGGTAGGCGCTGCGGCCACCGTGGCGGGCGATCGACTTGGAGACGATGTGGCTGGAGGTGTGGGGCGCCATGTGGACCATCTTGGCGCCGGTGTCCTGGTGCTGGTCCGCGCCGGCGAAGGCGATGGACAGGGCCTCGCCGCGGGCGTGGGGGCCCATGAGGAAGACGGCCGGGTACTTCATGTTCCGCTTGGAGCCGATGTTGCCGTCGACCCACTCCATGGTGGCGCCCTCCTCGCAGGTAGCGCGCTGGGTCACCAGGTTGTAGACGTTGTTGGACCAGTTCTGGATGGTCGTAGCGCACGCGGGCGTTCTTCTTGACCACGATCTCCACGATCGCCGAGTGCAGGGAGTCGGTGGAGTAGATGGGGGCGGTGCAGCCCTCGACGTAGTGGACGTAGGAGTCCTCGTCGGCGATGATGAGCGTGCGCTCGAACTGGCCCATGTTCTCGGTGTTGATGCGGAAGTAGGCCTGCAGCGGGATCTCGACGTGGACGCCCTTGGGGACGTAGATGAAGGAGCCTCCAGACCACACGGCGGTGTTGAGGGCGGCGAACTTGTTGTCACCGGCGGGCACCACGGTACCGAAGTACTCCTTGACGAGCTCGGGGTACTCGCGCACGGCGGTGTCGGTGTCGACGAAGATGACGCCCTGCTCCTCCAGGTCACCGCGGATCTGGTGGTAGACGACCTCCGACTCGTACTGGGCGGCGACGCCCGCCACCAGGCGCTCGCGCTCGGCCTCGGGGATGCCGATGCGGTCGTAGGTGTTCTTGATGTCCTCGGGCAGGTCATCCCAGGAGTTGGCCGGCCGGTCCGTGGAGCGCACGTAGTACTTGACGGCGTCCATGTCGAGCTGGGAGAGGTCCACGCCCCAGGTGGGCATGGGCTTGCGCTCGAAGGTGGAGTAGGCCTTGAGACGCTTGGCGAGCATCCACTCGGGCTCGCCCTTGATGGCGGAGATCTCGCGGACCACCTGCTCATCAAGGCCTCGCTTGGCGTTCTCACCGGCCTCGTCGGAGTCGTGCCAGCCGAAGTCGTAGCTCGTTGAGATCGAGTCGATGATCTCGTCGTCGGTGCTACGCGTGGTCTCGGTTGTCGGCAGTGTCATCGGGTTCCTTCCATTCGCTTGGTCTCAAGGCCTCGCGTCTTAGCTGCCGCTCGGACCGCGCGCTTAGCAGCGCGGGCATGGCGATCGGAATGTGGGTGGTACAGACGTGCTCGCCTCCGGCCAGGGTGGCCAGACGCTGGACGGGGACGCCCGACGAGCCGGGAGATGGCCTCGGGTCTCGGCGTCGCACAGCTCGTGGAACTCCCCGGCGACGTCGCGCACCGGGCAGTTGCCCTGGCACAGCTGGACGGCGAAGGACCCGTCCCCGACGTCGCGCACCGAGGCCGCGTAGCCGTCGAGAGTCAGGGCGTCCGCCAGGGCGCGGGCCCGCTCGAGGGGTCCTGCCGGCCGCCTCGACGACGGTGGCGTAGCGGCGCTCGAGGTCACGGCCCCTGGCCGCGGCGAAGGAGTCGACCGCCTTGTCACCGGCCACCTGGGACAGGTAGCGCAGGGCGCGGTTGGCCAGGTCGGGAGTAGCCCTCCGCGAAGGAGGTGCGGGCCTTGGGCGTCAGGACGTAGTGCCGGGCCGGGCGACCGCGGCCGCGCTTGCCCGTCTGGGCCGGCGTGTGCACCTCGATCTGCTCAGCGTCCTCAAGGGCGGTGATGTGCCTGCGCACGGCGGCCGGCGTCAGGCTCAGGACCTTGGCGAGCTGCGCCGCCGACACCGGTCCCTTCTCAGCGATGAGGTCGAGAACGCGTGCCCGGGTAGAGTCATCGTCGCTCTGCGTCATGACGGTCTCTCCCCTAGTCGCTGCGACGCCTCACGGCTCTGCCCTGTTGCGGCCGGTTCGGCCATGCGCTCGACCGGCTCCAGGCACCGACCCGCGAGGCGTCGCTGGTCGTCGTGCCACGAGTTTAACCAAGATCTTGCTTGCCGAATTCAACACTGGC
>BNJU01005257.1_pt1 | contig 102928 bp, 105 predicted proteins | sample 8539281 | NCBI WGS metagenome assembly BNJU01 (sample SAMD00202456, study PRJDB9452) | human saliva metagenome | isolation source: human saliva | place: Japan | reverse complement strand
CAGATTACCCCATGAAGTACTTGGGAATATATTTAAGCATTTCTGTATCGGTAAGTAAGAACTTTGGATAGGTTGCTCTCTTTGTGTCGTAAGTCCTTATTATTGAGAAATGTAACCCTCTTGATCATAGCCTTTACGTTCATGATGAATGAGGTCTATCAATTGTTGGATCTCTATTCTATCTGATTTAATATCCTTATAACGAGCATATTGTTCGTTATAACGTCTTGTTGAGCCATATCTTAATCGTGAGGAGATATCTTCTGGGATTAAGAAAGATGTGCGTTCTGTGCCTAAATGCTTTTGAAATTCAGACAGGAATATATGAATACCAGCCAAATCAAAGTCGCCAAAGTGGATATATCGATTGGGAATAGATACCAGCCATTCTCTAAGATCAGTTGATTGTGGATAGCGTGAGACGAACAGTACTTGTTGTGAAAGTCCATGTTTATGTAGGTACTCATCGAAGAAGAGTCTTTGTTGACGTACTTTCCTGAAATTCTCCATGTTCTCAATTCCAATGATAGTTACATCTTCTGGAATTGTAAAAGTTCTCCAATCAGAAACAAATAAAAAATATCCTTCTTGCGGATTGATGATAAATGGCTTTTCATTCAATCGACATTCAATCGACTCATATGTGTTCACTGGGAATCCAGGACACGAACGTACAGTCACGAGTTTAGAGTTTCCTGTCTCGCTTGCCATAGAACTTCTTGAGTTGAAATTATCGACATCTAAAATACGATAGTTCTCATCCTTATCAATAAGAAACCTTTTTAATGCTTCGATATTGTTGGCACGATACGATTTCTCGACCCATGTATAATGATTTGCAATAGACCTTCCTGGATAAGTTCTGTCAGTAGTCTATTACTTATCCTTGAGCCTGCAACGGTCTCACCAGCTATTAACGCTTGTATAGATGCACTTACTGCCATAGTCTTTCGATGTTATATTCTTTTTAAAAGTTTCTCAACTTTCGTCTTTACACCATGCTTGCTTAGTAGGTAGGTGTACCGGTAATCGTACGGATTATAGGATGTTGGTGAACTATTTATTAGCTGGATATTACGTGAGTTGGCAAACTGTAAGATGCCTTTAATGTTGTTTGGATGTAGACGACCAATCTCATCCATCATACAATGGACGATGAAATCACCACTCTTACGGGCTGCCTTCTTCTTGAATACGTTGATAAGCATGATGTTAACCATTGCCTTCACTAAGATGTCTGTTCCGTCTGAACCAACGTTATTAATGCGTTCTACCCAGCTTGTATCATTGTCGTTCTCCTTTACGCGGAACTGTAAACGGAAGGCATCGCCCAATGATACGATGTTACGATTTGGCTCGTTCTGTAACTGATGAGATAAGCTTTTAAGATAGTCTACAACCTTTCGGTTTACTTCATCACGATTATCACTTGAGAAGAGGTTAAGTTCTCCTATAGAAAGAGCATTCTCTATGCAGTAATTATGAATGGATATAAGCAACTGCATAAGCTTGTCTGACGACTCATTTGCTCTTAATTCTATACTTTTAATAACTCCTGCAAAGTTCTTCTCAACAAAGTCTCGATTGATGTCAAGGATTACTCCATCTACATCTGATCTACGTTTCATCAATGCGCCGACCTCAGTTGAAATACGTCCTAAGATGTCTTTGTAATGTTCACTGGTACGTCTTCGGTATTCTTCTATCTTATTATTGTCGATAAACTCTTGTAAGTCAACCGCAATCTGCATATAATCTGCGTCTGTGATAGGCATTGTGTTGAAGTGAAAAGCATTCTGAGGCTTAAAGTTACGATTGAAGTTTACAACAGTGCCTTTTAGTATCTCAATGGCTTCTCGTTTCTGATTAATGGTGCCTCTCAGCTGACTTATTAGCTGTAGACAGTCTAAATGCGTAGACTTTACCTTATTATCAGCGAGATAATCGTTGGGTACTAAGTGTTCATTTTCTATAACTTGATGATATTGATTTAGTCCATCTCGTCTATGAGCGAGGTCTTTTTGGATCGCTCTCTGTTGGTCTTCAAATCCCTGTCTCTTCTTCTCTATGCGTATTCGTTTGTCTTCGTAACGTTGTTGCAACATAATAAGTCGCTGCCCAATCTCCTTTATATTGTTTCTAATATCAGCCTCTTTGGAGAAGAGAGTGGCCACCGCATCTTCGTATTTGATTACGTCATTGCGGTCTGTTTCTATCTGTTGAAGTAGCTTGTTAAGCTCATCAAGTGCTTTGCGATATTCGTTCAATAGTCTGATATCTACTCCCTTGCCTTCAAGCTCAGCTTTTTGTTGCTTGTCAAGTTGAGTTTTTTGAATTTCAAACTCCTGATTATGCAATTCAGCTTCAGCCTTTTGTTGCTCTTGAAACGCATGTAGTTCATTATTAAGTGCCTTTACAGACTATTGAAAGTAGCATCAAGTTCCTTCAAGTCCTTTTCGTTCTTAGCATCATTCTTAGCTTGTCTTTCTTTCTCAGCATCAACTTTAAGAGTGGCATCATTGAATGCACGTGTACGTAACTCTTGTTCGCTTGAGATTATTTCCTGCTCTTCCATCTCTAATTTATGTCGCTGGTTTTGCAGGTCCTGTCTCTTTGTAGGTATTTGGTCAGCCTCCACTCTTAACTGAGTAGCCTCCTGACGCAATGGTTTAAGTAGGTTACCATACTTCTTACCAAGTTTAGATATTTCCTCTTGGAGCGTTATTGGCAGTTGTGATAACTGTCTATTCAGAAGTTGAAGTCGTTCTTCTAATTTCTTCTTCTCTGTCCGATACTCATCAGGAGTACGGTGAGTTGACTCAATGTTGTCTAAGTTGAGTCTTACACCAAATAGGTTGTCCGTTTTATTGTCTAACGTTGGTTCAAGTCCTTGGGCGTAGAGTATTCGTTCTTCATCTACAACTTTTCCAATCGTATCTTCCCACCCTTCAGCATTCTCACACAACCAATGATACAGCGAGTCATCCAGATGTGACAGCAAGTTGTTGATTCTTGCAATCTCATTACGGCATATCGCGCGATTGTCTTCCAATCGTTTTTGTTCCTGCAAAGAGGCTTGTTTTAATTCAGCCTCTTTCATTTCGAATTCGTTAGTCAGCTTTTCTATTTGAATTCTAACAGTTTTCTGTTGTTCCTCGTTAGCCTTTTCATTGATATCTAATTGTTGCAGTTGCTCCTTTACCAGCTCGATGTCATCCTCTTTTGGGTGCCATTGGCGCAGTTCTTTAAGTCTACTATCAGCTCTATACTGTTCAGCAGTAAGACTGTGAAGACGTTCTTTGGATTCGAGTGACCAAGCACGATACGCATTCATAACCAGGTTTCTGTTCTTAGAACGTTCTTCTTCATAGCGATTACGTTCTTGTTGTAGCTCTGTTTGCTTTGTATATAAAGTCTCTCTCAGCCTATTGATAAATGCTTGATGAGCATTTTCAAGTTTCGCTTTGGCGATATTATACTTCTCTGCTATTGACGCATTCGTTTTGAGTAAATCATCCAATAGCATTTTTTTCTCATCCGCCTCATACTTTAATGACTTCTCACGAGCATTAAGTGCAACCTTTTCTTTTATATTGATAGCATCAAAATACTTTCGTTTCTCAGCTATCTCTTTTAGTTTACTATTCTTCCCTCCAAGGTCTTGATTGAGTGAGTCTTTTTCTTTGTCATAGTCTGCTTTAAGTTCTTTCTGACGTTTACTCTCTTTCTCAATATTGTTTCTTACATCTACAAGTTTACTTTCTAATAGTGGTATTTGTTGTTCATCGTCCGCTACAACATAGTTCAGCATGTGCCATACATCAAGTAGTTGCTGATCAAACGCAACAATCTTACGGCCCTGTTCAGCTATTTTCAGTGCCTGCTGGCGTACGGGATAAATTCCGTCACGTGTCTGTCGGAACCAACAGTCTATTTCATCGTATTCTCTTTCAAAGTCTGTTACCAGTCTTCTGTACGTTTGTAAATCAATAGGGTGGTCTTCGTCAGCCATTGACTGGATGATAGTATTCTTTACAAAGTCAGCATCCAACTTCGTGTTAAGGAATACATTTTGAATACTTCGGGGTATATTTTGATAGTGAGAACTCTGTACTAAGGCATAGCGAGTAAACTTGTGGTCGTGTGTGTTACCAAAGATAATGTCCTTAAACATTACCCCAGAGTCGATTCTTGCTGACACACTCACATTCTTATCAATACGTTCACGTATCTTGACCCAGTCACTCAACACCTGTTTATCATTATCAATGAGCCACTCCCTTTGGTATGGTGCATCAATAAACCGCCAAGAAGCACGCCCTTGGTATCGGTTGACTAATATGGTATATGCTCCATTATCACGCATTACCTCATAGAGGATATGCGAGTTAGATTGGCGGAAATAGAACTCGTCAAACGACTTCTGGCCTTGTTGAATACCCAACTTATGCTTGTCGGCATTGTAGAAGAATAGTAGTGCTCTTAGTACTGTACTCTTTCCTACACCCTGCGTTCCTGTGAAATGCACATTACCATCTACTGATATTTCAGCATAAGGAATATTAGCACTATTGATAAATATGATTCTATTCAGGTATTTCATCTTCGTTAGCTATTTGAATCATGTTAACCAATTCCTCAGCATAACGGAATGCAGAGGTTATCTTAAAAGTCTCATCTTGAATATTGACACATTCAGCAAAGCCCATGTTTTGCATCTCTTGGAGTAGCTTGTTTACTATCTCTTGATTTGAGCCTGCGCCATATTTTTTAAACAAGTGGTTTGCTTTTTCCTTCAATTCAATATCCAAACTGATTTGTTCTATCAGATGCCCTTTACGAAATTGGTAGCCTGCAGAGAATGCTTGGTTATAGCATTTAAGAAAGTCAAGATAATCAAGCCACTTAGAGAAGCTCTCTAACTTTTGTTCTATAGCTTGTTTCCCTTCCCCTATACGAGAGAAGTAGAAGTAACCATTGCCTTGTTCTAATTGTAGACCAACTTCTTTAAAGTAGTCTGCATAATCTTCAAAGTTCTCTTCTAAGTCATCGTATAGATGGCGGATAGAGTTGTCAGAACTATCAACAGAGAGGAATTCTCCGCGGATTAATCGTTCATATATTCGTTGAGTGTTATTTCGCATAGATGATTGGATATTCAATGTTTTGGTAAGTTGCGTATTCTCCTGTCATTTTACATTCATCGGGGTGTAGGATGACAAGTTGACAAAAGAGGGTTGCATGATCTTCTATTTCACGTTTTGTCGTATAGTTGTATCTGAGGATAAACTCAAAGAGATTGTAGCTTGAAGCAGCAAAGGCATTCCACACTTCAGTAGGATCAATCTCTTTCAGAAGTTGTACTTGCTCTTGTAAGTCTTCCTTTGTAAGTGGTTCTGCCTCTGTTCGTGACGTCTTTTGTATACCGTTACGTTCTGCTATTCTCCTTAAAACCTTTGCTATCTCATCATTCTCTCTTAATGCCTCTAATGAAAGACGAATCTTACTATATTGTCGAGACTCCATCCATAGCGGATTGTTATCTTCTAATACTTGTGTAATATTAGTTTCTGTCTTGATGAGAACTTGGTCTTTCAGATACTTTAATTTGCGTATCTTCTTGTAAAGCTGGTTCTGTTGGTCTATTTGATTGATATAGACAATAATCTGCCTATCTATCTCCATCAGTGCATGATAGGCTTCAACGAAATCGTGTCTTACATTGCTACAAGTCTTAGCCATGTGTGGGTCATTCGCCATAATGAAGAAAGCTTGCTCATTGTCCATTAGCTTTTCACATTCACGTATCATCGAGCGTATGCTATGACTTTTCTCATCAAGATTCTGGAGTTTCGTTTTCTTGTTGAGATAGTTTGGTTCTTGCTTATAGGTGTTGTCCATGTTTCGTTTCAAGTCCACTACATTTTTCAGCGTCCTAAAGCCAGTTTCTTCAAGATTTGGCGCACACTATCTTGGTAGTTAGCCTTCCGATTTACGTTTGTTTCTTGTAGGAAATAAGTGATATGCTCCTTTAGTGTGTTGATACATTCTTGCACACTTAACACACTTATTTCCTCATTGACGTTTAGTACCTCCTCGAAGAAATTAAGATAGTCGCTTTCTATTTCAAGAGAATTGCCGGTTTCTACTACTACACCATAGTCAATGAGTCTACTTAGTCGGCTCTCATTTCCGCCAACTAACTCCAGTGCTATTCCTTTGGGGAACTTTATCAGCTTTCGCTTCTCAAACATCTCACTCAGTAGTTTTTGTTCGCGTGAGAGTGTTTTGGTAAGTTCTTCTATTGTTCTAAAGTGTGACAGTATGTCCATGGGCTTGTTTTGTATATCAAGAGTGTAATAGTCTTTGACTTTATTATTAAATCAGATGGGAATTTAGCAAGATTTCTTAATACATCAGTTTTGTATGGATAAGAATTTGTTTGCTTTCAGACCAGCATCTTATACTTTAGGTGTTAAAACAAATACAAATATAATAATTACTTTTTGAACAATGTTGCTAATTCTTGATAAAATCTGAGTAACTTATGATAAACACACCGTGTATATGTCCTTTGATCGGTATGTTCGTGTGAAATAGATGGTAATTGACGAACTTATATACATCTTTCTCTTATTGTGTGGGTGCTCCGCACATGTGGTGCGGAGGCTTAACACTATGCGTGCGGAGGCTTAACACCACACAAGTTTATGGTAAGGATAAAGGTAACTTATCGTCGAGAAGTATGCAAAAGTTATCTGATTGGCATGAGTCTCTTTGTGGTTAGGAAGATGTAAGTATTTGATAAATAGTATTTTATATAGTTTAGTTTCTTCTTTCTGTTTAATGTAGGTTATATAAAAAAGCCGCACTTAATCACAAACGTAACTAAGTGCGGATATGGATTTGTTTTTCTTTTGATTATCTGTCAGTGATAATCAATATTACTTTAACTTCTTACTCATTCTTCCGTCAGGTGTCACTCTCAGTTCGATAACGTATGTTGTGTCGGCATCAGGGATTCCGATAATGACATAGTAGTAGAGTGCTTTGGCATCAGCATGCGTGAAATACATCTTACGCAGGATGCTACGAGAGAGGAAACTCTTAGGGATAAGCGACTGGAACTCCTGCTTACGGAAGTCATGGGCAAAGACAGGTGTACCATGATTGTACAATCGCAAGGACGCAACATTATCAAGATAGATGTTGTCAACTTCTACTCCGTTATCGTTATATGTCGTTTTAACCACCTTGTCAGAGGTCGTTTGTACATGAACTTTACTCTGGAAATAGCCTAAGTCTGTACGGATAACGGTATCTTGTGACTGCTCCAAGAAGGTGTTCATAGCATATACATGATAGTTAAAGGCTGAATAGAGTGATTTATCATTACTCTTTATCAACTTTACTTCATCACCATTTTGGTTGGCAAATTTCAGTAGGTGAGCAGCCTGTTTCTCAATTTTATAGCCATGAATGTTTTGACCTTGCAGGTAGATTGTATCTTGATAAATCCAGAAGCGTACAGGCATACTGGCTGAATCAGGGTAGAAGATGCTATCTCCCTTTACCAACATAGCAGGGTCACTGTTCTCTCCATTGGTCCATAAACCCTGCAACATCTCTTTTGCTTGCTTGTCCTCATGTTGCTGTTGATAATCAGCTCCACGATTGTGGCAAGCCGTTAAAAGAACCAGTAACGTTAATATGCAGACAAATAACTTCTGTTTCATCTTTACTGATACATAGTAGAACGCTCCGATTGTACGTTCGTAAATAAATTTGTTATGTCGGACGCACAATCACTGCGCCCGATATTGTAAATGATTTTGGTGTTTATTCAAATACTTTTGCGTCCTTCAAAGACAGTCCCTTGTTAAGGTCTTTGTCTGAAAGTATGACATCCTTTGCATCGATAGGCCACTTAACACCTACCGTCTCATCATTCCAACGAAGACTTGCTTCAGTCTGTGGAGAGTAAACATTGTCCACCTTATAAGTAAAGATTGCCTCATCAGAAAGAACGAGGAAGCCATGTGCAAAGCCACGTGGTACGAAGAACTGACGCTTGTTCTCGTCAGACAACTCAACCATAACATACTTTCCGAATGTAGGTGAGCTCTTGCGAAGGTCAACAGCTACATCAACAACCTTGCCTTTGATGACACGCACTAACTTAGCCTGTGAGGTGTCGCCCTCTTGGTAATGTAATCCACGCAGAACACCATAGCTTGATTTAGACTCGTTGTCCTGTATGAAATCAACATGATAACCAACGTTTTTGTCGAATTCAGCCTGTTTGAATGATTCAAAGAAATAACCTCTATCGTCATTGAACACCTTAGGTTCAATAATCCAAACGCCATCAATTTCTGTCTTAATAAACTCCATAGCTTTATTTTTAGTTCTTATTGCAAAGATAAGAAGTTTTATCGATTATCGGAAGGATTATTCCCTTTTTCATTATTCAAATAAGAATTTAACGTTGGGGACTTGCCACTTCCAAATAAAATACTTAATTTTGCAAGCGTGATAAAACTCGACCGACATATAGAGATACTTCTGTTGGAGAATGACTGTGTCATTGTCCCAGGCTTAGGTGGCTTTGTTGCCCATCATGTTTCAGCAAGATATGATGAGCAGGATGGCTTGTTTCTGCCACCTTATCGCACACTCGGCTTTAATACACAGCTGCGAATGAACGACTCTTTGTTGGTACAATCTTATGTTGATGCCTATGAATTAAGCTATCCTGAGGCTTTAGCACAGATAGAAAAAGAGGTTGATGAGATTTATCAAGCATTAGATGAGGAAGGATTATTTGAGCTAAATGATCTTGGAAGTCTATCAAGAAATAGTGAAGGTAATTTAGAGTTTGAACCTTTTGAAAGTGGTATTCTCACGCCATTGTATTATGGTTTGAGTAGCTTTAACTTCACAAAGTTTGTTACTGAGAAGCAGTCTGCACCTACAACAATTGAGGTTAAGACACAAAAGCAGGGTGTTGTTTTTGTTGATGACTCAGATACTGCGAATAAACGTATTAGCATCAGTATGCGTGCCGTACGCAATGTAGCTGCTGCAGCAGTCTTCCTTACTGCGGTTTTCCTTGTTGCCTTCCCTGGTTCTAACCGTCAAGGAGCAAATGATAAACAGCAAATAAAGAGCGGAGTTCTTTATAATATCTTCGATTCAGACGATACGTCAAATGCTTCTCAGCAACTAAATACGTTAACACCTACCAATCAAGTGTCAGGTGTAAAGCTGCAGCAGACAACTCCTACTATTACTTCTCATTATTGGGCAATCGTTATGGCAAGCCACGTAACAGAAAGTAATGCACGTGCTTTTGTACATAAATTGCAAAAGAGTGGACTTTCTGATGCACGTGTCTATGAAGGAGCTGAAAGCATAAAGGTTCTTTATGGCTATTTCTCAAGTCAAAAGGAAGCTTATGAAAAGATGAAGTTTATCAATAAAACTACAGATTTTAAGGAAGCTTGGGTGATAGAGATAGGAAAGTAAGATAGGCTCACATACAATAAAGGGTAGGGCAGATATATTTTCTTCCACATAGAATCCAATACAATAAAGTTTAGAGAGAAGGCTTTTCATTGCTTATTTATGTTTAGCCTTGTATGTTTCTCCATGAGAGCCTCTTTATCCTCTTCTGAGGTGAGGGGCATTTTTATTAAAATTACTTTTATTATATATGAAGCGTGTAAGATGTCCGAAGTGTGATAACTTCATAACTTTTGATGAGACAAAATATAAGTCGGGACAACGTCTTGTTTTCCAGTGTCCTCAGTGTAGTAAGGAGTTTGGAATCCGTATAGGAGTTTCTAAACTTCGTAAGACACAAAAAGAGGAAAACGATGCTCCAGTAGATGAAGAAGCAGAGAACAAGTATGGCTCTCTTCACGTGATTGAGAATGTCTTTCATTTCCGCCAAGTAATTCCTCTACAGATGGGTAAAAATGTTATCGGACGTTATATGAAGGGAAACCCTATTAACTGTCCGATTGAGACGGTTGACCCAAGTGTTGACATGACGCACTGCTCTATTACTGTTAGTAAGGATAAGCATGGAAAATTGCAATATGTGTTGCGTGATGGTCCTTCTTATACGGGTACATTTGTTGACAATGTGATTCTTGGCGACCGTGAACGTCGTGTTATTGAAGGCGGTACGCTCTTTACGATTGGTGCCACAAGTATTATTCTTCATACTCCAGATGAAGATTAAGTCGTGAAAATACTTTACAACAATTAGGGTAATTTACTCTTAAAAGCCTAAGAATATACGTCTTTTGATCGACTTGTAACTATCAGTATATCAGTTTGTTGTAAAGTAGCGTTCTTAAAGGTGCTTAATAAGGGTTTAAAAGGGCGTTAGTTAGACTCCAAAAGGGCATCTTTTAGAAGCCGATTGGTGCTTAATTCGAATGCAATTAAGCATCAATAAAAATAGAACTTGTGAATTTTTATTACAAAACACTTGGTTGTTCAGTGTTTACAAAACAATAGAGCCAACTTTTACAGATGCGTAAAAGTTGGCTCTATTATTTTAGTTTGTTCTTTTATTTACCAGTCATGACACCCTCTATATAGAGTCGTGTCATTTCTACTTTTCCATTTGTTCGTACGGTAATACTCTTCTTGAAGTGTCCAGGGAACTTACCAGTTCCGTTGTATGTCACGTCAATCGTACCTTTCTGACCTGGTGCAATCGGTCTCTTGTCGTAGTTAGGAATAGTGCATCCACAACTTGCAACAATCTGATTAATTACCAATGGCGCCTTTCCAACATTTGTGAATGTGAATGTTGTTTTATGCACTGGGTTGTCGTCAGAGAAAGTACCGAAGTCGTAAGTTACTTTATCAAATTTAATTTCTGCCTGATTCTGTGCTACTGCAAATGTCAGTCCGAAAACTAACATCGCTGTCATTAATAAGAACTTTTTCATGTCGTCTTTGTTTAATTGATATTTATTAAGTTCGATGCAAAAAGTAATGAGAAAGTTTATAGTTTCATTAAAATTTCACAATAATTAAGGAGATATTGTTATTTTAACGCCTTTCAGATAGTAGACTTAACAATAATTCCACAGAACTTTCTTTATATTTTTTTATAAGGTGTTTCCCATTTTTAATTTAAAGTTCGTATCTTTGCAGGAGATTATCAAAACCAAAACAATTACGTTTGATTTCCCTTTTTGGGGACAATTGCAGAAGCGAAAATATAATAAACATATAATAAGATATGTATAGAACAAATACTTGTGGAGAGCTGCGCCTTTTCGGATGCAGGCAAGGAAGTGACCCTCGCTGGATGGGTACAGCGCGCACGTAAAATGGGAGGTATGACTTTTGTCGACCTTCGTGACCGCTATGGTATTACCCAGTTAGTTTTCAATGAGGCCGATAATGCAGACCTTTGTGGCGAAGCTAACAAGTTAGGACGTGAATATTGCATTCAAGTTAAGGGTGTTGTTAATGAGCGTCAGAGTAAGAATAGCAAGATTCCTACAGGTGATATAGAGATTATTGCTAAGGAGTTGAAGGTGCTTAGTAGCTCAGAAACTCCTCCTTTCACAATTGAAGATAACACAGACGGTGGTGATGACCTCCGTATGAAATATCGCTATTTAGACCTTCGTCGTGAAGCAGTGCGCAAGAACATGGAATTACGTCACCGCATGACGATTCTTATTCGTAACTTCCTCGATGCTGCACAGTTTATGGAAGTTGAGACACCTATCCTCATTGGTTCAACACCAGAGGGTGCACGCGACTTCGTTGTACCATCACGTATGAATCCAGGTCAGTTCTATGCACTCCCACAGAGTCCACAGACATTGAAGCAGTTGTTGATGGTTGCGGGTTTTGATCGCTACTTCCAGATTGCTAAGTGTTTCCGTGATGAGGACTTACGCGCCGACCGTCAGCCAGAGTTTACACAGATAGACTGTGAGATGTCATTCGTTGATCAGGATGATGTTATCAATCTGTTTGAGGAGATGGCACGTCATCTTTTCCGTGAGATTCGCGGTGTAGAGCTTCCTAAGTTGGAGCAGATGAAGTGGCATGATGCTATGAAGCGTTATGGTTCTGATAAGCCAGACTTGCGTTTCGGCATGGAATTCGTAGAGTTGATGGACGACTTGAAGGGTACAGGTTCATTCTCTGTATTTGATGAGGCTGCTTACATTGGAGGTATTGTTGTTCCTGGTTGTGCTGACTATAGCCGCAAGCAACTTAACGAATTGACCGACTTTGTGAAGCGTCCACAGGTAGGTGCTCAGGGTCTTGTATTCATTAAGTACAATGCAGATGGTACTATTAAGAGTTCTATTGATAAGTTCTATACAGAGGAGCAGTTGCTAAAAGTTAGGAAACAACAGGTGCTAAGGATGGCGACCTTGTGTTGATTCTTTCTGGTAACAACGTTAGAAAGACACAAGTTCAGCTCTGTTCTCTGCGCCTTGAGATGGGCGATCGCTTAGGACTTCGCGATAAGAACGTATTTAAGTGTCTTTGGATTGTCGACTTCCCATTGTTCGAATGGAGTGATGAAGAGCAGCGTTTGATGGCTACTCACCATCCATTTACAATGCCTAATCCTGATGATATCAAGTTGTTGGATGAGCATCCAGAGCAGGTACGAGCAAAGGCATACGACTTTGTATGCAATGGTATCGAAGTTGGTGGTGGTTCACTTCGTATTCATGATACTCAGTTGCAGGAGAAGATGTTTGAGGTTCTCGGCTTCACACCAGAGAGTGCTAAGGCACAGTTTGGCTTCTTGATGAATGCTTTCAAGTATGGTGCACCACCTCATGCAGGTCTTGCTTTCGGTCTTGATCGCTTTGTAAGTATCATGGCAGGTCTCGATTCAATTCGTGATTGTATCGCATTCCTAAGAATAATAGTGGACGTGATATCATGTTGGATGCTCCTTCGTTTATTGATCAGAAGCAGTTGGACGAGTTGGAAATCAAGTTAGATTTGAAGGCATAACACTCTTTTCGGTTGACTTAAGTCAATAAAATGTCGCTGAGGGAGTTAAAGCGTTCATTATCTGTTACTTTTCGTCGTAAGTATTTGACACATTGGAATATTTGATGTACTTTTGCAACAAATAAATAGCATTCACCAGAAGAAAGCTAACAACTCTTTGTATGTTTGCATTATTTAAGTAGATTGATACATATAAATAATTATTCGATTGCATGAACGATACTTTAATTGTGTAAAACTATGACAGAAAAGAAAGAAGTTAAGTCTGCTCCTAAAGCAGCAAAGAAGGCTCCTGCTAAGAAAGCTCCTGCTAAGAAGTCAGTTGTAGCTATTAATGCAGAGAATGTCGGTTTTAAGGCTGGCGATGTTTACAATGCTCTTGCTGCTGAAGCCAAGGCTTTGACAGTTGCTGAGATTGCTAAGGCTGCTAATATTAGCACTGAGGAGGTTTATCTTGGCATTGGTTGGCTCTTTAAAGAGGGCAAAGTTAAAGGTGAAAACGACAAAGTTGCTCTTGCATAATTAGAGTAATTATTATAACACAGGAGGGGGAGTCTGTATGATAAAGGTATAGGCTCCCTTTTTGTATGCAATACGATAAGGAAATATTACGAGTTCTTGCTGAAGCAGGAAACGAGGGACTTTCAGTTCAGAAAGTCTCCCGTCATGTTTTTAATGCTTGTAATTCTCTTTTCAATTCACTAAATCAAGAAGACGTACACAAGTATGTACAGATGTATCTCTTGAAGAATAGCAAGTCTTGCAACTCTCTTATAGAAAAGAGTAGGAAAGGAGTTTATAGGCTAAATGAGAATAATCAGTTATCTCAACAATTGATTCTTCAGTTTCATGACGAGGTAGAAACTCCTAAAGAAAAGCCTACTGAAGATAGAAGTCTGAATCTGTTTGATTTCTGATTTTATAGCTTTATTACCGCAGTAATCCTTGCTTAACATCACTAAAAAAGAAAAAGCCATATTATTAATTGTCGTTATTCATTTTTATTTGTATATTTGCAATCATATTAATTTTTTGATAAATAGTTATGGCGCAAACTGATAATCATCTCGTCATTATGGCAGGTGGCGTAGGAGGTAGATTCTGGCCGATGAGTACTGCAGACTGTCCTAAGCAGTTTATTGATGTTTTAGGAGTAGGTAGATCACTTATCCAGCTGACCTATGATCGCTTTGCAGGTGTTGTTCCTTCTGACAATGTGTGGGTTGTCACGAACCAAAAGTATGTCTCTTTAGTTCATGAACAGCTCCCAGAGATACCTTTGAATCATATCTTGAGCGAGCCTTGCCGTCGTAATACAGCACCTTGTATTGCATATGTGAGCTGGCGTATCAAGAAAGAGAACCCAAAGGCTAATATCGTGGTGTCACCAAGTGATCATATTGTGACCAATGAAACTGAGTTCAAACGTGTTATTTCTAACTGTTTGAAGTTTACTGCAGAAACGGATGCTGTGGTTACTTTGGGTATGAAACCAACACGCCCAGAGACGGGTTATGGCTATATACAAGCTGACCTTTCAACAGCTTCAGCGCGTAATCGCGAGATTTATCGTGTTGATCAGTTCCGTGAGAAGCCAGATTTACCAACAGCAGAACAATATATCAAGCAGAATAACTTCTTTTGGAATGCAGGAATCTTCATCTGGAGTGCCTCTACTATTGTCAATGCTTTCCGTATTTATCAGCCAAGTATAGCAAGAATTTTTGAGCGTATCATGGATGTCTTAGATACAGCCGATGAACAACGCGTGATTGATGAGGTTTATCCAGAGTGTGAGAATATCTCTGTCGATTATGCTATTATGGAAAGGCTGAAGAGATATTTGTATGCCCTGCAGACTTTGGATGGAGTGATTTAGGAACTTGGGGATCGTTGCTTGCCCAGACACAGCATGATATTTATGGTAATGCTGTTATTGGTAAAGATGTTCATCTGTTTGATAGTAAGAACTGTATTGTTCATACAACGGAGGAGCGTAAGGTCGTTATCCAAGGTCTTGACGGCTATATCGTAGCTGAACAGGATGGTAAATTGCTTATTTGTCGCCTTTCTGAAGAGCAGCGTCTGAAGCAGTTTACAGGAGAAGGATAGGCTTATTCAATTTGAATTCGTAAATTAATAGCTTGCGTAGGTACTTGTTTTATAAACGAGACCTACGCATATCTCTTTTATAACAAGAGGGCTATGTGAGATGTACTAATAGCTTGTTTAACGATTAAGAAGGCTGTTGTCTGATTGAGTTAACCAACTTTTCGTTCTCTTTCTGAGGTTCGTTTGTATTGTGTTAGGTCTCCGCACCATTGGTGTTCACCCTCCGCACGCCTCGTGCGAAGCCTTCGCACAATATGTGCCAAGGATGGTAAGGATGTTAATTGACCTTATTTTATATAATAAGACTTTATTGATTAAGATAAAAGGGAATTATTGTTAGACGGCTTAAAACCAAATATTCATGGTTATGAAACTAAAACTCAAGCATATTTTATTCTTTGTTTTCTGTTTCCCATTTACGCTTTTTGCACAAGCTCAACAGCTTGTCAGACTCAATCCACAGCATTACTTTCAGCGTACAGTTCCTAAAGGAAACTATAGCGGGTTGACATGGTTGGGTGGTGATCGTTATGCAGTGGTTTCTGATAAGACGTCTGAAAGTGGCTTCTTTCGCTTTCGTATACAGATAGATTCTGTTAGTGGAGATATTAAAGACGTTGTGAATGAGGGATTTCAATCATCGGGCGAGTTGAATAAAGATGAAGAGGGCATAGCTTCTTTCCTAAGGACAGCACGTTGTTCATATCCCGTGAAGCAGATAATAGTATCTTAGAATATGGAATGAATGGTAAATTGACGGGTCGGAAGCTTACTATTCCCTCCGTTTTCAGTATGGCTACACCGGCTTATAGCTTTGAAGCACTAACTTACAATACCCATACGCATCGTTTTTGGACGACTTCTGAAAGTACGTTGAAGATAGATGGAGAACAAGCTAATGCAAAGAATCAAGTGAAGAATAGACTTCGTTTTCAAAGTTTTGATGACTCCTTTGTTCCTCAAGAACAGTATGCTTATTTGATGGATGCTGCGGAGATTCACCCTTCTGTGTCTAATTATGCAATGGGTGTACCAGCAATGGCAGCCTTAGATGATGGGAAATTACTTGTTTTAGAGCGTGAATTCGTGGTAACCTCAAGTAAAATTGGTTCGTTTGTAGAGAATAAGATTTATTGTGTTGACCCAGTGAAGTCTATGACTATCAGTCAAGAAAAAGCACTTGATGCGGATAGTCCGTATATGCAGAAGACTTTGATTGCAACGTGGAAAACCTCCTTAGGACTGCTTCGTCAGAATCTTGCTAACTATGAGGGTATGTGTCTTGGCCCCCGCCTTGCAGACGGAAGCCAAGTTATAGTACTTTGTGCTGACAGCCAAGACCAATATGGTGGTGTTCTTCGTGACTGGTTTCGTACGATTATTATTCGATGAATCCTATTCAGCTTTGTGCTGCTTTTATTTCATCTTCTTATGAAGTTTGCGCAAAGCCTTGTCACGAATCTGGCGTACACGTTCGCGTTTTAATCCCATATCCTCCGCAATCTCTGCCATCGTATAGTGTGCTCCAGTCAATCCATAGATATAAGTGATGACCCTTTTTTCACGTTCATCAAGTACATCTAATCCTTTTTGGATTTCATTGCTGAGGATTTCTTGGTTAAGATGTTCGTCAGCATGCTTGGCATTTTCATTCTCAAGGATATGCTGAAGTGTGAAGTTATTATTGCTACCTACTGGTACAGGCTGGTCAATAGAGATAGCATGTGAACGCTTCTGTTCAAATCTACTTGTCTCGTTCTTAGGAAGTTTATAGAGTGTTGCTTGCTCTTTGATAGCCTCTTCCATAGCTTTACGGATGTAAGGAGCCGCAAAGACAACAAAGCGTACACCTTTTGAACCATCAAACTTCTGTGCGGCATACATCATACCAATATTTCCCTCACTGATAAGGTCGTCTTCACCCAATCCTCGGTTACGGTATTGATGAGCCAATGAAACAACAAACTTCAAGTTAGCCTTGGTCAACTTCTCCAAAGCTCTTGCGTCACCAACCTTTATCTTCTCTGCTAACTCCTGCTCTTCTTTATCTGAAAGAAGCTGCTCGTTAGCTATATCTTCTATGTATTTCTCGTTTGAAGTCATAAAAAAGTGTTGTGGTAGAATATTATTATATAGGGTTATACCTGCTGTGAATGGTTCTTGTTGTTCTTCTTTTTCTTTACATACCACTTAACAAGGAAGTAAAAACAAATAACAATTACCAAGAAGATAAGACCAAACTTAATATACTCTCCATACTCTAAGATCTTCTCTTGGAGCTGATCTTCTGGTACAAAAGAGTGCATGTAATGTCCTAAAAGTGCAAGAATAGTGTGCCATGAGGCTGCACCTATAGTAGTATAAAGCAAGAACTTCCAGTAGCTCATCTTCGCCAATCCTGCTGGAATGGAGATAAGATGGCGAATACCTGGCAAGAGACGGCCAGTGATTGTAGCCACCATACCATGCTCATCGAAGTATCGTTCGCTCTTTTCAACTTTCTCTTGATTCAATAAACACAAGTGTCCCCACTTACTATTGGCAAACTTATAGATGATAGGGCGACCAAGATACCATCCTGCAAGATAGTTAATAGTTGCACCAACGTCTGCTCCTAAAGTGGAGAAAAGAATTACCAACCATATATCAAGGTTGCCTGCGGCAGCATGATAGGCAGCTGGGGCAACAACTAATTCTGATGGTACAGGGATAACCGTACTTTCAAGAAGCATCAAAATAAAGATGGTGCCATAGTTGAGATGTCCGAGCATGGATGTGATAAAACTCATAATGATATGTTATTAATTATAATTCTGTTTGTTATAAAATACGAATATTGGGGTAGTCTTGTGGGCTTGTTCCTTCTGGATAGAGGTCTGATAGTACCTCTATACTCTCCTCTGGATTCCTTTCAACGGCTTGTCGCAAGTATATATTGAACTCCTTTTTTAGCTTTAATTCATAACAACAGCGTGCAAGATATGCGAAGCCGATGTCCCAGTCGTCATCCATTTCAGGCAATAGCGTACTAAAGATGTTGTAAGCATATTCGACATATCCATTGTCAAAGGTTGAAATACCAATATGGATGAGTGTCAGACTCTTGCTCTGTGTTTCTGCTAATGCCAGATGATAATATCGTTGCGCTTCTGAAGCATTGCCCTGCATGAGATGTATATGTCCGATAGTAACATCAACGACAGTTGTATCTTGATTATGGCAGAGCTTCTTATAACGCTCGTAGTACTTCAGAGATTCCTCATAATTCCCAAGTGTAAAGAGTCCGTTGGCCTTGTTGAGGATAGCTTCTTCATCATCAGGGTTGATAGCTATGGAGTATTCACTTGATGTGATTGAATCCTTTATGTCATTCCTTAAAGCTGATTCTGGGCTAACTGATTCCAATAAGGACCAGAATAAGGGTTGGTGTCAAGTAACTCATTGAGGATAGATTCACTCTCTTTATACTTCCCACGGCTCTTGAGAAGACGCGCACGAAGTTCCTTATAATCGTTATCTTCTGTCTTTGTTGAGCGGCTCAACCATTTCTCTACATATTCATTTTCTTCATAATCGGAAAAGAGAGCAGCAACATCAAGGACATAATCTTCGCGGTCTTCTTGTGAGATAACCTCGTCATACTGGCTTTGAAGGAAGTCATCTGCTTCGCCTGCCTTATTGTCAACAATCATGATTTCAGCCTTAAGATAGAGATAATCTAAGTCGCTCTTGTCAACAATCATCTCTGCTATCTCGTTAGCAAGCTCTGGGTCTTCGTCGATGAATAATGCTAAACGTGCTTTGAAAGCAAGTGGAGTAGTGGCTGTTGGATACAAGCGGGTGGCATAATCGATAGCGTCTAAAGCATTGTTATCCTCACCAATATAGTGGTAATATTCAGCAACATCAGTCAGTTCCTCTGGGTCGAGGAACTCGCTGATGTTGTCTTTTTGCAGTTCTTCATATCTATGAAGGACTTGCTTGAATTTATCACTCTGATAGTATATATCCAAATCTTACTTTACTTTAGTTATGCTTTGGCCTTCTTTGCCCAAGTATCTTTCAAGCCAACAGTCTTATTAAACACGAGGTGGTCGGCTGTTGTATCTGGGTCAAGCATGAAGTAACCAGTACGCTGGAACTGTAGGTAATCACCCGGTTTCTTCTCAGCGAGATACTGTTCAACGTAGCACTCTGTGTGTACAGTAAGGCTCTCTGGATTGAGAAGCTCACGGAAATCACGCTCATCAGCAGCAGGATTCTCTACGTTGAACAAGCGGTCGTACTCACGTACCTCTGCCTTTAAGCAGTGGTCAGCGCTAACCCAGTGGAGAGTACCTTTCACCTTACGGTCAGCACCCTGCATACCACTCTTGCTGTCAGCATCATATTCTGCTTGAATCTCAATGATATTGCCCTCAGCATCCTTAGTACAACCAGTACACTTAACGATGTAAGCGTTCTTCAATCTCACTTCCTTACCTGGAGACATACGGAAGAATTTCTTTGGAGCATCCTCCATAAAGTCAGCACGTTCAATCCAAAGATTCTTTGAGAAGGTGATAGTGTGTGAACCATCTGCCTCATTCTCTGGGTTGTTAATAGCCTCCATCTCCTCAGTCTTTCCTTCTGGATAGTTGGTAATAACAAGTTTTACAGGGTCGAGAACAGCGCTAACACGTGTAGCCTTCTTGTTCAAGTCGTCACGTACAGCAGCCTCCAACAACGCTACATCATTGAGTGCATCGAACTTAGTATAGCCAATAGAGTCGATGAAGTTACGGATAGACTCTGGAGAGTAACCACGACGACGCATACCACAGAGTGTCGGCATTCGTGGATCATCCCATCCCTTGACGTGATGTTCATCAACCAATGTATGAAGTTTACGCTTTGACATTACTGTATAAGTAAGGTTCAAGCGGTTGAACTCTATCTGTCGTGGGCGGTTATCTGATAGGTTGTCATCGGTGCCATCACTTTCTTTTAAGAAGTCAATAAACTTATCATAGAGAGGACGGTGAGGCACAAACTCAAGTGTACAGATAGAGTGGGTAACCCCCTCAAAGTAGTCACTCTGTCCGTGTGCAAAGTCATACATTGGGTAACAATGCCACTTTGTACCTGTGCGATGATGTGGAATCTGAATGATTCGATATATGATTGGATCACGGAAATGCATGTTAGGATTAGCCATATCGAGCTTCGCACGAAGTACCATACTTCCCTCAACAGCCTCTGGTGTGTTCATCTGCTCAAACAAGGCAAGGCTTTCCTCGATAGGACGATCACGGTATGGTGATGCTGTACCAGGCGTTGTTGGTGTACCTTTCTGTGTTGCAATCTGCTCAGAAGTCTGCTCGTCAACATATGCCAAGCCCTTCTTAATCATCCAAACAGCAAAGTCCCATAACTTCTCAAAGTAATCACTTGCATAATAAATGTTACCCCATTTGAAGCCAAGCCAGCTAATATCATGAAGGATATTCTCTACATATTCGTTGTTCTCCTTGCTTGGGTTTGTATCATCAAAACGAAGATTACAAATACCCTTATAGTTTTCAGCTACACCAAAGTCCATGCAAATCGCTTTCGCATGACCAATATGAAGATAGCCATTTGGCTCTGGCGGGAAACGTGTCTGAATACGTCCTCCGTTCTTACCCTTTGCGAGGTCTTCCTCTACCAGTTGTTCTACGAAGCTCAAGCTACGCTTCTCCTCATTGGTGTTGTTCTCTATCGTAGTCATATTTTCCTATTTATTATTATGCTGCAAAGTTACTCATTTTTTCTTGTTTATGATGCACTTTGTTCTAAATAATAATGTATATTCTTTTATGCAGTTTGAAATTATTCATGCAAAATGCTTTTCGAGTAATGTTTTGTAATGTTTTGTATATTTTCAGTAACGAAATAAAACCATTTTTCTTTATCTTTTTAAAGTGTTTAATAAAAGTGAATGTGAATGGCTTTCAGCGATAGGTGTATGTATGGTAACAAATGTTTCATTATTAATAAAAAGTTGCATAAAAAGTTTGCACATATAAAAAAATAATGCCCTATCTTTGCAAACGTTATCCTGAATACAATCTTTTTACCTTAAAGAAACTAATACCTATTGAGATTGAATGCCCATCGCTGTGAAGCGTAGGGCATTTTTGTTTTTAGTAACTTTTTGGTTCTGTAATTTTGTTTACAGTATTTTGTAGATTCGTTTTTAGGTTTCTTAAACAAAGTCTTATATTTTTTTCTTTATAGTTCTTTTAAGCGACTTTCTCATTTAAGCTTAGGTGTTATTGTGACCATTCAAAGTACATTTTAACGCTTCGTACCAACCTTTTATTATTCGTTTTATTGGAGAATAGTATATGGTAATATTATACATTTTAGTTTGAAACGAACTTTCCTTAAATCCACCTACCTAATTGTTTGTATTTTTTTCAATATTCCCTTATCATCTTGTAGTTTGTCATATAGATATTGTAACTTTGCATAAAACTTAATTAGAATGAAGAATATATTAAAAGAACTACAACGTAAGGACCACCCACGTGTGTTGGGTGCCTTAGATATATTTAAGTTTATTGGTCCCGGTTTGCTGGTGACCGTAGGCTTTATCGACCCAGGAAACTGGGCAAGTAACTTTGCTGCTGGCTCAGAGTATGGCTATGCATTGTTATGGGTAGTAACCCTTTCGACAATTATGCTTATAGCTTTACAGCATAATGTTGCCCATCTTGGAATTGTGACAGGACTCTGTCTCAGTGAGGCTGCAGTTAAGTATGCACCTAAATGGATAGGTCGTCCTATCATCTTGAGTGCAATTCTTGCCAGTATCTCTACCTCTTTAGCAGAGATTCTTGGTGGTGCTATTGCACTACAAATGCTCTTTGGCATTAGTATTCCTACAGGCTCTGTCTTAACTACAGTGGCCGTGTTGATTATGCTTTTTACGAATAGCTATAAGAAGATGGAACGTGCTATTATTGGCTTTGTGTCAATGATCGGTCTTTCGTTTGTCTATGAACTCTTTCTCGTTGATATTCATTGGCCTGCAGCTATTGAGGGTGCATTTGTTCCAACAGTCCCACAAGGTTCTCTCTTGATTATCATGAGCGTGTTGGGAGCAGTTGTGATGCCTCATAACCTTTTCCTTCACTCAGAGATTGTACAGAGCCGTGAGATTAATTTGGAGGGTGACGAGCGTATCCAGCACATGTTGAAATATGAGTTTGTTGATACACTTTTCTCAATGATTGTGGGTTGGGCTATTAACTCTGCGATGATTCTTTTGGCAGCAACTACATTCTTCTCTCATGGTCAGCACGTAGATGAACTATCTCAAGCGCAAGCAATGCTACAGCCACTTTTGGGTAATAATGCAGCGAATATATTTGCTATTGCCTTACTTTTAGCGGGTATTTCAAGTACGATAACCAGTGGAATGGCTGCGGGTAGTATCTTCTCTGGACTTTTTGGTGAGTCATATAATGCAAAAGATACGCACTCTATTGCTGGAATTGTCCTCTCATTAGGTATTGCCCTTCTGATGATATTCTTTATTGGTGACCCATTTAAGGGATTGATTATCTCACAGATGTTCCTTTCTGTTCAACTTCCTTTCACCGTTTTCTTACAAGTGGGTCTGACATCTTCCAAGCGTGTGATGGGTAAGTATGCCAATAGTAAGTTGAATATGGTCTTCCTTTACTCGTTGGCGGGCATCGTCACCTTACTTAATATATGGCTCTTGATAGAGAGTATATCATAGTGTTGATATCCTACAAGGTGGAGTATTGTAAAATAAATTCACAGCTTTGAATTTAAAAGATGCTTAATTGCGTTTCAATTGGGCGTTAATTGAGGTCCAAAAGGGCGTTAGTTGGCTTGCAACTAACGCCCTTTTGCAATGCAATTAAGCACCTTTTATGATGTGCTTTTGCAACTCTTTGATGCCCTGATGGTTATGAATGCAGTCTTTTTTGATGTTTCCAAGGTAGAAGAAGCTTCTTTTCTCTCTTTTTGTGTAATGATTTTTCAAATCAGCTATAAGCGTTTTACTCCTATAAAAACTAACTTCTAAGGATTAATCCCACATTATATAATATAAAGAAGACGGGAATGATACAACCATACCTTTCCCGTCTTTTATGTTATTTGCTATTAATCTTAGATAGACTTGTAGCCGTTCGTACTGTTATGTGCAAGCAAGTCTTTCAGATTTAGCTCTCTGCCACCATGTGCTTCGTAAGCTTCTCTCATTTCTTCCTCGCCCTCAGCCTCTTCTTCAGAGTGAACGAATGTAACGCACTTGTCTTTAAGTTCTGCGACTACCCAGCCAATCAGTGCAATGATTAGCAGTGCAATCAGTCCTGTCATTGGAGTTATCATAATTGATTTGTTTTTTATTTCTGATGCAAAATTACATTAAGTTTCGGAAAGCACCAAATAATCTCTAAGTTTTCAGTAACTTTGCAGTAAATATAGCTGTATAAAGTTAATAAGAACAAGATGACAAGAAAAGAAAGATATGATTATGCACTGAGTTATTTTCGCAAGAATGTTGGGCATGTTTCGACCGAGCTAAATTTTGGTTCAGCATTCCAACTTCTTTGTGCGACACTTCTATCCGCTCAGTGTACGGATAAGCGAATCAATGCGATTACGCCAGAATTGTTCCGTCATTATCCAGATGCAAAGGCGATGGCAGAGGCTACAGCCGATGAGATATTTGAGTATGTGAAGAGTGTTTCTTACCCCAATTCAAAGGCAAAACATTTAGTTGAGATGTCGAAGATGTTGGTTGAGAAATTTGATGGTGAGGTGCCTTCTGATCCTAATGCCCTCGTTACGCTGCCCGGAGTAGGGCGTAAGACGGCAAATGTTATTCAAGCAGTGTGGTTTGGTAAGCCAACACTTGCTGTCGATACGCATGTCTACCGTGTCAGTCATCGTTTGGGATTAGTTCCTTCAACAGCTAACACGCCTCGTAAAGTTGAGGATTATCTGATGAAGAATATCCCTACAGAGGAGGTCTCGGATGCCCACCATTGGATATTGCTTCATGGACGTTATGTTTGCAAGAGTGCTAAGCCTGATTGCGAGCACTGTCCCTTTGATGATATCTGTCCGAAGTTGTTGGAGAATAGTAAGTTGTAGGATAGGATAGTTGATGAGTTAACGAGTTTACAAGTTAACGAGTTAATTGATGGTAGGTTTATAGTTGACGGTTGACGAGTTAACAAGTGAATGAATTGATAGTGTAAAATTAAACAAGATAAAACGTAAAAGTTTATGAATACAAAGAAGATAATACACTTCTTGAAAGGTATTGCTGCGAACAATAATAAGCAATGGTTTCAGGAGCATAAGGCTGAATACGATGAGGTGAAGGCTGATTTCGAGAAAGGAGTTGACCAAATAATATCTTGTTTGGCAACCTTTGATGATGAGGTTTCACACTTGACGGCAAAGGATTGTACCTATCGTTTCTATCGTGATATACGCTTCTCACCTGATAAGAGTCCGTATAAACGCCACTTGGGTGCATACATCTGTGCACGTGGTAGAAAGGCTTTGCGTGGCGGTTATTATATACATCTTCAACCGGGTAACTGCTTAGTAGCTGTTGGCTGCTATTGGTTGCCTACGAATATATTGACTTCATGTCGCAATGAAATCATGGCGAACATTGATGAATGGCGTAAAGATGTAGAGAATGAAGACTTTCTTAATTTGTTCGGACGACCTAATGAAGGTGAATGGACCGACGATAAAGTAAGTAAGAGAGGCTTTGGACTTGCAGCTTTAAAGACTGTTCCAAAGGGATTTCCAAAGGATTATGAGCATCTTCAGTATCTTCGAATGAAGGATTATTGCTGTTGGGTGTCTGTGCCCGATGACTTCTTCGAGGGCGATGGCTGGGTTGAGCAGTTAGAACATATCTGTAAGACAGGTAAGCCTATGATGGACTTTATTAATAATGTGGTAGATGATTATGAATAAAAACAAATAAAGAGGAATGCAAAGGCATTCCTCTTTATGTTTATATGTACTAAAACGCTTTGGTTAATGAACCCATTAGCCAAAGAGATAATAGATTACTTCTTTCTTAACTCTTCAAGACTTGCCTTCAAAGCAGCAATCTTCTCTTCAGAGTCACTCTGCTTCTTGCGCTCACGTTCGATAACAGCTTCAGGTGCATTTGCTACGAACTTCTCGTTTGAGAGTTTCTTCTTGATACCTGTGAGGAAGCCTTCAAGATGCTTGAGTTCCTTCTCCTGCTTCTCAATCTCAGCTGTAACGTCAATCAAGTCGCCCACTGGAACTGCGAAACTATCGGTACCAACCATGAAGCCTGATGCGTCACCACTCTTCTCAGTTACCACTTCAATAGCCTTCAAGTTAGCCATCTTAATGATTACACTGTTGTAAGCCTCGTAGTTGTTCTGACCGATTACGTTCAAATCGAGTTCAACCTTTGGAGCAATATTCTTCTGATTGCGTACGGTTCTCACACCGCTGACAATGGCCTTAACCTGCTCAATAGCCTCGATGAGCTTTAATTCCTCCTTGCTTGGTACATCAAGTTTGAGTTCGTCACGCATGATACTCTCGCTATCCTTACGCTCATAGATGTGCTGCCACAACTCCTCAGTAATGAAAGGCATGAATGGATGCAACATCTTCAAGAGTGAGTTGAAGAATTTAAGGGTTGCTTCGTAGGTGAGCTTGTCGATTGGTTTGCCGTATTCTGGCTTAATCATCTCCAAGTACCAACTTGAGAACTCGTCCCAGAAGAGGCGGTAAACAGTCATCAAAGCCTCTGAAATACGATAGCTCTTGAACTGCTCGTTCATCTCGGCATTTACTTCCTTCAACTTCGCATCGAACCATTCAACAGCAATCTTATTTGCCAATGGCTGCTCAGTATCAGTTGTCTCCCAACCTTGAACGAGGCGGAAGGCATTCCAAATCTTATTGTTGAAGTTACGTCCTTGCTCACAAAGTGTCTCGTCGAAGAGGATGTCGTTGCCTGCAGGAGCAGAGAGCATCATACCCATACGAACACCATCAGCACCATACTTCTCGATGAGCATGATTGGATCTGGTGAGTTGCCAAGACTCTTACTCATCTTGCGGCCGAGCTTATCACGTACAATACCTGTGAAGTAGACATGCTTGAATGGGAACTTGCCACGATACTCATAGCCTGCCATAATCATACGTGCTACCCAGAAGAAGATAATATCTGGACCTGTAACAAGGTCGCTGGTAGGGTAGTAGTAGTTGATTTCTTCGTTGTCAGGGTTGTTGATTCCATCGAAGACAGAGATTGGCCACAACCAACTTGAGAACCAAGTATCCATGCAATCGCTCTCTTGTTCAAGGTCGGCAGCTGTTACTGAAGGATTAATCTCCTGTGCCAACTTCAATGCTTCTTCAGTAGTTTCTGCCACAACGGTGGCATTCTTGCCTTCTGCATCTTTGAAGTAGTAAGCAGGAATACGATGACCCCACCACAACTGACGGCTGATACACCAGTCCTTGATGTTCTCTAACCAGTGGCGATAAGTGTTCTTATACTTCTTTGGGTAGAACTCTATGTCGTCGTCCATGACAGGAGAAAGGGCGATATCTGCAAAGTGCTGCATCTTTAAGAACCATTGTGTAGACAGCTTTGGCTCAATAGGTACGTGTGTACGCTCTGAGTATCCGACTTTATTATCATAGTCCTCAACCTTCTCCATGAGGCCTGCAGCCTCCAAATCCTTTGATATCTGTTTACGTACATCCATACGGTCCTGACCAACATACAAGCCAGCAGCCTCAGAGATAGTACCATTATCGTTGAAGATATCAATAGTTTCCAAACCGTGTTTCAAGCCAAGTGCATGGTCGTTAACGTCGTGAGCAGGTGTAACCTTCAAACAACCAGTACCGAACTGGATATCAACATAGGTATCTTCAATAACTGGAATCACACGATTTACCAATGGAACGATAACATGAAGACCCTTCAACCATGTATTCTTTACATCCTCTGGGTTGATACACATAGCTGAGTCACCCATGATTGTCTCTGGACGAGTGGTTGCAACAACAGCATAGTAGCCCTTCGCATCCTTATGCATTACGTTGCCTTCATCCTTGCGTTCAACCTTTGCTTGGTCTTCTTCAGCAACATAGTATTTAAGGTGATAAAGTTTAGAATGCTCATCCTTGTAGATTACTTCTTCGTCAGAAAGAGCCGTCTGAGCCTGTGGGTCCCAGTTGACCATGCGTACACCACGATAGATGTAGCCCTTCTTGTAGAGGTCGCAGAATACCTTGATAACACTCTTGCTACGAGTATCGTCCATGGTGAAAGCAGTACGATCCCAATCGCATGAGCAACCAAGTCGGCGTAACTGCTTGAGGATAATGCCACCATGTTCGTGTGTCCAATCCCATGCATGCTCAAGGAACTGCTCACGAGTGAGGTCAGTCTTCTTTATACCTTGCTCTGCGAGGCGGTTCACAACCTTTGCTTCTGTAGCAATACTTGCGTGGTCAGTGCCCGGTACCCAGCATGCATTCTTACCTTCCATGCGGGCACGTCTTACCAAGATGTCCTGTATCGTGTTGTTCAACATGTGGCCCATGTGAAGCACACCCGTTACGTTTGGTGGAGGAATAACCACAGTGTAAGGCTCGCGGCCATCAGGCTTAGAACTGAAAAGCTTGTTGTCCAGCCAATACTGGTACCATTTTGATTCCACTACTTGTGGATCATACTTGCTTGCTAATTCCATTGTCTCGTATATTATTATTTCTTTATTATCTTTAAAATTACGATGCAAAAGTACAAAAAATCCGCCTAAAAAGCGTATCTTTGCATCAATAATAGTACACTGATGAGTACTTTAACGTTTATGTTTAACTTTAAACATCAAGACTTTGCATACTAAAGAAGATAAACTGAAAGCTTTTTCCCGACTTTTAGACATTCAAGAACGACTCCGAAAGGAGTGTCCATGGGATAGTCAACAGACTAATGAAAGCCTCCGTCCTAATACGATTGAAGAGACCTTTGAATTGTCTGATGCGCTCTTAAAAAATGACTCAAAGAATATCTGTAAAGAGCTTGGAGACGTCATGGAACATGTTATCTTCTATTCTATGTTGGGTGAAGAAAGGGGGACTTTGATGTTGCTGATGTCTGCAATGCGCAATCCGACAAACTTATGTTTCGACATGATTTTATCGATTGGACGGGTTGGAGTGTGACACGTTCTGATATGGTAGTTAATGCTGCAGGACAAGTAGTTTACAAAGATGAAGAAGAACAGGTTGCTAAGAACGCACAGTCGATAACTCCTAATACTGCTTCTCAGGTAGAATCAACATGGGAACAGCGTAAGCAACGTGAACGTGACGGAAACACTTTGGTACTCTCTGGTGTGCCCAATTCACTGCCAAGTCTTATTAAGGCTTACCGCATCCAAGACAAGGCACGCAATGTTGGTTTTGATTGGGAAGAGAAAGAGCAGGTTTGGGATAAGGTATATGAGGAATTAGAAGAACTGAAGAACGAGCTGATGAAGGAGGATAAGCAACGTTCAACAGAAGAACTTGGCGACTTTTTATTCTCTCTTATTAATGCAGCACGCCTCTATCACTTGAATCCTGATAATGCTCTTGAACACACGAATCAGAAGTTTATCAAGCGATTTAACTATATTGAGGAAGCTGCTAAGGCAAAGGGTGTTACGATAAAAGACTTAACTCTTGCTGAAATGGATGAGTTATGGAATCAAGCTAAGGCTGCTAATAATTAAAATTACGATAAAAATTAAGGAGTGTAAATATGAAAAGAACCTTTTATTTTATCATGTCTTTGTTTATTCTTGCAGTAGCAATCTCTTGTAAGGATAGCAAACCTAAGTCTATGATGTCTGAAACTGAAGAGGCTGAAGACTCTGTTGCCACAAACGATAGTACTATCTATGGTACGATGGTGGATGGTGGTATGAACTCTATTGTTCTGCTTACCGATCATGGTGATACACTTGAATATCTTGTAAACCCAAATGATACATTTGAAGTTGTTAAAGGTGGAAAGATTAATGGTGACCGATTTGCCATTATTGGTTATAAAGAGTATGGTGATAACTTTATGCGTTCAGCGATTAATCTTACCTCTTTGTTAGGTAACTGGAGTAGTCTTGATCGCAACTTTGAGATAAAAGAAGGAGGAAGCGTTACTTCAAGCTTGCAGTCTGAGAAGAATCCATGGACAGCATGGAAAATATGGAATGGTAAGCTGATTCTGTCAAAAGACACCTTTGACGTAGAAAGCCTTGGCGCGGACACATTGTCATTAGAGAATAAATCGGGACTTTTTGTCTTTACAAGGGGTAAGTAAGTTCTTCGCTATACTCTCTTTGAAGAGATTGTGACGACTATTATTAGAAAACGAATCTTTTCATTCCTCCCTTAAAAGGGTGGAATGAGAAGACATGGGGTAGTCTATATGGAACCATTCAAAGTACATATTCTTGGTTGCGGTAGTGCGTTACCAACTTTGCAACATAATGCTTCTTCCCAAGTTGTTGAGCTTAGGGAGAAGCTTTTTATGATTGATTGCGGAGAAGGAACACAGATACAACTTCGTCGGTCGCGCATACATTTCTCAAAGATTATTGCCGTTTTTATTAGCCATTTGCATGGTGATCATTGCTTTGGCTTGCCTGGTATGATTTCAACCTTTGGTATGACAGGGCGTACGGCTCCGTTACATATCTACGCTCCCGCTGCGTTGAGCCTATTCTTGACCAGACACTGAACTTTTTTTGTCAGGGTTTAGAGTTTGAAGTAGTGTTTCATGCTGTTGATACAAAGCAGAATAAGGTGGTTTACGAGGATAGGAGTCTGACAGTTGAAACAATCCCTTTGCAGCATCGTATAGATTGTTGTGGTTATTTGTTCCGTGAGAAACCAACGCTGCCACATATCCGCCGTGACATGATAGACTTTTATCATATTCCTATCAGTCAGATTAATAATATAAAGGCTGGGGCTGATTGGGTAACGCCAGAGGGTGATGTGATTCCTAATAGTAAGCTAACAACCCCTGCTGCACCTGCTCGTAGCTATGCTTATTGCTCTGATACACGATACATTAAAACACTCCATAATCTTGTAAAAGAGGTAAGTACGCTCTATCATGAAAGTACATACGCAGCGCAAGATGCTGATCGTGCTCGTCTTTATTGGCATAGCACATCTGAGCAAGCTGCACAGGTAGCTCGTGATGCAGCTGCAGGGAAACTTCTTTTAGGGCATTACTCAGCACGTTATGGCAATGAACAGCAGTTGTTAGAGGAGGCAAAAGAAATATTTCCTAATACTTTCCTGACACAAGAAGGTGCAAGTTTTGATATATAAGTCGGTTTGTTAGAGATGTTTTGATGCCATTCTTTCTTCTATAATATTATATAAAGAGGTTGCATACACCTTTTTATATAACCTCAATTCCGCAACATTATTCCTTGTGAGGTACTTTTTTATATTGAAGTGACATTTTGGGCTTTATCCATTGATTTGGGAATTTTCCGGAGTTCTTGGTTCTTGCATAGGCATAAAATCCCCACCCAAACCAATGGGGAAGTATGATAACTACAAAGAAATACAGTTTATTCTATGAAGATTTCAGCGTAGTAGGTTTTATTTGTATATAGGTTCAGAACGTTCTGTCTTCCAGTTCGCACCCATTTTGCTGGCACGCTGACAAAATGTAGGATAAAGGCTTTCAGCCTGCTTGTCTTTTTCAACGGCTTGACCTTTTCGCTGATATGACGGACGAGATAGAGATAGAAGTTCTTCAGCATGGCGGTAACCATCATGAAAAACCATGTTCTCAGCCATAAAGGAAAAAGAGCAGATGTGCCCAGCCGAAATCATTGTTCTGTATGTCGAAGTTCTTTTCGCTTGCTCCACGCTCATTATAAAAATGTAATGATGTCTTTCTCAGTAGATGTCCAGTTATTGGTGAGGATACAGCGGTATGTGTATATTACTCCGAACATATCCGTCTGTTGCTTGCCATCCTTGTCTTTCAAGGGACTACGCTGTACGACAAGCCTGTATGACCTTCCTTCTATTAAGTTGTCCATATTGATGGATGTGACATCGCATTTCTCATAGCCAAGCTCAACGCTCTTCCATTCTTTTTAACTGTCGGAAGTTCTCATAGCGACTGCCACAGTTGGTAGCACGTATATAGAACGTGTTGCAGCGCTGCTCTACGGTTTGGATGATTTCCTTTGAGAACGACCCGCAGTCAGCACGGAAACGCTCTATCACCACACCAAGTTCAGAGGTCACACGGTCCATAGTGCGACGGAGCGTATCCTCCTGATGGAATTTTTACATTGGTATTCCCATCACGGTTCTCACCTCCGACTATGATTCCCCAATGGAAGCCCATCCTGGGAAATAACCATGATCCTGCTTGTAAGAATACTTTGCATCGAACTTGTGGGCGGAATAAACTGGTGGTCAAAGTCCAAGTCAACATGGCTACCCACCTTTATAAGCCCCATCCTCCGTATCATTCGTAAAAAGTAAGGTATTCAACTTTTCTGCCGTATTGAAACTATACGACTTGTCGGAGGTCTCGCTCTTATAGACAATATTTTTCTCGGCAAGCTCCTTTAGTCCGCGCCCCACAGTGTCGGCACTGGGTAATAGCGTATTAGGTCTCTGCTTGAACTGTCCAATAAGCGCATTGATGTCCTCAAGGCATTCTCCACCACAAAGGTAGCTGAAGAAGAGAGAGCCGAAAATACTTCCATGGCTGAATGCTTTGCCACTACGTCCACGTTTGCCCAATACTGATTCGGTAAGTTTTTCAAAGCCCAACTTTGAGAAAACGTCCATAATGTGATAAATCCCACCGAAAGAAGTGATATTCTCGTTTTTAATTGCTACCTTTGTCATGTCAGTTTTTTGCTTACTTGTTATGTTTGCAGCACCAAGATAGGTGAAATTTCTGACATATCCAAGTGTTTTGAGAACTTTATTTCTCAGACACTTGGAGTTCTTACAAGAATTTATGCTACGGAATTAAGGTTTTATTGCCAAGTTCTAATGCTTCTATCTCCTGCCATTCATAGAGGCTATTATATGCCATACATCCGATAAGAATGGAGATAAGTATATATCCCAACTGTATTGCCTTATAGAAATTTCCTGACCGCTCCATTATTTTGATGACATTGATTTTTGGAACATGAATAAAAGTTTATCTTTTTCGTTCATGCGGATATTATCAGAATAATCGCCTTTTGTTATTTGATACCCGCATGGCTTGACCATAAAAACGCCTAAGCCCTTAGTGTATGAACTTACTTCTGAGGCGTAGTCTTTACTTGTATTTAATGGAACTTTCCCTTTAATATGACACCACTCATTATTGCAACTGATGTCTTCAATCTCAGACATCATTTTTTGCAAATCTGTAATAGCTTTGGAACTTGCCGCTTGGGGTATCTGCAACTCAAAATAGAGCATCGGTTCGAGAATGTCCACACCTGACTGTTGCAAGGCCAGCCTGAAGACATAAGGGGTCAGCTGTCTGAAATCAGCAGGTGTACTTACCGGGCTATAATACTCGGCTTGAGTAAAAGTTACTTTCAGATCAGTCACTTCCCATCCATGTAAACCAGATTGGCAAGACATACGAATCCCTTCAAAAACGGCATTTTGAAAAGAATGGTTCAGATAACCATAGGAGATGTCACTTTCGATTTGCAACCCTGTCCCTAACGGCAAGGGTTCAAGCGTCAGCCCTATTGTGGCCCAGTAAGGGTTGGGTGGCACTTCGATCTGAATAATCTTATTGACCTTTTTTACAGGTCGTTCTTTGTAGATAGTCTTGATCTCATCAAAATGGACCTTTACGGAAAATCGTTCTTCCAGCAATGTCTGTATGATTTCCTTTTGTGTCAAACCATATAACGAGATTTCCAATTCATCACTATATGAGTTTATGGAAAAGGACAAAGACGGGTCTTCAATCCACAATGTATTCAGAGCGGATATCACCTTGCTTCTCTCTTCGGACCTGTCTGGCCGGACGGAGGATTTGAGAGCGGGATGCTGATGAGATAACCCTTGAATCAAACAAGGTTTAGTACCTAAATAATCTCCGATTCGAAAATCTTCCATATCTTCTACAATCGCGATATCATTGGCCCCCACTTCATCAACATTTATCTCTCTGCCCTGATAAATAGTCTTTAGATTTTTAATCTTGATGAATTTTTCCGAATCGTTGATTCTTACAATGTCTCGAAGTCTCAGACTTCCGTCAATTATTTTTAGAAAACTTCTTTTATGTCCTTTGGGGTCATGCTCTATCTTATAGAGATAAGCTGAAAGTCTGTTTGAGACTGATTCTGGAGGAAGTATAAAAGAAGAGATGGCGTCCAACAACTCATTGATACCGATATTGAACATTGCTGATCCATGTAGTACCGGATAGACTTTGGCTTTTGCCACAAGATCGATTATCGTATTCCAATAATCAGCCGGTGAAATTTCGCTATCCGCCAAATATCGTTCTAATATATTGTCGTCATGGTTGCATACAAATTCTTTGTATTCTTCCTTTATATATGTTTGGGAGCAAATCGGATAAACCAATCCATCGACAACAGTTTGCATAAACAGGACATCTTGAGACAGATTTGTTTTTATATCCAGATACAAACGCTCTAAATTCACACCGTCACGGTCAATTTTATTGATAAATATAATTGTCGGGATTTGCAGTTTTTGTAAAGTATTGAACAGCAACTTTGTTTGCGCTTGTATGCCTTCCTTTGCGGATAAGATGAGGACTGCTCCATCAAGCATTTTGAATGTCCGCTCCACTTCCGCAATAAAATCCATGTGTCCCGGAGTGTCAATGATATTGCATTTCACTCCATTCCAGATAATAGATGTCGTAGAAGCCCGAACAGTAATTCCTCTACGTTTCTCTATATCCATAGAGTCTGTTATGGTGTCACCATTATCCACACGGCCGCACTTTTCCGTTGCTCCACTGGCAAACAGCAGATTCTCGGTTACGGAAGTTTTTCCTGCATCAATGTGAGCAAGAATTCCTAAATTTATAATATTCATTTGGATTAAGCAATAATATACTACAATAGATGCATTGTCGAAACGCACCTTTTAATACCTCCTCGTAGCATGTGAGAACTACAGGATTACTAACTCGTATTAATATGTATATTATTACTGCCGCATAACGATTACAAAATTACACAAAAAAATATATCTAACAAAAAGTGGGAGGATTTTTTTAACTTTTTACCATAGACATTTTATTAGGGAAGCGTAGGTTCAACTGGTAAGTACAAATAAGTAGAAATGTTTGAACAACAACGTTTTAGGAAGTTGAAAAAAATCAAGTTTCTCTCTCGGTATAACGTTTATTTTGGCCAATATCTTCTTTAGTTTGGCATTTGAGTATTTCCCATTCGTGTTCTATTTAGCTCCTTATTATGAGTATGTAGCAAGTTGCTTATCAAATTCAGCCTCTTTGAGGGTCAAATATGGTTTTGCAAATGGTGACTGACAAGACATAAACAAGGTCAGCAGGATTTTTTACATAAATGGACATGAATGTATATAACCTAAAATAAGAATAAATTTTAATAAGGGCTGCCCAAAAAGAAAAAAAATGCAGTTGCCATCCTACAGATACTTGCAGAAAGGATAAAATTTACTTTTAGACCTTTTGGGATAGCCCTTATTAATACTTCAGATAAAATTCCTAAGGTTATATTTTCAATCCTTTGGACCGGGTTTCCTCCTTGGCATACAGCCCCGGATGCCCAGTTATGGTGTGATTGGCGATAATACTTTCCGATGGATTGCGTATTTGCGGTATAATATAAACCTTTTAGGCTCTAATGATCGATTTGGGTTAAATATCTACCTATTATCATGTCTATCTATCTTTTATAGACAGCTTGTTCTTATATCGATAGTCAATTTGTAAGCTATTTTCATGCAATTCGAAATCAATACATGCTCTTTTGGCTTTTTAAAGACGCCTAATTGACTTGCAATAGGTGCCCTTTAAGACTCTTATTAACGCCCTTTTGAAGTCCAATTAAGCACCTTTTCTTGCGCCTTTTTATAACTAATTGATTTTCTGTTGGTTGCAGATTTGCTTTTTATACGTGTTTTTGTCCTTATTTATAGATATTTTATTTGAAATTATGTAATGATTTTTCAAGGTTTTGCCTGCGAATTATCAACATACAAGAAGAAAGAGGACTCTATGTTGGAAGGTGATAATAAAATAGGTAGTTTGACAATCTTGCCTATGTTTTTCTTTGATGTTTAACTTTGACTTCCAGTAAAACGATACGAAAAACATCCACATATTTAACGGAAGTCCCTGCTAATCCTCCTTCTTTTCCTCCTTTGAAGATTGGAATGAGGCTAAACGTTCTCCCCTTACAAATATTACAACACCACTCAATACCAGTGCTAATCCACCGAAAAGAAGCTCATTCCCATTGAAGTGGAGAATGACATGGAGTGCGAACAGGAGCAGACCTAAAATAATGTCTGCAATGCCTAAGTATTTGATATATCTTTTCATACAAAAGTGTAAATATACTGTTTGTTGGCGCAAAAGTACAAAAAATATTTGGTCAGTTGCATAAAAATTAGTACTTTTGCACCGCATTTTGCGAAAGCAGGTGTAATTTAATTCACAATTTTATATTTTTAAGTAGTATGAATCAATACGAAACCGTTTCATTTTGACTCCCGTTTTGTCTGATGAACAGATGAAGGAAACGGTCGCTAAATTCAAGAAACTGCTCACCGACAATGGCGCTGAGATCTTGAACGAGGAGGCCTGGGGTTTGAAGAAGTTGGCTTACAACATCCAGAAGAAGTCATCTGGCTTCTACGCATTGTTAGAGTTCAACGCAGAACCAACAGTTATCGACACTCTCGAGACCGGCTTCCGTCGTGACGAGAAGGTTATTCGTTACATCACCGTTAAGCAGGACAAGTATTCTGCAGCTTATGCTGAGAAGCGTCGTGCTAAATGGGCAGCTAAAAAGGAGGCTTAAATCATGGCAGAGCAGAAATCAGAAATCCGTTATTTGACCGCTCCTTCTATCGATACAAAGAAGAAGAAGTATTGCCGTTTCAAGAAGAGCGGTATTAAGTACATCGATTATAAGGATGGCGAGTTCTTGAAGAAGTTCCTCAATGAGCAGGGTAAGATTCTTCCTCGTCGTATTACAGGTACTTCTTTGAAGTATCAGCGTCGTGTGGCTCAAGCTGTTAAGCGTGCACGCCAGATTGCGCTCCTTCCATACGTAACCGATTTGATGAAGTAAAAAGGAGGTCAATAGATGGAAATTATTTTGAAAGAAGATATTATCGGTCTTGGATACAAGAACGATATCGTTAATGTGAAGAACGGCTATGGCCGTAACTATCTCATCCCAACTGGTAAGGGTATCATCGCTTCTCCATCTGCAAAGAAGCAGTTGGCAGAAAACTTGAAGCAGCAGGCTTCTAAGCTCGCAGCTCTCAAGGCTGAGGCAGAGAAGAAGGCAGCTCAGTTGGATGGTGTAGAGCTTGTTATTGCAACTAAGGTATCTGCTACTGGCGTAACTTACGGTTCAGTAAACGCAGCTACTGTTGTTGAGGAACTCGCTAAGCGCGGTATTGAAATCGATCGTAAGATTGTTACAATGCGTGATATGAAGAAGGTTGGCACATCTGAGGCTACTGTACACTTCCACAAGGAGGTTGAGGTTAAGATTCCTGTAACTGTTGTTGCAGAGAACCAGCCAGCACCTGCTGTTGAGGAGGCTCCAGTAGAGCAGCCAGCAGAGGCACCTGTAGCTGAGGAGGAAACTCCTGCAGCTGAGTAATTTTATATTGACATTTTGCACTGTAAAGCAGTAATGTTAGATAATAATCCCTTTCACTTTCGGGTGGAGGGGATTTTTTAGTCATTATGAAACGAATTGTACTTACCGGCGGACCTTGTGCCGGAAAAACAACTGCACTTGTTAAGATTATTGAGCATTTCTCAAGTCTTGGTTATAAGGTGTTTATCATTCCAGAAGTTCCAACGCTCTTCTCTCAGGCGGGTATGGATTATCTTACAGATAATGCTGCGTTCTTCTATGAAGGAGAGAAGGCAACATTGGAGGTTCAGCTTGCTTGGAAGATAAGTTTACGCGTATGGCTGAGACTATTGATAAACCTACGATTATAGTATGTGATCGTGGTACAATGGATATCTCTGCTTATATGAAGCCAGAGATGTGGAAAGAGATTACGGCTGGTGTAGGAACAACTTCTGAAGAACTTCGTGCTCGTTATGATGCAGTTCTTCACCTCGTGAGTGCTGCGGATGGAGCAGAACAGTTCTATACCACTGCTACTAATGCTGAACGTACAGAAGGACTTGAGCTTGCACGTGAAATGGATAAGAAAGTCATTCAAGCTTGGTCGGAACATCCGTACTTGCGTGTAATTAACAATCACGAGAACTTTGACACAAAGATTAATCGTGTTATACAGGATATTTCTAATGTCTTGGAGATTCCACAGCAGATTGTCGAGGAGCGTAAATACATTGTTCGATTGACTGGTGAGATTCCTGATGCTATCGAAAGTGAGATTACACAGACCTATCTAACCTCAGAACCTCGCAGTGAGGTGCGTCTACGTCGTCGTACTCTGAATGGTGTTTCGATTAATGTTCGTACAACAAAGAAGACCTTACCGAATAATGAACAGGTTGTTACTGAGCGACAGATAGATAATAATCTATATGAATCATTGATGCGTCAGGCAGATCCTTATCGTCAGTCTATCCACAAGATTCGCAAGACCTTTATCTGGCGTGGTCAGTTCTTTGAACTTGACACTTATCTTACACCTACCTCTAATCTTCAGATCTTGGAGACAAAGGGAATCGTTGACCATGAGGATGTGAACTTCCCTCCATTCATAGAAGTGCTTGAGGACATCACTGGTAATACGGAATATTATAACTATAATTTAGCTTTGAAGAAATAAAGTGCTTAAGACTTTGTATTTCAAAGGTTCGTCTTACTATTTTAAAGGATAAAATAAATGCCGTAACACTCAGTTAGCGTTACGGCATTTATTTGTTTTGGTGATAGAAGTTTACTTCTTCTTTGCAGCCTTATCGACCTTCTCCCAGTATTTCTTACCTTTTTCCTTCAACTTAGTTGTGAAGTCCATTGCGTCTGCTGCAGCCTGAGCTTCATCAGCAGGAGATGCGTAAGCGTGGTGGAATCCCTTAACCTTATTCCACTCTCCACGTGTGAAATCAGGCACCTCTACAGGAATGTTACCATTGTCCATAGAGATAGAACCTAACTCTGCTAAGCAGCACCATTCTGCCAAGTCATAAACGTCAATGTCCAAAGGAAGACCATTCTGCAAGCAGTAAACCAAACGTGAGTCCATGATAAAGTCCATACCACCATGTCCACCAACTTCTTTTGCCTGCTTCTCATATTTAGCAACGATAGGACTCTCATACTTCTCTATCAATGCTTTTGTATCAACCTGTGACAGATAAGAGTGACCTGAGAGGTTGTCAGATGATGGAGTAACACCTGATTTCTTCATCTCCTCAGCAGAAAGCGCAAAGCCTTCAAAAGGATACTTATTGGCAAAACCCTTTGTTCCAGTGAGCTGATACATACGATTGTATGGCTGTGGGGTCATTACGTTATGATGAATCTCAATAACTTTTCCGTTTTCAGTGCTGATAAGGGTGGTTGTTTGGTCACCATTACGGAACTCTTTACAAGGTTCACCGGTCATCTTTTCAACCTGTTTCTTACCGTTAACCGACTTTGTATCCATTGCAACAAGCGTATTCATCTTGTCACCTCTGTGGATATTCAGAACCTGTGCGATAGGACCTAAGCCATGAGTAGCGTAGACATCACCACGGAACTTCTGGTTGTAATCCAATCTCCAACCTAACTTGTCCTGTGCATCCTTCTTCCAGTATGCGTCCCAGAATTTAGATAGTTCATGACGATAGGCACCCTGAACATAAAGAATCTCACCGAAGACATCTTTCTGTGCCATGTTTAGTGAATTCAACTCAAAGAAGTCATAGCAGCAGTTCTCAAGCATCATACAGTGCAGACGCTTCTTCTCAGATATATCGATGAGTTTCCAAATTTCTGTAAGGTTCATGGCAGCAGGTACTTCTACAGCAACGTGCTTACCATTATTCATAGCCTCGTAGGCAACAAGGAAGTGGTGCTTCCAGTCTGGAGCAATATATACAAGGTCAATATCCTTGCGCTTGCAAAGCTCCTTATAGCCATCTTCGCCAGAGTAAATGTCGGCTGCAGGCATACTTGCTTTACGCAGATATTCTTGACATCTCTCAGCTCTGTCGCGCTCATAATCGCAGAGAGCCATTACTTGGATGCCAGGGATGTGAGTCCAACGCTCTACAGCATCATGACCGCGCATTCCTAAACCAACAAAAGCTACGCGAACAACCTTCAACTTAGGTGTCGTCATGTTCAACGCACTTTCCTGTCCAGCTGCACGTACAGGAACTTCCGTTACAGCTTTTCCATTGGTCACCTTGTATGGCCAATTGAATTGAGCCGATACGCTTGATGGTAAGAGTAAGCTACCAAGAATAAACGCAGCAGCTATTGATTTTCTGATACTCATTGTTTTTAGTTATTTGTTTATTGGTAAATTTTGTATTCTAATATTCAAAGTATTTGTAGGCAAAGATACTAAAAAAATATTTAAACAAAAGAAGTATGACTTCTCCTTTTTCCTAATGATTGAGTCGTTGTTTAGTAAGAGTCAACTATTCAGTATTATTTCTCATATCTAAATATTGGGTTTAATGTTGTCAAGTCGATGAACTGTGGTTTGTTAATCATTAGTTTCTTACTTATGTTATAATGACAAAAAAAGGTTCTTTCTTTCGTTTTCTTATCGATATGTTGATGCTTAGCACGTGTGGTGCGAATGGTGCGCACCACACGTGCGGATGGTAAACACCACATGTGTTGTTGGTCAACACTTATCAAATAACTATACCTCTTAATAAGAATAATTGCTTTTTTGATATAATAACTGGCTTGTATGGCTATGCTTGTGATACAAAAAAAGGAACTCCTACATTGAGTAAAAGTTCCTTTATTGTGTCTATATGCTTATTATCCTTCACGTCTCATCTGCTCAATCAGCTCTTTCTGACGGTCAGTGAGGTGGTCAGGAAGTTTCACATTGTAGGTGATAATAAGGTCGCCAAAGGTGCCATCGCCTCGATCATAACCCTTACCACGTAGGCGAACCTTTGTTCCACCTTGTGTCAATGGTTTTACCTTCAGTTTTACTTTCTGTCCACCAGAGAGTTGAATAACGACTTCACCACCTAAAAGAGCCGTGTAGAGGTCTATGCCAACAGTAGCCTCCATTTGTCCTGTAGGACGTTGACTTTGCGTTCTACCAGTGTTGAAACCAGATGAACGACGACGTCCACCGCCTCCGAAGAGGTCTTGGAAGAAGCTGCTAAAGCCCCCTCCACCATTGCCGAAACTGCTAAAGTCGAATCCGCCAAAGGGGTTTCCACCACCTTGTCCACCTTGGAATCCACCAAAGCCACCAGCATTTTCGTAGGCTTCAGCATTACGCCACTGCTCTCCGTATTTATCGTATTTAGCTCGCTTGTCAGGATCACCAATAACTTCAAACGCCTCGCTCAATGCTTGGAATTTAGCTTTTGCCTTTGGATCGTTTGGATGTAAGTCAGGATGAAACTGCTTAGCTCTCTTTCTATAAGCTGCTCGCACATCTTTTTGAGGGATGTTGCGGTCAACACCAAGTATCTTATAATAATCTATAAATGCCATAATATTTCTTCCTTAATTAATGTTTTAATACCGTCCTTAAAGTAGCAAATAATGTGCCATTAGTCCATTCTGTCACGATAATCCTCGTATGTATATTCGCGAAGCATCTCGAGTTCGTTATCTGTATGGAGTAGGGCGATAGCTGGGTGACTGATACCATTGAACATATTTGTCTTGACAGTCGTGTAGTGGAGCATATCTTCAAAGATAATGTTCTCGCCTACTTCCAGTGCATGGCCGAAGTCCCACGAACCCATCCAGTCACCACTCAAACAGCTGTTTGCACCTAATCGGTAGGTATATTCACCCTTTGCTGAACCATCTTCGTCGACAAGTTTTGCATTACGGATGGTTGGGTGGTAAGGCATTTCAAGACAATCAGGCATGTGACAAGTAAAACTTGCATTAAGGATAGCTGTCTTTATGCCATGATCCTCTACTATATCAACGACTTGTACTACCAGTGGACCCGTCTGCCAAGAAAGGCACTGCCTGGTTCGAGGATAACTTTAAGCCACGGATAGCGTTTACGGAATCCTCGTAAGATATGTATCAGACGTTTAACGTCATAGTCTTTGCGTGTCATGAGATGACCACCACCAAAGTTAATCCACTTTAGTTGAGGGAACCACTTGGCAAACTTCTCTTCTATATGTACTAAGGTACGCTCGAAGACATCGCTACCACTTTCGCAATGACAGTGGATATGAAAGCCATCAATGTCCTCTGGCAGCGTTTCTGGTAGCTTATCGGATGATATTCCAAAGCGAGTACCAGGCGCACAAGGGTTATAAATGAGCGTTTCCACCTCTGAGTACTCAGGATTCACACGCAAACCGAAACTTAACTTCTCATTTTCAATCTTGGCACGTACGTGAAAACGCTCGTATTGTGTCAAGGAATTAAATACAAGATGAGAAGAACAGCGAGCAATGTCGTCAATTTCATAATCCGTATAGCCCGGTGAGAAGGTGTGTGTGGGTGCTCCAAATTCCTCAAAGCCAAGTCGAGCTTCAAAGAGAGAGGAGGCAGTTGTAGCCTTGATATACTCACGAAAAATAGGAAACGTACGCCATAAAGCGTATGCTTTGAATGCGAGAATAATCTCAACATCAGCCTCTTTTGCCACGTGAGCAATGAGGTTTAGATTTTCTCTGAGCCTTGCCTCTTCCAGCACATACATTGGGCGAGAGAGTTCGGCGTATGTTAATGGATTTATTTTCATGGTGCAAATATAAGGAAAAATTTGCAGTTATGGGAAATAATCTCTACCTTTGCAATACAAATAAAGTAAAGGCATGAAACTGGTCATCATGACTAAGTCCACGTATTTTGTGGAAGAAGATAAGATTTTAAGTATGCTTTTCGAGGAAGGACTTGATAGTCTCCATATCTCGAAGGCAGATACTTCCCCACTTTATTTGGAACGTCTTCTTTCACTTTTGCCTTCTGAATATCATCGTAAAATCACAATACATCAGCATTTTAATATGAAGAATGAGTTTTCTTTGGGTGGTATCCACTTGGATAACTCAAGTGTTGCTGTGCCTCGTGGCTACCGCGGCTCTCTAAGTAGAACTTGTGATGATGTAATGCAGCTAAAGGCTATGAAGAAACAATCGGACTATGTCTTTCTAAAGAATATCCACCAACCTCGTGAACAAGCGGAAAAAGAAGAGCGTGTTCTCTCTGATCTTGAATTAGACGAGGCTTATAGGCAGGGCATTCTTGGGCGACATGTTTATGCAATGGGCGGTGTGACGATAGACGATATACCTATTCTTCGTGAGCTTGACTTTGGTGGAGTAGTGGTTCGGAACGACTTATGGGATAAGTTTCGTATTTATAATGAACAGAATTTTAGCTCTATCATTAATCACTTCCGTAAGCTGCGTGCCCTCTGTTAATGATACAGAGACTTATAAAGATTTATACGTTATCAATATAAACAACTAAAAGAAATGAGTGAAAATAACTCTTTTTTGGTATTCTCTGGTACAAAGACGAGATACCTTGCTGAGAAAATCTGCGCCAGCCTTGGCTGTCCGCTTGGTAACTTGGTGATGACCCGCTTCTCTGACGGCGAATTTGTCGTTTCTTACGAGCAGAGTATTCGTGGTAAGGATGTCTTCCTTGTACAGAGCACTTTCCCAAACTCTGACAACCTTATGGAGCTTCTCTTGATGATTGATGCGGCTAAGCGTGCTTCAGCTCGTCACATTATCGCTGTTATGCCTTATTTTGGTTGGGCGCGTCAAGACCGTAAGGATAAGCCACGTGTCAGCATTGGTGCGAAATTAGTAGCCGACTTGTTGAGTGTTGCTGGTATCGACCGTCTGATTACAATGGACTTACATGCAGATCAGATTCAGGGCTTCTTCAATGTTCCTGTTGACCATCTCTATGCAAGTGGTGTTCTTCTTCCTTATGTTCAGGGCTTACATTTGAAGGATCTTGTTATAGCAAGTCCTGATGTAGGTGGTTCTAAGCGTGCTAATACTTACGCTAAGTATCTCGGTTGTCCACTGGTTCTTTGTAACAAGACTCGTGCACGTGCCAATGTCGTTGATACAATTCAGATTATTGGTGATGTGAAAGATAAGAACGTTATCATCGTTGATGATATGGTTGATACAGCTGGTACTATCACTAAGGCAGCTGACGTTATGAAGGAAGCTGGTGCTAAGAGTGTACGTGCGATTGCTTCTCATTGTGTGATGAGTGGTCCTGCTACTGAGCGTGTAGAGGCTTCTGCCTTGGAAGAGATGGTTTTCACAGACTCTATTCCATATACAAGATCGTTGCTCAAAGGTAAAGCAGATTTCTGTAGCTGATATGTTTGCAGAAACAATCCAGCGTGTATTGAACAATGAGAGTATCTCAAGCCAGTACCTTATATAATAAGGAATGACGTAAGATAAGTCTTTTTTATAAAAGGATATATTATAATGTTGGGACGCATAGTTTATGTGTTCCAACATTTTTAATTTGTGCTTATTCTGCCTAAAAGATGGCTTTTGTCTTATGTCATTTGCTCATTATAAGTCAACTTCTTTCCTCCTTCTTTCCCATATCCCTTCTTTGTCATTTCACTTGATGTATATCAAAAAACGTTGATTTGCTGAAAATAATCGTGAAAAAGTTTTGTTGTGTGCGCAAACAGTTGTACCTTGCATCGTCAAAAGACAAATATAGATTGTTTAGGTTAGTAGTAATAGATTTAGGTTTTTAGTTATTATTTTAAGGTAGAACAAAAGAGATTGTTCAGGTTAGATTTAAAATAGGTTTAGTTAAGGTAATATGAGATTGATTAAAGGATAACAATGACGCAAGATGATTGGGGAACGCCGCGAGGCGCGAACCAAAAGTCAAGCTCAAAGATCTCACAGAAATGTGGGTATTAAAGGGCACAGCAAATTACTTGCTGTGCCCTTTAATTTTTTGTAATGAGTGTTCTTTCTCGATGAAGTTCTCCAAGAAACATATAGAAGAGGTGATTTACGCAATGTTGTAATGGTAATAAAGCATCTATCTCCTTGTCTTTACCCAACATTCTGATGATGCGCACATGTTGTGCGGAGGATTAGCACATAATGTGCGGAGGCTTAGCACCATTCGTGCGGATGGTAAATAGCATTGGTGTTGAATGTTCTTTGTTATGTAAAATATAGTCAATATGATTACAGTTTGAGGTTGCAAAGGTGTTATATCACCCACTGCAGATATTAGTTTGATATTGAACTTACTTTTTACAAAGAAATAAGATATAATTCAATGTCTGCTTTTTTTATAGTGACACATCTTGAAAATTTAATTATAAAAAGAGAACTTTTATCCTATTAGTTTAAATATCATATTTCCCCACTTTGTTCAAATTTCTTTATCATTTACAATGGATTTCGCCCTTCTCTGTAAAAAGTAAATGCTTACAAACGTAATTTTGAGAACATGGCTTAAAAAAATGTTTTTATAAATTTGTTGTTCTCAGTTGAAATCGGTATCTTTGCATATAGGTTATTTTAATTATAATAAACTAAAAAAACGAGAAACGTGAAACATAAATATATCATCATATTGTTACTTCTCCTTCCTTCGTATCTCTTTGCACAAAACATAGAGATAGGTACTTGTACAACACCGGATGGAGGAACTTATCATGGACAGATGTTCCGTGGTAAACCAAATGGTAAAGGAAAAACAACTTATAAGAAAGGTAATGTCTATGAAGGCGATTATATGAAAGGTTTACGCCATGGACAAGGAACCTATAAGTTTGCAGATGGTGAGAAGTATGTAGGTCAGTGGTTCCAAGATCAGCAACATGGGCAAGGTGTTTACTACTTTGCCAATGGTAATCGTTATGATGGTTTATGGTACAAGGACTATCAGCAGGGACAGGGAACAATGTATTATTACAATGGTGATAAGTATATTGGTAATTGGGATCATGACAAAAGAAGTGGTGAAGGAAAATATATCTTTGCCAATGGAGCGTTTTATGAAGGCTCGTGGAAGAACGATATGAAGAACGGACATGGTAGTTTCAAATGGCCAGACCACTCATCGTTTACAGGAAATTGGGTGAATAACCTAAAAGAAGGTAAAGGAATTTATATTTATGCAGATGGTGATGAATATAATGGAGAGTGGAAGAATGACCTACAGAATGGTAAGGGAATCTATAAATTCAAGGATGGCGAAAGCTATGATGGTGAATATTTAGATGGCGAACGCACAGGACAAGGCATCTTCCGTTATAAGAATGGCGACCAATATTCTGGTCATTTCCTTAAAGGACTTAAGTCTGGCTATGGCACAATGTCATGGAATAATGGCGATATCTATGTAGGTTACTGGGAGAAAGACATGCAGAACGGACAGGGTAAACTGACCAAGAAGAATAAGGATGTGTATGAAGGGCAGTTCCGAAATGGTTTATTAGAAGGACTAATCATCATACATTATGCTGATGGCAGTAAGTTTCGTGGCAGCTACCACAATGGCAAAAGAAATGGAACAGCTGTTGAGGAGTCTGCAGATGGTGTACGTTTTGAAGGTAACTATCGTGATGACCGCCGTGATGGAAAGTTCATTGAGCGTGATAAGAATGGTAAAGTAACTGCCAGCGGTTATTATGAAAGAGGAAAACGCTATACGAATTAGCCTTTACAAAATATAACAAATAACATAAAGCTTATCTACCATGGTTACAAAGAAGACCACAACAAAGAAGGCTCCAGTCAAAAAGACTTCTGCTAAAACGACAAAAGTGAAGGAGCCGTCTCACATAGGACTCGTAAAGAATGATGCCTATTTGGCTCCTTATGAGGATGCAATTCGTGGACGTCACGAGCATGCTCTTTGGAAGATGAATCAGCTTACTCAGAATGGCAAGTTGACACTCTCGGATTTGCAAACGGCCATAACTACTATGGTTTGCATCAGACAGCTGACGGATGGGTATTTCGTGAATGGGCTCCTAACGCTACTGAGATTTATCTTGTTGGTGATTTCAATGGTTGGAATGAGCAAGAAGCCTATCAATGTCACAGGATTGAAGGTACTGGTAACTGGGAACTTACGCTCCCACATGATGCTATGCACCATGGTCAGTACTACAAGATGCGTGTACATTGGGAAGGTGGAGAAGGTGAGCGCATCCCTGCTTGGACACAACGTGTTGTTCAAGATGAAGCAAGCAAAATCTTCTCTGCACAGGTATGGGCACCTGCTGAGCCATATGTTTGGAAGAAAAAGACCTTTAAGCCACAGACCTCTCCACTCCTGATTTATGAGTGCCACATTGGTATGGCACAGGATGAGGAGAAGGTTGGAACATATAATGAGTTCCGTGAGAAGGTATTACCACGTATAATTAAGGACGGATATAACGCCATTCAGATTATGGCTATTCAGGAACATCCTTATTATGGTAGCTTTGGTTATCACGTTAGCTCTTTCTTTGCAGCCAGTTCACGCTTCGGAACGCCTGAAGAGTTGAAGGCACTCATTGATGAAGCGCATAAGAATGGCATTGCTGTTATCATGGATATCGTCCACTCTCATGCTGTTAAGAACGAGGTGGAAGGCTTGGGCAACTTAGCTGGTGATCCTAATCAATACTTCTATCCGGGTGAGCGTCATGAGCATCCTGCATGGGATTCGCTATGTTTCGACTATGGTAAAGACGAGGTTCTCCACTTCCTTTTGTCTAACTGTAAATACTGGTTAGAGGAATATCACTTTGATGGTTTCCGCTTTGATGGTGTGACTTCAATGCTTTATTACAGTCATGGATTAGGTGAAGCATTCTGCAACTATGCTGATTATTTCAATGGTCATCAGGATGATAACGCTATCTGTTATTTGACACTTGCTAACTGTCTTATCCATGAGGTAAACAAGAATGCAGTAACGATTGCAGAGGAAGTGTCGGGTATGCCAGGTTTAGCAGCTAAGTTTAAAGATGGTGGATACGGCTTTGATTATCGTATGGCAATGAATATCCCAGACTACTGGATAAAGACAATCAAGGAGTTACCAGATGAGGCTTGGAAGCCATCTTCTATCTTCTGGGAGATAAAGAATCGACGTTCTGATGAGAAAACTATTTCTTATTGCGAATCACACGACCAAGCGTTGGTGGGCGATAAGACGATTATTTTCCGATTAGTAGATGCAGATATGTATTGGCATTTCCGTAAGGGAGACGAAACAGAGATGACTCATCGTGGCATTGCACTGCATAAGATGATTCGTCTTGCCACTATTGCAGCTATTAATGGTGGCTATCTGAACTTTATGGGTAATGAGTTTGGTCATCCAGAGTGGATTGATTTTCCACGCGAAGGAAATGGATGGAGCCATAAGTATGCCCGTCGACAGTGGAACTTGGTTGATAATGAGGAATTATGCTATCACTTGCTTGGCGACTTCGACCGTAAGATGTTGGAGGTAATTACAAGTGAGAAGAAGTTTAATGAGACTCCTATCCAAGAGATTTGGCACAATGATGGTGACCAGATATTGGCATTTAGTAGGGGAGAGTTAGTCTTTGTATTTAACTTCTCACCATCACATTCTTATTCTGATTATGGTTTCTTGGTGCCAGAGGGGATCTTATAATGTAGTATTAAACACAGATGCCAGAGAGTTTGGTGGCTTTGGCTTTGCTGATGATACAGTAGAGCATTTCACAAATAGCGACCCTCTTTATGAGAAAGATCATAAAGGCTGGCTCAAACTTTATATACCAGCTCGTAGTGCTGTAGTATTGAGAAAGAAATAAATTCATGATGGAAAGTAAGTTTATGCGTGCTATTTGCACAGTACTATTTTGCTCATTCACATTCTGTTATCTGTTTTTCTATCAAGCAGATGTGATGACCGTAGTACAGCACTTGGCTTCAGGAAGGCAAACCTTCTATGATCCAATGTTGGGTGCAGTGCTGATAACATTTACTTTAAAGTTACTCCAAATGGGTGTAAGCTCATTGTTTAAGTTGAAGAAGCGTGGCTTTGGCTTGACTTACTTTCCATCTTTCCTTATTCTTACAATCATCTCTGACCTTCGTCCTACAGCCGATAGCGTAACGTTTGGCAATTGGTTATGGATAGCTCCTTTGCTATTGTTGGTTTACACTTTTGTAATGTTTGCTGTCAAACGCTTTGAACCTTATGAGCCAGAATCGCGCAGCTATGGTCCGTTTTCACAGATGATTTGGATAAATCTACTGCTTTTTCTTGGCTTTTTCTTGTTTATAGGACTCTTTAGTAATAGTGATAGGTATTTTCATCAACGTGCTAAAGTTGAGGCTTTGATTGATAAAAAGGATTATGCGGGTGCATTAGATGTAGTACGAACAATGCCGCATACGGATTCTGTAACATCTATGCTAACCGTCTATGCAGTTGCGCGTAGAGGTCATTTAGCAGACAGTCTTTCCATTATCCTTTGAAGGGTGGGGCAAGTACATTGCGCCCTGGTAAGGTACATTCGTGGCTGCAACCTGATAGTGTACTCTATAAAGTAACCCGTAATTCAGCTAACTATCAGTTGACAGGTTTCTTGTTAGATCGCAATCTTAATGACTTTGCTCGCTATCTTCCACAGTATTATCCTGCAGATAGCCTTCGTCCACGTTATTATAAAGAAGCTCTCAAGATTCTCTCGCTTAAGAAACGAGGATTAAGACTTATTGCACCTTATAAAAAAGGTAGCTATGCTGCCTATTATTATGCAAAGTAGCATTCTTCTTTATACAATAAATTTAGTCTAAAAATATCTTTACAAATGTCGTAAAAATATTCTTTTAAAAACCGATTAAAACACTATTTCTCGGGATGTTTGTAACTTGCAGCGTATCAGTATGTTGAGACCTCTGCAAAACTCTTAGTTTAGGAATTTGCTTATATCATTATTTTTTCGTACCTTTATAGTATGAAACAGCAACTCTCCTCTCCCAGCTTTGCCGACCTGTTAGTCGGTCAGCGTAAGGTCAAGCAGACCTTCTTTTCTCAGATAGACAAGATTATCAATTGGAATCCAATCCGTAGTATTATTGAAATCGCCTACACTAAAGGTAACAATACAACTGGTCGTCCGAGCTATGATAGTCTTGTTCTTTTTAAAATCGAACTTCTCCGTACTTGGTATGGTCTTAGTGATGGTGAGGTTGAGGAGCAGGTTAACGATCGTTTGTCTTTCAGCCGCTTTGTAGGACTGGGCTTGGAAGATGTTGCTCCTGACAGTACGACGGTATGTCGTTTCCGTAACATTCTTGTAGAGGCAGACCTTTATGATATGGTACTGAACGAGATTAACCATCAATTAGAACAACAAGGTGTTATTGTCAAACGTGGGGCTATCGTTGATGCCAGCATCACCGATAGTCCACGTCGTCCACGTGGTCGCAAGGAGTATGAGATTGTTGAGGACAGGGATGAAGAAACGGGTAAGTTAAAAATCTGAGAAAGCTATGCTCAAGGAGAAACTCAAGTCCAATGTGGACGGAGAGGCACGCTGGATCAAGAAAATGGGAAGGCTCCACTTTGGATACAAACGTCATTCAGTTACAGATAAAAAAACGGATTGGTTCTTGCAGAGGAGACTACTGCAGCTAATGAGAGCGACATCAAGCATTTGGAAACGCCCCTGAAAAAAAGCAAATCTTCCGAAAAAAAGGCTCTCGTATATGCTGATAAAGGTTATGACTCGGCAGAAAAATAAGGAGATACTTGCTCGAATGAAACTAAAAAAGTCGCATTATGCACAAAGGAACAAAGGCGCATAAGATTACAGAAAGAGAGAAACGCATCAATGTGGCTATCAGTAAAACTAGGTACAGAGTGGAACGCACTTTTGGCTCCATACACAGATGGTTTAGAGGAGGAACGGCAAGATATGTAGGACTTGCCAAAACACATGCACAGCATATTATGGAAGCTGTTGCCTACAACTTATATCGAATGCCAGGGATAATTGTGTCCAATGCTCTCACATAAAAGAAAATGGGACACAAATATAGATGATAATAATCGTTTGACTGCATCAATTATACCAATATATACGTTAGAATATGCTTCTAAACACAACTAAATAGATTTTTTCTATAAATGAAGGTTTTGCAGAGGTCTCATGTTATAAAGGTGCTTGCGAAGTGGTGCTTAATTGGACTTCAAAAGGGCGTTAATATGACCTCAAAAGGGCATCTTTTGCAAGCCAATAGGGCGTCTTTTCGAGTCCAATTAAGCATTAATAAAAATCTACGAAAGAAAAAATCCTTACATAATCGCCAATTTGTTGACTTGCTTTTAGCCCCAATTCCCTTTTAAAACTAAATCAGTTTGGTCTGTCTTTGTAATGGCGGTTCAATAGAATACATACGTTATAAATGTATATAGGTGTTTTTAGGATTATAATAGATGTTAGTATGTAATCCGTCTAATTCGGAAACGTGATTATTGTGACCTTAATAATTAATTGTGATAAAATAGTTTATTTATGGAATGGGGTGTTTGTATTATTTCCAATAATACCTAAATGTGGTGAAAAACTTGAATAAATGGTTGAGTATTATGGTATAACTTAGGTACATAATTTCAACAGATTTAGGTATTGTCATTTACTTCAGAAAACTCTACCTTTGCATCCAAGTTATAAATATATTAAATAATAACTCAATGATGAAGTTTATATCTGGGGTAACTTTTGCCGTACTTCTTTCTGGTACGACCGCAGTACATGCACAAGTAAATGCAGCCGATTCTGTTATGACACATGCTAAAGGCAATAAGTTAAGTCTTGGCGGTTATGGTGAAGCTGCTTATTCTCGCAATTTTTACAGTGATAATGGTAATCGTTATACGACGCCAGGTCTTTATAAGAAGGACCCAAGCCATGGAAGATTTGATATTCCGCATGCCGTTATCTATCTTGGTTATGATTTTGGAAAAGGTTGGTCTGTAGGATCAGAGATTGAATTTGAGCATGGTGGCTCTGGTTCTGCTATTGAATATGAGGCAGACGAAGCAATTGAGTTCGAACATGAAACAGAGAAAGGTGGAGAAGTTGAACTTGAGCAGTTCTGGCTTCAGAAATCATTTAGTAAAGCATTTAATATTAGAGCAGGTCATATTGTAGTTCCATTTGGTTTAGTGAATGCACATCATGAGCCATTAAACTTCTTTACCGTATATCGTCCTGAAGGGGAAAACACAATTCTTCCAAGTACATGGCATCAAACAGGTATTTCTTTCTGGGGTAAAGCAGGCGATTTTAGTTATGTTGCACAGATGATTGCAGGATTGGATGCTTATCATTTTAGTCGTGCTAACTGGATTCAGAAAAGGCACATCAAGTCCTTTTCGAGTTCGAGGTTGCTAATAAGTATGGTTTCCTTGCACGTGTAGACAATCATACTATTCCTGGTCTTCGTATTGGTGTTAGTGGCTATGTTGGCCAGGCTATGCACAATAACGTTCCACATGATAGTGAGAAGGGAGAGAAGAAGAAGATTAAGGGTAATGTCTATCTTGGTAGTTTAGACTTCACCTATAATAAGTATAATTGGATTGCACGCGGAAACATTGACTATGGTTATGTAAGCAATGCGCAAGAGATTTCACAGCTTTCATACCCTAATGTACAGTATGTTAAGCCTTATGAGTCAGGTAATGGTAAATACTTCGGAAGTCATGCAATGGCAATGATGTTTGAGGTTGGTTATGATATCTTCTCTCAGATTCACAAGTTGCGTGAAGACAATCAGAAACTTTATGTTTTCGGACATATTGAGCACTATGATTCTTATGTTCATGCTGTAACTAAGCAGTGGACTAATAGAACCGTTCTTGCAACAGGTATTAACTATTATCCTATCCCACAGATTGCTATTAAGGCAGAATACAACTACCGTAATCTGAAGAAAGGGTATAACGATGAACCTTCTATAAACATTGGTATCGCTTATCAAGGATTCTTCCTTTAAAAGACAAAGAATAAAGATTGAATAACCATTATTAAAAAAAGATTGTAATGAAAAAAGTAACAAAACTTGCTATGTTCCTTCTTGCAGGAACATTAGCTACGGGGTTTGTGTCATGTAGTAGTGATGATGATGAAGTCATTAATACAACAATCCTCACACCAGAACAGCAATCAGAGTTAAGTAAGATTGCAAGTGAGAGTAGCGCAAATGCAAATAAGACAGAGATGGGTAAGGTTGTTGCCAACTACATTAATGAAGTTGTTAAACCTACATATTTAGACTTGGCAGAGAAGTCTGATATCCTTTATAAGGCTTGCCAGAATCTGTACCAGAAGCGTAAGCAGGTACACTGACTCAGAATGACATTGATGCAGCTTGTGAAGCTTTCAAGGCTGCACGTAAGGACTGGGAGCAGAGTGAGTCATTCCTCTATGGTGCTGCATCTGATAATGAGATTGACCCACATATCGACTCATGGCCGCTCGACCATGATCAGTTGACAAGAGCATTGAATAATGCAGATGTTATCGCAGGTATTAATGGAGAGAATCCAGCCAAGTATGTTTATGACAACAATGGAAATTTCGACTCTGTGTTAGGTTTCCATGGCTTGGAGTTTGTACTCTTCCGTAATGGTAAGAACCGTACAGTAGCAGCCTTCAATGCTGAGAAAGAGACAGAAGCAGGTCTTACAAGTGTAAGTACAGTGAACGAAGCTGCCTTTGCAGCAGCTGTTGCCGGTGACCTCCGTAACATGACTTATCTCTTGGAATATGGTTGGTTAGGTACAACTATCCCAACATCACATTTGAATCAGCTTGCAAATGCTATGTGGGTAGTCAATGGAACACGTCACAGAGGACTTTCTGCAAAGTTAATTCCATATCGTGATTATTCACAGTTCGCCACAAAGGAGAATGGTATGTTTGCTTCATGGCATGAGACACTGAACAATATCTTTATTGGCGGATGTAGTGGTATTTGTGAGGAGGTCGCTTCACAGAAACTTGGTCAAGCTTATCGTAAGGCTACAGGTACTGGTACTGCAGACGATGCAGCTAACTATATTGAGTCACCTTACAGTAAGCGTTCATTCCAAGATTACCAGGATAACATCTATTCTATCAAGAATTCACTCTATGGAGTTCGTGGTACAGAGAACATCTCTACTCCAACTCAGTACTCTATTATGAACTTCTTGAAGAACAACAACTATCCTAAGTACAATGAGTTGAACAGCGCTCTTAACGAAGCAATTGCAGCCTTGGAGACAGCTAAGAAGAGCGGTATTGCATTCATTGACCAACCAGGTAATCCACAGGTTAAGACTTGCATTGATAAGGTTGATGCTTTGAACGAAGCTCTTAATGCTGCTGGTACATGGATTAATCAACAGACAGATAAGTAATCCAACTCTTGCAAATCTGAAAAGCAAAGATAATATAAAGATAATTTAAAGAACGTAGCTTTGTCTTCTTTAGGACAAGGCTACGTTTCAAACGTACATTTAAACTATAAAACATTATGAGACACAACAGCTATAGCAAATTCTTTCTTGCTGGAGTTTTATTATGTTCATTTGCAGCTTGTTCTGACGATAACGTTTCGCCAGAGACTCCACAGCAACCAAAAGAGTCTGAGGCGAAGTATATTGGTCAAGCGGTAGGTAACTTTTCTGCTGACGAATGGTATCCAGGTGGTAAGCTTGGCACAACTGAGAATACTGCTGCAGGTGGTTATGAGGACAATACACCAGCCATTGACGAACAAGGACTAACTGATCTCTTCAATCAAGGTGATATGATGGTAAGTGCTAAGTATACCCTTAGTACCGAACCATACAAAGGTTGGGGTCCTGTAGCTTCACGTCGTTCATGTGAGTATTGCCACTCTGGCGGATATAGCCATGGGCATAGTCGTAATGACATGGAACCAGTAAAGGGCAATGGTTACATCGTTTCTGTTTATACACCTGATGCTCCAGGCAGCAATAATGGTACACCAATTGACCAGTTGACTACCTTTACGATGCTTCAAGCTGTAGAGCCATTCTTGCCACCAGTAGATCCAAAGCAGATAAAGATTACTTGGCATGATGTTACTTCAATGCCAAGCGGACTCCCAATGCAGTTCCCTGATGGTGAGAAGTTTAGTCTTCGTTATCCTTCTGTTGCTATTCCACAGTCTGCTTTCAACACAGACCCAGTGCCAAGCAACTACGAAGTACGTTTGATAGCTTCATGTAACTTCCAAGGTCTTGGTTTGATTGATGCTATTTCTAATGAAGACTTAAAGAAGCAATATGAGACAGAGGGACGCTTTGTAGAGTTGAACCCAGAGTTCTGGGACAATACAACAAAGCAGTTGAAGCCTGAAGCATGGGCAAGTGATTATTTTGGAAACAAGTTCATCAAGCGTTTCAACTACGACTTACTTGATGGCTGTCTTGAGAATGATGTAGCTTTGTGGGATGAGTTGAACATCTTACGTTCAGATATCAAGCACATCTGTTCTACTGAAGCATGGGCTAAAGCAATGTCTGAAAACCAAAATGTCATTGATTATATACAGCAGCATGGAAGTAATCCAACGTCTTATGTACATCCTTATTATAACGATGGAACCCGCGAAGGTATAAAGAAGGCAGTAGGCTATTTGCTTTCTCCAAACGATAATGTTGACTTGTATAATAATCCTTACTTCAACTTCAAGCCAGAGATGAGTGATGACGCTTATCATGCATTTATGGTTTGGCACAGAGGTCTTGCTGTTCCAAGAGCAAGAAACTTGAATGATAAGGAAGTTCAGCGAGGAAAGGAACTTTTTGTTGGCGATCTTGGGATGCGCTCATTGTCACAAGGCTTCTTGGACAACAGGTGCAGACAATCATGGCTCTTCTAAGATTCTTGGTAATAAGCAGTTGCCTAAGTATGCTAATCAGAAGATTTATCCTTACTCAGACTTTATCCAGCATAAGTTGGATATGAAGAATGATATTCATGGTTCATGGTGCCGTACAACACCTTTATGGGGTAGAGGTCTGTCACTTATCAACTCTGGTGCAGAAGATCGTCTCCATGATGCTCGAGCACGCAATGAGATTGAAGCAATCATGTGGCATGCTTATAGTAAGAACAGTCAGGCTTATAAAGCTGCTGTTCAATTCTATAACTTGCCAAAGAAAGATAGAGATGCTGTTGTTAAGTTCATCCGCTCTATCTAATTTTTAGTAAGTAACAAGAACATTTATAGGAAGAAGATGTAGTCTCAGAAGGACTCATCTTCTTCTTTATTATCTTACAGATGCGAACAAAGAAGACGCTTGAAATTATTTATGTTCTCCTTGTAATGGTGATGGCAACGGGGACAATCATTGGGAAATATACCAGTCTTGATTATGTTTCAGACAACATCTTCGGGTCGTGGTGGTTTTGTTTGTTGTGGGCTATTGGCACTGCAGCAGGCATTGTTTATTTTCTAAAGCGAAAGATTCGTCGGCCAATTGTTATAACATTACATTTGTCTTTTGTTGTAATTCTCCTTGGTGCATTGCTAACTCATCTCAGCTCTAATAAAGGTGTGGTACACCTTCGACAAGGGAAAGCGATAGATACATATATTACCAAGGATGGAAACGAGGCTAAACTACCATTCAGTATTCAACTGAACAAGTTTACTGTATCTTACCATGCAGGAAATATGGCTGCAATGGATTATACATCAATTGTCACACTTATCCAAGGAGATAAGCATGAACAGTATCAGATTTCAATGAATAATATTTACTCTGGATATGGCACACGCCTCTATCAAAGTAGCTATGATGAAGACATGAAGGGTAGTTATCTCTCTGTTAATTCCGACCCGTATGGAATTCCTGTTACTTATTTAGGTTATGCTCTTCTATTTTTCGGACTTATTGCGATGCTGATTGACCCTAAGGGAAACTTCCGGCGTTTGCTCCGTAAGGAAGCAATAGCTGGCATCATGTTGGTGATGGGCTGTTTGAATGCAAGTGCACAACCTGCATTACCACGTCAGACTGCTGACGAGTTTGGAAAGATATTGATTGTATATAATGGACGAATTTGTCCTATAGAGACATATGCTATCGACTTTACCAAAAAACTTTATGGTAAGAAAAGCTACAAAGACTTTACTCCTTCTCAGGTTTTAACGGGCTTTATGTTCTGGGGACAAGAGTGGATGAAGGAGCCTATCTTAAGACTAAAGGGAGCTGAACTGCGTAATAAGCTGAACTTAAATGAATATATTTCTCCTATGAGTTTGTTTGGACAACAAGGTTATATATTAGGACCTTACCCTCCAAGATGCACATAACCAGGAGAATGACAATATATCAAAGCAGTTGCTTGATACGGATGATAAGATGATGCTGTTGATGGAATTAACGCAGGGTAAACCACTCAGAATCTTCCCTTATACGTCTAAGAGTAATACTGTTGACTGGTTTACACCTGCTGATAGATATCCGAAAGATATGCCAAAGGAACAGCAACAGTATATTCGATCTATTCTTCCTTTAGCGGGGCAGCTTGCCAGACAGGGGAAGATAGATATGCTGAACGAACTCATCCTGAAACTAAGAAAGTATCAATATAGATATGGTGGCAATACTATTCCATCTGATACGGTAATTAAAGCAGAGGGAATCTACAATCATTTCCCATTTGCAACTATACTTTTTATCTTTAATTTGACAGCAGGTTTACTCTCTGTCTTATTCCTTGCACATAAGAGAAGATATAGACTTTTTACCTGGTTAATGTCTCTTTCATGGTGCGTTCTTACCTTTACGTTAGCTCTGAGATGGGTTATTAATGGTACGATTCCACTTGCTAACGGCTATGAGACGATGTTACTGTTATCTTGGCTCATCATGCTTGTATCTGTTTTGACGACAAGGAAGCTACAACTTATGACAACTTTCGGATTACTCATGAGTGGCTTTATGCTTCTTGTAAGTCATCTTGGCGAGATGGATCCAAGTATAACACCACGTATGCCAGTGCTGAATAGTCCACTATTAAGCATTCATGTAAGTATCATCATGATTTCTTATGCTCTTCTCTCTCTCTTACGTTTATTAGTGCGATAGCCTATTTCCTTACTTGTAATAGTAAACGAGAAAGCGTTATGGCTGCTAATCGCCAGTTGACCGTTCTTTCACAGATTTTCCTCTATCCAGCCATAACAACATTAGGATTAGGAATATTTATTGGAGCTATATGGGCTAATATTAGTTGGGGAAGCTATTGGGGATGGGACCCAAAAGAAACGTGGGCTTTGATTACCTTCATGATTTATGCTATCCCCTTGCACACCAACTCATTTTCAGCATTAGGTAAACCAAAGAATTATCATCTCTTTATGTTACTGTCATTCTTTAGTATACTTATGACCTACTTTGGTGTCAACTATATCCTTGGTGGTATGCATTCTTATGCTTAAGGTGTACATATGTGTTGTACTCATATGTTTATTTAGAGTTAAGGAGGGCTTCGCACAAATGGTGTTGACTATTAGCACCATATGTGCGGGGCTGCAACACCAGATGTGCGCAGTAGTCGTACACTAATAGATAAGGACAAGAAAAGTTAGTTCTTGTTGTTGCTTACAAACGAATAAGGTCTGAATGTTTCGCACATTCAGACCTTATTCGTTTCTAATATTGTTTTATGGTCTCTACAAGAAGTAGTTCTCTAACTCCTTTATCGACTCCTCTGTTATGTCATCAATATTCTTTATAATCTCACCTTTCTCCATCAATACAATTCTGTTACTGATATCTGTTGTATGGTGTAGATTGTGACTTGATATGAGAATAGAAGCCTTATGTTTCGTTTTATACTCTATCAAAAGTTTTTTAAGATGATTCTGACTACTTGGGTCGAGGAAGTTGAAAGGCTCATCAAGGATAACGAACTTTGGACAAGAGAGTAGGGTAGCAACTATGCCAACCTTCTGTTTGTTTCCTGCAGATAGTTCACGGATATATACTTTTCTACCAAGAACCTCATCGCCAAGGAAGGATTGTAAGCTGTTAAGCCTTTCTTCCATCTCCTGTTCTTCAATGTTATTGACTTTTGCAATAAAGGTAAAGAACTCCTTTGGTGTAAGGAACTCTATTAAAAAACTCTCATCAAGATAAGCAGCTATATAACTTTTCCATGCGTCTTCAAGATGAGAAACCAAAGTCATATTGCTGTTAAGATTTGCTTTATCCTGTTGACTGTTTTCGTCAGTAAGACAGAAGTTTACGATACCACTGTCTGCTTTGATTAGATTAAGAATCAGACGGAAGAGAGTTGTCTTACCGGCGCCATTATTCCCAACAAGACCAATAATCTCGTTGGAGGGAAAACAAATCGGGGATAGACACAGCAGTCTTATCCCCGAATTTCTTTATAAGGTTATTAACGGATATCGCGACCATGACAATTCTTAAATTTCTTACCACTACCACATGGACATGGGTCGTTTGGGCGTGGCATCTTGTCTGCACGATATGGAGTGTGGTTTACTTCCTGTGCGCCTTCGCGGGTGTCATGCTGTGCTGCAGCAACCTGGTTAGGATCATTTAGTTCCACCTTCTCCTCTCTGTACTGCTGGCTATGTTCCTCTGGTGCAGCTTCCTGAATGTCCTCAGCTGGCTGCATCTCTGGAATCTGACCACGCATGAGTACGCTTGCAGTACGATTGTTCATATCGTCAATCATGTTGTCCCACAACTTCACACTCTCCAACTTGAAGATGAGCAATGGGTCTTTCTGCTCGTAAGAAGCATTCTGTACAGAGTGACGAAGGTCGTCTAATTGACGGAGATTCTCTTTCCAATCATCATCAATGATATGGAGAAGAATTACCTTCTCAAACTGCTTAACAACAGACTTAGCCTCGCTCTCGTAAGCTTCCTTCAAGTCGCATGGAATGTTGTAAACGCGCTTACCATCTGTGATAGGAACCATGATACGCTCATACATTGCGCCTTGATTCTCATATACCTGCTTGATGATAGGCCATGCAACAGTCTGGATACGCTCTGTCTTGCGTGAGAAAGCCTCCATTGCAGCCTGGAAACTGCGCTCAGAAAGTTCAGAAGTGTTACCACCATTGAACTCTTCCTCCGTGAATGGACATTCCATTGCAAGAATCTTCAAGAATTGTTCCTTGCAACCCTCATAGTCATTGTTCTCAATGATGTTTACGCAACGGTCCCAAATAATGTTAGAGATATCCATGCCGATACGCTCACCCATCAAAGCGTGACGACGCTTCTCATAGATAACTGTACGCTGCTTGTTCATGACATCATCATATTCCAACAAACGCTTACGGATACCGAAGTTGTTTTCCTCAACCTTCTTCTGGGCGCGTTCAATACTATTTGAAATCATTGAACTCTCAATACGCTCACCCTCTTCAAAGCCGAGTCTATCCATTACCTTAGCAATACGCTCTGAACCGAAGAGACGCATCAACTTGTCTTCAAGTGATACATAGAATACTGATGATCCTGGGTCACCTTGACGACCAGCACGACCACGAAGCTGACGGTCTACGCGACGGCTCTCGTGGCGCTCTGTACCGATGATTGCCAAACCACCAGCATCCTTCACTTCCTGAGAAAGCTTGATGTCGGTACCACGACCTGCCATGTTGGTAGCGATTGTTACTGCACCAAGACCATCTACAGAACGACCTGCCTCGGCAACAATCTGAGCCTCCTTCAAGTGCTGCTTAGCATTCAATACCTGGTGTGGAATCTTACGCATGTTAAGCATCTTACTCAAAAGCTCACTGATTTCGACAGATGTTGTACCAACAAGACAAGGGCGACCTTGATTTCTCATTGCCTCAACCTCGTCGATAACAGCTGCATACTTCTCACGTGCTGTTTTATAAACGCGGTCTTCCATATCCTTACGTTGGATTGGACGGTTGGTTGGAATCTCAACAACATCGAGTTTATAGATGTCCCAGAACTCACCAGCCTCAGTAGAAGCTGTACCCGTCATACCTGCAAGTTTGTGGTACATACGGAAGTAGTTCTGTAAAGTAATCGTTGCGAAAGTCTGTGTCGCTGCCTCTACCTTTACATGTTCCTTAGCCTCAACAGCCTGATGCAAGCCATCGCTCCAACGACGACCTTCCATGATACGACCTGTCTGCTCGTCGACAATCTTAACCTCACCATTCAAGACAACATACTCATCGTCCTTGTTAAACATGGTGTATGCCTTCAAGAGCTGTTGCAATGTGTGTGTGTACACGTTCACTCTGAACTCCATAGTGAGCCATCAACGCATCTTTCTGGTCGATATATGTCTGCTCATCAATAACCTTATCATCCTTCTGCTTCTCAAGCGCAGAAAGCTCTGTGGTAATATCAGGTAATACGAACAACTGGTCATCTTTTACCTGTGCAGCCAACCATGCTGTACCCTTGTCTGTGAGGTCGCATGAGTTCAACTTCTCGTCTGTCACGAAGTAGAGAGGTTCGATTGCCTTTGGCATTTCACGGTTGTTATTAGCCATGTAATACTCCTCTGTCTTCAGCATACCAGCCTTGATACCTTCCTCAGAGAGGTATTTAATGAGGGCTTTGTTCTTAGGCAGTGCCTTGAATGAACGATAGAGGGCAAGGAATCCTTCCTCCTGAAGCTTTTGGAAAACCTCTTTATTATTTGCATTCTTCTGTGCCTCAGCCAACTTGTGGCGAGCTTCTGAAAGAAGTTCTGTGGCCTGCTTGCGCTGAACCTCATAAAGGCTCTGTACCAATGGCTGGAATTCTTCAAACATCTGTACGTCACCCTTTGGTACTGGACCACTAATAATAAGAGGTGTACGAGCGTCGTCAATCAACACAGAGTCAACCTCATCGACAATAGCATAGTTGTGCTGACGCTGTACGAGGTCGGCTGGTGATACTGCCATATTGTCTCGTAGATAGTCGAAACCAAACTCATTATTGGTACCGAAGGTGATATCTGCTTGATAAGCCTTACGACGTGAAGGAGAGTTTGGTTGGTGTTTGTCAATACAATCAACTGAAAGACCGTTGAACATATAGAGAGGACCCATCCATTCAGAGTCACGTTTTGCAAGATAGTCGTTGACAGTTACGACGTGAACACCATTACCAGTGAGGGCATTAAGGAATACTGGAAGGGTAGCAACAAGGGTTTTACCTTCACCAGTAGCCATCTCGGCAATCTTACCTTGATGAAGAACTGTACCACCGAATACCTGTACATCATAGTGAACCATTTCCCATTTAAGGTCGTTGCCACCTGCTGTCCAGTGGTTGTGGTAGATAGCCTTGTCGCCATCAATAGTGATAAAGTCCTTTGAAGGGTCTGCTGCCAACTCACGATCGAAGTCGGTTGCTGTTACGATAGTTTCCTCATTCTCAGAGAAACGACGTGCTGTATCTTTGACAATAGAGAATGCTACTGGCATAACCTCATCGAGAGCCTTCTCATAGTTGTCAAGAGCTTCTTTCTCAAGTTTATCTATTTGATTGAAAATAGCTTCACGATCTTCAATCGGTGTAGCTTCAATTGTTGTACGAAGTTCGGTTATCTTCTCACGTTGTTCCTTACCTGCATCCTGGACATACTTCTGGATTTCCTTTGTCTTTGCACGCAATTCGTCATTGCTGAGTGCTTTAATCTCTGGATATGTAGCCTTTACCTTATCTACGTATGGCTGTATAAGCTTCATATCACGTGTTGACTTATCTCCGAAAAGTGCCTTTAATATCTTATTGAAATTCATTTATTCTAATTGAGTTTGTTATTTATATTAGAGGTTCTCCCTCTTTGTTTACTTCTATATATCTATGTTTTGTAATATTGTTTATTAGGCTAACGGAAGTAAACTGGGGGCACGAATCTTGATTCCAGTCCTTAAGGAAGGGTTAGGAAGGAATAGTTGTGATTCCTGATTATTATTTGATTGAGATGTTAAAGCAATGGAATAATTGTCGTATAAGTCTGTCACAAAGACTGCTTTGCTTTGTGCAGGCTCTGTTTCTTCGTCTTCTTTAATCTGCTTAAAGGCCTCAAGAACTGACAGAATCTCCTGTTCAACACCCTTAAACGCTTGCTTATGGCAAAGATCTTCGATGTTGACATCACCCAACGCAATCTTTAGCGCAGACTGATAGCTCTGCGCCTCGACTCCTGTTGCCGCAAGAACGACAAGTAAAGCGGTGATGTATTTATTCATTATCTTTTATTTCTTTGAACTACTCACGGTTGTTGCAACCGCTTTATTAATCCGCAAATGTACTATACAATGTAATAGCAAGAATGATGCCACAATTAGTATTGGCAGTGGTATTTCTTGGAATAAACTTCCGAAAAGTCCTAAAATGATAAGGGCTCCCCATATTTTCCACCATATTACCTTCTTCTTTTTAATTGTACTATAAAGGAAGAACAATGGTAAAGGATTAAAGAATAATAGGATGAAATTCAAGCTAACACATGGATGTTGTGAGAAAATCATAACGAAGAAGATAATTCCCATGAGCCCCGATGTAAGCATTAAAGCTAAGTCCCACGCCCAATAAACCTGCTGTCTACGATAGCTAAAGAGCATCATTACAAGACTGATAGCAGCAAATATGAGTGCTATAGATAGCGGAGAAAGCGGAAAAGCTGGTTCTGCCACTTCTGTTTCAGCATCCAATAGGATGTTAGTTTCCTTTACTAAAGGCTTTCCGTTGTAGCTTGCTTATCGAAGTCGCTTCTTAAGTTCTCTGGAAGAAACTGCTGTTCAGACTTTGTTGTCTTACGGTCAGCATTCACACCGAGTAGAAGGTCTTCTCCGAATTGTGACCATTCATATTTGTTGTTCCATTTATGTATCATAGAACGGAACGTTGCATCTTCTTCTGCTGGTGGATAAACAACCTTTCCATGGAGGTGATTGACAAGCATATCACGTGCCCTTGTGGTACAGTTGTCAAAGAAGTAGTTGTAGCGATAAACAACATTTTCAGGCTTCATGTTCTCCTGCAGAGCTTCATAGATAACCTCTTTATCCTCAGCTGATAAGTTTAGGACCTGTTCGACAACTCCTCGTCCTTCGTAACTATATTGGGCAAGGAACATATCCATAGGTTGAACCCCCATGCGATAGTCTGTCATACCAAGAACAAAACGAGGGATAAAGTAGGTTTGGTCGAGGGAGAAAATACCATAGTTGATGGCAAGGTCTTCTCCGCTTTCTTTGTCGTAATATCGAATAGCGGTATGACCATATTGTGCCCAAACTTCTTTACCAGGTGAACAAGTCAAAAGGGATATCTGAATACGATCAGGATTAGTCATAGACTGAGCCCCCACTGTAGCGTTAACAACAGACAGGATGAAAGTCAGTACAATATATAATAATCCCTTTTTCATTTTCTCCGCAAAGGTAGTAAAAAAGCATGAGAGCACAAAGAAAGCTTATTAAAAATCAAAATCCTTTATTGTTTTTCTGCAATATAGATTTTTTTTAATAACTTTGCGCCAATATATTGTTTAGACATATCGTCAGAATAAGAAAAAGAAAGCGAATGAAAAAGATAATTGCAGCAGCGTTCCTTGCAGGTCTTGCAGTACAGGTGTCAGCTCAAAGCGGAACTAACTCTCCATATAGTCAGTATGGATTAGGTGCTTTGGCATCTCAAGCAACAAGTTTTAATCGTGGTATGAACGGATTGGCATACGGATTTCATGAGCGTAATCAGGTGAACTATGCGAACCCTGCTTCATACGCTTCTGTTGACTCTCTTTCATTCATATTTGATGCAGGTGTTAGCCTTCAGTTGACTAATTTTGAGGAGAATGGCAACAAGGTAAATGCTAAGAATGCTGATATTGAATACGTTGTTGCGTCATTCAGAGCTTTTAAGCATGTGGGTGTTAGCTTTGGTCTTTTACCTTATACAAATGTAGGTTACAACTTTAGTAACACTCAAAATGTCAATGCTTTCCCAAGTACATCTTCTGTAAATGCTACGTATTCCAATGCTTATAATGGTAGTGGTGGTTTACATCTTGTTTATTTAGGTGCTGGTTGGGAGCCGTTTAAGGGTTTCTCATTTGGTGCGAATATTGGTTACTTGTGGGGAACACTGAATCGTAATTCGACAAATACCTATAGTGACAGTTATGTTAATACATTGTCAAAGAATTACTCTGCACAGGTAAAAAGCTACAAGGTTGACTTCGGTGCACAATATACTTATGCTGTAGATAAGAAGAATGAGCTGACCTTGGGTCTTACTTACTCTCTTGGACATAATTTAGGAACAGAGGCTGAGTGTAATTTGATTTCAACAAATTCACAAACAAGCATTTCTGATACAACTCGTTATGTTGTATCAAACTCTCTTGAACTGCCTCATACTTTCGGAGTTGGTTTGATGTGGAATCATAATAACCGTCTGAAGTTCGGTGTTGACTATCAGTTGCAGAAGTGGGCTAAGCTAAAGTACCCACAATTAACCACAGTCAATGGTACAACAAGCTATAATCTCGTTGATGGACAATTCAATGATCGTCATAAATTCACATTAGGTGGTGACTACTGCAAGGGCGAACGCTATCGTGGTTTCTTTAGTCGTATGCACTATCGAGCAGGTTTTAGCTATGCCAGTCCTTATCTAAAGATTAATGGTGTAGACGGTCCACGCGAGCTTTCTGCAAGCCTTGGAGTTGGTATTCCAATCCTCAATGCTTACAATAATCGCAGTATGTTGAATATCAGTGCTGAGTGGGTGAACCAGAGTGTTACGGGAATGATTAAGGAAAATATGTTCCGTATCAACGTTGGTTTCACATTCAATGAGCGCTGGTTTGCTAAGTTCAAGGTTGAATAATATGCGTTCAAGCCTTTATTCATTTTTTATTGGATTAGTATTATTTACAGCGAGCTATGCTATGGTTTCCTGTTCGGAGGAACGTGAGCATACCGCTCCTGCTATTCATGACCGTGACTCTGTGCCGGTTATGACTACATATGGTGTCAATACACTTATCTCAGATTCAGGCGTTATCAAATATCGTATTGTTACTGAGCGTTGGGAAATTAATGAGAATAGAAGACCTTCGCGCTGGACTTTCAATAAAGGAATCCTACTTACTCAGTTTGATTTGAAGAAACATGTAGTGGGTTATATTCAATGTGACTCTGCTGTTTACTTTGATAAGGACCGTCGTTGGGAACTAAGAGGGCGTGTAAGAATCCTTACAGCGCAAGGGCTTAATTTCTATAGCAATGAACTCTATTGGGATGAGCGTAACCATGAGATGTGGTCATATTCTTATTCACACCTCAAGACACCTGATAAGGAATTGCAAGGAAACTGGTTCCATAGCGATGAGCAGATGACAAATTACGAGATACGACAGACAAAAGGGTGGGGCATCTTCTCTAATAATGAGTTTATGTCGCCTGCTGGCTCTCCTCCCTTTACGCCTATTGATACCACACGTGTTGATAGCATGAAAGGTCCTGTAGTTAAACAAAAATAATAATTGTAGTTTGATAAAACTTAAATATTCTTCCCTACCATGTATAATCTCTCTTTAAATAGAAAGTTTCGTGTTGTTTTAAGCGTTAGTAAGTTTATCCTTACAATCCTTACTTACAACAAGTTGTTTTCCTTTCATTAATCTATTGCATTGCAATTAGTGCTCCGCACCATTGGTGCTAAGCCTTCGCACGAGATGTGTGGGGCATCAACACAATCATAGAAGATGAGAAAATAGGTTCATAACTGTCATAGATAGGAGGAGACTTATGGCTAACGTGTACGGGAAATGTTTACCAAGTCGCACTAAATAGTAATAAGAAATTGGATATAAATTTAATTATAGGAATTATAATAACAATGGTACTCTCTGCATTCTTTTCAGGAATGGAGATTGCCTTTGTTGCAAGTAATCGTCTTCTTGCGGAGATGGATAAGGAGAAGAATGGTATTGCACAAAAGTGTCTAACCATCTATTATAATAATCCGAATGGTTTTGTATCTACGATGCTTGTAGGTAACAATATTGTTCTTGTTATGTATGGTATCTTCTTTGCTCAGATATTTGATACGACACTGTTTGCATCGTTTGATTCAGCAACACGTGTGATATTAGATACTTTAGCATCAACACTCGTCATTCTTTTTACAGGAGAGTTCTTGCCTAAGACCTTGTTTAAGAGCAATCCTAACCGCTTACTTACCTTTTTTGCCCCATTGGCATATGTCTTTTTTATTATTCTTTGGCCTATTAGTCGCTTTGCAACCTTTCTTGCGCGAGTCCTTTTGCGTCTTGTTGGTGTAAAGATGGATGAGAAAGAGTCTGATGGTACGTTTACGAGAGTAGATCTTGACCACCTCGTACAGAGTACTATTGAGAATGCTAAGAACGAAGATGAAATAGAAGATGAGGTAAAGATATTCCAAAATGCCTTGGAATTTCAAGATACGAAAGTGCGTGATTGCATGGTGCCACGTACTGAGATTAAGGCTGTTGAAGAGAATTGCTCGCTCGAAGAACTACAGCAAATGTTCATAGAAAGTGGTAACTCTAAGATAGTTGTTTATGAAGGGGATATCGATCATATAAAGGGTTATATTCACTCTTCAGAGATGTTCCGTTCTCCAAAGAACTGGAAAGACCATATCCGACAAATGCCGTTTGTGCCAGAGACGATGGCTGCACATAAACTTATGCAGGTTTTCCTTCTCCAAAAGAAAAGCTTGGGAGTGGTTGTGGACGAGTTTGGCGGTACCAGCGGTATTGTTTCATTGGAAGACATCGTAGAAGAAATCTTCGGCGACATTGAGGACGAACATGACAATACAAAGTATATTGCAAAGCAGATAAATGATAACGAGTATGTCCTTTCGGCACGTTTGGAGATTGACAAGGTGAATGAAATGTTCAATCTTGACTTGCCAGAGAATGATGATTATATGACAGTCGGAGGCTTATTGTTACACGTCTATCAGAGTTTTCCAAAACTAAACGAAATCATTACAGTTGGGCAATACGAGTTTAAGATAATCAAGAACACCATGACAAAAATAGAACTCGTACGGCTAAAAGTCAATGGTACAGAGTAATTTCTGAATGAAAAATTATGATACTTGCCCTTTTTTTTGTATTTTTGTGGGCAATTTGTCATATTGAATAGAATAATTAAAATCAAATAATAAATCTAAAATGGCAGCATTAGGAAAAAATTAGAAGCAAAGGCGGCATACTGGTAGGCGCTATCGGTCTTGCCTTGTTTGCATTCTTAGCTGGAGATGCAGCTCGCTCGTGTGATGGAATCAAGGGTGAAGCGCGTCAGCAGATTGGAGAAATCTTGGGCAAAAAGATTAGTGTCCAGGATTATCAGAAGTTGATTGATGAGTATCAGTCTGCAATTAAGTTTACTATGCAGCGTGATAATCTCACCGATCAGGAACTTAATCAAGTAAAGGACCAAGTTTGGCAGCAGCTTGTAAGCAATCGTGTTATCGAGGCTGACGCAGAGAAGGTTGGTCTTACTGTAACAGAGAATGAGATTCAGAACGTATTGAATGAGGGTACTAATCCAATGTTGGTTCAGACTCCATTCGTGAACCAGCAGACTGGTCGTTTTGATGTAAATGCTCTAAAGCAGTTCTTTGATAGCTATAACAAGGCTAAGGCTGCAAAGTCTCCACAGGTAGAGCAGATGCAGCCTATCTATGACTATTGGCTCTTTGTAGAGAAGAATCTTCGTGCTCAGTTGCTCGGTCAGAAGTATCAGGCACTGCTCGCAAGTTGTGTTCTCTCAAACAAGGCTGAGGCTAAGATGGCTTTCAAGGATAATAACGAGGAAAGTCAGATTCAACTTGCTTCTTTGGCTTACAGCACTGTAAAGGATGCTGATGTTAAGGTGACAGACGATGACCTCAAGGCTAAGTATGCAGAATTGAAGCCAGCTTTCCGCCAGAATGTTGAGACACGTGATATCAAGTTTGTTGACTTCCAGATTAAGGCAAGTGCTGCAGACCGCAGTCAGGTTGTTAAGGAGATGAACGACTTCCAGAAGCAACTCGCTTCTGCAGCAGATCCTGCTGCTGTTGTTAGCAAGAGTGGTTCTGAGATTCCTATCTTGGTCTTCCTGTAAGTAACAAGGCTTATCAGCAGTATCCTGACATTGCATCAAAGATTGATTCACTTTCTGTAGGTACAACTGGTGTTGTTGAAAACGCTCAGGACAATACTTTGAATATCATCCGTGTACTTTCTAAAGCGCAGTTGGCAGACTCAATCCAGTTCCGTCAGATTAATATTGCAGCTGCAACTCCTGATGAGGCACGTGCTAAGGCAGACTCTATTCAGAAGGCATTGGCTGGTGGTGCTGATTTTGATGCACTTGCAAAGCGTTATGGTCAGACTGGTGAGAAGGTATGGTTTACTGGTCAGCAGTACGAGATGGCTCCAAGTATGAGTCAAGACAATCGTACATTTATAAATGCTCTGCTCAATGGTGAGGTGAATGCAACGCAGAATCTTGCTCTTACGCAGGGTAACATTATCCTTCAGGTACTTGATAAGAAGGCCTTTACAACAAAGACAACTGCTGCTGTTATTAAGAAGGTCGTAGACTTCTCTAAGGCTACACGCAGCAATGCTTACAATAAGTTCTCTGAGTTTGTTGCTAAGAGTTCTACTGTAGCAGACCTTGAGAAGAATGCTCCTAAGTCTGGTTATCAGGTTCAGTCACTCAATGACATCTCTACGGCTGAGCACTATGTTGGTGGTATTCCTGGTACACGTGACGCGCTGAAGTGGCTCTTCGAGGCTAAGCAGGGTGAGGTTTCACCTCTCTATGAGTGTGGTAATAATGATCACCTCTTGGTTATCGCTTTGACTGCTGTTCATCCACAGGGCTATCGTTCATGGGATGATGCACAGGTAAAGGAAATCCTCAAACGTGAGGTTATTAAAGATAAGAAGGCTGAGAAACTCATGGCTAAGCTCAAGGGTGTAAACTCTATTGCAGCAGCTCAGGCTAAGGGTGCTAAGGTTTCTTCTGTTAATCAGATTACATTTGCAGCTCCAGCATTCGTACAAGCAACTGGTTCTGTAGAGCCAGCTCTCTCTGGTGCAGTTGCAGGTACAGCAGCAGGTAAGTTCTCTAAAGCTCCTGTAAAGGGTAATGCTGGTGTTTATGTGTTCCAGGTAGTAAAAGAAGTCTATGCGTGCAGGTTCTAAGTACGATGAGACTTTGGTAATGCAGCAGGCTGCTCAGGCAAATATGCAGTTGGTTGGTAACTTTATGCAGGATCTAATCCTTAAGGCAAAGGTTGTCGATAACCGCTACCTCTTCTTCTAAGAGATAACTACACCTTATATATATATAAGACGGATGTACTATCAAAGTATATCCGTCTTTTTTTCTTTATATAGCTTTTTTTGTGGCTTTTAACAAGTTGAATATCGTGTTATAATAATTATTTCTTTGATGCTCTCATTTAAGCTAATCTTTATACATTTCTGCACATAATATTTTGAAATGTGCTTATAAATATGTATCTTTGCACACAGATTGAAATATTGTGCAATGGAAAAGATTCCGAGTTTTAATGAATTAATAGAGAAGAGTATCATCGAACATTGGGACCGTGATGCTCTAACAGATTATAAAGGCAAGACCCTTCAATATCATGATGTTGCAAGAAAGATTGAAAAGTTGCACATTATGTTTGAGGCAAGTGGTGTAAAACGTGGTGATAAGATAGCGCTATGTGGAAGAAACTCTTCTGCTTGGGCTGCTTCTTTCCTTGCAGTACTCACTTATGGTGCGGTAGCTGTGCCTATCTTGCATGAGTTTATGCCAGAGCAGATTCATAACATTGTCAATCACTCAGATGCAAAACTTCTTTTTGTAGGTGATGTCGTTGTGACTCAGATTGACGCCATGAAGATGCCAAACTTGGAGGGAATTATTTATATTCCAGATTACTCATTGGTAGTAAGTCGTACGGATAAGTTGACTTATGCACGTGAACATCTCAATGAGGAGTTTGGACGTCGTTACCCTAAGTACTTCCGTCCAGAGCATATACACTACTATCGTGAGCAGAGTCCAGACGAACTTGCTTTGATAAATTATACCAGTGGAACCACAGGTCGCTCTAAAGGTGTAATGCTTCCATACCGTTCTTTATGGAGTAATGCTGATTTTGCTAAGCATGTTTTAGGCCATGTAATTAAGCCCGGAGATAATGTTATCAGTATTCTTCCAATGGCTCACATGTATGGAATGTCTTTCGAGTTTATCTATGAGTTCCTCTCAGGTGTTCACATTTACTATTTGGCACGTATCCCTTCTCCTGCTATTATCTCTCAAGCACTTCAAGAGGTAAAGCCTGTTATTATGATTGCTGTACCTTTTGGTAATTGAGAAGATTATTCGTAAGAAGGTATTCCCAAAGATTCAGAACAATCGTATGCGTCTCCTGCTGAATATGCCAGTAATTAATAAGAAGGTACGTGCAAAGATTCGTGAGCAGGTATATCAGGCCTTTGGTGGTAATCTTTATGAGATTATTATTGGTGGAGCAGCTCTCAATGGTGAAATCGAGAGTTTCTTACGTCGCATAGAGTTCCCATATACTGTAGGTTATGGTGCAACAGAATGTGGTCCAATTATCTGTTATCGTGATTGGAAGACCTTTAAGCAAGGCTCTTGTGGTCAGGCAGCTTTACACCAGGAAGTACGTATCAATAGTTCTGATCCAGTAAACGTACCAGGTGAAATCTTGACCAAGGGACCTAATGTTCTTCTTGGTTACTATAAGAATGAAGAAGATACAGGTCAGACGATTGACAAGGATGGTTGGTTCCATACTGGTGACCTTGGTTTGATGGATGAGGATGGTAACGTCTTTATTAAGGGACGTTCTAAGAATATGCTTCTTGGAAGTAATGGACAAAATATCTACCCAGAGGAGATTGAGGATAAACTTAATTCTCTGCCTCTCGTAAGTGAATGTTTAGTTATTCAGAGTGGTGAAAAGCTTATTGCCTTAGTTCATCCTGATTATGATGAAGCTCAGAACTTAGGACTCAATGCGGATGACCTCAAGAATATTATGGAGGAAAATCGCACACAGTTGAATACAATTGTACCAGCTTACTGCAAGGTTGCTGAGATACGTATTCAAGAAGAGGAGTTTGAAAAGACACCAAAGAAGTCAATCAAGCGATTCTTATACACAGAATAGTTTTCTAATCTATTAGAATATCGGGGATATAAATCCTCTTTTATCCAGCATTTTATGCAACTATGGGTAGAAGGGAATTTATGTCCCTCTTTTGTTTTTACCCTTTTGATAGATTGATTTATAGTTGAGGAATTCTAACTTTGCCCTTTATTATAGTACGACAATAGTTAGTAATGTAAAATAAATTAACATAGCCAATTTGTAAAGACCACCAAATAGCTTGCAATTAACGCCCTTTTGGCTTGCAAAAGGTGCCCTTTTGGAGGCTTATTAACGCCCTTTGGAAGGCTAACTAAGCACCTTTTAAAAGGCTATCTTGTAATGTTTTGAGTATCAAATGATTATAAAGGTGTGATGTGAAGCTGTTTTTACGTGTAAAATAGCATGTTGATTTGTGGATTTTGTAATGTTTTTTCTTTCCTTCTAATATGCACTCATCAGACTTATTTTAAGCTGATGAGATAGAATTAGTCGGCTATGATTGACTCTGAACTTTGGAAAGAAATATGCATTGACAGACTGTACTATAACATTGTTAGCGATCTGCCAGTATCCCATAATAATCGTTTTGCCCAACGGAGAACAACCAATGCGCTGACAACGGCTACTGCTGAGTCAATCCAAGTAATGTTCCAAAACATGGCACAGAGTATTCCGATGATTGCTCCAATCTCTGTTAGAGCATCTGAAAGGACATGGAGGTAGGCTGCATGGCTATTGTAGTCTGCTGCACCATGATGTCCATGAAGGATTGAAGCACTAATAGTGTTTGCTACCAAACCTATTCCTGCTGTTGTTAATGCCAATTCATAGTTGTGGATTTCTCCATGTGAAGATAATCGTTCTACTGCTTCTACGATAATAAAGATAGCTGTGAGAATCAGAAATATACCACTTGTGAAAGCAGCTAAGTTTAGTATCTTTTCTGTATCGTAATGGGTTGCACCCTTGTTTTGTAGGTTGCGTACTAACACGTAGGCAGCCCAGTTGAGTCCGATAACCAATACGTGTGAACCCATGTGAACGCCATCTGCAAAGAGTGCCATTGAGTAGGAAGATAGTCCCACAACAATTTCAGCAAGCATAACACAGAAAGCGAAGACTACCACAAAGGCAGTACGTTTTTCTTGTGAAGAACGTTCTATCTTGTTTGACATTGTTTTCTTTAATTCCTAATGTATAGTTATATATGCTTATGAATCAAGATTAAGAAGCCATAACCCTTAATCTTTAGTTGTTTATAATTCCGAAATGAATGAAGGCATTACGTATACCGTCCTCATCTACACTTGTTGTGACATAGTCAGCTACATCCTTTACCCCTTCATAGGCATTTCCCATTGCGACACCGATACCAGCTGTTTGGAGAATCGTCATGTCATTGCCACCATCACCGAAGGCAATACATTCTTCCAAACCGATACCAAGGTGCTTTGACATCTGCTTCAATGCGTTCCCTTTGTCAGCTCCTTGTACAGTAATATCGGTGAAACTTGGATGCCAACGTGCTGATACACAGTGTGGCATTGATGGAGAAATGGCCTTCTCATCTTCTTCACTAAAGAAAGGAGTTAGCTGCAGAACGGCTTGGCTAAGTAGCGGCTCTACAGGTTTATTGATATCGATGTTGTTAACACCCAAGGCTTGGACGAAGATTTCGTCAAAGATAGTTTATGATTATGAAGTGCAACAACATCTCGACCACATACCAAAACGGCATAGTCGCGACTGCTGGCATCCTCAATCATTGCTCGTACCTCGGTTTCGGGAATAGGCATCAAAGTGATATCTTCTTCGCCAACAAAGGAACGTGCACCATTAAAGGTGATATATCCATCAATAAGATGACGGATGGCATCAATGTTATTAATAATGGCTACAGGGCGTCCGGTGGAGATGAAAATCTTCACGCCTTGTTCTTTTGCCTGCCCAATAGCCTTTATCGTAGATGCTGGAATCTGATGCGTCTTAAAGGATACTAACGTACCATCTATGTCGAAGAATGCAGCTTTTATTGCCATGATAAATCACTTTTAGAGTACAAAGATACAAAAATATCTTGTAATCAAGTGAATTTATGGCTATGCAGTCAGTCTAAATAAATTAAATACTGCTCCTTACGGCTCGTTCCTTAATTTTATTGTACCTTTGCACTCATGAGTAAAGGTAAGTTAAAGAAATTTGCAGAGATGGAAACGTTTAAGAACGTTTTCCAATATCCTTATGGCGTTATCAGTGAAGTTCCGTTTGAAATGAGAGGGCATTGGCGTGAACAGTATTTCCATAACGATAACCCGATTGTACTTGAGTTGGGATGTGGTAAGGGTGAATATACTGTTGGTTTGGCACGTGTTTACCCTAATATCAACTTTATTGGCGTTGATATCAAGGGGGCTCGTATCTATACAGGTGCTAAACAAGCTTTGGAAGAAGGGTTGGATAATGTAGCTTTCTTGCGTACCAGCATTGAGATTATCGACCGTTTCTTAGCGAAGATGAGGTGCAAGAAATATGGCTTACCTTCTCGGACCCTCAGATGAAGAACGTGCATAAGCGTCTGACTTCTACCTTCTTCATGAATCGTTATCGTCGTTTCTTGATAGATGGTGGTATTGTTCATCTTAAGACGGATTCAAACTTCCTCTTTACATATACTACCTACATGGTTAATGTTAACCAATTGCCAGTTCTGTTCCGTACAGAAGATCTCTATGGTAATGAGTTAAGCGAGGGTAGGGTAGCTGAGAATCAGATGGATGAGAAGACACGTGAGATTCTTGGTATTCATACTTATTATGAGAATCAATGGATTGAACGTGGATTGAACATCAAGTATATGAAGTTCCAGTTACCAAGAGAAGGTGAACTGGTAGAGCCAGATGTTGAGATTGAACTTGATGATTATCGTTCATTTAAGCGCACGAAACGCAGTGGATTGACTACGAGTAAGTAGCGTTGTTCTGATGTTTGCGTGGTAGAAATATATATATGAGTTTTGAATTGGATAAGTTTCACTATCCATTTCGTCTTTTTGACTTTTCTTACCCATATAGTTATCTATGGGTTTAAAGCATAAAAAAGACACTAACTTCTATTTTCTTCTTTTGAAAGAGACAGAAGTTAGTGTCTTTATTATTTTGTTTGTTTTATCTGTTCAAGCTTATAATGTATGTCCATCAAGATAATCTTGAAGAACTGTCTTATAACTATCTGAGATTGGAAGGATAGAATCTCCGATTACAACGCGGAAACGATCAATGCCATCAATCTTCTTCATGTGTACGATGTAGGAACGATGAATGCGCATGAATTCAGGTTTAGGAAGTGACTCTCAATCTTCTTCATGTTCATTAGACTCATGATTGGCTTATGGTCGTTAGCAAGAAAAAAATCTTAACATAGTCCTTCAATCCTTCAATATAGAGGATGTCATCAAACATGATTTTTAACCAGTTTGTACTGCTCTTCACAAAGATAAAGCGGTCGTTTGACGCATTCTCTGTCTGACGAGTACTTTGGAACCAGTCTAAAGCCCTGTTTGCACCAGCTAAGAAGTCATCATAGCTAATTGGCTTCATAAGATAATCAATTGCATTTGCCTTTGTAACCATCGATAGCATATTGGCTGAATGCAGTTGTGAAAAATAATCTTAGTTTCCTTTGGTAGAATCTTTGCAAACTCCAGTCCACTAAGTTCAGGCATCTGTATATCTAAGAATATGAGGTCAACCCTATTCTCACGGATGGCTTTTACGCCTTCTACAGCACTATTAAAAACACCAATTAAGTTCAAAAAGAGTGTTTTCTTAGCATAACTCGCAAGCAAGTCTGCTGCTAAAGGTTCGTCGTCAATGATTATACAGTTTAGTGTCATAAATGATAATTTTTAGATGAATATGTATTTCTATTACTATCAAATCCCTTCTCCCATTTGTACTTACTCAGGGTAAGCAAGCTCAAGACGGCGCTCTACTTGTTTGAGACCTATGCCGTGACCGTTCCTTTCTGCTTCTCCCTTTGGGTTATTACTGTTTTGTATGGAGAATATTATTTGCTCATTATTTGCATCTAACTTTATGTGAATAAAGTTCTTTTGCTCTGGATTAATACCATGTTTAAAGGCATTCTCTAACAATGAGATAAATATCATTGGCGCAACATGGATGTTACAATTAGATGGGATGTTACACTCGCGTTTGATTTCTACATTCTCTGGTATGCGTATCATCATCAAGTCGACATAATTGTGTAAGAACTCTACTTCTTCCTTCAGGCAGACGTAAGGCTGCTGGTTGTCATAGAGTATATGTCGTAACATCTTTGAAAGGTCGATAATTGCCTTCTGTGCCTTTTCTGTGTCGAAAGCTGTCAGCGCGTAGATATTATTCATTGTGTTGAGCAAAAAGTGTGGGTTGACTTGCTGACGTAAGTTTACCAACTCGGCTTTTTGTCATTGCTGTTTCTGCCTCACGCTTTTCTTTTTTTCAGCCTTTTGACCAACGCTGTGCCATTAGTATCGATGTTGCAACACCAGCACAGATACTTAGGTTAAAGACATTGCGTATAATAAAAAAGATGTGTGGGTATACGTACTTGTTCTCTTTGTTTTCTACAAAGATTTGGTATGGATAAGTCATCAGGTTTTGCTCACCTGAGATGTAGTATAACCATTCGTGCTGTACAATAGATAAGAAAAGGATGAGCAGTGTATTGATTACCCAAAACTCTTTCTTCCGTCCCTTTAATAACATGGGGGCAAGTACAAAATAATTGGTATATGCAACTGCCATCATTGAAAGGGGAATGATATATATAGACAAGTCGTTTTGCCATGATGTATGTCCTTGCGGAGCATACAAAATGGGTATGAGGAAAAGCGGAAGCCAAATGATAATTTGGTTCCAAAAACTTTTAAATATGTCTGTTTGTTTCCTCATTTATTACTTTTTATTTGTCTTTACAACTATATCTGCAAACAAAGGTAATAAAACTTTTTGTAAAAATAAAAATGTATTGATTGAATATGTGAGTTTTTACATTAACCTATTGTTATATATATACAAAAGGTTTTTAATTAACTTATTTTTATATTAAAACAACCCTAAAACAACACTGAAATAGCTTTTTTACTCTATTTCCCTACGTTGTTTAGGGGTTGTTAGATGCTATGACAATAAATGTTTACAATATCTATTTTTTGTAAAGCTGTTTAAGCGTGCTATATATTTTGCCAAGAATGTCAAACTCGAGGTTTACAATAGTGCCAATATGAATGTCAGCAAAATTGGTATTCTCTCGTGTGTAAGGAATGATGGCTACCTTAAAGCTGTTATCTGTTGGTTCGCAAACAGTCAGTGAGACACCATTGACCGTAACTGACCCTTTATCAACAGTGAAATAGCTACGTTGTGCCATCTCTCGGTTGCACGGATATTCGAAGGTGAAATAGGTACTACCATCTGCATCTTCCATATTAACACACTTAGCTGTTTCGATCAACGTGACCTTGTACGATGTGTCCATCTAATCTACCGTTCATAATCATTGAACGTTCAATATTCACACGATCTCCCACTTTGAGTGTCTAAGTTCGAGCGTTCAAGGGTTTCCTTCATGGCTGTCACCGTATAGGTATCGTCTTGAAGCGAACGACTGTAAGGCACACTCCATTATGTGCAATACTTTGGTCAATCTTTCAATTCCTTTGTAAAATGAACATTGAAAAGTGAAATGGATATTCTCCTGTTCATGTTCAATCCTCTAAGGATTGCCATCTCTTCTACAATTCCTGAGAACATTGCTAAATTTCTTTTTATTATCCCCTTTAAGAAAGCCTAAATGATGGTATAAGTATTGATAGATAATCTTTTATAACTTCACAGGCTACTTATAGGAGGTTAAGTTTTACATAATTACTATACGTTTGAATAATTGAAAAAGGTGGGGAATCACTTGGAAACCCCACCTCAATCCCTCTTCTTTAAAGAAATGGGAATTAGAAAAGTCGTATCGACGATGTGATGAAAAGTCCGAGTATCAATGATAAGAGAGCTCCTCGTCTTTGTAATCCACTGACCTTGCGGCTTAGTCGCTGAAATGCGATTTATGTGGCCCGCCATTAACAAAAGAAGTCATCTCGGGTTTTCTAATTTATTTGATGACTATCCCGATCGAATCGATACGACTAAATCTGTATCCTTTCTGCGTGCAAAGTTAGCATAAAGATTTTTATCCTCCAAACATTTTATACTTAAAAGTATTTACTTCTGGAGGTGAATCCCTTTGTTCTTTGTGTTGAAAGGAGCAGAAATGATAATGTTCTTTTGTGTATAACTTTAATAGTTTATTGGTTTTGTAACCTTCTTTTGACAATAATTTGCTCTCGTTTTAACCATATATTAGAAGGCGTTAAACCCTCCGCACAATTGGTGCTAAGTATTAACACCACATGTGCTAAGCCTCCGCACCATACGTGCTAAGTATTGACACGTTGATAAAATGAGGGAAGAAAGGCTCATTATTGTCATTTTAGAGAATGATACTAATATCCCTATTTTTTAGAGGAGTGCATCTTGTAGAATCTCACTTAACGTAGGATGGATATGAATGATGTCACGTATCTTATCCAGTTTAGCATCATAATTCATTAAAGCTGCAACTTCTTGAATAAGGTCGGCAGAGTGAGCACCATAGCAGTGTGCACCTAATATAGAGCCATCTTCAGCTATAAGCACCTTTATCATACCTTCAGTTTCTTCCATGCTTAAAGCCTTACCATTGGCACGATAGAAACCTTTTCGAGTAGAGTACTTGATTTCCTCAGCTTTACACTGGTCTTCAGTCTTACCTACGCAGGCTGCTTCTGGATATGTAAAGATTGCAGATGGCATGATATCAAGGCGGATATTATCGTCCTTTCCAAGAATATGATTGACAGCACGGAAGCCTTGGAAGGTTGCTGCATGCGCTAACATTTGGCGTGCATTGACGTCACCGATAGCATATACACCCTTCACATTTGTTTCCATATGTCATTGACAACAATACCCTTTGCGTTTACTTCTATACCAGTCGATTCAATACCGATATTGTCGAAGTTGGCTTGACGACCAGTAGCAATCAATACAAGGTCGGTATCAATTCTATCTTCTTTACCCTTTTTATCGAATACAACGGTTGTATACTCCTGTCCACTCTCTGCAGGTGATAGGATTTGTTTTACTGCACTCTGCATGTAGAAGGTCACACCTCTTTTCTCTAATGTTTTCCTTAAGCGTTTAGCTATATCGCTGTCAATAGGAGGGAGGCATTCCTTCATAAATTCAATAACAGTCACTTCACTACCGAAAGCTGAGAAAGCTGAAGCAAATTCCATTCCGATAACTCCTGCCCCAATGATTGTGAGGCGGTTAGGAACTTTCGCAATAGAAAGTAATTCCGTGGATGTGACAATGTTTTGTGCTGTTTCAGACAGGCTCAAGAAGTCTTCTTCACTCATGAAAGGTGGCATCTTTGAACGTGAACCAGTCGCAAAGATGATATGCTCAGCCTCTATTTGTTCGCCATTTACTTCAACAACATGGTCAGAAACAAAACGAGCCTCACCTATAATAAAGTCTATACCAGGCTGACTAAGTAAAGTGCTTACGCCCTCTCTAAGTTGATTGATAACTCCTTCTTTCCTCTCCATTACCTTCGCAAAATCGAGTGGGGGAGTCGTTTCGTAAAGAGAAGAATTCGTAAGGTGTAGCTCAGCATCATGTGCAAGGCATTTCGTAGGAATACAACCAGCATTCAGACAGGTTCCACCAGGCTGTGCTTTCTCAATGATTGTCACTACAAACCATTCTGAGCAGATAGGAAGCGGTTCGGTAACCACCAGGTCCCGAACCGATTATTAATAGATTTGTCTTTTTCATATTCAATCTCTTAGAGTTACTGTGGAGATATGCTATACATTCTCCTCTACGTCGTTGACAAGCTGACGATAAGTAAGGATTGGATGCTTAGCTGCAAGAACATCATCTACACGTCCAATAGGTGTGTTGTATGGTGCTCCCTTAACAAGCTCTGGGGTCTCAAGAGCCTCTTTAGCAATGGTATGCATCACCTCTATAAATCCATCAATAGTGTCCTTACTTTCTGTTTCTGTTGGTTCAATCATCATAGCCTCATGGAACAGAAGTGGAAATATATTGTTGGAGCATGATAGCCATAATCGAGTAGGCGTTTGGCAACATCCATTGTTGTTAGCACCGTACTTTTATCTTTCAAGCCATCGAATACAAACTCGTGTTTACAAAGTGTGTCAATAGGAAGCTCGTAATCATCCTTTAGACATTCCTTGATATAGTTCGCATTTAGAGTTGCAAATGGTCCAACCTCCTTGAGATGCTTCTTGCCAAGTGTGAGAATATAAGTGTAGGCACGAAGAATAACGAGGAAAATTGCCGAGGTAACCACTAATACGAATATTATCAGATGAGAATTCTCCTGTCGTATCTGGATTATCAATAACAAAAGCCATCCTTCTGTCTCTTTTACATGTGGCTTTGGTAGGAATGGAATTAGTTTCTCACCGACACCGACAGGACCAGCACCAGGACCACCTCCACCATGTGGTGTAGAGAATGTCTGTGTAGATTGAGGTGAATAACATCGAATCCCTATGTCTCCAGGACGTGCTGCACCTAATAGTGGATTGAGGTTGGCACCATCATAGTACAGCAGACCGCCACAGTCATGTATGAGCTTAGCAACTCTGGAATATCTTTTCTCAAAGAGACCTAAGGTGTTAGGATTGGTCATCATCATACCTGCAATGTCATCACCAAGAGCGGTTTTTAAGTCGTTGACATCAACAAGTCCCTCAGCTGTACTCTTTTACTTCACAATCTCTAAACCGCAAACAGCAGCAGAGGTAGGGTTAGTACCATGAGCAGAGTCAGGTACGATAACCTTTGTTCGCTTTGTGTCACCACGTTGTTGATGGTAAGATGCTATGAGCATCAGACCTGTTAACTCGCCATGTGCACCAGCGTATGGGTTAAGTGTGACTTCACATACCCTGTAATAGAAGCAAGAGCACGTTGAATATTGTATTCAACCTCCAGTGCACCTTGGACTGTTTCAATAGGTTGGTGAGGGTGAAGGGCTGTAAAGCATGGCATTGAAGCTATCTCTTCGTTGATGACCGGATTGTACTTCATCGTACAAGAACCCAGAGGATAGAAACCGTTATCAACGCCAAAGTTATTTTCACTATGATTAGTATAATGACGTACAACCGTCAACTCATCACATTCTGGTAGCTCTGCATCTTTCTCTCGTTTGCAGAAGTCGGGTAAAGGATGATGGCCAAAACGATTCTCAGGGAGGCTATAAGCACGTCTTCCCGGATGTGACAACTCAAATATCAGATTGCCATATAGTTTATTATTCATTGTTGCGTATATTTAGAAAAACTTTGTGTGACTATAATAATCCGACGAGTGTATCAATCTCCTCTTTTGTACGTTTCTCTGTAACGGCAATGAGGAGTTTGTCATCATCAACCTTGATACCTGGGAGAATACCTTGTTTGATAGCCTTGTCGAAGAAGGTGTCGCGTTCCTTTATTTGAATAAGGAACTCATTAAAGAAAGGCTTGTTGTGAACAAGCTTAACTTTACCTGTACTAAGGAGTTGCTCGCAAAGGTAATGTGCACCATCATAGCCCATCTGAGTAGCCTCTTTTATACCCTCTTTTCCCATCATACTCATGTAGATTGTAGCATAAAGCGCCATCAAACTCTGGTTAGAACAGATGTTTGAAGTTGCTTTCTGACGACGGATATGCTGTTCACGTGCTTGTAGTGTCAGTGCGAATACACGCTGTCCACGGCTATCGCATGTCTTACCAACGATACGACCTGGGAGTTTTCGCATTAGCTTTTCAGTTGAACACATGTAGCCAGCGTATGGTCCACCAAATGCCATTGGGAAGTCCAAGACTCTGAATATCGCCTATAGCAATGTCTGCACCCCATTCTCCTGGTGTCTTTAATAAAGCAAGGTCAGCTGCAACACTGTTAATAATGAACAGTGCCTTTTCTTCATGGCAAGTATCAGCAAAGCCTGTAAAGTCTTCAATAATACCATGTCGATTAGGCTGTTGTACGATAACTCCAGCCACACCACCTGCCTGCAATTGGTTCTTTAAGTCTTCGTGTGAAGTCTCCATCAACCGCCTTGATTGCCTTGAGCTTAATGCCATGAAAATGTGCGTAGGTCTTTAATACGCCAATGATATTCTTGCATAAAGTCTCAGAATATAATACAGTGTCAGCCTTCTTTGCATTATCAAAAGCCACCATCATAGCTTCAGCAGTTGCTGTAGTGCCTTCATACATAGAAGCGTTGGCAATATCCATACCAGTAAGTTCAGCCATCATACTTTGGAACTCAAAGATATAATGGAGTGTTCCTTGTGATATTTCAGCTTGATAGGGGGTATATGATGTAAGAAACTCCGAACGACTGAGAAGATTCTGAATAACACTTGGCGCATAGTGGTCATATACACCTCCACCTGCGAAGCAAGTAAGCTTGTCATTCTTTTGTCCAAGTTTCTCAAAGAAAGCGCGTATTTCTAACTCGCTCATCGTCTCAGGAATATCATAATCTCCCTTGAAACGGATGCTCTCAGGTACTTCAGCATATAGGTCTTCAAGCTTCTTTATGCCAATACGATCAAGCATCTGTTGTATATCCTCACCTGTGTGAGGTAAAAACTTATGAATCATTTGTTTAGGATTGAATAGGTTAGTAGTAGACTGATATAAATATAACAAGCGTTTATAGCGATGATAGGCTTTTCTATCATCACCTATTTGTACTTATAAAACGCCCATATATTTATTTCGTAGAACTTTATTCTGCACAGAATTCTTCGTAAGCTTTTTAGCATCCATAAGATTCTTCAGCTCTGCAGTATCTGTAAGTTCAACTTTTTATAATCCAGTTTTCGTATGCATCTTTATTGAGCAAATCTGGTTCATCTTCCAAAGCCTCATTAACTTCAATCACCTTACCAGAGACTGAGATTTGAGGTCTGAAGCAGCCTTAACACTCTCTATTGCACCGAAATCTCTCATCTACTTCAATGTCATCGTCTCACATCTGGCATATCAACATATACGATGTTACTCTAAAAGCGTGCTGTGCATAATCGGTAATACCAATATAGCCAATACTACCAACTACTTTCACGAATTCATGTGACTCTGAATAATAGAGTCCTTCAATTACTTTTTGCCATAATATTATGATTGTTTATTAGCTTTATAGATTTTATTTCTTATAGTGATTCTCATAGAATTTCTTCTTAACAACAGTGCCTGGGAAAGTCTTCTTGCGGATTTGGATCTCAAGTCTATCACCCATCTGAACGGAAGCATCACCAATGCGACAGCACAACTCTTATCAACAGAGATGAGGGTGGTAGCCCTGTGGTGACTTCACCGACTTCAACACCATCTTTTCAGAACCTTGTATCCATGACGAGGAATAGCATAATCGTCAACTCAATACCACGGAGACGCTGGCTGACACCTTCTGTCTTTTTGTTTCAAAAAGGGCTTCCTTTCCGATAAACTCTTCTTTATCAAACTTCACGAACATTGATAAACCAGCCATGACTGGGGTTATCTTATCAGAAAGTTCATTACCATATAGAGGCATGCCTCACCTCAAAACGTGCAAGGTGTCTCGGCAGCCTAATCCACAAGGTTTTTACGCCAGCTTCAATTAGTTTATCCCATATCTTTACGATATATTCTGGTGTACCATAAACTTCAAAACCGTCTTCTCCAGTGTATCCTGTACGAGAAACGATAACCTCAGTACCATCTTGCTGAAGGCGCTTTACCTCATAGAACTTCAATTCTTTGCAAGCAAGATCGAGCACATCTTCTAACATGCTTTTCAGCCTTTGGACTCTGAATTGCTAACAGACCATAAGCTTTCACTCTTGTTCTCACTAACAACATCGAAAACCTTTCTGCGTTCTGTTCAATCCATGCTACGTCCTTATCAATATTGGAAGCATTGATAGTCATGAGATACAAGTGGTCGTCAAGTTTACAAATACATGTGTCATCTACAACTCCACCATCAGGGTAGCAAATCATACCATAAAGCACCTTACCCGCAGCAAGTCCGTTTACGTCATTGGTAAAGATATGGTTAATAAACTTATCTGCTTCTGGGACCTGATACTATAACCTCTCCCTATGTGAGACACATCAAAAACTCCGCAATGTTCTCTTTACTGCGTTATGCTCATCAATAATTCCTGTATATTGATGGGCATGTCAAAAGCCTGCAAAAGGAGTGATAAGTGCGCTAATGCTACGTGTTTGTCGTATAGACATGTTCTTTGTTTGTCATATTGTTTAGGGTTTATAAGTTTGGTTCTTCGTTTGGTAGCTTGTAAGTATATGCTTAGGTAGACCTATTTTTCAAAGTCTGATTGCAAATATAGGAAAAAAGCCGTGAAGAGGCAAAAATAAAATATAATATTTTGATGTTAATAAAGTTAAAGTATAAAAAGTTCAATTATCTGTATCTCACATTAGGTTGATTTCGATATTTATTTGTATTTTTGCATTTCCCAGAATAAAAAGATGTATCAGTTTAATGAAGAAACTTCAACAATTATTTTTGTTATTAGCCCGCATATTGGTTTTGGCAGTTGCGGCAGTACAACGTGATGGAAAACTATTGGGTAATCGTGTGTTTAGTAATGATAACAAGGAAACAGAAACCAAAATAGATACCCTTCGTACATTAGATGATGGTAGGGTTGTTATCAATACCACTTATTTAGCAAAGGATGTAAAGGGCTTTGGAGGCGCAGTTCCTTTAGAGATTTATCTTAAGAAAGGAAAAGTTCAGCAGGTAAAGGCATTACATAATTCTGAGACTCCCGAATTCTTCCAAGAAGCCAGTGAATTATTAAATCGTTGGAATGGTAAAACGACCGAACAGGCGTTAGCTATGAAGGTTGATGGCGTAACTGGAGCCACTTACTCTTCAAATGCTATTATTGAAATATGAAGGCTGGTTTTACAGTATGCAGCTAAGAATGTGAAAGAGACTTCATTCTTTTGATAGACTGGACTTACGAGCAAAAGACGATAATTGGTTTTTATTGTTGTTCTTATGGCAGCTATTATTCCTTTGTTTGTTAAGAACAAACGTTATCGTGTCTTCCAGCTCTTATTGAACTTTGTGGTTTTAAGCTTTATGGGGAGGAACATTCATTTCATGGTCTGTTCTTGTTGGTTTCATGTCTGGTGGTATGAATGTATGGATATCATTGATTCCTATCATTATGTTGATAACAGCCTTCATTTATCCCCTTTTTGGTAAGAAGAATTACTATTGTACACATGTTTTGTCCGTTAGGCTCTGTAGCAAGAGTTGGCGGGAAAGACAAATCATAATAAGTTGAAGATGAGCAAACAGACTGTACAATATCTTGAACATTTCCGTAAACTATTGTTTTGGGTGTTGATGATCTTGATGCTTGCAGGTGTTTGGTCACAGTGGATGGATTATGAATTGTTTGTAGCTTTTATATTCAAATCTGCAGCTTGGGTAATTATTCTGATAGCTGTTGTGTTTATCTTGCTGTCATTCTTTGTACCACGCCCTTATTGTCGCTTTGTCTGTCCAATGGGGAGTCTATTAAAGTTGCCTGCAACTAAGGTTACGAAGTGGGTGTAGTGTAGGACTAAAACGGCCCACATCCATCTTTAAGTAAATAGGTTGGGAGTATGTATCTGTTGAGAAAAATATTGACATTAGATTACTAATTTCCCTCTTTGAATGATAAAAAAACACCTCTATTTGATACGCTCGTAACCGACAGAGAGTCAGATATTTGTAAAACGTGAAAGTAAAAGGTGTTTAATTGGACTTCAAAAGGGCGTTAGTAAGACCCCAAAAGGGCATCTTTTGCAAGCTTATTGGGCGTCTTTTAGAAGCTAAAAGAGCATATTCTTAAAAATAGGGATTGAAAAATTAGGACAAATGCTCTTATACCAATCTCTTTTCAAATGAGTAGGGGAGATGACGATGTGTTTTCCCTATATAAAATAAGGAGGAAAGATTAACTTAATCTTTCCTCCTTATTCCTCATCTCCTTTTAGGAAATTTTATGGGTCTTCAGTAATTTGGAGTGATAAGGTTTACCTTATTATGTAAGGGCTTTAGTTTCTCACTATATATTTTGGATGAATCAGTTTTATTTCTGTTCTTCTCCTTCCCAAAACTCCCAGCTTGCGAAAGCCTGTAGAAGAAGCATTTCAAGACCATTCTTTACAATAGCTCCATGCTCACGCCCTTTTGTCATAAATAAGGTTTCATCAGGGTTATATAGTAGGTCGTAGAGTAGTGTGTGGCTGTCCATAGCCTCGTATGGAAGTGATGGGCATACTTCCGTATTGGGATACATGCCGAGTGGAGTACAATTAACAATCACATTATACTCATGAATAATCTTAGGAGTTATTTCTTCGTAGGTTAAAACTTCAGCTCGTTTTGTACGTGATACGAACTTCGTTTCCAGTCCGAGCGACTTTAGCCCATAGTTGATAGCCTTTGATGCACCCCCAGTTCCGAGGATAAGTGCCTTCTTATGGTGGCGTTCAAGTAAAGGTTCAATACTACGTGTGAAGCCAATCACATCGCTATTGAAGCCTTTAAGTATAGTTTTATTGCCTTTGTGGGTGACACGAATAACATTTACAGCACCAATAGCTTTAGCTTCTGGACTAAGACTATCAAGATAAGGAATTACCTGCTCCTTATAAGGAATGGTCACATTCAGTCCACGTAATTGAGGATTAGCATCAATTACCTCTTTGAAATCCTCTATTGATGGAATTTCAAAGTTGATATATTGGGCATTGATGTGTTCGTTCTCGAATTTCTCATTGAAATAGCCAATAGAGAAAGAATGCCCTAATGGGTAGCCAATTAGTCCGTACTTGTCCATATCTTTACCTTGTTCTATAAATTATTTTATCCATCCGTTACATCGAACGATATTCTACTTACAAAACGAACTTTCCTGTCACTTCTGTCATTCAAATCGGTTGTTTAATGCTCTGTATCACAATTGTTTAACTTGAAGTGTTAAAAGTGACAGGAAAAATGAAATCAAAAACCATTATGATAATGTGTCTAATAATTTCTCTCTGTCATATTAGGTTTTGTAAGTCAATATCTCAGAAGAACCCTCATTTCTCTGCAAAATACATTGTACAGATACCGAAAGTCAGTCGGCGGAAAGAGCTTTTTCGCAAAGCCTGCTTTTTGAATATCTCCATCATCTTTTTCGCCTGTAGGGAAAGCCTCAACAGTCTTGTTAAGGTATTCGTATGCACTTTTATCTTTTTGAGATAAACTTAGCATAGTTCAGCAAGAATGTGTTAGAACAGATGCGGAAAAAGTTGTTTCATTGGGAACTTAATAGGTGTTGTCAGCTCTACAATGCTCAAGTGTCCACCCTTCTTCAGTACACGGCAAATCCAGCAAGTCCCTTTATCAAGGTTCTGGAAGTTACGAATACCGAATGCAGCTGTCACAGCATCAAACGTATTGTCGGGAAAAGAAAGGTTAAGACAGTCTTCCTTCTGAAACGAAATGACATCACTTAGTCCTGCAGCTTTTTACCTTCTCACGACCGATAGCCATCATACTTCAGAAATATCTGCACCGATAAGATGTTCTGGCTTCAGCTCTTTAGCTGCAAGAATGGCAAAGTCGCCAGTACCTGTAGCAATGTCAGCATCTGCTTTGGGACGGAAAGGCTGTAACCGGACGAATAGCTTTTTACGCCACCCCTTATCAATATTTCCAGAAAGACGGTGGTTTAGTGTGTCGTAAGTCGGTGCGATGTTATCAAACATCTCTTCTATTAGTTTTTCCTTTCTCGCCCTCCATCATAGGGCTTAATCTTTTCCTGCTCGTACATAATTTTTTAATTCATAATTCATAATCTCTAAAATTCATAATTATGATTACTATTCTTTGATATGCTATAGGGGCATATTAGAGATTAATCACCGAATAGTTCTAATCAGAATTAAGAACTTAGAAATATGAATTTGTATTTATCATTTTACTTTCTGAAGCCAGATATTGCTTTACATTCTTCTCGATGTGCAGCAATATCGCCATCTTCAACAGCCTTGTCAAACTTTTTCGCCTGTGATATGCCTCGTAAAGCTCGACTATAGCGGTCGCTAACGGTCTCTGCATATTCATCTGTAATCTCAGGCATGGTCTGTCCTGGCTCATTCATAAAGTTGTGCTCGATAAGCCACTGACGAAGGAATTCCTTAGAAAGCTGCTTCGAGGTTCACCTCTCAAGTTTCTCCTCGTAACCTTCATGTAGAAGTAGCGGCTGAGTCTGGTGTGTGAATCTCATCAATGAGGTAGCACTCGACCATCACGCTTGCCGAACTCATACTTTGTATCAACGAGTATCAAGCCCTTGCTTTTGCAGCACTCTCCCTGACCACGTGCAAAGAGTTTGCGTGTCCAGTCTTCGATGATTGCATAGTCTTCTGCAGAAACAATACCCTGCTCACAATCTCTTCCTTAGAGATGTTCATGTCGTGACCTTCGTCATGCCTAGTAGTTGGAGTTACGATTGGCTCTGGGAAACGCTCGTTCCTCACGCATACCATCAGGAGTTTTCACGCCACAAATCTCAGCGACATCCGTCCTTGTGAGACGCCATGCAGAACCTGTAGATTGAACGGATAATCATTTCAACACGAAAGCCTTTCACACTTCAGACCAACGGTTACCATTGATCAGGAGTAGCCAACTTCCAGTTAGGACAGATGTCTGTTGTCAGGTCAAGGAACTTGGCAGCAATCTGTTCAAAACCTGTCCTTTGAACGGTATTCCTTTAGGCAGTACGACATCGAATGCTGAGATTCGGTCGGTAGCAACCATGACGATAAGATCGTCGTTGATGTCATACACATCACGTACTTTTCCGTGATACACACTCTTCTGTCCATCGAAATGGAATTCAGTTTTGTTAATGCTTTCATTGTTTTTATGTTTATAGAGTCCTCATCTCTTGTTAGCCTTATCGTGTGCTTCGTATGCGTTCACGATACGCGTAACTAATTTGTGTCTTACAATGTCTTTTTTATCAAGATTGACGACCGAGATACCATCCACACCATTATCAGAATCGAAAGTGCTCCTTTAATCCACTCTTCTGCATGTGGGAGGTCAATCTGAGTCAAGTCACCCGTGATAACCATCTTTGTATTCCAACCCATACGTGTTAAGAACATACGTATTTGTGCTGGTGTTGTATTCTGTGCTTCGTCAAGGATCACCACAGCATCACTCAGTGTTCGTCCTCGCATGAATGCCAATGGAGCAATCTGAATAATATGCTTATCCATCATATCCTGTAGCTTTACAGCTGGAATCATGTCCTCTAAAGCATCATAAAGTGGTTGCAGATAGGGATCAATCTTATCCTTCATGTCACCTGGAAGGAAGCCAAGTTTCTCACCAGCTTCAACGGCTGGGCGTGATAAGATAATCTTCTTTGCAGCTTTCTCTTTGAGTGCCTTAACAGCCAAGGCAATACTGAGATAGGTCTTACCCGTTCCCACTGGTCCAACTGCAAATATCATATCGTTTTTCTCGAAGGCATCAATCAGTTGCTGCTGATGTTCCGAACGACCTTTAATAGGTCTGCTCGATACAGAATAAACAAGGACGTCCTTTACCGCATCCGCTTTGGTCTTACGACCTTTCACGATATCAAGGATGTCCTCTTCTGTAATGGTGTTATACTCGCTCCACTATGCTTACGCATGGTTTCAGCGTCTTCTTCAATCTTTACCATCTCTTCCTCATCACCTAAGATGCGAATAACATTGTCTCTGCAACAATTCTCAACTTAGGGAAGAGTGATTTTTATCATTTGAGGTGACTCATTGCCAACCCCATAGAAGACTACTGGGTCATATCTTCAAGAACTATATGCTTTTCTAATCAATTTTTTCTACTTTATATTTGTCTCGCAAAGTTACTATAAAAATAATGATACTACAAATTATTCTTAATTCATAATTCGCAATCAGCAAAAACTTATTACCTTTGTATCAATGAAACAAAAAAAGAAGATAACAAAGAATCGTTTTTATTGGGCTTCATTGCTATAACTTTTTCTTTTAGCCATCATAAGGTTACTGTTTCCGTCTATCGCTCATGATAGGATGAAAGCATTATCCAAAGTTGATAGTGATAGCACGCATGTCATGGAAAAAGTTGATTCAGCTAAGATTAAAGCTCAATCAACTCCAAGTAATGTTAAGATGTCTCATTTCTTTACATCAGATCATCACAGAAGAAAAACCGAATCGTTGGTGTAAGAGATTATGAAGAGAGTTTTCCTGACTCGCAGCCACAACAGCTTGATGCTGCGTTGTGTTATAGGTGTGAAGCCTGCTGTCGATCGTGCTGATGCTGAGAAGCGTAAGAGCGAATTGGTATATGTTGGTAGTAATCCATATTATAATATGAAGAAGTTGAATAGTAGCATACCATACCTTTGTGCCACGTGCTGCTATCTTTACTTCAAGATATTGCCTGTAACTTTTATGGATAGCTTGCAGACAAAGGGAAGACTTTATCAATAAACTTTTTAGTTTCAAGCGTTTTGAGAACAAAGGAAGATGTTGAGAAACTCCGTCAGTATAATCATAATGCAACAGAGAATAGTTGCCACCTGTATGCGTACAACCTTTGATATTGCTTACAATAAATATGCTTCAATTACTCGTCCTGTAACAAAATGATACTCTTAAATGGGTTTTAAGTGAAGTGCTTTAATGACTTACGCTCACAAGGGCGATGCTTTATTACATGAGAAACATCAGGGTTGTTTCCATATAACAGTAAGATAATTTAGTATTGAAGCTATCATATCTTGAAATGCTTTTATGGAAAAAGCCGTAGCGGGATGCAAAAATAATCGTTGTAGTATTAATATAATCACTCAGATTATTTTGGCTGTTAGAAAAAAAAGAAGTAATTTTGCAGTCGCTGTCACGAGATGACAGTATTAAATTCAAACCTTTAAAATATTTATTAAAGAATTATGGCAACAAAAATCAGATTGCAGCGCGGTGGTCGTAAGAACTATGCTTTCTAGCATCGTAATCGCTGACTGCTCGTGCACCACGTGATGGTAAGTTTACTGAGAAGATTGGTACTTATAACCCTAACACCAATCCAGCCACAGTAGATTTGAATTTTGATCGTGCTCTTTACTGGGTTGAGACAGGTGCTCAGCCAACAGACACTGCTCGTAACATCCTTAAGGGTGAGGGCGTTTACATGATGAAGCACCTCCGTGGTGGTGTTAAGAAGGGCGCATTCGACGAGGCTGCATGCCAGCAGAAGTTTGATGCTTGGAAGCAGGCTAAGGTTGCAGCTACAGAGGCTGTTGAGAAGAAGGTAACCGACGCGAAGAAGGCTGCTGCTGCTCAGAACCTCGAGGCTGAGAAGAAGGTTAACGAGGCTATTGCTAAGAAGGTTGCAGACAAGAAGGCTGCTACCGTTGCAGCACAGGCTGAGGCTGAAGCAGCACAGGCTGCTGAGGATACTACTTCTGAGGCTCCTGCAGAGGAGGCACCAGCAGAGGCATAACCCTCGCTCGCTATTAAAGCATAAGTCCATAGACTCTTCAAGAGTTTATGGACTTTTTTTTATTTGTGATAGATTCAAAAGTGTTACAATACGATAAGCATTCCCACATAAATAAGTCGTTCTTGTTTTACTAAATAAAGGTAATGATGTCCGATTTTTTCACATATCAATTTTGTAAAGACCACTAAACGGCTTGCTATAAACGCCTAATTGGCTTGCAAAAGATGCCCTTTTGAGGTCTAACTAACGCCCTTTTGAGCCCTTGTTAAGCATCTTTTAAACGCCCTCTTTGCAACTATTTGATAACAAGTAACTTATGCAGGCGCTAAAATAATTCACTTTTAAGCCATTTCTCTACCTTTTCTTTAATCGTTTTGTCAATATATTTCGTGGTTTTCCTACGTTAAACTCACACAGAGATTGTGGAGTTTACAGAGGTCTTATTTAAAGACGTGTATCCCACAGAGACACCGATGGTGTAGGGAGTATAGGAGCATAACAGCAATGTTTATTGGAAAAAGAAATGACAAAGATATTAGAAAGCTGTATGGAACATCTCTATTGTTCTTTGTGCCGTCGGTATCTTTGTGTATAGCTTTTTAGTCCCTCATGCTTTCCGTATACCTTATTATGTAATGGTTTATTTTATTACTGTATTGTTCGGAAGACCCGCAATAATGACCTTTTTCCTTTTTCAATAGATGTGTTGTTGAGGCTTGATTACCTTTTGCGATATGTTGCTAAAGTAGCTTTTAACTTATTATGATGCTTCATTAAATCTGCTCATACATACTTTTCTCCTGTAGGAAGACCTGTTTTACAATAGGGGTTGTATAAGCGTATGATAAATTCTATAGAAGGATTGTATCTGTAATAAAGAAATTAGCTACTTCCCACGTGTAATAGAACCATATTCTTTACTCAATCCCATTGCACATGCTCCATTCAATGTTGCAGCATCGATCGTTCTGCTGGCATTAGGCGCATCTTGATACAGCCAAGAGAAACGATAAATTTCATATCTCCTGATGGAGTAGAGCCCGGGTTATAATCGCTTGCAAGGGCAAGTGGCAATCCTCGATCTATCATCTTCGTCCTAAGGCAAAAAGGTAGGTTAAGGAAGAAGGAGGTTCCTGAAGTGCAGTCGGCATTGTTTCGCTATTCTTTAGAATCTCAATCTCTTCTTCAGTCATACTCTCTACGTGATCAACTGATAGAGCGTTATATTCTACACCAACCTCTACGCCACCTGACGATCCTAACTCGTCAGCATGTATCTTGGGTCGCATACCATATGCTGCACCAGCTTTTTAGAATCCGATGCAGTTTCTTCTGGCGTAAAGAATCCAGTGTCGCAGAACACATCGATGAACTCAGCTAATTTCTCATCACCCACAGCGGGTATCATTTCATTGATGATTAAATCAACGTAGGCATCTTGTCTATCTTTATATTCACGCGAAACGGCATGTGCACCAAGGAATGTTGCAACGACTTTCAGCCGTGTTGTCTCTTTGATACGACGGATAACACGGAGCATCTTTAGTTCATCTTCCGTGTTAAGTCCATAACCACTTTTTATCTCTACACAACCTGTTCCTTTCCTAATGATCTCATCAACACGCTTCATTGCTTGTTGATAAAGTTCATCTTCACTTAATTCATGAAGGCGGTCAGCCGAGTTAAGGATACCACCACCACGTTTAGCAATTTCTGCATAGCTGAGTCCACGAATCTTGTCAACAAACTCTTGCTCTCGACTACTTGCATAGACAATGTGAGTATGGGAGTCGCACCATGAAGGAAGAATTGTTCCCCCTTCGGCATCAACAACTTCTTCATTATCAGAAACAGATGGGCAATCGCTCATCTTACCGTAATCAGCAAAATGTTCGTCCTCTATAATAAGGTAAGCATCGGACAGCGTGTTGAGTTCTGTCATCTCTTTACCTTTAAGACATAGCTTTCCCTCATGCCCTATACCAGCAAGTAAGCCGATGTTTTTTACTATTAGTCTTTTCATTTCAAGTGTTCCTATAATCTATGAAAGTGTGAGAATATGGGATGTTCATTAAGAAAGGGGCTATATCAAAATTGTAGACAATCTTGATACAACCCCTTTATGACTTATTTATTTGCGTAAGAATTCAACAGACTTGGCGATGTGAGGAGCCATAAACTCGTCTGTATCAATGAAAGGTACACTCTCACGATATGCCTTGTGGATAGCTTCTATCGTAGGAGAAGACTTCAGTGGACGACGGAACTCAAGTGCTTGTGCAGCGTTGAAGAGTTCGATAGCAAGTACACGCTCCGTATTCAATACAACCTGATAGAGCTTTGTTGCCGCATTGGCACCCATACTAACATGGTCTTCCTGACCTTGTGAGGACGGAATACTGTCGACAGATGCAGGCGTACAATAAGTCTTACTCTGGCTGACAATAGATGCTGCTGTGTATTGTGGAATCATAAAACCACTGTTTACACCGGGCTTAGCTACAAGGAAACTTGGTAGATTGCGTGTTCCAGAAACGAGTTTATAGATACGACGTTCAGAGATATTGCTTAGTTCGCATAGAGCAATAGCAAGGAAGTCCATTGGCTGTGCAATTGGTTCTCCGTGGAAGTTTCCTGCTGATATAACAAGATCTTCATCAGGACAAACGGTTGGGTTATCAGTTGCAGCATTCACTTCAATATCTACGACAGATTTTACATAGGCAATCGTATCCTTTGATGCGCCATGTACCTGTGGCATACAGCGGAAAGAATAAGATCTTGTACGTTGACTTTAGGCTGTTTGATAAGCTCACTGCCTTCTAATAGTTCTCTTATATGTGCTGCAGTGTCAATCTGTCCCTTGTGATGACGAACAGCGTGAACAGCGTGTGTGAATGGTTCAATACGTCCATCGTAAGCCTCAAGAGACATTGTACCGATAACATCAGCCCATTCGCTCAAGCGCTCACTTTGTAAGAGTGCCCATACAGCGAAGGCATTCATGTTCTGTGTACCATTGAGTAAGGCAAGACCTTCCTTTGAAACGAGTTCACTAGTGTCCCATTTCATCTTCTTCAAGATGTCAGCACCTGAGTAGATTACGCCTTTGTATTCCACCTCACCCATACCGATAAGTGGTAGAGAGAGGTGAGCTAAAGGAACGAGGTCGCCTGAAGCTCCCAACGAACCTTGCATATATACAATAGGGATAGATGTCGTTGTTGAAGAAGTCTATCAGTCGCTCGACGGTCTTCAGCTGACAGGCTGAGTAGCCGTAACTGAGCGACTGAATCTTGAGCAGCAACATTATCTTTACAATTTCATTCGGCACGCGGTCCCCTACACCACAGGCATGAGACATTACAAGGTTCTTCTGCAACTGTGAAAGACTATCCTTGTCGATAGATATTTTACTGAGAGAACCGAAACCTGTTGTCACACCATCAGATAGGAGTTTTGATTCTTTAATCTTATTATCGAGATACTCTCTACAAACGAATAACATGTTGACGTGCATCTTCAGAAAGTTCAAGCTGTGCCATTCTTGATTATCTCACCAATCTGCTCAATAGACAGATGTTCGGCACTAATCTGATGAATTTTGTTCATAGTTTCAAGTGATTAGTATAATAGATTTAAATGATTAAAAAGCAGTGTTTATAACGTCATCATCAACGAAGTTAGGAGTGTAACACAGAGTCCTGAGGTACGTTCCATCTCTCTCGAATAGCATCAATAGAACCTGTATTGTGTGCCCAACTACGACGTGCAATACCATTGTTGACATCCCAAAGGAGCATCTGACGGATGTGACGTCATGAGTCCCTTTCGCTACCATCAATCACCATTCCGAAGCCACCTATTGATAACTCTCTCCCAGCCACACACCGCCTCCATTGTGGATAGATACCCATGTTGCACCACGGAAAGAGTCGCTCGACAGCATCTCTGTAGCAGCCATGTCAGCACAGAACTGTGAGCCATCATCATATATTAGATGTCTCACGGAAAGAGGTTCGTCTCGACACATCATGTAGCGATCACGTCCTGAACGATAGGTCGAGAGATTTCTCTCACGTATTGCTTCATTGAAAGCCAAGGCACCTAGTGCGTCCTTCCGAGTCAGCATAAAGGATACGGGCCTGAGACAACAACCAAAATGGTTCTTTCCTGCTTCTTTTATCCAATGAACAAGACGTCAAGTTGACTGATAATATCTGAGTTGCTGTTTTGCGTATTTCTTAATACCTCTGTTGCAATGCGATCGGATGTTTTCTCAAGTCCTTTTGGGTCACCTGATGAACAAACCCAACGGAATGGTCCAAAAGCTAATCGAAATAAACATTGTCCCATACATCTTGGTCATGAGAAGGATAATGAACTGCCATCAGCCTTCAGGATGTCCGCTCCCTGCACGACTTGACCGTAAAAGGAAAGCATTACCAGTCGAAGAAGTATACCTTTCTGCTGCCAGCTTGTTAATAGTTGCCACCTGACGACGCAGACTCCTGAATCTCTTTCCCAAACACCGCTGGTTCCTCTCATCATCATAGTTTAGATTCTTCCAAAGAAAGTCCGACTGGATAGTATCCACTGCCCATGGATCATTGTGGAGGAGACGATCACTTCCTAAGTCAACGTGGTACATCTTCTTGCTGCCAAGCGTTCCCAAAGGTCAACGTAACATTACCAACATAAGTCATAGAGACAGTTCGTTTCTCTTCAAACAGCCTTCAATGCTGCAGGAAATTTAGCGTCTATCGAGTGAAGTAGGCGCAGTTCGCCCAACCCAGTCCCTGGTCATAACGTTCTGTGCTGCCACCGCTATTGATTTCCGCTGTAATATCTGATTGACCCCAGCTATGTTACTGCAGCCTTAGTTGAGCACCAGACATACTCCCAAGCCAGTAAAGTGCACGAAGAGCATACTCTGATACTTGTCTCTCCAGCTCTTCAATCGTTTACGTGTGCTGCATTCAGAACGGTGATAAGCAGCCATGAACGATACCCTCGTAGGACCAATATATATATAGGAGCCCTGGTCATGTCGTCCATACTGACTAATCTGCAAGGCATTTATTATCTCGCAATCATCAGGCCAGAATAGTTTGGTATTACCACGTACCATTCGTTACCACAACCACGAGGAGCACCTCTATGAGAAGGAAGAGTCCGAGCGGATGACACTCAGAACACATCACCAATGTTTGTTCATCAGCCACTCGCTCGAAATACTTCATCACCAATCGATATTGTGCCCAATTTCTGAACAAGGCACCATTACCACCGCATGCAATCAATTCAATGAGGATGCTGTGCAACAGCCTTATCGAGGTCGTTCTCTGAATCATCACCGCGATGGCGGCCGCTTCGTTTAGAGTTATGATATAGTCGTCGACAGGACGTGCGCACATCTCATATGTAAAGTGGGCGGAATGTATTATAGACACGACCATTGGCGCAACCTCCGCAAAACCCAAGCCACGCTGCACGAAACTTTTGAAAATAACGCAGGGCATTGCGTAGTGCAAGTTTCTTCTTCTTGTGTGAGAATGTCCTTACGCTTTCGGTGCGTGATTGATAGAAGCGGTCGTATGCTCGTGGCTCAGGTAGCGTCGATGTACGTGCGAATGCCTCAGTAAATTCTTCTCGTCATAGTTACTTAATAGATTTATCTTTGCTGCGTGTTATTTGATTTGCTTTCTGCCGTAAAGTGAGTGTAAAGTCATTACAGCTGTGTAGCTATCATTATATCTATCTATGCCTAGAGATAGCGACCGGCAGTGCAAGGTATGCAGCTCTTTATTATTGATATACTCATTAACTGTCAAGAGATAGTTAAAGTGTTGTACTATCTCATTGTTTATAAGCTGTATAGCTCTTTATAAAGTGAAGAAAAACATTAGTAGCTTTAGCCTCCAATCTATCTTCACGTATATCTGGTCTACTAGCTTCATTAGTCTGAAGCAAATCAACTGGTTTGCCTCGCAAACTCAAATGCATCAAGTCGGCTTTTCTCTTTGTCTTTCAAGCCAGAAGCATTAATCTTCACGTTTCATCCCTGGCATCTGAGTACAGCAGCACGTGCCACACACACCCTTTACATCAGCATCTGAAACACTGTTAGATTAATACCTTCTTCATAGCACGGCAAAGTTCAACATACTTAAAGGAAGCCTTCATTGTATGCAGCCGGAACTTAAGGTGCAAAGAGTGTTGCTTCTTGTATTGCTGCAGAGCGTGAGCCTTTTTCCTCGCTCGGGGCTTGTAGCAGACCGAAGGCAGAGAGTATACATGATTGAAAGCTCGTGCCTTCAATCATCGGAGCACCATTAGTCTGCAGCTTTGTATTGCTTGTCCTTTCGTCAGCCCAGTTGCTGAACTTCTTCCAGCAGTGCATCCCATCCTGCTCTTATATTGCTGCAAAGGTTGGCTACCATTGTACCTAGCAGCACAAAGCACCCATATAAGTAAGCAGAGAGTACCACCTCCAGGTGCTGGAGATTCACGTGAAGTCTCATCGGCAAAACTCTTTAACCGTCGAGTCAATAAAGTTTCTGGTGTCTTATTACATCTTCCAACAAAATATTCAATCACCTTTTTCGCCGTGATGACAATGGCTTCGTCGTCTCAGCCCATTGACGATAACGCAATCTGATGATGTCTTTCTGGAATACCTGTTGAACGTTGCTGCTTCTGGCAGCGCAGATAAGTTCCGGCTTCAAGGAGTGTTCGTCTAGGAATAAGACCTACTATTTGCGCACTCAGCCGATCACGCGTCTTCGCGTGTGCACAGCGACAAAACATCAACAGGCAATGTGGAGAGGGGTGTGTGATACGGATGTCAGTTATATCTACTGACACCTGTGTTATTCCATATCACCGTCACGAACCAGCCAATAGCCTTTAGATTGCTTTCAAACGTACCGGTTGCACGCAGATGATTTCGCCCTTTTCGTCCTTCATTGGCTTACTTCCACAGGCGAACCACCTTTCACGCATTGGACGCTCCCTTTTCTTACATCAAATGCTATTGCATTGCGCATCGGACGTGTAGAGGTTGTGTTGAGGTTAAAGTATGCTATCAAGAAATCGCGTGCACCGACCGCTGCACAGCCTGTCTCGTGCCACTGCTCATCCCATTCACGTGCACCATGATCACGTGCCTTCTGCAAGCTTTCGTGCATGTCGCTGCGAAGTCCTTCATACTCTCCCTCACGACAAGAAGAGGGCATTCTGACTGCCCTGGAGTCTTGGCTGCAGCTTCATAACAGCAGCAAGGAACCTGTGGTTCATTAGCAATACAGCTCTGCTATCCACGTGCCAATGCTGCACATTCCTCTAAGGTGATACTGGCAACAGGGACAGGACAAACATCTGTAGCACCCATACGAGGTGGTGAGCACCATGATGCTGTCGCATGTCAATAAGTTGCGCGGCCTTTCTTTAACACAACGGAAAGTGCTCTACAACTACTGATGGTTCACCAAACGAAGGTTACAACCTGCACGATTGGTTGCTTTCCCGGGGTCAACAACATCCAGCACTCTAACGCCTTAACGCGTTCCACTTTCATCAGCAATCTGCTTGATTGCTATCTGTTTCGTCCTTCACTGCAATTAGGACACACCTGATGATTTGTTTTCTCGTGCCATATATATAACAAATATAGATTTAACACAATGAGATTTAGGGTCGAGTGTAAAACACAAATTAGTTTTTGCACTCAAAACTTCTTTAATGCAAAACTATTTAAACAAACTTTAGCTACCTTCATTTGGCAAAGTAACAGAAGGTAATCGTATTGATAGGCTATAACATAGTTATTAGGCATAAGGTTGATTAGAAGTTGAAAATGGTTTTTCTAAAACAGGAGACAAAAGCGTCAGTATAATAGATAGAGAGCATCAGTTTTGAAAGCTTAGAACGCCTCGCGATATTTCTAAAACTTCAACGGGTGTAGTAAACCTTATCACTAAACTCATCGAAGTCGGCTTGTTAAATTTTCACATATTGCTTTTAAAAGACCACCAAAATGGCTTTGTAATTAACGCCTTTAGCTTGCAAAGATGCCCTTTGAGGTCTTTACTAACGCCCTTTGACCCTTGCCAAAGCACCTTTTCAAATCATTCAACTACTTGATAGCGAATAACTGGCAAAGGTGATAAAGAACTTGCTTTTGGTTATTTACCTTTTCTTTGAATATTTATATTTTCTATCTTTGGAGTCAAATCTCATGCGAAAGTACGGAGCGATTTGAGTTTTTGTTTAACCCTCAATCAGTCATTAGACCATAATGGCACTTTTTACAAGGTATTGACTGGATTTGGGATTAAAGATACGTAGCTCAATACTGCTCTGGAGGATGTAGGAAGTATGAGTATAACTGCAATGTTTCTTGGAAGAATAAAGAGATATCTTTATTCAAACTATCATCCTTCGTCAACGATAGATATAGTTCAACAAACTTCTTTGATGCTTTTCCATCATTAATAACCTCTGCACCTTTCTACCAACAACATTCACTATGGAGAACCTGGTCCTGTATAATGGTTATTTAAATTTGGTTGTCGTAGCTCCAGGGTGGATATTACATCGTCAGTATGTTGTTCTCTCACCCATAGCTATAATGCTGGTCATTGTATTCTGTGTTGCTTTACTGGCTACGTGTCATTGGATGCCAGTAAGGACTTACTTCAGATGGGTACGGTTATGTTCACAATTCTTCCTTGTTTGCAGATATAATGGGTAAGTGCTTTGTCAAGCAGAATGTCTGGACACAGTTTCTGGTATGTATCTATTATATCCTTTAGCTCCGACTCATAACTTGCTACTTCCATATCGCCAGGAATACCAGCATTGTTTACCATTAGTTCAAGTCATGATATTTCTTTACTTTTGTTGTTTGCCCTTTAAAGAAGCATTTTGTCTGATAGATTGGACGTATTGCCATCCAATCACGTCCACCTCAGCTTCAATGACTTATCGCTTCCCTGGCACGCTCACCATTACGCGCACCAACGATTACCGCCAGCCACTTGCCTAAAACTCACAGATACCATAGCCAATGCCTCGGAAAGAAACTCCGTTAACAATACTTTTGCCATATTTGTTTTTCATGTTTATCAGTGTGAGGTTATTTGCTGCAAAGACATTATTTTATTGAGAGAATAATCTTTAACATTGAGATATAATTACATAAATGACTTTATTCTTATATAATTTTAATGTGTGTTCCTTGTTTCGACCATCATGTTTTATCTCTTCTTATACAGTTTTTTTACGTACTCGCAGTGATAATTGTTCAATTTAATAATTAACGTATAATCTAATGGAAGTTATTAGACCAATGGTTCTTGCTTTTGATGGCAGGATTCTTTACTTTTCCTTGTATTAAGGGAGGAAGCATTAAATGCGGAAGTAATACAGATGTTACGGTTGATTTAGTAACTCTGGTCCGTAAGTCTACATACGAATAATGATACTATTCCCAGTCAATGGTTGGGAAGACTTAAGAACTGTCTTGGCTCCAATGTTTAAGCTCACTGAAGGTGCAAAGATTGTCGAGAGTGGTACTGTTAAACTTCACACAGCCTCAGAGCTATACAGTAACCCCACAAGATGGTCAGTGAAGAAGACTTATAAGGTGTCGATGGCAATGATGTTGCAACTGATTACCATTTGAGACGCTAAGGTTGATTCTACCAGGCATCATACTTTCGTTGATAGACGGATGATGGTAAATCTTGCAGAGTGGGTAGTGGTAACCTGGTGTCATTCCTTATGTAAGTGATGCAAGGCAACTGAATACCCAATGTCACAGAAATGGTTATGTGGGTAAGTGTCTGAAACTGGACAAATGTTGAAGTTATCGGGCTTCCTTTGGTGCTATGTCTGTGCCCCAATAGCAGCAGGTAATCTCTTTACAGGTGATTTAAATTGACAGGTAACTCAGCAAAGTCAACTCACTTTGGTCGTCCATTCCCACAAGATGCCTAAGGAGTTGATTGGCTACTATAAATATAAGGCTGGAGAGAAGAACAAGATAAGGACAAGAAGGATATCAGCGGCGTACAGTTTGGCAATTTACGCAGTACCTTGAAACAGGCGACGGAGTGAGATTCGATGGCACCAATTCATTAACCAGTGACCGTATTGTCCTCCTTGCACAGCTTAAGAATGCAAAGGAAACAGACGAATGGACACGTTTTCATCTATTTGAGCCTGTAGTAGGTCGCACCGTAGGTTGCGTGAGAAGTTGAAGATGGGTAAGTATAGTCTCATATCATCATGTCTTTCTGCTAAGGATGGCGCCTTCTTCAATGGTGCTGTTGTGGGCAGTACGCCTATGTGATGAACTGGAAGTTATACCTTATAGAAGGTTTGGAGTTGACAAGCAACGATTAATGGTCGAGAGTTAACACAAAGATATTAAAGATAAAGAAGACAAATGAGACAATATATTATTGCAGTTGCAATCATGGCAATGAACTGGCAACGACAGCCTTTTGCACAAACAGACCGCACTTCTTCACCAAGCAGTGCAGAACAAAATGGATGGGAACATGAGGTAAAGCTGCGTAAATATTGGTGCTTCGCTTCCTATGCCTGTAGAAACTGTGAGAGATAAGTAGTTAAGTCCAAAGTTCAATGGAACGTTAGAGGGAACAGAATACCAAATGGCTCGGTAAGGAAACAGAAATGGGTGTTTCTACTGGTTTGAAGTTTCAGCAGTGCGGCATGATAACTGGTGCAACGTAATGAACTATAGCATGAGATTCTCAATGATGGTAGTCGTATTGGTTACTGGACGGCTATGTAAAGACAAACTATAATACAACCCTCCTCACCGTTCCTGCGGCAAACCATCGCCTAACGACCGCCGGAAGGTGCGTGCAGGGCTTACTCTTCATAAGTTAGATGGTCAGTTTACTGGTCATGTAAGTGATGGTTATCTGCGTGAAGGTACTCCTGTGGGAGAGAACTTACTTTGCTGATGGCAATATACAGCGTCATATGATTTCTCATCTCAACCTCCGGGCCACTTTCAGTGGGTGGTCAGATAGGTGCAATGATGGCGTGCTTTCAATCACTTCACAGTCAATCGCTGACCCATATGGGCATTCAATAACATCTTTGAGTGATTTCAAGACGATTAGCTTCGGACCTTTATCCAATCTATCTTTAACCTCGGATTCGGATATCGTTTTTGAGTGTTCTTCCGTTAAATGTATACTTTTCGTATAGCTTTTAACGGAAAAACGAAGTTGCTCATTAAATAAAACATAGCT
>BNJU01004005.1_pt1 | contig 102984 bp, 127 predicted proteins | sample 8539281 | NCBI WGS metagenome assembly BNJU01 (sample SAMD00202456, study PRJDB9452) | human saliva metagenome | isolation source: human saliva | place: Japan | reverse complement strand
GTACGTCGCCCTTCAGTGTGTCCACATGGGAAACAAGGAGATGCGGGCAGGGGGTGGCACCGTAGATGTGAAAAACCGGCGGCCCGAAGGCCACCGGTTATCTGTGCGTCATGGGGACTGAACCCTCAACCCGCTGATTAAGAGTCAGCTGCTCTGCCAATTGAGCTAATGACGCGGGGTACTTTCGCCAGCCGAAGCCGGGAAAGCTGTGCGTCATGGGGGACTTGAACCCTCAACCCGCTGATTAAGAGTCAGCTGCTCTGCCAATTGAGCTAATGACGCGGGGGTTTTGCAACCGAGAGATAAATATACAGGCGCGCTTCGCTTGGTGCAAGTCAATCAGGGGTGTCGTGGCCTATGTCGCACGCTTGGCATGCGGCCGGTGGGTCGTGCGATGGGCGCACGCAGCGAGTGGGTGGTATCCGGACACCTACAATGGGGCCTCAGATGAAAGGGGAACGCCATGTCGGACGCGTCGAGCGCATATTCCACGGTCGTGGAGGACATTCTCAAGCTCGTGTGGAGTGCCGAGGAGGCGGGGCGTGATGGTGTCAAGCCCAAGGATGTGTCCGAACACATGGGCGTCGTTCCCTCAACCGCGACCGAGAACGTCCAGCGCCTGGCCCGCCAAGGCCTCGTGACACACGAGCGTTACGGGAGGGTGCGCCTGACTTCGCAGGGACGGACGATTGCTCTCGGTATGGTGCGCCGCCACCGCCTGCTCGAAACCTACCTGCATGAGGCCCTCGGTTTCTCCTGGGATGAAGTGCACGAAGAGGCAGAAATCCTCGAACACGCGGTCTCTGATCGGCTCCTCGACCGCCTTGACCGCGTGCTGGGGTACCCGAGCCGCGATCCCCACGGGGATCCGATCCCGCGTGCCGATGGCTCCAGTGATGGCCTCGCCGGCAGTCCTCTCGATGAACTCGACGCTGCGGCCGGGGGGATCATCGACCGGCTGCCCGATCGCGACCCCGAGGCGCTACGTGCGTGGGAAGAGGTCGGCCTCGTCCCCGGCGCTCACATCGCTGTCGTCGCCACCGGAGCCGACGGAGTGACGGTCCTCCTCGACGATGGGCAGATGCTTGTCCTGGATCCCTCCCAGGCCTCGGGCATCATCGTGCGCGACTGACGAGCCTGGGCGACACTCCGGCAACGGGATCGTTCGGTCCTGACGCGTCCTCATTGACGAGGCCTGGGTACGACCCAGCTCACCTGACCGATGCGGCTGGGCGGGCTGGGAGCGCCCTCGCGGGGCGCACAGAAGAGGGGAGCGATGGCGCTCAGGCGAGCGCAGCGGATCCCATCGACGGGGGCACGTGCGCGCCGTGACCTGCAGACAGGAGAGCCTGACGCAGCGCCGTCATCGCGCTATCGAGCTCCTCATCGGTGGCGGGCGCCGCCTTTGAGAGCAGCACGTCGGACTCATCGCGCAGGGGAATCACGTGCAGGTGCGTGTGGGGGACCTCGAAGCCGGCGATGACGAGGCCGGCGCGCGGCACATCGAAAGCGGCCTTCTGGGCGAGGCCGATTGCGCGCGCCACCTTCATGAGGTGCGCGGCCACATCGGAAGGGGCGTCAGTCCACGCCTCGTAGGGGGTGCGCGGAACGACGAGGACGTGCCCCGGAGACGTCGGCTCGATCGTTGCGAAGGCGACACACAGGTCGTCTGCCCACACGAAGCGTCCGGGCCAGACACCCGTGATGATGTTTTCAAAGACAGTGCTCATGCGACTATTGTCACCTATTCGCGCCCGCTTCGGAAGCTCATCGCATCCGGCGGGGCGCGCGGGCGTGAACTACCCTGGTGGGGAGTATTGTTACGCGACCCATCGTTAAGCGAGGAACGCACAGATGAGCGAAAATCCGCAGAGTGCCCCGGCCCAGCGCTACACCGCTGAGCTCGCAGGCCAGATCGAGACGAAGTGGCAGGACCGCTGGGAGGAGCTGGGCACGTTCTATGCGGACAACCCCACGGGTGAACTGGCTGGCCCGCTGGCCTCCCGCAAGCCCTACTTCATTCTCGACATGTTCCCCTACCCCTCGGGTAAGGGCCTGCACGTGGGTCACCCGCTGGGTTACATCGCGACCGATACGCTCGCGCGCTACCGCCGCATGAAGGGCGACAACGTCCTGTACACGATGGGCTACGATGCGTTCGGCCTGCCCGCCGAGCAGTACGCCGTCCAGACCGGTCAGCACCCGGCTATCACGACGAACCAGAACATCGCGAATATGCGCCGCCAGCTGCGCCGCATGGGCCTGTCCCACGACTCGCGCCGCTCCTTTGCGACGACCGACATCGAATACGTCCACTGGACGCAGTGGATCTTCCTGCAGGTCTTCAACTCGTGGTTCGATCCCGACGCGACGGCCCCCGACGGCTCACAGGGCGCGGCCCGTCCGATTTCCGAGCTGATCGCCAAGCTTGAGTCCGGCGAGATTCGCCCGGAGGACGGCTCCGACTACAACTCGCTCGACCGGCCGGCTCAGGCGAAGGTCGTCGACTCCTACCGCCTAGCCTATGTTTCCGAAGCACCCGTCAACTGGTGCCCCGGCCTGGGCACGGTCCTGGCCAACGAAGAGGTCACCGCGGACGGTCGCTCGAGCGCGGCAACTACCCGGTCTTCAAGCGCAACCTGCGTCAGTGGATGATGCGTATTACCGCCTACGGTAAGCGCCTCGCCGATGATCTCGACACGATCAACTGGCCTGAGAAGGTGCGCACCATGCAGCGCAACTGGATCGGCCGCTCGGAGGGTGCGACCGTGCGCTTCGACGTGCCCGGCGCGCGCGAGGCTGGCGCCTGCCTCGACTCCCTGGACGTCTACACGACGCGCCCCGACACGCTGTTCGGCGCGACCTTCATGGTTGTGGCTCCCGAGCACCCGATCCTCGGCGGAACCGTCGGTGGCGACGCCGGCGACGAGACCGCCCTCACCCTGCCGACCTCCTGGCCCGAGGGCACGAAGGACGCCTGGACGGGCGGCACCGCCACCCCCGCGGCGGCCGTGAGCGCCTACCGCGCGCAGGCTGCAGCCAAGTCCGAGGCCGAACGCGCCGACGAGGAACGCACCAAGACCGGCGTGTTCACCGGCCTGTTCGGCATCGACCCCGTCAACGGACGCGAGATCCCGATCTTCGTCGCCGACTACGTCCTGTGGGGCTACGGCACCGGTGCCATCATGGCCGTGCCCGCCCACGACGACCGCGACTGGGCGTTCGCCCGCGCCTACGACCTCGACATCGTGCGCACGATCGGCCCGGCCGACGACCCCTACGGTCCCGACCTCGAGGCCGGCGCGTACACGGGTGACGGCGTGGCCGTGGACTCCGCGAACGATGAGATCGACCTGAACGGCCTCGCCAAGGACGAGGCCAAGGCCGCCATGATCGAGTGGCTGGTTGCCGAGGGGCCTGGGCCACGGTACCGTCACCTACCGCCTGCGCGACTGGCTGTTCAGCCGTCAGCGCTACTGGGGCGAGCCTTTCCCGATCGTGTGGGACGAGGACGGCGTGGCGCACGCCCTGCCCGAGGAGATGCTCCCGGTCGAGCTGCCCGAGGTCAGCGACTACAGCCCGCGCACCTTCGATCCGGACGACGCCGATTCCTCGCCCGAGGCTCCGCTGGGTCGCGCCGAGAATGGGTGAACGTCACCCTCGACCTGGGCGACGGCCCCAAGCGCTACCGCCGCGAGACCAACACGATGCCGCAGTGGGCTGGCTCGTGCTGGTACGAGATGCGCTACACCGACCCGACGAACGCGAAGCGTTTCGCCGGCGAGGAGAACCTCGCGTACTGGATGGGTCCGCGTGAGGGCAAGGTCAGCGGCGGCACCGACATGTACGTCGGCGGCGTCGAGCACGCGGTTCTGCACCTGCTCTACTCGCGCTTCTGGCAGAAGGTCCTCTTCGACCTGGGACACGTGCCCGACTCCGAGCCCTACCACACGCTCTTCAACCAGGGCTACGTGCAGGCCTACGCCTACACGGACTCGCGCGGCCAGTACGTGCCCGCCGACGAGGTCGAGGGCGACGAGACCAGCGGCTTCACCTACAAGGGCGAGCCCGTGGGCCGCGAGTACGGCAAGATGGGCAAGTCCCTGAAGAACATCGTCACTCCCGACGAGATGTACGACGCCTACGGTGCCGACGTCTTCCGCGTGTACGAGATGAGCATGGGTCCCCTCGACCTCTCGCGTCCGTGGGAGACCCGTGCGGTCGTCGGCTCCCAGCGTTTCCTCCAGCGCCTGTGGCGTAACGCCGTCGACGAGGAGACCGGCGAGGTCACCGTGTCCGATGAGCCCTCGGACGACAAGACGCGTCGCCTCGTGGCTCGCACGATCGCCGAGGTCACCGAAGAGTACGAGAACCTGCGCATCAACACCGCGATCTCCAAAGCTCATCGTCCTGAACAATCACCTGACCAGCCTGGATGTCGTCCCGCGTGACGCGATCGAGCCTCTGATCCTCATGCTCGCCCCGGTCGCCCCGCACCTGTGCGAGGAGCTGTGGAGCCGCCTGGGTCACGTATCCTCGCTGGCTCGCGAGCCCTTCCCGGTCGTCGAGGATGCCTCGCTGCTGGTCGAGGACACTGTCACGGCCGTCGTCCAGGTCAACGGCAAGGTGAAGGCCCGCATCGAGGTCGCCCCTCAATCTCCGAGGAGGACCTCGTCGCTGCTGCCCTGGCCGAGGCACCGATCGTCAAGGCCCTCGGCGGCGCGGAGCCCCTCAAGGTGATCGCCCGCGCGCCGAAGCTGGTCAACGTCGTCGTCAAGAAGTGAGGTCGCATGCCTGAAGGCGATGCAGTCCGTCGCCTAGCCGGTACCCTCGACGAGCTTTTCGTCGGGGGTATCGTCTCGGCGTCGTCCCCGCAGGGGCGCTTCGCGTCCTCCGCAGCCCTCCTCGACGGCTGGGTCATGCAGAGGGTACGAGTGCACGGTAAGCACATGTTCATTGGTTTCGTCCCGCCCACCCCGGGTGAGATGTACGAGGCAGGGGTGGCCCTCCTCGAGGGTGCCGCCGCCGGTAGTGGGGAACCCATCCTCGGCGAGGATGCCCCGTGGCCGGACCGCTGGGTGCATATCCACCTGGGCTTGTACGGCTGGTGGCGCTTCAACGGCGATGAGACCGTCGTCGACGAGGGCCACGGCGTTGCTCACCGTATCCCCAACGTCCAAAAGGGGGAGTGGAACGGCCACTCTGAGACCCGCTGGGGCGAGGGCTTCGGCGAGGTCAAGGTCGGCGAATGGGAGCCTCCAGAGCCGGTCGGTGTCGTGCGGCTACGGGTGTTCAACGACCACGCGGTCGCTGACCTGATCGGACCGAATCGCTGCGACCTCATTACCGATGAAGAGCGCATCAAGGCGGAAGCGAAGCTGGGGCCGGATCCCCTGGACGCCGGGGCGCGCTCCGATACCCAGGCCATGGAGCGTTTCGCCCAGGTGGCCCATTCGAAGAAGCGCGCGATCGGCGAGATCGTCATGGATCAGTCGATCATCGCGGGCGTGGGCAACATCTACCGCGCCGATGCCCTCTTCCTTGCGGGTATTTCGCCGCATCGCAAGGGCGCGAATATTTCGATCAAGCGCCTGCGCGAGCTGTGGGTCCTCATCTGTGACCTCATGAACCGCGGCCTGGCAGCCGGTCGCCTGGACACGATGGACCCGAAGGAGGCCCCCAACCCGCCGATCGAGGGGGACGAGGAGGCCTCGCGCTGGTACGTGTATCACCGTACGGACCGGCCGTGCCTGCGTTGCGGGGCGCCGATACGCGAGGCGCTCATGCAGAACCGGCGTCTGTTCTGGTGTCCGTCCTGCCAGCGCTGAGCGCGCGAACATGCGTCAGGGGAGTGCGGGCCGACAGGCTCGCACTCCTCGCCCTCTGTCAGGCGATCTCTTCGAATCCGAGCACCGAGTAGAGTTCGCGGGCTCCGCCGTGACGCCTGTCGAGGCGCAGCGCGAGAGAGTCGAATCCCCACTGCGAGCAGCGCGTGGCGACCTCTGAGACGAGGGCTGTCGCGATGCCGCGCCTGCGGTAGTCGGGAGCGACGATCAGGTCGACGACGAAGGGTCCGTCGGGAGCGTCATCCCAGGGGGATTCGCGCACGACGAGGATTGCTCCGATGAGCGTTCCCCCGTCCCACGCGCCGATGAACGAGTCTTCCGTGGTCGCCCCGAATGCGCCCTCAAACGTCAGGCGTAGTTCTTCGGAGGTTTCCATGAGCGCCTCGGGCGTGACGTCGTCGTCGTACGCCTCGAGGGTGAGCACCGCGAGCGCGGGGATGTCGAATGTCGTGAGCGTGGCGATCTCAATACCCTGGGGGCGATTCGCCGCTGACAACGCGTCCAGTGGGGCATGTAGAGTTCGAGCTTCCATAAACCAACTATAGGTGAGGGCGCTCACTTTGTCACGGCTCTTGAACGGATTCTCACAGACTACCGGTGACGAGGGCGAATACCTCTCAGATGTAGAGGGCGGGCTCCTCGAAGAAGTAGTTGGGATCGACGATCAGATCGCGGTCGCGCGTGTCCTTCTCGGGCTTGGGGAGCAGGCGCGCGGGCACGCCGATCGCGACGTTCCCGCAGGGTACGTCCTTGACGACGACGGCGTTCGCGCCGATCTTGACGCCGGTGCCCACGGTGATGGGGCCCAGAACCTTGGCACCGGCACCGATCATCACGTGATCTCCGACGGTGGGGTGGCGCTTACCCGGAGTCATGGCGACGCCTCCCAGGGTGACTCCGTGGAAGATGACGACGTCGTTGCCGACCTCGGCCGTCTGTCCGATGACCACACCCGTCGCGTGGTCGATAAAGACCCGTCGCCCGATGGTGGCCTCGGGGTGGATGTCTACGCCGGTGACGGCGCGGGCCATGGAGGACAGGATGCGTGCGGGGGTGCGGGCACCGTTGGCCCACAGGGCGTGGGAGACGCGGTGAGTCCACAGCGCGTGTACGCCCGGGTACGTCAGGGCGATCTCCAGGGCGGAGGTGGCCGCTGGGTCGCGGCGCTGAGCCGTCACGAGGTCCTCGCGAAAGAGTCCGAGCGCCTTGGTGGGCAGGGCGCGCGATAGGGTCTTCGACAGGGCGCGTACGGTGAGCTTCACTTCGGTCCTCCTGGATGGTCGACTGGGTCGGGAACGCACAGGTGGCCCCGGATATTCCATCCGAGGCCACCTTAGCGCGTCAACTGTGAGCGATCAGTCCTCGAGGCCGGCGAAGAGCGCGGTCGAGAGGTAACGCTCACCCGTGTCGGGCAGGAGCGTGACGATCTTCTTGCCCGCCAGCTCGGGACGAGCGGGCGACGGCGGCCGCCCCTGCCAGTGCAGCGCCCGAGGAGATGCCCACGAGCAGGCCCTCTTCGGCGGCGGCGCGGCGAGCGAACTCGAGTGCCTTGGCGGTCTCGACCGAGATGACCTCGTCGATCAGGGAGGCGTCGTAGGTGTCGGGCACGAAGTTGGGCATGAGGCCCTGGATGCCGTGCGGGCCGGGGTCACCGCCGGTGAGCAGCGGGAGACTCGGCGGGCTGAACGGCGATGATGCGCACGTTCGGGTTCTTCTCCTTGCAGGACCTTCGCGACGCCCGAGATCGTTCCGCCCGTGCCAACGCCCGCGACGAACACGTCGACCTGGCCATCGGTGTCGGCCCAGATTTCTTCGCCCGTGTGCGCCACGTGGGCCGCCGGGTTGGCGGGGTTGGTGAACTGGGAAGCGATGATGGCGCCGGGACGCTCGGATGCGATGCGCTCGGCCTCGGCGACGGCGGCGGAGACGCCGCCCTTCGGGTCGGTGAGAACCAGCTCGGCACCGAAGGCGCGCACGATCGCGCGGCGCTCGACGGACATCGATGCGGGCATGACGATGACGACCTTGTAGCCGCGGGCAGCGCCCACCATCGACAGGGCGATACCCGTGTTGCCGGACGTGGCCTCGACGATGGTGCCGCCGGGGGCGAGTGCGCCCGCAGCCTCCGCTGCGTCGATGATCGAACGGGCGATGCGATCCTTCACGGAGGAGGCGGGATTGAAGGCCTCGACCTTAGCGACCACGTCAACGCCGTCGCCGGCCACGTGGTTGATGCGGACGAGGGGCGTGCCGCCGATCAGATCGGCAACGGTGGAGGCAATACGAGCCATGAGGGGTCCTTCCAGGCAGGTGTACCCCTGAATTGTCATACCCTGGTCGGATCCTCGTCTAGTTCAACCCGACGTGTTTCCACGTAGCGAAACTTTGCAACACCCGACGAGGCCTGGGCCAGGCACGCGTCAATGGCGTCTCGGTCGCTCGGATCGATCGCAATGCGCAGCGTGACGTCCGCGCCCCAGATCGTGTCCACGATCGTGGCCCCGCGGGCTCGCAGTTCGGCCTCGATGCGACCCGCGTCCCCGGGATCCAGCTGGGTTTCGAGAACATCGCGCCCGACCAGGTAGGCAATGGGAGCTTGTGCTACGGCTTCGGACACGGACGTGGAGTAAGCACGTACGAGGCCTCCTCCGCCCAGGAGGATGCCGCCAAAGTAACGCGTGACGACGGCAGTGGCGTTCCACGTATCGGAGGCGCGCAGTGCCTCCAACATGGGTGTGCCCGCCGTGCCCGAGGGCTCACCGTCATCCGATGAATGCTGCAAAGGGGCGGCATCCGGCGGGTCGATCAGGTATGCGGAGCAGTTGTGGCGCGCCTGCGGGTGCTCAGACTTGACTGCGTCGATGAGCTCGCGTGCCTCCTCCGGGGTATCCGTCCTGGCGAGCGTCGTAATAAACCGGGAACGCTTAATCTCGATCTCGTGGGTGAGGAGCGTGCCGGAGGCGAGCGTGCGAAGAACGGACATGCGCCCAGTCTACCGAGAGCTCGCGCCCGCCCGTCTGTAACCAGGATCGCAGGCTCGGAAGGCATCGCGATGTGCTTGAGCGCGCTGTTCGTGGTAGTCTTGTCGGGTTGTCGCCGTGCGCCCGCGTGGCGCACCGATCAGAATAGTCGTCGAGAAAGAAGAGGAGCGGTAAGACATGGCAGTTCCCAAGCGCAAGATGTCCCGTGCGAACACCCGCACCCGCCGGTCTACCTGGAAGGCTGATCTTACCGAGCTGAACACCGTCAAGGTTGCCGGCCGTGAGATCCGCGTGCCCCGCCGCCTGGCCAAGGCCTACAAGAACGGCCTCCTGGACGTCGAGGGCTGACCTCGCTTCCACACACGGGCCCGGGACTTGTCGTCCCGGGCCTTTGTCATGCCCGCAATTTCTGAGTGTGAGTCGTCGGCCCCTGCGATCGGCGGCGCGCGCCCAAAGAGAAGACCCGAGAAGGAACGCACATGAGCCTGCCGACGACCATCCTTACTATGAGCGGGGGAGTGGGCCACGGCCTCGTCGCAGCATCCGCAACCGGAGGTACCGCGGACGCCATCGTCTCTCTCTTCCTGATCGCCGCCTCCGCTGCCCTCGCACCCCTGCTCGTCGCTCACCCACAAGCGTGTGCCTGACGTCGTCTGGCTCCTGATCTTCGGCGTGTTTATCGGGCCGAGCGTTCTCGGACTGGCATCCGTTACCGAGCCGATCTCGCTGTTCCGCGAGGTCGGCATGAGCATGCTCTTCCTGATCGCGGGCACCGAAATCGATGTGCAAGAGGTCCACGGGCGAGCCGGTCGGCGCTCGCTGTTCACCTGGCTGGTGTGCTTCGGTATCGGCCTGGCCGTGTCTTGGGCTGCTGTCGCCGCGTCGGGTACCACCGGGGTCTCCGCAGCCACGTACATCGCGCTGGCGATCGCACTGACCTCAACGGCGCTAGGCACCCTCCTGCCCATCCTCATGGAGGCCGGCGTCATGGGCACCGCGATCGGCAAAGCAGTCCTCGTTCATGGTGCCGTCGGCGAGCTCGCCCCCATCATCGCCATGTCGCTGCTGCTCTCCGCCCGTAGCCCCTGGGCCTCGGCGATTATTCTGCTCGTGTTCGCGGTGGCGTCGGTTGTTGCCGTCGCCATTCCGACGCGTTTCATCCTGAAGCATCCCGCGATTGGACGGACCATCCTGCACGGAGCGCAGACCTCGCAAAAGACGCTCATGCGCGTCGTCATAGTCGTCCTCACCGGCCTCATGGCCCTGTCTGCGGTCATGGAGCTGGACATGGTGCTCGGCGCATTCGCGGCCGGCATCATCGTTCGCGCGCTGGCACCCGGAAACTTCACGATGGTCGAGGGAGAGCTGCGCACCCTCGGCTTCTCGTTCCTGATTCCGATCTTCTTCGTGACCTCGGGTATGAACATTTCGCTGAGTGCCGTCGCGAGCTATCCGTTCCTGCTCGTCGCCTTCGTTGGCGCGATCCTCGTGGTGCGCGGTGCGCCCATCGTCCTGATGGAACGGTTCCACGGTTCGATTGAGCGCGTCGGTTGGACGGACGCGACATGTATCGGACTGTACGGCGCGACGGGCCTGCCCATCATCGTCGCCGTCACCGGGCTGGGCGTCTCGACGGGCGTCCTGCCCTCATGGCTGGCATCCCTGCTCGTCGTCGCCGGCGCGATGTCCGTGCTGCTTTTCCCGCTGCTCGCGTTCCTGCTTGGGCGCGCTGGTGGAAAGGCGCGCTAACCTCCGCTAGTCTTACAGACGGCGCGACGCGCCACGCCTCCGTAGCTCAATGGATAGAGCAAGGGCCTTCTAATCCCGAGGTTGCAGGTTCGAGTCCTGTCGGAGGCGCCAGCTTGTGATGCGGGTGCTCGCCACGAAGTATCGTTGGTGGTCGTTATGTGGCCGCCCGAACCGGAGCAGCGTGGCATAATGGGGGGAGCCGAACAGTTGCCGCTGTTCGACTCCCCGGTTTCCGGGATGGTCTTAGCTCCCCATCAGGGTGCTAAGCAGGAATGCAATCGCCCAGATCAGCTGCGGCAGTGTCGTGATCACTGCTACAGCGATCTGGGCTTTCTGCTTCCTGTCACAACCTCGCCGCCGTCGAGGCTGGCGATGGTCTTTAGCCATTGCCCAGTCACCTCCTCTCATCGGAACCGCTCCCCGGCAGGAATACAGGCGTCCCGGGGCGGTGCCGTGGAGGCAGCTCTATCGTCCCACTGTGTACAGTCATCTCGGGTTAGGGTTAAAGGGTTATAGGACACTACGTGTTGCTGGAGTGTTGACTTTTCGTTGTGCTGGTGCGGGAAAATCAATATTGAAGGTGGTTGTTTCATCGTGGGGTTATGAATACCCCAAATGCCCGGCGTGTGGATGAATACGTGGTCGAACGTGTGGTCGAACGCGTGGCCCGGTATGGGCGCTCAGGTTCAGGGGGTGCAGTTCAAGAGCTGACCAGCCGGGGTGCCGATAAACGCCGGTGAGTCGTCGTGATAACGGGTGTGCGCGGCGGGGCTGCCTCGCGCATGTGGATAGGTTACGACGATGTGGATAGGTTACGACGATGTGGATAGGTTAATAACCTATCCGTATGTGCATAACCTATCCGTATGCGCATAACCTATCCGCGAACGCGCCCGATGAAGTGTGCGGCGGGGCCCAAGCGGAACTTCGGATACGATCCCGTGCAGCACCGCGGCTCAGGAGCGCAGTCCGACCCGTGGGATGCGGGTGGGGCAGGCCTGCGCCTCCGAGTGCAGCTCGCCGCGCGTGTGTCTAGCACGCTCACAGGCCGTGCGCCGATGTGAAGCCTCGTGGGGCAAAGCCAATACGAATGACCATCATCCTCACTGTCGACGTGAGACGGGCGCTGTCACAAACTCCCGTTCCGTGGACCCCTCCTGCGTCACCCACGCGAAGGCGGACATACTGGGGGCATGAACGCACGAACGAACATCACCCGTCGCATGTGCGGGTCCATTCGTGCCCGAATGTGCAGCTGACGCCGACGTCCGCCATTCCTTAGGCTCGACCCCACTGCCAAAACCCGCGCCGATGCGCACCCATGTGGGGGATAGCCGCAACACGAGAGTTTCATCGTGCCCTTCTCCGACGACGAATACGCCTGTCCCTGCACCCACGACCACGAGCCCACGCTCCTGTCCTTCGAGGTCATGCCCCCGCGCAAGCCCTCCCTGGAACAGCCCTTCTGGAACACGGTTGACCAGCTGCTGCGCGTGCGCCCCGACTTCATGTCGGTTACCTACGGCGCCGGCGGCAAGGACCGCTCCAATGCCCGCTCGACGGTCCATCGCCTCGTGCGTGATACGCCGATCCAGCCGATCGCGCACCTGACCTGCGTGGGGAAACTCGACCGAAGAGGTTGTCTCCACCGTCTACGACTACCTCGATTCGGGCGTTCGTACCTTCCTGGCTCTGCGCGGTGACCCGCCGGTGGGGCAGGACGGCTGGGAGCCCGGGCCTGGCGGCGTCGGCAGCGCCACCGAGCTCATCCACCTTATCCGCACTGTCGAAAAGCGCCGCTGTGACGCTCACCCGGGTGAGGCCCTGCGCTCCGCGTTCAAGCCGTTGACGATCGCGGTGGCCACTTTCCCCTGCGGGTAATCCCGCCGCCGGAACCACGCCCGCGCAGGAAGTTGAGCGCCTCCTCGTCAAGCAGGCTGCCGGTGCTTCCTTCGCGATCACCCAGCTCTTCTGGGATGCCGAGGTCTACGCCTCCTTCGTCGAACGCGCCCGCCGCGCTGGCGTCACGATCCCGATCGTGCCCGGTCTGCTGCCGGCCACAGACCCGGCGCGCCTGCGCCGCGTCCAGGACCTCACCGGCATCGAGGTCCCCGAATACCTGCTGACGACGCTGTCCGACTATCCGCATCAGGAGGCACGCGACGAGTTCGGCGCAGTCTTCGGCTCGCGTCTCATTCACTCTGTCCTCGATGCAGGCGCGCCCGGTATCCACCTCTACACCTTCAACAAGGCCAAGCCCGTCCTGGACATCCTGGCCCTCCTGGGGGTGACGCCCGACCCGCAGAGGTCCGGTGCCTCGACCCCCGATACCCGCGCGTAGGCGCACCACCATCCACCCTGCGGCAGGGTGCGGGCCACACCCGCGCACGCCGAACGAGTAGCACACCCAAGGAGAAAACCATGTCCGCTGCGACCACGCAGTTCCCCACCGCCACGATCCTGGCCTATCCGCGTATCGGCCGTGGCCGTGAGCTCAAGCGCGCCCTCGAGGCCCGCTGGGCCGGCCGTATCACCGACGCCGAGCTGATCCAGGCCGCGAATGATCTGCGCAAGGAGAACCTCGCGCGCCTCGTCGAGCTGGGCCTGAACCCCTCCGACGCGTCCCTGGCCGACGCGCCCTCCCTGTACGACCACGTCCTGGACGCGACCATCCTCCTGGGTGCCATCCCTCCGCGCTTCGCCGGCCGCGAGGGCCTCGACCTCTATTTCGCGCTCGCCCGCGGTGACGACAAGGTCGGCCCCGAAGAGATGACGAAGTGGTTCGACACGAACTACCACTACCTCGTTCCCGAGATCGGCCCCAACACGCCCCTGCGCTTCGCCGACGACACGATCACCCGCCGCTTCACCGACGCCCGCGAGTGGGGCTACGTGACCCGTCCCGTCCTGGTCGGTCCGGTCACCTACCTGGCCCTGGCTAAGGCCGACCCGGCTACCCCGGACTTCGACCCGCTCACCCGCATCGACGAGGCCGTGGCCGCCTACGAGGAGGCGCTGGCCTCCCTGCACGCCGCGGGCGCCCCCGTGGGTCCAGCTCGACGAGCCGGCCCTCACCTCCGACAACCTCTCGCGCAGCCGCACCGAACTGGCCGAGCTGGCCGCTCGCGTCTACGAGCGCCTGGCCGCCTCTCAGAACCGTCCCCAGATCCTGCTCACTACCCCCTACGGCGACGCCTCGCACGCGGCGGCGGCCCTGGCCAAGACGGGCGTCGAGGCCCTCCACGTCGACACGCTGCGCGGCTCGCTGCCGAAGGACGCGGACCTGTCGGGCGTCACCCTCGTCGTTGGCGGCGTCGACGGCCGCTACATCTGGCGCGCCGACCTGGCCCAGCTGCGCGAGACCCTCAAGGCCGCACAGGCCCTGGGAGCCACGCGCGTCACCGTCGCCACCTCCAACTCCCTGCAGCACGTGCCCCACGACACCGCGCTCGAGACCTGGGACGACGCGACCCTCAACGAGAACCTGCACGCCTGGCTGGCCTTCGCCGACCAGAAGGTCGTTGAGGTCGTCACCCTCGCCCGCGGCCTCGACGCAGGCTGGGACGCCATCGACGCCGAGGTCGCCGAGGCCACCCGCGTCCTCGAGCAGCGCGCCGCCGCCCCCGGCGTCGTGCGCCCCGAGGTCCGGCCCGTACCGCTGCGCTGACCGACGCCGACCGCGCCCGCGAGCCCTACCTCGAGCGCGAAGCCGCCCAGACCGAGCGCCTCCACCTGCCCCCGCTGCCCACGACGACCATCGGATCGTTCCCGCAGACCACCGAGATCCGTAAGGCCCGCGCCGCCAACGCCCGTGGCGAACTGTCCGACGCGGACTACGAGGCACGCATGCGCGAGGAGATCGCCTCGGTCATCGCTCTCCCAGGAGGAGCTGGGTCTGGACGTCCTCGTCCACGGCGAGGCCGAGCGCAACGACATGGTCCAGTACTTCGCCGAGCTGCTCGACGGCTTCGCGGCCACGCGCAACGGCTGGGTGCAGTCCTACGGCTCGCGCTGCACGCGCCCGTCGATCCTGTGGGGCGACGTCTCGCGTCCCGCGCCCATGACCGTGGGCTGGACCACCTACGCCCAGTCGCTCACCGACAAGCCCGTCAAGGGCATGCTCACCGGTCCCGTCACGATCATCGCGTGGTCCTTCCCCCGCAACGACCTGCCGCTCGGCGAGATCGCCGACCAGATCGGCCTGGCTCTGCGCGACGAGGTCTCCGATCTCGAGGCCGCCGGCATCGCTGCCATCCAGGTCGACGAGCCCGCCCTGCGCGAGCTCCTGCCCCCTGGACGCCGACCGCCACGCCGACTACCTGAACTGGTCCGTGGGATCCTTCCGCCTGGCCACCTCCAGCGTGCGCCCCGACACCCAGATCCACACGCACCTGTGCTACTCCGAGTTCGGCCAGATCATCGACGCCATCAAGGGCCTGGACGCCGACGTGACGTCCATCGAGGCCGCGCGCTCGAAGATGGAGGTCGTCCCCGAACTCGCCGAGGCCGGCTTCGACCATGGCATCGGCCCCGGCGTGTGGGACATCCACGCCCCGCGCGTCCCCAGCACCGAGGAGCTCGCCGAGCTCATCGGCCTGGCCGCCGACGCCGTGCCGGTCTCGCGCCTGTGGGTCAACCCCGACTGCGGCCTCAAGACCCGCGGCTACGAGGAAACGAAGGCGTCGCTGGACAACCTTGTCTCCGCTACTCGGCAAGTGCGTGCCCAGCGCGGCCTGGAGAGCTAAGCGTTCTTCTAGGCGATAGGTGAGGGGCGGGCCCGTTGGGCCCGCCCTTTTCCGTCTTTCCCGTGAACACCTGCTATTACATAATCTCACTCTGTGAGCATCGTGTTGCTCGTAGCTAATTCGTCCGACAGACTAGAGCCATGACGACCTTCGCGAACCCCATGTGCTGCCCCTGCGGTGGCATGATGTCGCGAATGTGTATGTGATTGACGCCCCAGATACCCCTGTCAATCACCGCCGCAGTGATATACCCACGCCGATAGTGGGAGTGCGGCCCCGAAGAATCGGATACACCCATGACCCTCGTCAACACCACTGCCGCCTCCGTCCGCGCTGACAACGATACCCCCACCTCCTACGAGGAATTCCTCGACGTCCTGGCCGGTCTGCGACTGAGCTCCTCCCGCATCGACATTGACATCGACCGCGGACAGGTCACCCTCGACGGACGCGACGCCGGCCTGAGCGCCAAGGAACACGACCTCCTGGCACACCTCGCTGCCAACGCCGACCGCTCCGTCACCCGCGACGAGCTCTTCGCCTCCGTCTGGGCAGATGCCGACCTCGGCTCTGATTCGCGCACCGTCGACGCCCACATCCGCCGCCTGCGCAAGAAGCTCTCCATCCTGCCCGACCTCATCTCCACGATCCGCGGCGAAGGCTACCGTTTCAACTCCACCCCTCCGTGCGCGTGCGCGTCACTCGCCCCGTCACCCTCGCCGCCTGATTCCCCTCAGCCGCGGACCCCGCAGTCACCACGCGGCGTGCGACCGCGCACACTCCTCCAGCGGCCACCCATGGCGGCTCCCAGGCCAGACACGCGCCCAGGGGCAGACACAAGGGGAGAGGGGCCACGGCCTCGTCCCCGAAACCGCGCCCCTCTCCGACGCTATGCGTGACGCGCTCAGATCACGAGTCGCGTGATCTCCGAATCCAGCGGTAGCTCCTCGACATGCAGGGGAGAAGCCTCCATGCGGTGTCGGAGCCCATCGATGTCATCCGGGTTCGACAAGTCGATACCCACCAGCGCGGGCCCAAGCTCACGGTTGTTCTTCTTCGTGTACTCGAAGTGCACGATATCGTCCGCGGGACCCAGCACATCCGACAGGAAGACGCGCAGCATGCCCGGCTGCTGAGGGAAGGTCACGAGGAAGTAATGACGCAGCCCCTCGTGGCGCAGCGAACGCTCCATGACCTCGGCGTATCGCGTGAGATCGTTGTTACCGCCCGACACAACGCAGACAATCGCGCCGTCGGAGCGGCCGAGCAGGGCCTTGCGATCCGCCGGATCTGTCAGGTACACGTGCGCGGCCGTGGATGCGAGCGCGCCCGCAGGTTCGGCGATGACGCCGTCGGACTGGTAGAGCTCCAGCATCTCCGTGCACACCGCGCCCTCCGGCACGACCAGCACGGAGTCAACGAACTGCGACGCGATATGGAAGGGGAGCGAGCCCGCGCGACCCACCGCCGTACCATCCACGAAGGGATCGACCTTCGCCAGAGACATCGGCTGACCCGCCTCTAGAGCCGCGTGCATCGACGCTGCGCCCGCGGGCTCCACGCCGATGATCTTCACTCAGGGGCGGTTCGCGCGCAGCCACGTCGCGATGCCGGCGATGAGGCCGCCGCCGCCCACGGGAACGAGGACCGCCGCCGTATCCTCGGGCATCTGCTCCTCAAGCTCGACGCCGATCGTGCCCTGACCGGCGATCGTGAAGGGATCGTCGTAAGGGTGGACGTAGGTGCGGCCCGTGCCGCGCGCGGCCTCCTGAGCGAGCGCGTTCGCGCGGTCGAACGTGCCGTCCACGATGACCTGCTCGACCCACTGCCCACCAATCGTCGCGATGCGGCGGCGCTTCTGGCGGGGAGTATTCGACGGCAGGTAGATGGTGCCGCGCACGCCCAGGTGAGCGCAGGCGTAGGCCAGGCCCTGCGCGTGGTTTCCCGCCGACGCGCACACGACGCCGCGCTCGCGCTCGGCGGGGGACAGGAGCGACATACGCGCGTACGCGCCGCGCACCTTGAAGGAACGGCACTTCTGCTGGTCCTCACGCTTGAGCAAAATATCGACGCCGGCCTCGGTGGACAGGCGCTCCGAACGATCCAGGTTCGTGCGCACGGCCACCCCCTCCAGGGCGGTTGCAGCCTGGCGGATGTCCTTCGGTGTCGTCACGTGAGAACTAGCGGTCATGAGAACTCCTTCCAATACCCTCCTAGTGTAGTAGTGGCCACCGCGAGTGCGACCCACCCAACCGTATGACCCAGAGCGCACTACCATAGAAGGCGTGAAAACTCTGAAAGACCCCTTGGTCTGGATTGACTGCGAAATGACCGGCCTGGACGTCAACCGCGACGCCCTCATCGAGGTGGCGGTCGTCATCACTGACGGCGACCTCACGATTGTCGACCCCGGCATGGACGTGCTCATTACGCCGCCCGCCGAGGCTCTCGACAACATGAATGACTTTGTGCGCAACATGCACACGTCCTCCGGGCTGCTCGATGACCTGAAGACGAGCGCCGTGTCGATGGAAGAGGCGACCGAGCAAGTCCTGTCCTACATCAAGCGCTTCGTGCCCCAGCAGGGTAAGGCTCTCCTGGCGGGTAACTCGGTGGGCACCGACAAGATGTTCCTTGAGGCCAACATGCCCTCCGTCATCGACCACCTGCACTACCGCCTCGTGGATGTTTCCTCGATCAAGGAGCTGGCTAAGCGCTGGTACCGCGCCGCTTTCGCGGAGTCGCCCGAGAAGCACGGCGGCCACCGCGCGCTCGCCGACATCCTGGAGTCCATCCAGGAACTCGAGTACTACCGTCGCGTTCTCTTCCCTGCCGGGCCGGTGACGACGGAGCGTGCCCGCGAGGTGGCTCGCGAGGTTGTTGCCCTGGGCATCCCTTCCATGGGCGAGGGCGCCGAGGCCTGATATCGGTCCTGAGGCTTGAGCGGCGGTATCCCTGCGGGGGTGCCGCCGCTTTGCCATGTCTGGCGTTGCTCGCCGTGCGGCGCGCTGTGCACAGGGGACATGCGCAGCGTTGCGTTATCCACAGGGGCCCGAGCGGCGCGTGCGTTATCCACAGGGGGAGTGCGAGCGCTTGAAATGACATGCCTCGAGGGGCTTTCCTGGACGTATCCGGCCAGCGCCGGCCAGACCAGATAAAGGATGCAACGATGCAGGACATTTCGACGACCCTGAGGGGTCGCATCGGGTCAGAACCCTCTATGAAGCACGTCAGGGGCGACATCTGCGTGACGACCTTCCGGCTCGCGATCACGCGATGGCGCTTCACGACGGATGCGCGTACGGGCAACGCCTCCTACGTGGAGGACGGCGCCTACTGGTACACCGTGGAAACCTGGGACACGCTCGCCTCCAACGTGTTCCGCAGCTGCCGCAAAGGCGACCCCGTCGTGGTGGTTGCCCGGCCCGTTCCCAACAGGGTGGGTCGACAGGGGCGGGACAGATCAGATCATCGATCGTCTACCGGGCCTCGTCGGTTGGACACGATCTCGCGCGGGGACGTCGCAGTTCAGAAAGAATGGCGCGCACTCGACCGATGAAGCCGCAGGGAGGCACGGAGGGTGATCCCTATTCGACGAGGTCGGGGCCGGGTTCTGCGGTGATGTCGCAGGGGTCGGGAGCGGAGGCCGGGCTCACGAACCAGCCGCACACTGAAGCTGTTGCCCCGGATGGTGGAACGGACATGCTACCCGATGAGGCAGGCACACAGGATGGAGGGCCGACGCTTCACGCTCCGGCAGAGGGATCAGGAGGCGACCTGACGCCTGTGGGCACATTGGAGGGGTGCGTTGGTGCCGAGGTTGAATCTTCAACCCCGGGCGGAAACACTGCGTCATGCTTCGACTATTCGGCGGTGGACCACGCCGGTGCCGATGCGACGAAAAACGCGTCGTTCGAGCCTCATGACGATGATGCGCTCGAACCGTCCGACGCCGCTTAGGCGGGCGCATCCACGATCGCGACCTGCGCGATGGCGCACGTCCCGTCGTGGCTGATAGAGACGAGCGCACTCCACGTGGAGCGCGCCCCTGAGCGAGACCTCACACGCGGCGGCGACTCGTCCGTGCAGCGCGATCGCGGGGCGGTTCCACTCGTCGTGGATTACCTCAACCTCGCGCCAATCCATGTCGGTCTCGCTGATGAGGGGTGGAGTACCGAAGAGGGCACACGACCAGGCCTTCACAAAGGCCTCTTTCGCGGCCCACAGGCCGCCCGCGTGACGGGCCACGGCCTCGTCATAGCGGGCGGAACCGGGCTGAGCGCCAGAGGTGGCGGCTGCGCGGGCGCGGACCCGGCGGGCCTCCCTGGGCGTCAGAACGCCGTCCAGGAAGGTCGACCCCGGTTCCCTCACCTGAGCGGCAAACTCAGGGAGGGAGACCAGGTCAACGCCGAGTCCGCGCATCGCTCACTTGCCTTCGGGCAGGTGGTAGAAGCCGTCCTCACCGAGGCGTGCGTTCGGATCCAGCAGGATCGCTGCCTCAACCTCGTGCGCGTCACCCGCGATGCCGTCAGCCGGGTCGTCGGGCAAGCGGCGACCCTCCACTGAGGTGAACAGCGGGGCGTGGCCCAGCATGCCCATCTCGATATGACGCTGGCCGTTGCGCAGGCGGCGATCCGATGCTGCGCGCCACGCCTCGAGGCGCTCACGTCCGGCCTCGCGCTCCACGATGGCCTCGAAGGCGGCCGGGTTAACCAGCGCCAGGAAGCCGGAGACGTGACCGAAACCGAGCGAGGTCGCGAACGCCGCACGCACTGGTCCGCGAGAGGACAGGTCGAGCGGGGAACGCAGCCACACGAGCGGGCTGTACTGCTCCATCGCGTCGTCGACGCAATCCAGCGCGACGTTCGCGGGGATCAGACCCGTGCGGAACACATCGATGATGCCGCCCACCTGGAACACGCACGCGCCGCCCTTCGCGTGACCCGTGAGGGTCTTCTGCGAGATGACCAGCAGCGGGTTGCCGGGGGTGCGGCCCAGCGCCATGCCGACGCGGGTGTGCAGATCCGACTCGTTGGGGTCGTTGGCGTTCGTGGACGTGTCGTGCTTGGACACGAAGGCCACGTCGTCGATACCAACGCCGAGCTCGCCGAGGTTGCGGGCGATGACCGAGTCACGTCCGCCGCGCGCAACCGCGAGGGCACCCAGGCCGGGCGCCGGAATCGAGGTGTGCGCACCATCGCTGAAGGTCTGCGCGTGTCCCACGACTGCCAGGACCGGCGGGTTCATGTCGAGCGCCACCGACGCGCGGGTCAGCAGCACGGTGCCACCACCCTGTGCCTCGACGAAGCCGCCGCGGCGGCGGTCATTGGCGCGCGAGACGAAGCGCGAGGAGATGCCGCGAGCGAGCAGCTCGTTCGAGTTCGCCGTCGCGTTCATCGCGCCGAAGCCCACGATCGACTCGACCTGAATGTCGTCAATCGCGCCGGCCACGACGAAGTCAGCCTTGCCAGCCTTGATCTTGTCGACGCCCTCCTCGATGGAGACCGCGGCGGTCGCGCAGGCACCGACCGGGTTGATCATCGAGCCGTAGCCGCCCACGTAGGACTGCATCGTGTGTGCAGCCACGACGTTAGGCAGGGTCTCCTGCAGGATGTCCTGCGGGTATTCCTCGCCCAGGAAGCGGTCGACGAACAGCTTGTGCATCGAACGCATGCCACCGAAGCCGGTGCCCTGCGTGGAGGCAACGGCCGCCGGGTGGACGATGCGCAGCAGCTCGGCGGGGCTGAAGCCGGCGGACACGAACGCGTCGACGGCGGAGACCAGGTTCCACACGGCGATCGGGTCGATCGAGTCCAGCATCGAGGCCGGGATACCCCAGCGAGCCGGATCGAAGTCGGTGGGGAACAGACCACCGATGCGGCGGTTGAGGGTCGCGCGACGAGGCACGCGCACCTGGGCGCCGGACTTGCGGGTCACCTGCCACTCACCGAACGCGGTCTGCTCGACCACGGTGAACTGCGGGTCAGCCTCGGCGTAGGAGCGAGCCTCGGCCTCGTCCTCGACCGTGAACGTGATGTCGCGGTCCAGGAAGACCATCGCCGACTCGGGCGTGTAGCCGTCGTGCAGCGGGCCGTCATCGTGGAAGAAGCGCACGCCGGAGCGGGCCACGACCTCGTCGCGGTAGTGATCGAAGATCTCCGACTCGGGGACCAGCTGGTCGTCCTTGTCGTACCAGCCGCCCACGGGGGTGTCCGACCAGGTCAGCAGGCCGGTCATCCAGGCGAGTTCAAGCACGCCCGCAGGGGTGAGCTCGACGGTGCCGTCGGTGTGGATGCCGAGCTCGGCCTGCACGCGGGTACGAGCACTGCCCCACGGGCCGACCTCGCCGTGACCGACGATGACGACCGTGTCGGCCAGCGACGCGGTGGTGTGACCCCACTGTGACGGCTCGACGTGCGGCACGGTGACCTGCGAGGGCGAGGGCAGCGCGGACACGGTCGCAACCGGTTCCGATGCGGGGGCCTCGGGGGCTGCGGCCTCTGCCTGGGCGCGCAGGGCGCGCAGGTCGATGGAGGAGTCCAGGCCGCCGGTCAGGTCGGCATCCACCGGAGCGGAGGCAGCCTGGGCGCGAACCTCGGCGCTCGAGAGCGCGAGCAGCTGTACGGCCATTTCCTCGGTCGACCAGGTACGAACGCCCGCAGCCTCGACGGCGGCGACCATCGGGTCGTTACCGCCCATGAGGCCGGTGCCACGCACCCAACCGATACGCGGGTGAGCGATCGACACGCGCGAACCCCAGATCGGCTCTGCCGCCCAGCGGGTCGCGATCGCGTCGAAGGAAGCCTTCGCCTCAGCGTACGCGCCGTCGCCGCCGAAGATGCCGCGGTTCGGAGAACCGGGCAGCACGACGTGCAGGCGGTGGTCGGCGTGCGTGTCGGAACCGATTGCACACAGGCCGGCGATGGAACGCTCGACGCTCCACAGCAGCAGTCGCATCTGGTTCTCAGAGGCAGGACCCGCGTCGGCCAGCGTGCCGGACACGCGAGGAGCAGCGAAGGGGTAGAACAGCGTCGGGACCAGGGCTTCCTTGGTCACCTTCACGTCGGCGCCCACGGACTTGGTCTGCTCGGTGCCGATCCACTCCACGAGCGCATCCACGTCGCGGTAGGAGGCCAGGTTAGCGGGAACCAGCCACAGCTTCGCGCCGCCCGCGGCGTGCGTGCGGTAGAGCTCCTTGGCGAAGGCCAGGCGCGCGGCCGAGATCGACGAGGAGGTTGCGATGACGGTCGCGCCCCCGGCAAGCAGGCCACCCACGACCGCGCCGCCGATGGAGGCGGGGGTCATACCGGTGACCACCGCGACGTCGTCGGCGTAGGGCAGCTCGTCCGAGGAGGAGAGCGCGTCGGCCGCGATCTGCTCCAGGCGAGCGGCGCGCTCGTGATCGCCCTCGCCGCGCAGGCGGTTCGCCCAGTACGAGGCCTGCTCGGCCACTGCGCGACCGGTGCCCACGAAGGACGCACCCTCGGCGAGGGTGCCTTCGGCGACGTAGCGGGCGACATCCTCACGAGCGGATGCCCAACGGTCGTCCAGCAGGACGGCGCGCGCGGCATCGAAGCGAGGCTCGACGAGGTCGACCCAGCCCGAACCCAGTTCGGCGGCAACCGCGTCGATGACGCGAGCGTCATCGGTAGAGTCCTCGCCGGTGGGGGCAGGAGCGTTCAGGCCCAGCTCGGACAGGATCGTGCGAGCCGTCTTGGCCAGGACGCCGTCCTCACCCGTCACGGACGCGGCGTAGGCGTCGAGAGCAGCGGAGTCGACGACACCGCCACCGGCAGAACCGCCAGCGCTGGGCAGGGGACACCGCGATGCCTTCGCGGGCAGCAACGGCGGCCACGGCAGCATCGATGAGGGCATCGACACCGGCGGCGTTCGTCGGGGCGTCCAGGGGCAGGGTCGCCAGGTCGCCGTCGCGGGTCGAGGCACCCTCACGGGTACCCAGGACGATCTCGGCGGTGACGTGATGCGCCCAACCGGTGCCCAGCTGCCACGTTCCGGTGACGCGCTCGGCGATGCGGCCGGCCTTGACGCCAGCGGCACCGAACAGCTTGCGCGTGCGCTCCTTGACGGCCTCGGCCAGAACCGGCCCGAAGGGCTTGTAGCCCTTGGCAGCCTTGTCGACCGTCGCAGACAGCGTGGCCACATCGGCCTCGCCGGCACCGTCGATCGAGTTCAGGCCCAGCTCGGAGGACATATCCATGAGCAGCTGGTTGCGACGCGAGGAGACGCCGTTGGTGAGCGACTCGGTCGTGTCGGTGGCGCCGACCTCGTCGATGCGGATCTTCGCGGACAGGGCTAGCAGCGCGTGAATCGCGGAGGACGCGGTGAAGAGCAGGTCCGCGACGTCGGCACCGAGGGGCCGCCTGTCGGAGCCGCGGGGCGGGGGCCGGAGCGGCCTCGGCCACGGGGGCGGCCGGAGCGGGCACGGGGGCAGCCTCGGCGGCGGGAGCCTCCGGGGTGATTTCCTCGTCCTCATCGTCCTCGATCACGGCGACATCGGTCGCGTAGACGCGGGACTCGTCGCGTTGGACGTTGAAGACATCCACGCGAGAGGCGCGAACTCGGGGGCGAGCAGGGTACGCGCTGCCAGGGTTGGCCAGCGTCGGGGCGGCACCCAGGCCGACCTCGATGACCTCATCGACGCCCAGGCCTGCAACGCCGGGGGCGGCCTCTTCGGTCGAGAGCAGTACGCGCTGCGTCTCGATCCAGCGCACCGGGGAGGCGAACTGCCAGCACAGCAGCTCGATGAGCAGTGTGCGGGCCAGGACACCCGGGGTGGCCAGAGCCGCGTCCCACGCGCCTTCCGTCTCGAGCAGCTCGCGCACCGTCTCGGAGGGAACCACGTCGAGGATGGACTGGGCGAACTCGCGGGTGAGCTCGAAGGGACGCGCCACCAGGTTGGGGATGTAGCGGCCCACGAGCTTCGCGGGTTCAATCTCGGCAGGGATGCGTTCGTCGAGCTTCGTACGGAAGTCCGCCACGCCACTGCGCAGGACGGTGGAGTGGAAGGGCACGTCGATGCCGGGAACGTACATGAAGGGACGCTTGCCGCCACGCTCGGCAGCGCGCTTGCTGGCGTCCTCCTCGAGGGCCTTCAGGCCCGCAACCGTGCCGGCGACCGCGTACTGCTGACCCGCCAGATTGAAGTTCACGATCTGGAGGAACTCACCCGAGGCCTGAGCGATCGAGTCGACGTACTCCACGACGTGCGCATCATCGACGCCGAACTGGTTCGGACGCAGGGCACCCATGCGGTAGTTCGAACGGCCGTTCTCGTCGCGGGGCACGAGCGAGTGCATCGTGGAACCGCGCTGGAAGACCAGGTCGAGGACGGTTTCGAGGGGGAATACCTCCGCGTAGGCTGCCAGCGCGTCGTACTCGCCGAGGGAGTGGCCGGCGAAGGCAGCGCCGGGAACCAGAACACCCTCTTCGCGCATGCGCGCCGTCTGGCCGATTGCCAGCGTCGCGAGCGCGACCTGGGTGAACTGGGTGAGGTTCAGGACGCCCTCGGGGTGACGGTAGGTCACGCCGCGCGCCACGATCTCGGTCGGGTTATCGCGCACGATCGACAGGATGGAGAAGCCCATCGCCGAGCGGGTGTGTGCATCCGCGCGGCGCCAGACCTCGTCGACAACCTTGGACTTGGTGCGCTCGTCGAGGCCCATGCCGGCGCTCTGGATGCCCTGGCCGGGGTAGACGTAGGCGACCTTCGGCGCGAAGGTGTAGGCGGAGGCGCGAGACACGACCTGCTTGTTGATGCGGCAGGTGACCTCGAGGGACAGGCCGCCGCCGACGACGCGACCGACGCGCTCGACGGTGATCTCGACCTCGTCGTTCAGGTCGACGGTGCCGTACATGTAGTACGTCCAGCCGGCGATCTGGGCGCCGCCCTGGTCGGCGACAACCGCCTCTGCTGCGTGCTGAGCGGTGGCCGACAGCCACATGCCGTGCACGAGGGGTGCGTCCATACCTGCGACCTTGGCGGCCGCGTAGGAGGTGTGGATCGGGTTGTAGTCGCCCGACACGATCGCAAACGGCGTCATGTCGTCGGGGGCCTTGACGCTCACACGACGCAGGACCGAGCGGGGCGTGTCCACGACCTCGATGGTTGCGCCACCGAAGGGCGCGGCCTCGGAGGGCGCGCGGTTGCCGGTGGCGCGGCCGCGGATCGCGAAGCGCTCCTGCGTGGAACCCACGTGCTCACCGTTGGCGGTCAGCTCGAGGGCGACCGTGACGATGCGGCCGGAGGAGGACTCATCGACGGCGGCCACGTGGCTGGTCACGTCGATCGTCGAAATGCCGCGCTGAAGCATCTGCTCGGGCGTGTACTCCAGGGTGATCGAGTGATCGAGGTGGACGGCGTTGAGCAGGCCCTCAATGACCGGGTAGTCGTTGTGGATGGCAGAACCCAGGGCCGCGTAGATCGCGGGCCAGGCGGGGCCAAGCAGGGCGTCGGGAGCCCAGGCCGCCAACTCGTAGTCGGCGGGCAGGGCAGCGCCCGTGGCCTCGGCGTGATCGAAGCCCAGGGTGGGGGCCAGCGTGAAGGAGTAGTGGGCCTCGCCGAAGACCGACTTGGCGGAGGGAACCATCACCGGCAGTGCGTCCACGGTGTCACCGGCGACGGACACGGAGGTGACGCCGGCGGTGGCCGCGAGCATCGCGTACATGTGCTGGGGCAGCTTGGCCTCATCGATGACGGGGACCGCGCCGTCTTCACCGGAGATGACCAGCGGGAAGACCAGCTCGCGCACGGCGTGCTTGTCGGTGCCGCGCGGATCATTGTCCCACGCGGTGTCCAGGTGGATGACCATGTCCACGCCGGTGTCAGTCGGATTCAGGGAGACGCGCTCCTCATCGAGGATGGCGGCGGGGTTCGTCGTGAGGTGGCCGGTCCACGAGATGAAGGGGACCTTGCGCAGCCATTCCTCGCGGGTGGCAGCGGGCTTGCCGTTGCCCAGGCGGGAGGCGACCGGGGTCGCCACGACGCCGGAGTCGGTCAGACGCGAGGCTGCGGCGGCCTCGAAGCGGCCCAGCAGGGAGGCGACGGGCTCGTCGACGCGGTCGATGCCGGCCACGGAGACGGGGCCGGGGATGATGCGGACCTGGTCGGCACTGTAGCGCTCGTCCTGCGCCTGCCACAGGCAGTCCTGGCCCCACCAGCGGATGAGGTCGTCATCCAGGATCGGGACGAAGGGCATCGGCTTGGGGTAGGAGCGGCACAGAGCCGGGAACCAGGCGGCGTCGATCGGGGTGACGTGCGTGGTTGCGGCGTTCGGGTAGGCGGCCATCAGACGGTCGGCGGCGGCGTGCGCGTCGGCGACGTCCTCGACGGTCGGGAAGAGGGTTTCGACCTCGCCGTGGTCCACGGGCGCCAGACGCGCCTCGACGCGCTGGAGCAGGTCGTGGTAGCGGATCTGCCAGGTGGGATCAACCCACGGGTAGGACAGGTCAGCGAAGCGGCGCACCCAGGCTTCGTAGGTCATCTCTTCGAGGTCACCGAAGTAGGGCTTGGCCGTGTGGGAGAGGATTTCGACGATCTCGTCCTTGCGGGCGCGCACCTGGGCGCCATCGGAGCCGATTTCGGCGATGATGCGAGCGGCAGCGGCGGCCGCGTTGGATACCTCGTGCATGTCGGCGCGCAGGTGGGACAGGCCGGAGGTCATGCCGCCGCGGGTCACGCCCTCGCCGACCCAGCCGCCAAGCTCGTCGTTGTCGGGCACACCGGGGGTGGCCACGAGGAGCTCCTTGACGGCCTTCGTCGTGTGCGCTTCCTTCGTAGTCATCGCGGCGGTACCCACGAGGACACCGTCGACGGGCATGGGCGGGCGGCCGTAGCGTGCCGACCACTCGCCGGTCAGGAAGTCGGCCGCGCGCTCGGGCGTACCGATGCCGCCACCCACGGTCAGGACGATGTTGGACTGGGCGCGCAGCTGCGCGTAGGTGGCCAGCAGCAGGTCGGACAGGTCCTCCCAGGAGTGGTGGCCGCCGGAGTGGCCGTCCTCGACCTGGACGATCACCTTGATCGGATCGGCCTCGCGGGCGATCGCGATGACCTTGCGGATCTGGTCGACCGTGCCGGGCTTGAAGGCCACGTAGGGGAAGCCGTCGGCGCGCAGCTGCTCAATGAGGGCGAGGGCCTCGTCCTTCTCGGGGATACCCGCAGAGACAACGACACCATCGATGGGGCGCCGGACGCGCGCGAACGCGACACGATGCGGGCCTGGCCGAACTGCAGGTTCCACAGGTAGCGGTCCAGGAACATGGAGTTGAACTCGGCGGTGTGACCGGGACGCAGCTGGGCGCGCAAGCCCGCCAGGTTCTCGTTGTAGACCTCTTCGGTGACCTGACCACCACCGGCCATTTCGGCCCAGAAACCGGCGTTGGCGGCAGCGGCAACGATCTCGGGGTCAACCGTCGTGGGGTCATGCCGGCCAGGAGGACGGGGAGCGGCCGGTCAGGCGCGAGAAGGCGGTGTCGACGACGGTCTTGCCGTCGGGCAGGGTCACGAGGCCGGGGCGCAGGTGCGACCAGTCGGTGCCGGGCTCGGGGGCCCAGCCGGGGGTCGCGGCCTTGTCACGGTCGGAGGCGGTTCCGGCGGCGACGACGCCGACGCTGGTGCCTTCGACGAGGGCGCGGGTCATGCGCACGGTCGTGGCACCGGGGCCCATGTCGACGATCCACGTGGCACCCGATTCGGCGGCGGCGCGGATCTGAGCCGGCCAGTCCACGGGGGTCGTGAGCACGGCGGCGGCCAGGGAGTGGGCAAGCTTGGCGTCAATACCGCACTGGGCGGCCCACTCGTCCACGAGGGCGAGGGCGTCGGCGAGCATGGGGGAGTGGAAAGGCACGTAGACCGGCAGGTATTCGCACACGGGGGTCAGCGGGCGACCGCCGCGCTCGTGCGCGTCGTGCGCGGCCTTGTCCTTGGCGGCGGCGCGCTCAATGGCGGCGACCAGGGACGCCAGGTCGTTGGGCGCACCCGAGACGACGTGAGTGTCGGTGTCGTTACGCAGCGCGATCGACAGCGGATGCGAGGTCGAGGGCAGGGAGGAGATGATGCGCTCGAGGAGAGCGTCGGACACACCTCGTACGGACACCATGTAGGTGGCGTCGCCCGCGTGCGGGGCGCGGGCACGACGCGTGATACGGGCCGCGGCCGCACCGATCAGGCGGGCCAGCGCGAACACGGAAGCGGCGCGGGCCTCGTCCCCGGCGATCCACGCGCGAGCAATCTCCACGCCGAGCACGCCCTGAGAGTGTCCCTCAAACGCGGTGGGCTGGTTCGCCACGATGTTCAGGCCTGCGCGCGTCAGGTCGATGAGTGCACCCAGCTGGGCGGCAACGATACCCGGAACCGACAGGGCAGCCTCGTCCGGGCCAGCAACGTCGCGGGTCACAGCCTCCTCGCCAGCCTCGGCCGGGATAGCGAAGGGCAGGGACGCAACCGACTGGGTGGCCAGCGAGCGGCGCACCGGGGAGAGCACCTGATCCGAGGCCTTGATGACGCCGTCAACGATCGCAGCGATCTCAGGATCGTGGGCGATCTCGTCCAGCGCGGCACGCCACGGGGTGGCCTGACCGGCAAAGGTCAGCGCGTAGGGGGTCTCATTCAGGGAGGTCACAAACGACATGTTCTTACTTTCCTTCGGGGACAATTCTTCTCAAACGGCTCCGGTCACAGAGGACCGTTGTCGTGACGCTTGACGTGGGGTGCACGCTGGTCTTTGGAGACCAGCAGGTGCAGGGAATCGATGATGGTCTGTCGGGTATCAGCGGGGGCAATGATGCCGTCGAGCTGACCGGAGGACACGGAAACCTCGGGGTTGACGGTTTCCTCCTCGTAGCGGGTAACCAGCTCGGCCTTCGTCTCTTCGAAGGTCCCGTTCTCGCGGGCGGCAGCGAGTTCGCGACGGTACATGATCGACGCCGCGCCCTCGGCACCCATGACCGCGATCTGCGCGTCCGGCCATGCGTACGCCAGGTCCGCGCCGATCGACTTCGAACCCATGACGATGTAGGCACCGCCGTAGGCCTTGCGCAGGATGACGGTGACCATCGGGACGGTCGCGTTCGCATAGGCAACAATCACCTTCGCGCCGCGGCGGATGATGCCCGCCTGCTCCTGCTCGGTACCCGGGCGGTAGCCGGGAACGTCCACAAAAGTAACGATCGGCAGACCGAAGGCATCGCAGAAACGAACGAAACGAGCTGCCTTCTCAGAAGCGTCCACGTCGAGCGTGCCCGCATCATTCATCGGCTGGTTGGCCACGATGCCCACCGACTGGCCATCGACGCACGCGAAACCGATCGTCACGTTGGGAGCGAACAGGTCCTGAATCTCCACGTACTCGCCGTGATCCACAAGGGAACGCACCACGTCGCGCACGTCGTAGGGCTGACGCGCCGAGGTCGGAACCAGCTCTGCAACCGCGCGGGCCGCCGCCTCGTCCTCTGGATTGGGAATGTACTCGTACTTGGGAGGCGCCACCTCGCACGAGGACGGCAGGTAGTCGAGGAGCGAACGCACGTAGTCGATCGCCTCTTCCTCCGTATCCGCCATGTGGTGCGCGACGCCCGACTGGAAGTTGTGAATCGCCGCGCCACCCAGCTCATCGAGCGTGACCTTCTCGCCGGTCGTCGCCGCGACGACATCCGGACCCGTCACAAACATGTGCGAGTTCTCGCGCGTCATCACGATGAAGTCGGTGAGGGCAGGCTGATACACGGCACCACCGGCGCACGGACCCAGAATGATCGAAATCTGGGGAACCAGACCCGAGGCCTCGCACGTCTTCTTGAAAATGCGGCCGTACTGCGCCAGAGCGACGACGCCCTCCTGGATGCGGGCGCCGCCCGAATCCTGAATGCCGACGATCGGAATACGCATCCGAATACCCCGGTCAATCAGATCGACGATCTTATCGCCCTCGACCTTACCCAGCGTGCCACCGAGAACCGAGAAATCCTGAGCGTAGGCAGCGACCATACGACCCTGGACGCGACCGTAACCAGCCGCGACCGCAGAACCGATACGGCCCTCACGCACCGAACCACCGATGAACTGACCGACCTCGTGCCACACGCCATCGTCAAAGAACAGAGACAGGCGCTCGCGGGCCGTCAGCTTCTTCTTGGCGTGCTGGCGCTGCGCGGCCTTCTCTTCGGCGGCCTGCGCGATTGCGTCCTGGGCCTGAATGAACCCGTCGCGCGTGAGCGGACTGGGTGTACTCATCGTGCCTCCTCTTCGGTAGCGATGTGGGCGATGCGACTTCCCGCGGTCACGGTGTCACCCTGCTTGATCGACAGGGAGGTGACGGTTCCGGCGCGGGGAGCGAGCAGCGGTTTTTCCATCTTCATGGCCTCGAGGACGGCCACGAGCTGGCCTTCCTCGACCTGGTCGCCCTCGGAGACGGCCAGGGCAACGACGATGGCCTGCATGGGGGCAACGATGTCGCCGGGGGCACCCTGGTGAGGCCCGGCCTGCACGGCGGATGCGCTTGCGCGGCGCGGCGCGGAGCGCAGCGGCTGAGGCGGGTGCGGGGCACGAGCCGCCGGCGCGTTGAACATGCCCGCCGGCAGAGTCAGGGACACGCGGCGTCCGTCCAGCTCGATGATGTACGTCTGGCGCGGCAGATCAGCAGTCGACGAGGCCTCGGCCGGCACCGCCAGATCCGAATAGTCGTGCTGGGGCATGAACGTCGTCTCGAACCACCGCGTCGAGACGTTGAATCCGCCCACGCCGCAGAAGTCGGGATCGTTGATGATGTCCTGGTAGACGGGCACCGGGGTGGCTACGCCCTGCACCGAGAACTCGGCTAGCGCGCGGCGCGAGCGAGCGAGAGCCTGCTCGCGGTCCGCACCCCGTCACGATGATCTTGGCGATCATCGAGTCGAAGGCCGTCTGGACCGAATCGCCCTCATCGATACCCAGCTCCAGGCGGATGCCCGGGCCCAGGGGCCAGTGCACCTCGTCAAGGCGACCGGCGGTGGGGGTGAGGTCTTTCGACGGATCCTCCGAGGTGACGCGGAACTCGAAGGAATGGCCGCGGGGCTCCGGGGGAGTCGTCAGCGGCAGTCCCTGCGCGATACGAATCTGCTCGCGCACCAGGTCGATGCCCGTGACTTCTTCGGAGACGGGGTGCTCGACCTGCAGGCGCGGGTTGACCTCGAGGAACCAGATGCTGCCGTCGGGCTCCAGGAGGAACTCGACCGTGCCCACGCCGACGTAGTTCACGTGCTCGAAGAGCGCGCGCGACGCGTTCACGAGCGTTTCGTGCGCACCCTCGGGCAGAATGGCGCGGGCGCCTCCTCGACCAGCTTCTGGTTGCGGCGCTGCACGGAGCAGTCACGGGTGGAGATGACGTGGAAGTTTCCCAGCGAGTCGCGCGCCGACTGGGTCTCCACGTGACGGGCGACCTCGACGAAGCGCTCGACGAAGTGAGCGCCCAGGTCGGCGGCGTCCGTGTGACGAGCAAAGAACAGGTCCAAGTCAGCCTGCGAGCGGATGATGCTGATGCCTCGGCCGCCGCCGCCGTCGGCTCGCTTGAGCACCACGGGGTAACCGGCGGAGGTGATGAACGCCTCAACCTCCTCGCGCGAGGTCACGGGTTCGGATACGCCGGGAACCGGCGAAACACCGCAGGCCTCGGCCACGCGACGAGCCTTGATCTTGTCACCCAGAGCATCGATCACGTCCGAGGCGGGACCCAGCCACGCGATACCAGCGTCCTCGACGGCGCGCGCGAATTCGGAGTTCTCCGACAGGAATCCGTAGCCCGGGTGAATCGCATCCGCGCCAGTCTCTAGCGCAATCGCCAGGATCTTCTCACCGTTCAGGTACGTCGACGCAGCATCGTCGCCGCCCAGGGACAGCGCCTCGTCGGCCTCGCGCGTGTGGGGTGCGGCCATGTCCTGATCAGCGTAGACGGCGATCGTGGAGATGCCCATATCCGTGGCCGTGCGGCACACGCGCAGAGCGATTTCTCCACGGTTGGCGACGAGGATTCGATTAATTGTTCGCACGCTTCTCCTTGGTGTCGTGAGCGATTGTCAGAGGTATTCCGGTAGCCAGGACGTCGCCGGCGTTGATGTCGTGAGTGTGACCGTCATCCGTGCGCACGAGGAGGGAACCGGTCGACGATAGCGACACCGCCTCTCCTTCGAGTGCCACGTGGCCGCTGGGGTCCGTCGGCTCCGCGAGCGCAATACGGCGGCCGAGGAGCGGTAGGGCGCTTGCGGCTTCCTTGGCGAGTCCGCTGTCGTGGGCGTTTCCGCGGGCAATAAGTGCACGGATCCGCTTCTCTAGTCCGGAGAGCACGTCGGCAAGGACGGCATGTATGACAGCGTCAGTTGCCTGGGCTGCCTCGTCGTCACCCTCGGCGTACAGAGAGGTGGCTTGCTCGGTGGCGAGGTTATCGGGGCGTTGAGCAACGTTGATGCCGTAGCCGAGGATGATCGCGGTCGTGAACGGGGACGAGGCCGGGGCGAGCTGGGCGAGGATTCCACAGATCTTGCGCTCACCGTCGACGAGGACGTCGTTGGGCCATTTCAGGCAGACACTGTGGCCGAGAGGTTCGAGTCGGCGCGCGAGCGCATCGCGAACAGCCAGGCCGCAGGCGTACACGAGCCATCCGAGTTGATCGGTGGGAATCGAGGTAGGCATGGAAACGACGGTGGACGCGAGGATGGCCTCCCCCTCGGGGGCTATCCACGTCCGTCCGAGGCGGCCACGCCCGGCGCTTTGGCAATCGGCGATGATTGTTGTGAGATGCGGGGTGGGTGTCGTGGTATCGGTGAGGAGACTGGCCGCGAGGTCGTTTGTCGAGGGGGTGCAGTGGACGTGATAGATCGGCGCACTGGTTCCGTCGACGGCGATGCGTTCGGGTGTATCCAATGACTTTCCTCCCTCCGGCTGATGCTGTTTGACAGTGGAGGCACTCGTCCCCCGATACTTAAAAGTTTGTCTTAAAAATCAAACCTACGCATGCGTTTTTTAAAAAATTGGAATAGTTTTCGACAAATCACTACGGATCCGTAACCATCGCGTAACCCTTGCGGAAAGCGGAAGGCGGGAAATCCCCGAAATAGTGCGCTGAGATGAGGATCACCGACCTCTGCATCCCACTGTGCGGCTCATCGGCCCGTACCGGGTCGGTACCATAGGGGTGAACACGCGCGCGAGGGCGCGCCTCGAACCACCCGAACGGAGTAACGTGGCGGAGTTTATTTATCAGATGATCAAGGCTCGCAAGGCCATCGGTGACAAGGTCATCCTCGACGATGTCACCATGAGCTTCTTCCCAGGCGCCAAGATCGGTATGGTCGGCCCCAATGGTGCCGGTAAGTCCTCGATCCTGAAGATCATGGCTGGCCTGGATGAGCCCAGCAATGGCGAGGCCCGTCTGACCCCCGGCTATACGGTCGGCATTCTGATGCAGGAGCCCATCCTCGACGACACGAAGACCGTCATCGAAAACGTTCGTATGGGCGCTGCCGATATTTTCGCTAAGCTCGCGCGCTTCAATGAGATTTCCGAAGAGATGGCGAATCCTGACGCGGACTTCGATGCGCTCATGGAGGAAATGGGCAAGCTGCAGACCGAGATTGATGCTGCCAATGCGTGGGATATCGATTCTCAGCTCGACCAGGCTATGGATGCGCTGCGCTGCCCGCCCCCGGACCAGCCTGTCTCCGTGCTCTCCGGTGGTGAACGTCGCCGCGTGGCGCTGTGCAAGCTCCTCATTGAGGCCCCCGACCTGCTCCTGCTCGACGAGCCCACCAACCACCTCGACGCCGAGAGTGTGCTCTGGCTCGAAAAGCACCTTGCGTCCTACCCGGGTGCGGTCATTGCCGTGACCCACGATCGTTACTTCCTCGATCATGTCGCCGGCTGGATTGCCGAGGTTGACCGCGGTCATCTGTACCCCTACGAGGGCAACTACTCCACCTATCTGGAGACGAAGGAGAAGCGTCTTGAGGTTCAGGGGCAGAAGGATGCCAAGCTTGCCAAGCGTCTGAAGGAAGAGCTCGAGTGGGTGCGCTCCAACGCGAAGGGGCGTCAGGCCAAGTCGAAGGCCCGTCTGGCTCGCTACGAGGAGATGGCGGCCGAGGCCGAGCGCACGCGCAAGCTTGACTTCGAGGAAATCCAGATCCCGCCGGGCCCGCGCCTGGGTAGCGTCGTTATCGAGGCTAAGGATCTCCAGAAGGGCTTCGGCGACCGCTCCCTCATCAACGGTCTGTCCTTCTCACTGCCGCGCAACGGTATCGTCGGTATCATCGGCCCGAACGGCGTTGGTAAGACCACGCTGTTCAAGACAATTGTTGGCCTCGAGCCCCTCGATGGCGGCGAGCTGACGATCGGTGAGACTGTCAAGATCAGCTATGTTGACCAGACGCGCGCCGGCATTGACCCCTGAGAAGACGGTGTGGGAAGTCGTTTCCGACGGCCTGGACTTCATTCAGGTGGGTAACGTGGAAATGCCTTCGCGGGCCTATGTCTCCGCCTTTGGTTTCAAGGGTCCCGATCAGCAGAAGCCGTCCGGTGTTCTCTCCGGTGGTGAGCGCAACCGTCTGAACCTGGCTCTCACCCTCAAACAGGGTGGCAACCTCCTCCTGCTCGACGAGCCCACGAATGACCTGGATGTTGAGACCCTCAGCTCGCTGGAAAACGCCCTCCTGGCGTTCCCCGGCTGTGCCGTTGTTATTACTCACGACCGCTGGTTCCTCGACCGTGTCGCCACCCATATCCTGGCGTGGGAGGGCACCGAGGAGCATCCGGACAAGTGGTACTGGTTCGAGGGCAACTTCGAGGCGTACGAGAAGAATAAGGTCGCGCGCCTCGGCGAGGCGGCGGCGAATCCGCATCGCGTGACGCATCGCAAGCTGACGCGCGACTGATCTGCGCGACATGCGTATGACTGTGGGGGAGGGTCGAAGGGTCCTCCCCCCCGGTTGTATGTTGAGTAGGCACGCGCGAAGCTCTGATGGTGTCAATCTGGAAGAAGTGAGATTGACAGGGTGGGTGATTGTAGCTGCTCGCAGGAATTTTCGCTTCTGTCACTGGCGATCGGCGGATATTTGTTCATGTAGCGGATGCCACTTGCCTTTTGCGCAGGTCACATCTACTATGTGACACGTATCGCAAATACCCGACCGCGCGAAAGGGGCTCCGATGGCGATTGAACAAACGCTTATCGACGCGCTGGGTGGACACCTCAATATTGTCGAGGTCGAACCCTGCACGATGCGCATCCGAATTCAGGTGAAGTCTCAGAGAGACGTTGACGAGGCTGCGCTGCGCGTGGATGGTGTGCTTGCCGTCGTGCGTTCTGGTGATGTTGTTCAGATTGTGTGTGGCGCACAGTCGGACGATGTTGCTGCTGCAATGATCGCGATCCTCTCAGGCGTGGCCCATGACACGTCCATGGAGTCTCTGTCTCAGCGAGTCCACGCCTAGTATTGAAAGTGTTATCAGCCCGCAACGTAGAAGGCTTTTCTGTGGATATTCACGCTCCCGCATCTGACAACATCGAAGAGCTGCGCCGTATCGCCGACGCTAATGGCGTTGCTACCGGATTCTGGGATTGGTATGGGAACTGGGTGGGCGTCAGCGCGTCCACACTACTGAAGGTTCTCGGCGCCCTCGGTCTGCCCCTTGACGAATCTTCCACCGTGGGCGATGTGTACGAGGCACAGCGCCTGACCGAGGAACGCGAATGGCGTCGTACCCTTCCTCCGACGATCGTCGCCCGCCAGGGTGGCGGCTACATGTTCCCAGTGCACGTGCCGGATGGTTCGTGGGTGAACGTCCAGTGGGTGCTGGAGGACGGTCGTAAGGGCGCGTGTGATCAGGTGGATCGCTACGTCCCGCCCCGCATGATCGACGGTGAGCTCGTCGGCCGTGCGACCTTCGATGTGCCGCACTGGCTCCCGCTTGGGTGGCACCGCCTCGTCGCCACGGTTGAGGGTGGCCGCGTAGAGTCTGCAACCCTGATCATCGTTCCCAACACGCTCTCGCTGCCGCTCCTGGAGTCCTCTCGTCGTGCGTGGGGCGTCAACGCGCAGCTGTACTCGACGCGTTCGGCTTCTTCGTGGGGCATTGGTGACGCAGCAGATCTTGCTGACCTGGCAGCTATCTGTGCTGACAAGGGCGCGGATTTCCTGCTGATTAATCCGGTACACGCATCCCAGCCGGTCTCTCCGCTGGAAACGTCGCCGTACCTGCCGGTATCGCGCCGCTGGCTTAACCCGATCTACATCCGCCCGAGAACATTGAGGAGTTCTCATCCCTGCCGCAGGCCTCACGCGATGCTATCGAGCAGCTGAGTGATGAGACCCGTCAGTTCGACAGTCGCGAGGACCTGATCGATCGTGATTGTTCGTGGGAGGCCAAGCGCAAGGCGCTCGAACTGATCTTTGCGGCTCCTCGCTCGTATCACCGCCAGAGCCAGCTGGATCACTTCATTGAGCGTGGCGGCTCGGAGCTTTCCAACTACGCGCTGTGGTGCGCCCTCGTTGAGCGCGAAGGCACGATCGAGTTGCCCGAGGACCTGGCCCGTTCCTCCGCGCCTCGCGTCGAACTTGAGCGACTCGAGCTGGCCGACCGCGTTGACTTCTACCAGTGGTGCCAGTGGGTCGTCGCCGAGCAGCTCGAGCATGCGCAGCATGTGGCCCGCGAGGTTGGCATGGAGATCGGTGTCATGGCTGACCTGGCCGTCGGCGTGCACGGCTATGGGTCCGAAAAGTGGAGTCGGCCTGAGCTCTTCGCCAACGGTATGTGTGTGGGCGCTCCGCCGGACGTCTACTCTCAGCAGGGCCAGAACTGGTCGCAGCCGCCGTGGTCGCCGCGGAGCCTTGCCGAGTCGGGCTACCTGCCGCTGCGCGACATGGTCCGCGCCGCCCTGGCCAATGCGGGTGCCGTGCGTATCGACCACATCCTGGGTATGTTCCGCCTGTGGTGGATCCCGGAGGGGGTGCGCCGCCACCGAGGGTACCTACGTGTACTACGACCACGAGGCCATGATGGGCGTCATCCTGCTGGAGGCTCAGCGCGCGGGTGCCGTCGTTATTGGCGAGGATCTCGGCGTGGTCGAGCCGTGGGTGCGTGACTACCTGCGTGAGCGCGGAGTCCTGGGCACGTCCGTCGTGTGGTTCGAGAAGGAAGGTGGCGGCTGGCCGCTGCGTCCCGAGCACTACCGTGACCGGGCGCTGGCAGCCGTCAATATCCATGACCTGCCGCCGACGCTCGGCTACATTCGTGGCATTCAGACCACCCTGCGCTCCGAGCTCGGTCTGCTGACGGATGATATTGAGACGGTGCGCGCTGGCGATCGCCTCGAGCTTGAGCAGATCAATGCGCGCCTGCTTGAATACGGTTGCGTTGACGGTGCCCAGCCCAGCGAGCGCGAGACCGTTGAAGGCCTGTACCGCTACGTCGCGCGGACCCCGTCAAAGCTCGTCGTCGCTTCGCTCGTCGACGCGGTTGGAGATGTGCGCCCGCAGAATATGCCGGGCACGGGCGCCGATCAGTACCCGAACTGGTGCGTGCCGCTGTGCGATTCCAACGGGGATGAGGTCGCGATCGAGGAGCTGCCCACGGATGAGCGCCTCACGTCGTTGTTCGCTTTGCTCCGCGGTAGCGTCAACTGACGCAGCCCAGCGTCCCTGCGAATGGTCCCCGCGACTCGAAAGAGTCGCGGGGCTCATTGGTCGGAGCGGTGATCACTCTCTCTCCGTCTGGAGTTGAGAACAAAGGAACGAGTGCGCCCACCGCGCAGCTTTCCTCGTTGTATTCAGGTCGCACGTGCACGCCGGACGGGTTCACGACGATGACGGGCACGCAGGGGGAGAGATGCGCCTCCTGGACGGGGGCGAGGTCCCAGTGGATGAGGGGCCTGCCGACTTCGACGATGTCCCCCTCGTCGACGAGGGGCGCGAAACCTTTTCCTCGCAGTCCCACGGTGTCGATCCCCAGATGGATGAGGATGGAGACCCCGCGCGTCGAGGTGACGATCGCGGCGTGTGACTTGAGCTTTGTGACGACGCCAGCAATGGGGGCGCACACAGTCACGCATGACGCGTCGGCATCGGGAAGAAGCGCGCGCCCATCTCCAACGACGCCACTGGCAAAGATGGGGTCGGGTACCTGCGCGAGAGGCAGGATATGCGCGGCGAAAGGTGCGCGGACGAGGAAGCTCACCGGCTCGCTTTCATCTGCTCGACGAGGTCTTCGGAATCGGGACCCATGACGACCTGGACGGCATCGCCGACGATGACGACGTCGAAGGCTCCGGCCTCGCGCAGCTTCGCCTCATCGATGAGGTCGGTGTTGGCCGCGTCGAGGCGGATGCGCGTGATGCACGATTCCAGGTTGGAGATGTTGTCCCAGCCGCCCAGGGCTTCGATGATGGTCGTCGCGGTGTCCATGGTGTCCTCCTTGGCTCAATGACCCAACCGCTGCGGTTTGCCTCACACTTATGGTATCGCGACGGTGCGTGAATAGACACTCTTGCGCCTACCGAGCGCGTCACATTATGAGGCGTCGGCGGCGCTCGTTCCTCGAATGCGTGCTGCAGGTGTGAAGCCCATGGCGATGCCCGCCGCGATCGACGCTGCGGTGAAGATGTACATGGTTGCCTCGACGCCCACCCATGACGCGATGATGCCCGCGACGAAGGATCCGAGGGGCATGACTCCCCAGACTGCGAAGCGGAAGATCGCGTTCATTCGTCCGAGCATGTCGGGCGGGCAGATTTCCTGGCGCAGACTCATCTGGGTGACGTTGTAGATCGTGATGAAATACGACGAGACGACGCCGGAGCAGGCGATGACCCACGCGGCGGCGACCGGGACGTGGACGGATGCGGGTTGGGCAAGGAGTGCTGAAACGCCAACGATGTTCGTGATGACGATGCAGCGCCCGATTCCCAAGCGCGTGATCCACGCCGACCTCGTGAGAGCACCGAGGATACCGCCGAGCGCGCCCGCGCTCAGTAACAGGCCGAGCTGCGTGGCGCTCATGCCGAGGGTTCGCAGGACCAGGATGGGTAGGAGGACCTGGATGCCTGCCCCCGCGAATGCTGCGCATGCGATGCAGGAGAAGAGCGGAAAGAGGAGGCGTTGTCCGCGCACGAAGGACAGTCCTTCGACAATCTGAGAACGAAGTGACGCATCGGAGTGGGCGGGACGTGGTTCGGGGGTACGGATGCGCCAGATCGCCCACGTCGAGCACACATAGGTCGATGCCGTCAGCAGGTAGGCCAGGGGAGGGGCGAGGACGCCGAGGAGCCAGCCGCCCAAGCCCGGTCCGCCCGCGCGTCCCACCTGGTAGGAGGCCTCGAGGCGTCCGTTCGCGGCTCCGATGTAGCGTTTTGAGGCGATCATGGGCACGTAGGACTGATAGGCGACGTCGAAGAAGACGGTGGACAGGCCGAGGAGTGCGGCGACGACCATGAGGTGGGCGATGGTGAGAGAGAAAAATGCGTAGGCAGTCGGGATGGAGACGAGCGCGGCGATGCGCGCAAGGTTCGCCGCGATCATGACGTGGCGCTTGCGCCAGCCGTCCACCCACGCGCCCGCGGGGAGTCCGACGATCAGGAAGGCCAGCGTCTGCAGGCCGGAGAGGACGCCGATCTGCGTTTCGCTCGCATGAAGGACGGTAATCGCGATCGCAGACGTTGCGAGAGTACCGACCTGGAAGCCCACTTGCGCCGCAGTTTGGCCCGCCCACAGGTGCATGAAGGCGGAGTTGCGGGTGAGGGGATGGTGCAGCCAGCGCTGCAGTGATCCGCTCACTGCGTATCGCCGAGGCCGGAGCCCCTCGTGTGGTCACGTTCAGTCAGCCCGGCGGCACGCAGAGCCCACGCGAGTCCATCTTCGGAGACGCTGGGGGCGACGATGTTTGCGGCCTTCACGAGGTCCTCGCATCCGTTCCCGATGCTGATGCCGAGCGCGGCGGTTTCCACGGCCTCGATGTCGTTGTTGGAGTCGCCGAGTGCGACGGTGCGGGAGCGGGGAATGCCGACATATTTGCAGACCGCGCTGATTCCGACTGCCTTCGACAAGTGGGCGGGGACGACTTCGAAAGGCACGTATCCTGCTGCTCCCACCGAGCCGATAATCGCACGGTAGCCGGCGGGGAGTGCGGCCGTCACCCGCTCCAACGATGCCTTCTCGGGCGGCACGTACGCAGTGACCTTCGTGAAGGTACCGCTGCCGATGTCGACGATGAAGGGCGTGATGGACTGGGCGTATTCGATCCAGTCCTCGGGGGTATTTGCCAGCCCTGGGGACGAAAAAGTCGAGATACCCCTCCGACGGGCCCATCTGGTCCGGACCTGCCAGATGTAGAAGGCGTCGAGCTCCTCCCACAGGGTAGTCAAGGCCTCGACGTGGTCGCGTGGCATGCGCTCATCGACCAGGACCTGATTCCCGACAGAGGCGTATCCGCCGGCACCGCCGACGATCCCTTCGAAACCGACGTCCCAGAAGCGTGGGTAAACTTCGGGTGCCGAGCGTCCTGTGCAGGCAAAGAGGCGGTGTCCGTTGCTCCGGACCTCGTGCAGAGCGTCGATCGCTGAGCGCGGGATGCGCTGGCGCGAATCGCACAGCGTTCCGTCGATGTCGACGAAGACCGCGCGGGGAGAGTCAGCCTCGTTGCATGCCTGTGCAGAACCGTCGGTGTTCGTCATAGAGCAATCTTATCTCAGGGAAGAAACGGCCTCGGATATGCAGAACGGGCCTCGCAAACGACAAATCATGCGCACGGTCGGTTGCTCAGCGCAAGGAAGGCACACACTAGAATCATCGACGATACCCGCGATGGAGCACGAAAGGCAGTTCACGACGATGGAACACCAAGCACTGACGGACGCCAATGATCTGACCCTCCTGCAGGCGGCGGCTCTTTTGTCGGGATCGAGTGCCTGGGACTCGCGCGCGATCCCCGCTGCGAATGTCCCTTCCTTTGTCATGAGTGACGGCCCGCATGGCGTGCGCCGCCAGCTCGGCGACGCCGACCACCTGGGCATCGCGGAGTCTGAGAAGGCGACCTGTTTCCCGACTGCGTCGGCCGTTGCAGCCACCTGGAATCCTGACCTGGCCCGCGAGATGGGCGAGGCACTCGGACTGGAGGCGCGGGGACTCGGCGTCGACGTCCTGCTCGGCCCGGGCCTCAACATCAAGCGCTCGCCCCTGTGCGGACGTAACTTCGAGTATTTTTTTCCGAGGATCCGATCCTTGCAGGACGCATGGCAGCGGGCCTCGTCCAGGGAATTCAATCGACGGGAACCGCCGCCTGCCCCAAGCACTTCGCTGTCAACTCTCAGGAACTGCGCCGCATGGCCTCGGATTCCATCGTGGACGAGCGCACGATGCGCGAGATCTACTTGACCGGCTTCGAGATCGTGTGCCGAAGTGCGAAGCCACGGGTGATCATGAGCTCCTACAACCTCGTCAACGGTACCTACGCCCACGAGAACAAGCACCTGCTCACCGACATCCTGCGCACCGAGTGGGGTTTTGACGGCATGGTCGTCTCCGATTGGGGTGGTTCGAACAGCGCCGTCGCAGCGGTGCGCGCCGGTGGTAGCCTCGAGATGCCCGCTCCCGGCCTTGCTGGTGCGCGTCAGATTGTCGAGGCGGTTGAGGCTGGAGAATTGGATGTGGCCGACGTCTACGCGCGTGCCCAGGAGGTCCTCAACGTCGCGAGCGCGAGCACTGGCCTGCCTGCGCCCACTCCCTACGACCTGGACGAGCACCATCAGTTGGCTACGCGTATTGCCTCTGAGGCGATCACGCTCCTGCGCAACGAGGGCGACCTTCTGCCGCTGAGCGCGGGCACGAGCGTTGCGCTCATCGGCGATCTTGCGGATACACCGCGCTTCCAGGGATCGGGTTCCTCCCAGGTCAACCCCACGCGCATCGAGTCTCCGCGCGAGCTGCTCGAAGCGCAGGGAGAGGATGCCCGAGGCCTCGTTCTCACCGGGTACGCCCGCGGTTATGAGCGCCATGGCGGCACGAGCGACGCTCTCATCGCCGAGGCCGTGGCCCTCGCCGAGCGCGCTGACGTAGCGCTTGTTTACGTAGGTCTCGACGAGCTGGCCGAATCCGAGGGACTGGACCGTCCCCACATGCGCCTGCCCGAGGGCCAGGATCGCCTCATCGAGGCCGTCGCCGCAGCGAATCCGCGCACCGTCGTCGTCCTGACCGGTGGTGCCAGCGTCGAGATGCCGTGGGCCTCGTCCGTGCCCGCGCTCGTCAACGGTTACCTGACCGGGCAGGGAGGCGCCGCCGCGATGCTCGACGTCCTCACCGGCGTGGTCAATCCCTCGGGACGCCTGGCCGAAACGTACGCACTCTCCTACGAGGACCACCCTTCCGCCGCATGGTACCCGGCGACCGGACCGCTCTCGTACTACCGCGAAGGCCCCTTCGTCGGCTATCGCTACTTCACGACCGCGGGCGTCGACGTCGCCTTCCCCTTCGGCTACGGCCTGTCGTACTCGCGTTTCGAGTACTCCGACCTCCAGGTGAACCAGGAGGGCGCGACCCTCACGGTCACCAACACCTCCACGCGCGACGGTGCCGAGGTCGTGCAGCTCTACGTCAGCGCTCCCGGCGGCGTGTTCGGCCCCGCCCGCGAGCTCAAGGGTTTCGCAAAAGTCGAGGTTGGCGCCGGAGCATCGGTGAGCGTCACGATTCCCTTCGACCGCTACACGTTCCGGCACTGGGAGACGTCGCGCGCAGCGTGGGAAACCGAGGCAGGAACCTGGACGATCCACGTGGGACGCAACGTCTCCGACACGCCGCTGAGTGCCACGCTCGAGGTCGAAGGAACCACGCCCTCGCCGATCGACCCGGCCCTCGGACACTACCTGAGCGCCGATGTTGCGGGCATTACCAACGGAGAGTTCGCAGTTCTCCTTGGCCGCACCATCCCCACCGCTCACCCCGCGGACGACCTCGTCGCCTCCGACCCGCTGTCTGAGATGACGCGCGCCAAGACCTGGCTCGCCCGCGTCGCCGGACGGGGGCTCCACGCCATGAAAGCCAAGGCCGACGCGAAGGGGGCCCCGGACCTCAACATCCTCTTCGTCCTCAACATGCCTTTCCGTGCCATCGCGAAGATGAGTAACGGCGCGGCAAGCCCCGACATGGTGGACGCGATCCTTCTGGCCGTCAACGGACACCCCCTGCGAGGACTCACTCGCGCCGCCCTCGGCTACCTGTCCAACGCCCGCGCCAACAAGGCTACCCAGCGCGAACTCGACCAGACCCGATGACGCGGCCCCGGCCTCGTTACTCCCAACTGACGTAAAGGAACACTCATGCAGGCTCTTTCCCGGTGGTGGAAGAACTTCGGAACCAAACACACGACGGTCGCCCAGTTCATCGTCTTCTTTATCCTCTCCAACGGCATCACGGTGCTGCAGCTGGTCCTCATGCCGGCATTCAAGGCGTTGTTTGCACACACGAATCTTGTCGACACGGCGTTCCAGTTCCTACCCGTCGGCGTCTCGCATGGACACACGGTCTTCCTCTTCGACTACCCGGCAGGCTCCATGTCGGTGGGAGGGGGCGGTGGCCTCGCATACTTCCTCGCCGTCGAGATCACGCTGCTGATCGCTCAGGTCATCAACTTCTTCGCCCAGCGCAACGTCACCTTCAAATCCAACTCGTCGGTGGGCAAGGCGGCCTTCTGGTACGCGGTCGCCTACGTCGTCATCACGATCGCAGCCGCCGCCCTTCAGGTTCTCTACAAAGACCCGATCTACGCGTGGGCGATTTCGGCGATGGGCGCGGGCGGTGAGACCTTCGCCGATGTCATCACGATGATCATCAACGCCGCCATCTCCTTCTGGGTGTTCTTCCCCATCTTTAAGGTGATCTTTAAACAGGAACCCTCGGAGAAGGACGCGCGGGTCAGCGAGGCACAGTAGACTACTGGCAGACTTCACGAGAGGAGACTCCATGAGCGCGCCGCTGCTGACGGTTATTGTGCCCGCCTATAACTCCGAGGATTACCTCGACCGGGCGCTCACGACGCTCGTCGGATACGGCGACGAACTTGAGGCGATCATCGTCAACGACGGTTCGAAGGACGCTACCGCGCAGATCGCCGACGAGTGGGCCGCCCGCTACCCCTCTGTCAAGGTCATCCACCAGGAAAACAAGGGGCACGGTGGCGCCGTGAACGCCGGTCTCGCCGCCGCCACTGGCACGCACGTGCGCGTCGTCGACTCCGATGACTGGCTGGACCGTCGCGCCACGAACGCTGTCCTCGACTTGTTGCGTGAGGAACGCGAGGCCGGGCGTGACCTGGATCTGCTCGTCACCAACTACGTCTACGACAAGCAGGGAAAGTCGGTCAAGGCCGTCATCCGCTACCGCAACGTTCTGCCTCGCGGACGCACCTTCGGCTGGGCGGACCTGCGCCGATGCCGCTACGACCAGTACCTCATGATGCACGCCCTGACGATGCGCACCGAGGTCGTGCGGGCCTCCGGGCTGGTCATGCCCGAGCACACGTTCTACGTGGACTACCTGTACTCGTTCGTGCCGCTGCCCTACATTTCCACGATCCGCTACCTGGACGTGGACCTGTATCACTACTTCATCGGCCGTGACGACCAGTCTGTCAACGAGAAGGTCATGATCACGCGCCTCGATCAGCTGGCCCGCGTGAACGAGGCGATGACCCGTGCGCTGCCTCCGCGTGCCGAGGTCGAGGACAAGCTGTGGCGCTACATGGTCCACTACCTGCGCATTAACGCCGTCGTCTGCTCGGTCATGGCTCAGCTCTCGGGCACGCCCGAGCACCTGGCGCTCAAGGAGCAGATCTGGAGACCATGGACCAGATCAACCCCGAGGCCACGGATCGCCTGCGTCAGGACCTGCTCGCCGGTCTCGTGCGCCACGCCTCCCCGAAGGTCGTGCGCGGCGGCTATAAGGTTGCGGCGGCTGTCCTCGGCTTCAACTGAGACGCACCCTCAGCGCGCGGCGAGCGCCAGCTCCGTTCGGTGGACGGTGAGGCGCTTGCCGATGAGCGGGTATTCCACGTCCTCTTCGCGGCTGCGCCACGCAAAGCCGAGCTTTTCGGAGACCCGGCGCGACGCGTCGTTTCCGTCGAAGTACTTCAGGATGATCGTCGACACGCCCAGCTCCCGCGCGCGGTCGATGATGGCACGTCCAGCTTCCGTCGCATAACCGTTGCCCCAGTAGGGCGCGCCGATCCAGTATCCGATGTCAGCGACGGTGTCATCGGTCGTGTCTGCGTCAATGCGCAGCGCGATCGAGCCAATCAGCTCACCGGTCGACGCGAGCGTCACCGCGTAGCTGTCGGGTGCAGCCAGGAACGTCGACAGAGCCTCGTGAGCCTCGTCGATGTGCTCGTAGGGCTTCCATCCGCACAGCATCCCGATACAGGGATGGCGGGCGAACTCAAAGAGAGCGGGCGCGTCGGAATCACTCCAGGGGCGCAAGCGCAGGCGCGGTGTGTCGATGATCGTCATTCGTCCTCCTGGGCATTCGTGGACGGGAGAAGAACCGTCAGCGTGAACCAGTGGTCTGCCACGTCCGTGACGGCCTGGCCGCCGTACTTGCGGGCCGTCCACTGGATGGATTTGACGCCCCAGCCGTGTCGAACGGTGTCGGGCTTGATCGTCGTGAGGCGCCCACCGGCGTCCGTGTTGAGGCGGCCGTCGAACCAGTTGTCGACTCGGATGATGACCATCTGTCCCTGACGGAACAGTGCCAGTTTGATGAGGCGCTTGGCGGGGTCGTCGACGCGCCGCGAGGCCTCGATCGCGTTATCGAGGGCGTTGCCGAAGAGGGTAGCGATGTCCATCGACGACATGGATCCCAGCAGGGCGCCGTCGGCGACCGCCGTGAAGTTGATGCCCGCCGCCGCGCACGCGCGCCCCCTTCGTGGTGAGGATAACGTCGAGGACAGCGTTGCCACAGTGGTACTGCTGACCGATCTGCTCAATCGAGGATTCGAGCTCCGCGAAGGACGCCGCGGCGCGTCCGGGGTCCAGCTCCGCGCGGATTGCCTCGACCTGGTGCTTGAGGTCGTGGTGGGCACGGGCCACCTGTTCCATGTCCTCCTTGGCGGCCAGGTACTGATGGTGCTGGGCATCCAGGGAGGCCTGGATGGACGCCAGCTCGCGCTCGGTTGCGCTCTGCTGGATGCGCTCGAACTGGGCGAAAAGGATCGCGTAGCCGGCCAGGTCCACGAGGGTGCGGATGTAGAAGACCTCCCACCCTGCGCGCCCGGAAAATGGGGTGGCCGTCGAGACGAAGCTGAGGTTGGAGAGGGCAAAGATGGCGATGCCAATGAATACAGCCGAGGCAAGGTCTGCGAGGCGCAAGACGGGAAGCGCTCCCTGGCGGCAGACGCGGCGTTCAAAGTAGTAGACGACGGCCAGGCATGTCGCTGAGATCGCGGTGTATACGAGGAGGGATGCGGGGTGCCAGAAGGGTTTGTCGGCATGGGAGTAGACGACGACCTGCCAGGCGAGGGATGCTGCGAGCTCGGCCACGATGAACGCGCGTGCGCTCATGTGCGTCACCCAGCGCCAGTCCAGCGCGGTTCCCACGCGGATCACACACCACACGAGGGCGTACGCCGTCATCATGCCAGGAACCCACAGGGGCAGGGGAGCTCGGCCGAGCAGTTCCTGGGCGCCGGCGAGCACAGCGAGGCCACCGCCGGCCGCAGCGGCGAGCCGCCAGCGGGGGATAGCGGCGTTTGGGTTCAGGGCATTCGACGACGCCGAGCGCGCGACGACGAAGACATACACGAGGGCGGCGCCCCATTCGGCCAGGGCAGTGAACAGGCGCGGAATGTCGGGGAGGGACTCGAACACGTCAGTGGATCCCGCCCGCGAAGCTCGCCAGAGCCGTCATGAACGCCTTCTTCCGAGGCCGGGAGATACGCAAGCTGTCCCCGCCCGTCATCAGGCACTCCTGGTCGGCGACGCCGCGCACGTGGGCAAGATTCACGAGGTAGCAGGAGTTCGAGCGGAAAAAGTCATGGCCGGCGAGCTGTTCCTCCATGGCCTTCAGTGAGGAAGTGATCGAGTAGGTGTCGGAGACCGTGTGCACGTCCAGGCGGTGCTTAATCGACTCGACGTAGACGATGTCGGCGACGTCGATGCGGTGGGTCGACGTGCCCGACTGCAGGAGGACCGAGGCACCGCGCCGCTTGGCGACGGCCTCGAGGCACCGTGAGAGTTCCTGCGAGAAGGCGAACCAGGGGAGGGGCTTCATGAGGTAGGACAGTGCCCCCACCTGGTAGCCGTGAATCGCGAACTGCGCGGCGGATGTGATGAAGACGAGGACGACCTCCTGGTCGACCTCGCGAATTGCCCGAGCGGCGGTCATACCATCCACGTTCGTCATCTGGATGTCCATGAGGATGATGTCGTACACCGGCTTGTAGTCACCGATGATCGCCCCGCCGTCCTCGAAATAGGTGACCTCGAAAGAGACGCCGTTTTCCTCGCTGTAGCGGGCAAGGTAGTCGGCGAGAAGCTGACGCGAGAGTGCCTCGTCCTCGACGACGGCGATGCGCACCATGATCCGACCCTCCCTTATCGATCAGTTGATAGATACAAGAATAAGTAAGTGTGACCGCTCTGTTTGAGCGAGTCCACGCCCCGGCCTCGTCGATCACATGTCAGCGCACCTGCAGGTGGGGGCCGCTACCATTGACCTGACGACCGTGAAAGGGGAGTGGAGTGGATCTGCTCGTTGTTGGATCGGGCTTCTTTGGCCTGACGTTCGCCCGCGAGGCCGCGGAGCGATTCGGTATGAACGTGACCGTCATCGAGCGCCGCGATCACATTGGAGGAAACGCCTACTCGTCGATCGACGAGGGCCACCGGCGTCGAGGTGCACCGCTACGGCACCCATCTCTTCCACACGTCGAACGAGCGCGTGTGGTCCTACGTCAACCGTTTCACCGCCTTCAACGACTACCGTCACCGCGTCTACGCCAACTACCGGGGCGTCGTCTACCCGCTGCCCATCAACCTGGGCACCATCAACCAGTTCTTCGGTGCAGCCTATTCGCCCGCCGAGGCCCGCGCGTTGATCGAGCAGCAGGCCGCCGAGATCACGGGCGAACCCGGCAACCTCGAGGAGAAGGCAATTAGCCTGATCGGCCGCCCCCTCTACGACGCCTTCATCGCGGGCTACACGGCCAAGCAGTGGCAGACGGATCCGCGCGAGCTGGCCGCCTCCATCATCACGCGACTGCCCGTGCGCTTCACCTACGAGAACCGCTACTTCCAGGATCGCTACGAGGGCCTGCCCTTGAACGGCTATGGCGCGTGGATCGCGAACATGGTTGACCATCCGCGCATCACAGTGCACACGGGCGTGGACTTCTTTGATGAGTCCACGCAGTTCTCGAAGGCGGCGACGGTGGGCCAAGTGCCCGTCGTCTACACGGGCGCGATTGATCGCTACTTCGACTACGACGCGGGTGAGCTTGGTTGGCGCACCCTCGATTTCGAGACCGAGGTTGTCGATGTACCCGACTACCAGGGCTGCTCGGTCATGAACTACTCGGATCGCGACGTGCCTTTCACGCGCATTCACGAGTTCGCCCACCTGCATCCTGAGCGGGATCGTAGCGGTGCGACCAACACGATCATCCAGCGCGAGTACTCGCGATTCGCGCGCCCCGGCGACGAACCCTACTATCCGATCGCCTCGCCGTCGGACCGCTCGACGCTCGCGGCATATCGCGAGATGGCGGCGGGGGAGCAGGGCGTTCTCTTCGGCGGGCGCCTGGGTTCCTACCAGTACCTGGACATGCACATGGCGATCGCCTCGGCCTTGACCAAGGTCGACGAGGCCGTGGCCTCCTGGCGCTGACGGGTTTCCTGCTGCCGTGGCGTCGATCGTCTGGTCGGTCCTGTCGATCGCCCTCATCATCGGTGTTGGCTGGGTTGCTCGTCGTGGCGGTGCACTCGGCCCGGAGGCCGCAGGCACGCTTGCCTCGGCTACGTATTGGGTGGCCAGCCCCCGCGATGCTCTTCCACGCCATCGTCTCCACTGGGACCTCGGGAGTCTTCGGTGTTCCGCTCGCCGTGGCCGTTGCGTCGGGCGTCGGGACCGCGCTCATCTTCGCGCTGGTCGCGCGGCTTTTCCTGCACCTGACGCGCGGCGAAATCGCCTTGGGGGCCATGGCCTCGTCCCTCAATAACGGTGCGTATATCGGCATCCCGATCGCCGTCTACGTCCTGAACGACGCGTCGGCGGTCGTTCCCATCCTGGTGTTCCAGCTGGGTTTCTTTACCCCGATGTTCTTCGTCCTGGCCGACCTGGTGGGGTCAGGGCAGCGCCCATCGATTGTCGGTATCGCACGGGTCGTCGCGCGCAATCCCATGGTCATTGCGGCGGTGTGCGGTTTCCTGTTTTCCGCTGTGGGGTGGCCGATGCCGACCCTCCTCGACGTCTCCACGTCCATGCTGGGCGCCGCCGCGCCCCCGATGATTCTTCTGTCCTTCGGGGCCTCCCTTGTGGGTCGACGTTCTGCGTCCGGGGATTCCGGTATTGCGGCGACCGTTTGCGCCATCGTTGGCAAGCTCGCCCTTCAGCCTGCGATCGCGTGCGGCGTCGGAATCCTGCTCGGGCTGACCGGCCCCGCCCTCATGTCCGTGACCATCATGGCGGCGCTTCCCTCCGCCCAGAACGCCTACATCGCGGCTACTCGTGCCAGGGCGGGGGAGCGGATCGCGCAGGGAACGGTCCTCGTGACGACCTTCGCATCGCTGCCCGTCGTCGTTGGTATTGCGGCACTTTTCCATGCGTTGGGGCTCGTGGATTAACGTGTTCGTCTCTTATGAGGCGCTTTGAATATGGCCTGTTCGTGGCTGCTGTGTGCCAAGAATACGTAAAAAAAGAGTGCAAAAACACGTTCTGTATCGTGGACTCTGGCTGACTTCCGCGGATATCAGACCTAGTCTGACTGGGAATTATCCCGTATATACACGAATGCAAGGAATTCACTCCATGTCATCCTCCGCATCCAAATCCGCGCCTCGTGCGCGTGACTCGTGGAGCGGCCAGACAGGCTTCCTCCTGGCAGCCATCGGCTCAGCCATCGGCCTGGGCAACATCTGGCGTTTCCCCGGTGTCTCCTACTCCAACGGTGGCGGCGCCTTCCTGGTCCCGTACCTCGTTGCACTGATCTTCGTTGGCATCCCCATGCTGTGGCTCGACTACGCGGTCGGCCACAAGTTCCGCGGTTCACCGCCGTGGGCACTGCGCAAGATCATCGGAGGCGGCGAGTTCATCGGCTGGTTCCAGACCTTCGTCTGCTTCGTCATCATGGTCTACTACGGCGCGGTCCTCGCGTGGGGCGTGCAGTACACGATCTACTCGGTGAATGCGGCTTGGGGCGACGACCCGACGACGTTCTTCACTGATACGTTCCTGCAGGTTGTCCCCGGTGATACGTTCTCCTGGGCTCCCGCCTGGTCGGTGATGATTCCCCTCGCGCTCGTGTGGGTCCTTGTCCTCTTTGTGATCGGACGAGGCCTGTCCAAGGGTGTCGAAGCGGCTAACAAGGTCTTCCTCCCGCTGCTCGTCATCCTCTTCCTGGCGCTCGTCGTTCGCGCGCTCTTCCTGCCCGGTGCCGTTGAGGGCTCAATGCCTTCTTTACCCCGAACTGGGCCGCGCTCGCTGATCCCAAGGTCTGGCTGGCCGCCTTCGCGCAGATCTTCTACTCGCTGTCTGTGGGCTTCGGTATCATGCTGACCTACGCCTCCTACCTCCAGCGCAAGTCGAACCTGACCGGTACGGCGCTCGTCGCCGGCTTCGCGAACTCGTCCTTCGAGATCCTCGCCGGCATCGGCGTCTTCAGCGCCGTCGGCTTCATGGCCCACCAGGGCGGCGTGAGCGTCTCCGAGGTCGAGGGCCTGACCGGCCCGATCCTGTCCTTCGTGACCTTCCCGAAGATCATCTCGATGATGCCCGGCGGCCCGATCTTCGGCGTCCTCTTCTTCTCGTCGCTGGTCCTGGCCGGCGTGACCTCGCTGCTCTCTCTCCTTCAGGTCGTTTCCGGCGGCCTGCAGGACAAGTTCGGCTGGTCGCCCGCCCGCTCGGCGCTGGTCCTCGGTGTGCCCGCGACCGTCATTTCCCTGGTGCTTTTCGGTACCCGCTCGGGCCTGAACAACCTCGACATCGTTGACAACTTCATCAACTCGATTGGTGTCGTGTCCTCGGCGATCATGTTCGCCGTCCTGTGCGCGGTCGCGGGTCCGCGCCTCGGGGTGCTGCGCGCCCACCTGAACTCGGTCTCCAGCGTGAAGGTTCCCAAGCTCTGGGAGCCCCTCGTCGGGATCGTCATCCCGCTCGTTCTCTTCATCATGATGGCGATGTCCATCGTTGACTTGCTGACGAACGGCTACGGCAAGTACCCGACGGGTTACGTGCTGATCTTCGGCTGGGGTTCCGTTGCGGTTGCAGTGGTCGCCGCGCTGATCCTCACGTTCATCCCGTGGAAGCATCGTCCAGTGGACACCCAGGCGACGGTCGCTCAGATCCTCGCTGATGACACTGACGAGACCGCTTCGATCGAAGGAGGTGCCAAGTGACCGCTCCCGCTATCGCCCTCATGATCCTGACGATCCTGCTCGTCTGGGGTGGCCTCGTCGCTTCCGTCGTCATGCTGCAGGTTCTCTCGGTCCCGTCGGACGAGGAGACCGAGGCAGCACAGCGCGCTATCGAAGCCGCCGAAGCTGCGAAGCAGTAGGGTGGCATCGTGAAGCTCGTTGCCTTTGATCTCGATGACACCCTGGCGCCCTCGAAGTCGCCGTTGCCCGCCCGCATGGACGTGGCCCTGCGTGCCCTGTTGGACCACGTGGAGGTGTGCATCATCTCCGGTGGTCAGATGGGGCAGTTCCGCACCCAGGTGCTGGACAACCTGAACGCCACTGACGAGGAGCTCTCTCGCCTGCACCTGATGCCCACGTGCGGCACTCGCTACTACCGCTACGAGGATGGCGCGTGGGTTGAGCGTTACGCCCACGACCTGGATCCCGAGGTTGCCGCCCGCGCGGTTGCCTCGCTTGAGCGTCACGCGCGTGAGCTCGGCCTGTGGGAGTCCAATCCGTGGGGCAACATCATCGAAGACCGTGGCTCGCAGATTACCTTCTCCGCTCTCGGCCAGGAGGCGCCGCTCGATGCGAAGCGCGCCTGGGATCCGGACGGCACCAAGAAGGCCGCCCTGCGCGACGCGGTGCAGCCCGACGTGCCGGAGCTGGACGTGCGCGGCGGCGGCTCAACCTCGGTCGACATCACCACGCGCGGAATCGACAAGGCATTCGGCATGGGCAAGCTTGTCGAGGAGACGGGAATCCCCGCCTCCGAGATGCTCTTCATCGGTGACCGCCTTGATCCGGAAGGCAACGACTATCCGGTCAAGGCCGCCGGTTACGCGACGCGGGCCGTGAGTGGCTGGGAAGAGTGCGTCCAGGTCATCGACGAGCTCGTGGCATCCATGAGCTGAAGCGTCGGACAGACGACGAGGCCGGGGCTGGGCAACCAGCTCCGGCCTCGTTGCGTTGTGCGACGGCGGTCGCGGCACCGCTTGCTGATAACCTCAGTGTTGCTGCGCCCCAATGCCCCTGGTGGCCCAGAAGACGACGGCGGATGCTGCCGCGACGTTGAGCGAGTCAACCCCGTGGTCCATGGGGATTTTGACGGTGTAGTCGGAGGCTGCGATGGTGCGACGCCCGAGCCCGTCGCCCTCGGTGCCCATGACCATCGCGAGGCGCGCGTCGGGGCCTTGGAGGATCGGGAGCGAGGCGAAGTCATCGAGGGAGACGGAATCGTCTGAGAGGGCCAGGGAGGCGACAGTGAAGCCGGCCGTCTGGAGGGTCGTGATGTCCCCGGGCCACGATTCGAGTCTGGTCCATGGGACCTGGAAGACGGTGCCCATGGAGACGCGCACGGATCGCCGGTAGAGCGGATCCGCACAGGAGGGGGTCACGAGGAGGGCATCCACGCCCAGCGCGGCCGCGCTGCGGAAGGCCGCGCCGACGTTCGTGTGGTCGACGAGGTCTTCCAAGACCACGACGCGGCGCGCGGGCGAGCCTGCGCGTGCGGTGGCGAGCAACTCGCTAAGGGAGGGGAGGACGGGGCGCTGCATCGCCGCCAGGGCACCGCGGTGCAGGTGGAAGCCCGTCATCTGCTCCAGGACGTCCTCGTCGGCAACGAACACGGGGATATCGGCACCGTCTGGAGCGCCCGTCGCCTCCGCGATGAGCGCTTCGAGTGTGGGCAGCCAGCGCCGGGACATGAGGAAGGAGCGCGGGTGGTGGCCCGCGCGGATGGCACGTTCGATGACGTTCGCGGATTCGGCCATGTACAGGCCGCGTTCTGGCTCGATCTTGGAACGAAGTTTGACGTCTTTGAGGCGCGTGTAGTCGTCCAGGCGCGAGTCTGCGGCGAGATCCGCGCTGGTCAGTTCGATGATCATGGCGTCCTCAGGCGCGCTGGAGGGCGCGAGAGACCTCGCCCGGCCAGGACGGGCCTTCGAAGATGAAGGCGGAGAAGGCCTCGACCAGGTCGGCGCCCGCTCCGATCATGCGCAGCGCGTCCTCGGGTGAGGAGATGCCGCCGGTTCCGATGAGGATCTGTTCCTCGTTGAGGTGGCGAGCCACGAGGGAGACCACCTCGAGGGCGCGGGGCAGTAGCGGAGCGCCGGAGACGCCACCCTCGCCCAGGTCGTGGTTGATCGTCGTGTTCGTGGCGACGACACCTGCCAGGCCGAGTTCCTTCGTCAGCTCGACGACGGCGACGATGTCCTCATCGGCGAGGTCGGGGGCAATCTTGACGAAGAGGGGCATGACGCGGTCGGGGGCGCCCCTGCCTCGCAGCCGCGGCGGGCGGCTTGCAGGATCGGGCGTAGGTGATCGACAGACTGCAGGTCACGCAGGCCGGGCGTATTGGGCGAGGAGACGTTGACGACGACGAAGTCGACCCAGTGGGCCAGCGTCTTCGCGCAGTACTCGTAGTCGGCCGGGGCGTCCTCCTCGGAGGTCACCTTGTTCTTGCCGATGTTGGCGCCCACAATGGCGGCGCGGCCCGCGGACGTTGAGCGCAGCTCGCGCAGCTTGTCCGCGGCTGCGTCCGCGCCAGCGTTGTTGAACCCCATACGGTTGCGTAGGCCGCGCTCTTCCATGAGGCGCCACAGGCGCGGTGCGTCGTTGCCGGGTTGAGGGCGCGGGGTGACGGTTCCGATTTCGACGAAGGCGTAGCCGAGTGCGCACATGCCGAGCACGGCCTGCGCGTCCTTGTCCATGCCGGCCGCGAGGCCCAGACGCGAGGGCAGGCGGCGCTGCCCCAACGTCAGGGGGGACCTCGACTCCGTTCACCATCCGGGTGGGGCTGTGGTGGGGATCGAGGTAGCCCAGTGTGGCGCGCATGAGTCCGCGCGTCGGGGCGAATCGTCCGGCCACGGAAATCGCTCCCAGACCCAGGTGGTGTGCATCCTCCGGGTCGGAACGCGAGATGAAGTGTGTGAAAGCCCAGTTGTACGCGCGTCGGATCATGCTTCCTAGGATAGTTGATCAGTCCCACCATGCCCACCACCACCGCGTGGATGATCCGTCTCGAACGAGGACCCTCATTTCGTCGGGCGGTATCGCTTCCTCGCCAAGGCCGAGGACCGAGGATAGCGTGAGCCAGTGTTGAAAGCTCGGATATCGATCCTCGTCGATGGGGGCACCGGTGTGTGCGATGATTGCCGACTCGGGGACGAGCACGGTGTCGATGCTGACGCGTTCGTCTCGGCGAGGGGCCCGGATGACGTATCCCTCGAGCGTGAGCCCGTCGATGCGCGTGGCGGCGCGCAGCAGGTCGATGATCCGAGGCGCGTTGTTCTGCCTGTCATCGCGCGCGTCCTTCGGTAGGAGCGTGGAGAGGCGTCGGGCGTCTAGGCCCGTGAGATCAGCGAAGCGTGCGTAGTCACCGAGGTCCCACCCGTCGCACAGGTAGGGCGCGAGGAGTGCGGAGATGCCTCGGTCATCCAACCAGTGGGCGGGGCCGTACATGCCGTCGGGGAGGGCTCGTCCTCCTCACAAGCAATATCACAGGTGGGCAGCAGTGTGGTCGTTGTGTGCATGATGCATCCTTGTCGTCTCTGTCGGGCGTCGATGCTCCGACACGAACAGGATGGCCTGCGAGAGGAAGGGGAATCCAGCGCGACGGCGGCCCCTGTGGATACAGGGTTGGTCGCGACGGACCCTGTGGATAAACGCGTCGGCCCCGCCACCATGTGGATGGGACGGGGCCGACGTGGTCTGCGGATTACTTTGGGAACTGCCCGCGATCAACCTGGGGGCGCGGCGAGCGCCAGCGACGCGGCATGATCATGCGGGAGAAGGTGTAGTACCCGGTGCCGGAGGGAATATCCTCGCGCGGGTGTGCCTCGGCAAAGGTGCGCTTCACCTTGCGCCACACGAGGAAGGCCTCAACCGCGGTGATGATGAAGGAACCGTACATGAGGATCGACGATCCGTAGAGCAGGTAGGCCTGGTACTGCAGCGGGATCTTGTTGCCGAGCATCGAGAGCAACATGATCAGGATGATGGAGACCATCATGACGGCGAGGATCCACTCGGAGAACGAGTGTCGTGCGTCCACGTAGTCGCGCACGAAGCGACGGGCAGCGCCCTTATCGCGTGCCGGGAGGTATTTCTCCTCGCCGGTCACCAGCGCGCGCTGTTCGGCGTCGAAGCGCGCGTTGCGGGCGGCGCGTGCGGCACGCTTGGCTTCCTTGCGGTCCTTGGGAACCAGCGGGTGGATACGGGCGGCCTCGGCGTCCTTACGCTTGGGCGTGGGACGGCCTTTTTTGCCGCCGGGCGTCGTTGAGACTGGCTCCACGTGCATCGAGGTCTCGTCGTTGTTGTTCTTGCTTCGTCCAAACACGGTTCAAGGCTAGCGGATAGCCTGCCCGCCTCGCACTCCCATGGTCTACCCTGGTCGTATGGCTGATACTTCACACACATTGTCGTCGTCCGTTTTGAGGGAGCGCCTGGAGGCTGCTTTCCCGTCTCTGCTGGAGGAACTCACGCAGCTCGTCGCGATTCCGTCGGTGTCGTCGGATCCTGCGCACGCCGCCGACGTGGAGCGCAGCGCTGAGCATATTCGTGAGCGTTTCGCTTCCCTTGGTCTGGACGCCAAGGTCCTGCGCGAAAACCGCTGCGGATGGGACCGAGGGCAAGCCCGCGCTCGTCGCGCATTCGCCCCGCATCGAGGGTGCCCCGACCGTCCTGCTCTACGCCCATCACGACGTGCAGCCGGTGGGCGAGCTGAGCCGTTGGAGCATGGACCCCTACAAGGCGGAGGTTCGTGGAGACCGCATCTACGGCCGCGGTTCTTCCGACGACGGCGCCGGCATCACGGTGCATCTGGGTTCCCTGTCGATCCTTGGCGAGGACCTGCCGGTCAACGTCGTCGTGTTCATTGAGGGCGAGGAAGAGATCGGTTCTCCTTCGTTCACCGCGTTCCTCGATGCACACAGGATGAGCTTGCCGCCGACGTCATCGTCGTGACGGATTCGTCGAACTGGAAGGTCGGCGAGCCTGCCGTCACCTCGACGCTGCGCGGCAACGCGATCGTGACCGTCGATGTGACTGTCGCGGACCACGCGGTGCACTCGGGTGCGTTCGGTGGCCCGCTGCTCGATTCCGTCGCGGTTTCCTCGATGCTGATCGCCTCGCTCTTCGACGAGAAGGGCGATGTCGCGATCCCGGGCCTGGGCGGTTCGGATCACGCGGACGTGGATTGGCCGGAGGAGGAGCTGCGTGCCGCGGCCGGCATGGTCGAGGGCCTGCAGTTGGCGGGTTCGGGCGACATCGCCGCCCGCATGTGGACCAAGCCCTCGATCTCGGTCATCGGTTTTGACGCGCGTCCCGTTTCTAACGCCTCGAACACGATTGCCCCGCACACGCGTTTCCGCCTGTCGATGCGCACGGTCCCCGGCGTCGATCCCGTCGAGGCTCAGACAAAGCTCGTTGACTACCTGCTCGCTCATGCGCCCTTCGGTGCGCGCGTCGAGGTCACGGCCGAGGATGCGGGGGCCGGCTACCAGGCTGACATGGATTCCCCGTGACGAAGGCGCTGCACGAGTCCCTCACCGAGGCCTGGGGCGTTCCTCGGTCAACATCGGCGTGGGCGGCTCGATCCCGTTCATTTCTGACTTCCAGCGTATCTTCCCCGACGCGCAGGTCGTCGTCACGGGCGTTGAGGACCCGCTGACGAACGCTCACTCGGAGGATGAGTCGCAGTCGATCTCCGACCTGAAGGCCGCGATCCTCGCCGAGGCGCTTCTGCTGACGCGCGTGGCGGCCCTGTGAGTCGTGTCGTTGTCGCCGGTCGGTGGGACGGGGGTATTCCCGTCTTGCCGACCGGCGACGCACTTGCTGCAATCGGTCGGGGCGTCCTCTCGGGCGATCCGGGCGCGGCAGTGGTGACGGTTCCCGTCGGCACCGGACCAACCTTCGACGAGGCCGTGGCGGCCTTGCGCTCCCAGGCCTCGTTCGTGCGTGTCCCGGCGGATGCCTCGTCGTCGCGTGAGGCGGGCGTGTGCGTGGCGGAAACGCTCGGGATGCAGCGGACGGTCATCGTTGAGGGGGGACACAACGCTTCCCCGGACTGCGGCATCGGCTTTCTCGAAGGACTCCTCGGCGATAGCTGTATTGATCCGAGGCGGCCCGAGGCGCTCGCCGATGCGCTGACGCGCGCCCAGGACCTGGTTGCGGATGCTGACGTCGATCTTGTCTGCGCGGCATCCACCGCGCGGCCGCTTGTGGGCCTCGACTCGATCCTTGCCGTTGCACCCGACCTGGAGCCGATCGAGAGTCAAGACACCGCCCTGACGGCTGCTCTCACGCAGGCGTTCGCGCACCGTCCGCTGAGCGCCGCCAGCTTTTGGCGGGTCAGGAGGTCCACCCGGCGCGTCTGCGCGGTTCAGGTGCCGGTGGTGGCGTGGGGGCCGTCATCGCAGCGATCGGTGGACGTATCGTCTCTACCGGTGATCTGCTGTCCCAGCTTCTCGATCTGGATGACATGATGGAGGGCTGCGACCTCGTGATCGTCGCCGAACCTGAGCTGTCCTCGCCGCTGCTTGCTGAATCGACGCTCGACTGTGTGACGAGTGCCGCTGCAGCGCATGCGCTGCCCGTCGTCGCTATCACCCACAGGTCGAGTCTCTCGCACTTCGAGAAGGCCGAATGGGGGCTTCACGGAGTGTTCGAAATGGGGGAGTCCGTCACCCTCGAAGACGCCGGACGCCGCGTCGCCCGCACCTGGTTACGCTGAGCGCGCACCCCAGCCGTGGCGCGTGGTCCACGCGGGGGAGTAGTGTGTCAAGCGAATACGTCTATCCGTTACGAAAAGGAGCATCATGTCCGAGTCCGCAACTCAGGCTCCCACCCACGAGGTCATCCTCACCGACGTCGCAGCTGCGAAGGTGAAGAGCCTCCTTGAGCAGGAGGGTCGCGACGACCTGCGCCTGCGCATCGCCGTTCAGCCCGGTGGCTGCTCCGGCCTCATCTACCAGCTGTACTTCGATGACCGTACCCTCGACGGCGACGCGATTCGCTCCTTCGACGGCGTTGAGGTCGTCGTCGATCGCATGAGCGTTCCCTACCTGAGCGGCGCCACGATCGACTTCGCCGACACGATTGAGCGTCAGGGCTTCACCATTGATAACCCCAACGCCCAGAACACCTGCGCCTGCGGCGAATCCTTCCACTGAGCCGAAAGAACACTTTTCCATGATGTCCTCCCTGCGCCGCTTCGGCACCCTCGCCGGCGCAGCCGCCCTCGTTCTCGGGCTCGCGGCTTGCTCCGACGCTTCGTCGTCTTCGTCTCCCGCTCCCGCGGAGATCGACTACTCCGCCTGCTCGACGGATGACTCCGCTGACCAGAACGCGAACGTCGACCGCAGCGGCAAGGGAAACTTCCCGTCGATTACCGGCGATGACACCCCCGTGATCGCCGCCGGGAAGGGAAGCGAGCCGACCGACAAGGTTCTCGTCAAGACCCTCAAGCAGGGCGATGGTGCGCTCTGTGTCCGGGTGCGACAATCAGGGCGAACTACGTGGGTGCTCTGTGGAACGGCACTGTTTTCGATTCGTCCTTCAAGAAGGGACAGCCTATCGATTTCTCGCTCGACCGGGTCGTCAAGGGCTGGGGCTACGGCCTGGCCCACACGCACGTGGGTGACCGAGTAGAGCTGGTTATCCCCGCCTCCCTCGGCTACGGAGCTCAGGGTAACGCGTCGATCCCCGCGAACTCGACGCTCGTGTTCGTCGTGGACATCGTGGGCGTTGCCACCGAGAACCTGGCCGACGAGTCGGTTCTCAGCGGCGCGACTGCGACCGGCGAGGAACTTCCCGCCGGTGTGACCGTGACCGGTGATCCCGGTGTCGAGCCGACCCTGGCTATCGATGAGAGCGTCGCCGCGCCCACCGAGCGGAAGATCTACACGATCTACAAGGGCTCGGGCGAGGAACTCGCAGACGGGGAATCCTTCCTGTACAAGGCGGTCGCTGGTGGCTTCGGCGCGAACGGACAGACCCAGTCCAGTTGGAGTCAAGCACCTGTCGAGGAGGCTGTGACGAACGCGGGTCTGGCCGGTTACACTGTTGGCTCCCGTATCCTCCTTGTTGTCCCGATCCCGGCTTCGCAAGCGCAATCGGGTACGTCGGCTCAGGCGAACGTGATGGTTGTCGATATCGTCGGCACCTCCTCGATGCAGTGACGATACGCCGACGCAGGTGAACGTGAGCGGGCGGCTCCCAGTGTGGGAGCCGCCCGCTACCAGTTAGAATGGGGCCATCGCGTCGAATTGGCCGACATACGCAAGGAGATTCCATGAGTGAAGATACCGTTCGAATCCTGGTTTTCAGCGACGATAAGGACAAGCGTCAAGCCGTCATCAACGGCGTCGGACTGCGTGCCTCCAAGGACACGCCCCGCATCGAATGGGTGGAGGCCGCCACGGCTTTCGGCGTTCGTGACGCCTTTGATCAGCAGGATTTTGCGATGCTGATCCTTGATGCTGAGACGAAGAAGGAGGGCGGCATGTCCGTCGCCCAGGATCTGCGTGAGACCCGTGACGGCGTTCCTCCGATCGTGTTCCTGACGGCTCGCCCGCAGGACGAATGGCTGGCCACGTGGGCCGGTGCAGCGGCGGTCGTGGCCGACCCGATCGACCCGATCATCCTGCAGGAAACCGTCGCCGACGTGTTGCTCGGAGCCGAGTGATGGCAGCTCAGGGGTGGGCGCCGATCATCCAGGCGCTGACCGCGGGCGAGAGCCTCGACTACGGCCAGTCGTACTGGCTGATGGATCAGGTGATGAGCGGCGAGCTCGGCGAGGCACGTCTTGCCTCTTTCCTGACCGCCATGGCCATGAAGGGCGCCACGGTTGACGAGATCCACGGCCTCGCTGATGGCATGCAGGATCACGCGGCACATGTCGATCTGCCCAGCCGCGCCCTCGATATTGTGGGCACGGGCGGCGACGGGTACAAGACCGTGAACATCTCGACGATGTCCGCTATCGTGCTCGCAGCGATGGGAATTCCGCTCGTCAAGCACGGTAACCGTGCGTCGACGTCGAAATCGGGTTCCGCGGACGTGATCGAGGCGCTCGGCGTCAATCTTGACCTCGACGCCGATGCCCTGCGTCGCGTCTTCGATGAGGTGGGCATCGCTTTCCTCTTCGCCAACAAGATGCACCCGTCGATGCGTTTTGCTGCCCCCGTGCGCCGCGCGCTCGGTTTCCCCACGGCCTTCAACGTCCTGGGACCGCTGACGAACCCCGCGCGCGTGCAGGCGTGCGCGATCGGCGCGTCGCGTGAGGAGAACGCGCGACTGATGGCGGGCGTCTACGCCTCGAGGGGCCTGAGCGCGCTCGTCTTCCGCGGTGCGAACACGGGCCTCGATGAGCTGACCACCACCGATGCGAACCAGGTGTGGATTGTGTCGGGCGGATCCGTGACTCCGACCGAGTTCGACGCCCGTGAATCCCTGGGCATGGCCTCCTCCTCGATCGAGGACCTCGCGGGCGGTGAGGCGGCCGAGAATGCGGCTGTTGCCCGCGACGTGCTGTCGGGCGGTGGAGCGGATGCCGTCCGCGATGCCGTTGCGCTCAATGTCGGCGCCGGCATCCTGGCGTGGGAGGGCCTGGAAAACCCGGTGACGCAGGCCGACTTCGAAGAGCGCATGCGCGGTGCCGTCGAGCGTGCCCTGGGCACGCTGGCGGACGGCTCGGGTGCGCGCCTTATCGAGCGTTGGGTGGCTGCATCGAACGCATAGGGACAAGCCCGCGTCAGGTGTGCAGCCGGTGATGCGGATGGGCGGTTGCGTGGGCCAGGAGCTCGCGTAGCCGCCCGTCGCATAGCGGGCTGGCCGTCGGCTGGGCCCAGGGGAGAGGTCCGTTCCACTCGACGAGGCGCGTTCCCTCGCGGGCCAGCTCGGCGCACAGAAGCGCTGTTTCTGCCCACGACGCGCAGCTTGCTGCGACGCCGTCGGTCTCGATGGGTGTTGTGGACGTGAGAACGTCGATCCACGGGGAGGGGTCGGAACGCGGCGGAATGACTACGGAACTGAGGTGTCGGCCATGGGATGCGACGTGCAGGATCCAGCCTTTCTCGCCCCCGTCTCTGCGTGATCCCCACACGATGCGCGGCGCTGCCAGGATCGGTCGCATCGTCGCGCGTTCGACACCCGTCATGTAGGCGCTGAGGTCGTCACGAGCGGCCGCAGCGGGCTCAAAGAGTCCCTGGGCGGATAGCCTCTCCATGAGCGCGGTGAGCGCGCGGGGAACGGCGAGCGAGGAGGCAGCCACGGCCTCGTCAAGGAGGCGTAACCTAACGTCGGGTTCGGCCTGCGTTAAAACGCGCTCGATCGCTCCGGCTGCGCGCAGGGCGTGCGCTCGCGTGCCGAAGGGGCCGAGTGCGTTCGGCAGATCACCGAGCGTAATGGACGATACGACGCGTGGTCGGCCCGCCTCGGCGATGACCCAGTGCTGGGATCCCTGACGCGTCGATGCCGAATTGTAGGGCGGTGCGAGTTCCCTGATATCGCGCAGTTCTCGGATTCTCGCCTCGAGGATGGACGCCGTGGGATAGGGCCGCACACCGGCAGCGAGGGACACCATACGCTGCACCTTCGGCCGCTTCTCCGCCTTCGTGTAGTAGCTGCCCACGCGCGAGCGCAGGGACGAGGCCGATCCCACGTAGAGAGTGTCACCCGCCGTATCGATGAAGTGATACACCCCCGGGGAGGCGGGCAAGTCCGCGACGAAGGGCGGCGTTGAGGGGCGGCGCGCGGGCGCCTGATCGGTGAGAGCGACGAGGTCCTCCACGTCGGCGGCGCCTGCCCCTGCGAGCAGTTCGATGAATCCCAGGAGGATCTCAGCGGTTGCCCGGGCGTCTCCCAGTGCGCGGTGCTCGGGGACCGTGACGGTACCAAAGTACGAAGCGATCGTGGCGAGCTTGTGGTTGCGCACGAGCGGGCGGGGCAACGCGAGGCGCGCGAGGGCAAGGGTGTCCACAACGCGTACACGAGGCCAGGGGAGCGAGGACGCGCGGGCCGCGCGGCGCAAGAACCCCACGTCGAAAGACGCATTGTGAGCGACGAGGACAGGGCGTTCCTTGGTACCGAGGCCAGACCAGGCCATGAATCGCTCCAGTACCGACGCGATCGGGTCTGCGTGTGCAACCATCGCCGGCGTGATCCCCGTCAGCGACGTAATGAACGGGGGAATGGGGCGTGAAGGTTTGACGAGTGAGGAAAATTCTTCCACCACGGCACCGCCCCGAACGCGCACCGCACCGATTTCCGTAATCTCAGCGCCCGCGCCCAGCCCCGTCGTCTCCAGGTCGACGACCACCCAGTGTCCGCTGGTGGCGGGGGTGCCGACGGCGTCCAGGCTGGGCTGCAGCTCCACCGACGAGGCCCGGGACAGCGCCTGCGACACCACCGATCGGGCGAAAGGCCGGGCCGACTCACCGGGCGTTATGGTTTCCCCACAATCGCGCACGGTAGTCTGTTTCGTCATACAGTTGATACTAATTCGTTCGCGCGCTCGCGCGCCCGTCGAGACTTCAGGAGTGACAGTGGCGTTCTATCAGGCTCTTAAGGCGACCGGCAGCCCCGTTCTGAAGGCGGCCTATCACCCGTGGATCCGCGGCAAGGAGAACATTCCTACCGAAGGACCCGCCATTCTCGCGTCCAATCACAATGCCGTATGGGATTCGGTGTTCCTGCCGATGATGCTCGACCGTGAGGTCGTCTTCATGGGTAAGGCCGACTACTTTACGGGCACCGGTCTCAAAGGGTGGATGACGAAGGAGTTTATGCGTGCCGTGGGCACCATCCCCGTCGACCGTACCGGTGGCCGCGCGTCCGAGGCGGCTCTGAACGCCGGACTCAAGCGCCTGCGCGACGGTGAACTCTTCGGCATCTACCCCGAAGGAACGCGCAGCCCCGATGGGCGCCTCTACCGCGGCAAGACCGGCGTCGCCCGCCTCGCGCTCCTGTCCGGTGCCCCCGTCATCCCCGTCGCCATGATCGGCACGCACGCCGCGCAGCCGATCGGCCAGAAGATTCCCTCGCGTACCAACATTGGCATGGTGATCGGCGAGCCCCTCGACTTCTCGCGCTACAAGGGCCTGCACAAGGACCGCTACGTGCTGCGCGCGATCACCGACGAGATCATGTATAACCTGATGCTCCTGTCCGGCCAGGAGTACGTCGACCCGTATGCCGCCGATGTCAAGGCGCAGCTGGCAGCCGAGGGTGCCTTCGAGGGCCCGGGTTCCTCCAACGGTCGCCCGGCGCCCGGCGGACGCACCGCTCCCGACGTCCCCGTGCCCACCGCCCCCGAGGAGGAGAGCGGCGAGGACCAGGAGGCCTCGGACAAGGAGTAACAGCACCTCGCCGTCATCTCACGGTTGGCTCGGGCACCGGGGTTTGTGGGACGGGTGTCCTTGGCGAAAGGCGATGCGGGCCGGGTAGAATGAACTGTGCCCTGCACACGCGCGCGCCCGTGCACTAGGGCAGCCCCATCGGGTAGCCGGGGTGAGGCGGACCGCGCATGCACGCGCGGGGCCGTACCCAACCAACCTGAGAAAGGTGACATTCATGTCGGTCCGTCGTGTTGCCCTGCTGACCGCAGGTGGCTTCGCCCCGTGCCTGTCCTCCGCCGTCGGTGGACTCATCGAGCGCTACAACGAAATTGATCCCACGGTTGAGATCATCGCCTACCAGAACGGCTACCACGGCCTGCTCACCGGCAACTACGTGCTGGTCGACGAGGAAGCTCGCAAGCACGCTGCCGTCCTGCACCGCTTCGGTGGCTCTCCGATCGGTAACTCCCGCGTCAAGCTGACGAACAAGAAGAACCTGGTCGAGCGCGGCCTCGTCTCCGAGGATGAGGACCCGCTGCAGAAGGCTGCCGAGCAGCTGCGCGCTGACGGCGTTGACGTCCTGCACACCATCGGTGGCGACGACACCAACACGACGGCCGCCGACCTGGCCGCCTACCTGGAGGAGCACGACTACCACCTGACCGTCGTGGGCCTGCCGAAGACGATCGACAACGACGTCGTGCCGATCCGCCAGTCCCTGGGTGCCTGGACCGCGGCTGAAGAGGTCTCCGAGTACTCCCAGAACATCATCGGCGAGCACCGCTCCAACCCCCGCATGCTCATCATCCACGAGATCATGGGCCGCCACTGCGGTTGGCTGACGGCCGCCGGTTCGCAGCGCTACCACGAGTGGCTCAAGACCCAGGAGTGGGTGCCCTCGATCGGTCTGTCGAAGGAGCGTTGGGACATCCACGCCATCTTCCTGCCCGAGATGAAGATCGACCTGGATGCCGAGGCCAAGCGCCTCAAGGCCATCATGGACGAGCAGGGCAACGTCAACATCTTCCTGTCCGAGGGCGCTGGCGTCCCCGAGATCATCGCGGAGATCGAGGCTGCCGGCGGCGAGGTCCAGCGCGACCCCTTCGGCCACGTCAAGCTCGACACGATCAACCCCGGCCAGTGGTTCGCCAAGCAGTTCGCCGAGAAGATCGACGCCGAGAAGGTCATGGTCCAGAAGTCCGGCTACTTCTCGCGTTCCTCGCGTGCCAACGCCGACGACCTGCGCCTCATCAAGTCGATGACCGACCTCGCCGTCGAGTGCGCCTTCAAGGGCGAGTCCGGCGTGATCGGCCACGACGAGGAGGACGGCGACCGCCTGAAGGCCATCGCGTTCCCGCGCATCGCGGGCGGCAAGCCCTTCGACATTTCCGCCCCCTGGTTCGTCGAGATGATGGCCGAGATCGGCCAGACCGTCGAGCCCGCTGGCGAGTGAGTCGCTGCGCGTGATTCCTTCGATCACTCCCGGACGCGGCGGTGAGCCTGTGCGTAAGCCTCGCTCCCGCCGCGTCCCCGAGCGCCTGTGGTCACCCGAGTCCGGGGAGCGTGCTCCCTGGGATACGTGGCGCGGCCTGGACGCAGCCCAACAGCCTACCTACGCGGACGCGGAACATCTCAGTGATGTGACGGCGCAGCTGCGCCGCCAGCCGCCGCTCGTGTTCGCCGGTGAGGTTGACGACCTGCGCACGTGGATGGGTGCGGCTGCCCGCGGCGAGGCCTTCGTCCTGATGGGCGGAGACTGCGCCGAGACATTCGCCGAGGCGACGGCGGATCACGTGCGCCTGAAGATTCAGACGCTGCTGCAGATGGCGGTCGTGCTCACGTACGGCGCGTCTCTGCCGGTCATCAAGGTCGGCCGCATCGCGGGTCAGTACGCCAAGCCGCGATCCTCCGACTTTGGAGACTCGTGACGGCGTGACGCTGCCGAGCTACCGCGGCGATGCGGTGAACTCCTTCGAGTTCACCTCCGAGGCGCGCGAGCCCGATCCGCAGCGCCTTCTGTCGCTGTACAACCATGCGGCGTCGACGCTAAACCTGATCCGCGCTTTCACGAAGGGCGGCTACGCCGACCTGCGTCAGGTACACCGTTGGAATCAGGGCTTCATGTCGAACCCGGCGTACGCGCGCTATGAGTCGCTGGCGGAGGACATCCACCGTGCGATTAAGTTCATGGGTGCCGCGGGCGTTGACTTCGAGACGCTGCGCGACGTCGACCTGTATTCGTCGCACGAGGCATTGCTGCTCGAGTACGAGTCGGCGATGACCCGCATCGATTCGCGCACGGGAGAGCCGTACAACACGTCTGCCCACTTCCTGTGGGCGGGGGAGAGGACGCGCGATGAGGAGGGCGCTCACATCGAGCTGCTGTCGCGCGTTCGCAACCCGATTGGGGTCAAGCTCGGTCCGTCGACCACGCCGGACCAGATGCTCTCGCTCGTTGATCGCCTGAACCCGGATGGTGAGGAGGGGCGCCTGTCGTTCATTACGCGTATGGGTGCCGGACGTATCCGCGAGGCGCTTCCGCCGCTGCTGGAAGCGGCGCGGGAAGATGGCCGTCCGATTACGTGGATGACCGATCCGATGCACGGCAACACGATTACGTCCTCGACCGGCTACAAGACACGCCGTTTTGAGACGGTCATGGATGAGGTTCGTGGCTTCTTCGAGGCTCACGAGGCAGCGGGAACTGTCCCGGGCGGCTTGCACGTCGAGCTCACCGGTGATGATGTCACCGAGGTGATTGGCGGCAGTGAGCACATCGATGATGAGTCGTTGCGTGATCGTTACGAGACGCTCGTGGATCCGCGCCTGAACCACCAGCAGAGCCTGGAGATGGCTTTTCCAGGTCGCCCAGTACCTGGCGAAGGGTTCCTCCCACGAGGAGTGAGTTCACCCCACATAAGTATCCCCGGCCTCGTCCATAACAGACGAGGCCGGGGATCCTTATGACGGGCGAGGTCAGACGATCGTGATCGTGACGACGCTGCCCTTTTTCAGCACTGTTCCGGCGGCGGGATCGGTCTGTCGGACGGTTCCGAAGAAGCCGCCGAGAATTGCCTCCTCTTGGATGGTGAAACCGGCCGCTTCGAGTGCGGCCCCTGGCGTCGTCGCGCTGGCGGCCGACAAACGTCGGGTACAGCAACCTTTTCGGGTCCCTTGGAGACCGTGTAGGCGACGGTGTCGCCTCGGTGCAGGACTGTTCCTTCAGCTGTTTGCTGAGAGATGACCTGACCTTGCGCGACCGTATCGGAGAACGCTTCGGTGGGCGCTGCGACGAGGCCGAGCCCCTCGATAGCCTTCTTTGCGGCGTCCGCACTCATCCCGTTGAGGGATGGAACGGTGAGAGGCTCGCGTCCCTTGGAGAGGACGACGTCGATGGCCGTGTCGTGCGGCACCGAGGTGCCCGACGGCACGGACTGGGAGATGACCTGTCCCTGTGGAACGTCCTCGGAGTAGGCATCCGTGATGGCACCGAGGGCCAGGCCTGCATCGGTGAGCGCTTTCTTCGCATCATCCTGGGTCTTGCCGGTCACGTCGGGCACGTTCTTCATGTCGACGCCCTTGGAGACGTGGAGCGAAACCTCAGCGCGCTTATGGACAGGCGCACCGCCCTCAGGGTCAGAGCGAGTGACGGATCCGGTTGCTACGTCGTCCGAAAACTCCTCCTCGACGGTGAAGGTAAGCCCCATCGCACCCAGATCAGTCTCAACATCTGCGAGAGGACGACCGTCAGTAGCGGGCATCGTCAGATAGGAACCGGGGCCGTATTCGGTCCACCACCAGGTGCCTCCGATGCCAGCGACGGCGAGGAGGAGGACGACGAGGCTCACCCACAGGGCAGCACGCTTGTACGTTTTCGTCGTGCCCGCCTCCTCTGGCGTTGGGATCGGCGCGGAGGTGTGGACCGTCGTCACGGTTGAGGGTGCAGGAAGCGGCCTCGTGAACTGCGCGGACATCACCTCCGTATTGAGCGCGGTGGTTTCGGAGGCACCGCTGCGGTCGGCGGGGGCGATTTCTGCGCGGCGATTCGCTAGCTCGGCAGGTATGGCAGCGGCCGCGCGCGTTACCAGGTCGATGGCTTCGGAGGCATCGGCGGGACGCGAGGCGGGGTCGCGGGCCGTCAGCGCCGCGACGAGATCGTCGATTTCGCGGGGAATCCAGGACTGAGAAGCCGAAGGCTTGGGGACGTCGTCGGCGACGTGATGGGTGGCGATCTGCAGCGGTGATTCGCCTGCCCACGGCACAGCGCCGGTCAGCATCTCGTACAGCATGATGCCCACGGAGTAGATATCTGAGCGTGCGTCGGCCTCGGCTGTGGTGGCGATTTCCGGCGCGATGTACGCCACTGTTCCGAGCATGTTGCCCGTCGACGACATGGAGACCTCGGACGCCGCGCGTGCCAAGCCGAAGTCGGTGACCTTCGCGGGGCCGTCGGTCGGAACGAGGATGTTTTCCGGCTTAATGTCGCGGTGGATCACGCCGACGCGGTGAGCGGCACGCAGGGCTTCAAGGGTATCGGTCGTATAGCGCAGTGCCTGAGGGATCGTAAAGGCACCCTGTGCGCGCAACAGTTGGCGCAGGTTCGTTCCGTCGATCAGTTCCATCACGAGGAAGCCCTGGCCGGTGATGACGCCCTGATCGAAGACAGAGACGACACCGGGATGAACGATGCGCGCTGCGGAGCGTGCCTCGCGGCGGAAGCGTGCGACGAAGTCCTGGGAGTCCGCGAGGTGCGGGTGCATGACCTTCAGGGCGACCGGGCGCTCAAGGCGTTCGTCCTGGGCGATGTACACGGTGGCCATGCCGCCACGCGCTAGACGACGCGTGACTCGGTATCGTTCGTCGACCAGAAGCCCAATCAGTGGGTCGGTCTGGTCGAATGTCTGTTCGTCGCTCACTCGGTCGATTCTATGGGAGTTTTCGCGAAATTATCGGAAGTGCCCACCTCGGTGCGGCGCATGAATGGGGTAGTCTTGCGCTCATGACCAGTGTTGATATCACCGTGCGCTCCACCGACGAGGTCTGCCGTCTCCTCGGCATTGAGGAGCGCCGCCTCAAGCAGCTGATCCGCGACCGAGTCCTCATTGAGGCGCGCGACGGCGCGGGCGTGCGCGGCGTGCCCCGAGAGATCATTATCAAGGGAGAGAACGGCTGGGAGCCGCTCCCGTTCCTGCAGGGAACACTCACCCTGCTGGCGGATGACGGGTTTACGTCTGAGGAAGCGCTCGCGTGGCTCTACACCGTTCAGGACGAGCTGGGTGAGCGTCCGATCGACGCGCTGACGTCGGGGCGCCATCACCGGGTGAATCGGATCGCCTCGACGCTGGCCTTCTGATTCGCGTCGGTGGGGCTCACGCTCGCCTGGCGGTGAGGATCGCGCACAGTTCGCGCAGCATGGCGCGGGCACCGTCGTCGAAGGACGAGGCCTCAAGCGCTGCGTGCCCGTCGGCTACCAGGCGCGCAATCTCAGCTTCGTGGGGGGCGCGACCGTTGGCCTCGACGATGCGGGTTGCCGCGCTGAGGCGCTCAGGCGATGCCTCTGCCACCCCCAGAACCTCGGTGAGGGCGGACCGCTCGGCGGGGGAGGAAGCCTCCCAGGTGAGTGCCAGGAGGACGGTGCGCTTTCCTTCGCGCAGATCATCGCCCGCGGGTTTTCCGGTCACCGCGGGGTCTCCGAAGACGCCCAGGTCGTCGTCGCGCAGCTGGAATGCCAGTCCCCAGGGCGTCAGGATCTCTTCGAGGCTGCGAGCGAGTGCCTCGCCGTCGTCGAGCGTGGAAGCACCGCAGATGGCACCCAAAATTGCCGGGTGAACGACCGAGTAATGAGCCGACTTATGGAGTGCGACCTCCAGCGCGTCACTGACGTTGAGCACGTCCGAGCGTTCGGGGTCGAGCGGGGTCTGCTCGGCGGCGATGTCCAGGTATTGGCCGAGCGCAACTTCAGCGTGCATGTCGGCGAAGCGGCGCGCGAACGCGCGCGCTCGTTCTTCGTCAAGCCTCAGCGCCTGCTCGTCTGCGGCGGCGGTCGCTGCGGAGAACAAGAAGTCCCCGACAAGGATCGCAGCGTGAGCTCCGAAGTCCCTCGATGATCCGATCCACGACCTCGATGCATGGTGGTTGGCGAGGCTTCGATGAGGGGTCGGGATGCCGCGACGCTCGTCTGCCTTGTCGATGATGTCATCGTGAACGAGAGCGCTGGCCTGGTAGAGCTCAAGCGCGGCGCCGAGGTGGGGGAGGGACACGTCTTCCAGGGGGGTAGCCGCCCCGAGCGAGTAGCCGATATGCGCCATCAGCGCGCGAAAAACGCTTCCCACCGCGCACGGACGCGAGCACGGCCTCGGAAAACTCCTCGGATCGGCACGATGCGCCTGCGCGGACCAGAAGGCGCGCGAGGCTCGAGGCCGTTGCCTCGTCAATGTGCGGACGCAGCGTCGCGAAACTGTCGCTCAGAGTCATGAGGTAACTCTAACTGAGGTTGTGCTCCGAGCGGAGTCCAATGCGGGGCATCCTCACACCTACCGCCAGGAAAACTACGAAGCAAAGCACTAGACTGGCAACGGTATGCCGATTTGCAATCGGCTCTGTTGTGCATGCCCATCAATGAAAGGGACCCGTGTGAGTGCATCTCGCGCTTCGGCAAAGGACTCCGCGACGACTGAGGAAACCACGGAGGTGACGACCCCCGCGAAGAAGACGACGCGCGCCAAGAAGGCCACGGCCCCCGCGGCTAGCGCACCAGCCGAGGAGAAGTCGGCCGCGAAGAAGGCTCCCGCGAAGAAGGCTCCCGCGAAGAAGACGACGAAGAAGGCCGACGCCGTCGAGACCGACAAGCCCGCCGCAAAGAAGGCTCCTGCCAAAAAGGGCAGCGAAGAAGGCTGGTGCCGGCGAAGACAAGACCGCGAGAAGAAGCCTGCGGCCAAGAAGCCGCGCGGTCGCAAGAAGAAGGACGAGGAAATCGTCGAAGAGGTTGTCGTCGAGGAGCTCGGTGACGCTGCCGAGGAGGACTTCGAGCCCACGGGCGACGATCTGGAAGATCCGGATCTCGAGGCAGGCGCCGACGACGAGGATGTGACCGACGCCGAGGAAGAGGCCGAGGAAGAAGACCCGAAGGTCGCTGAGGGTGCGGCGTTGCGCGAGCGTACCAACGCTGGCATCCACGTGAAGGGTGGTTTCGTGGTCTCGGATTCCGACGAGACCGACGAGCCCGTTCAGCAGGTGACGGTCGCCGGCGCAACGGCCGATCCGGTCAAGGACTACCTCAAGCAGATCGGCAAGGTGTCGCTGCTGAACGCGGAGCAGGAAGTTGATCTTGCCCGCCGCATCGAGGCGGGCCTGTACGCCGAGTACAAGCTGAAGAACCAGGCCGACGAAATGACCAGCCGCGAGCGCCGCGAGCTGCATTTCCTGCGCAGGATGGTCAGCAAACAAGAATCACCTCCTCGAGGCAAACCTGCGTCTCGTCGTGTCCCTGGCCAAGCGCTACACGGGCCGTGGCATGCAGTTCCTGGATCTCATCCAGGAGGGCAACCTGGGTCTGATTCGTGCCGTGGAAAAGTTTGACTACACCAAGGGCTACAAGTTCTCGACGTACGCCACCTGGTGGATTCGTCAGGCGATCACCCGAGCGATGGCGGACCAGGCGCGCACGATTCGTATTCCGGTCCACATGGTCGAGGTCATCAACAAGCTGGCCCGTGTTCAGCGCCAGATGCTGCAGGACCTTGGTCGCGAACCCACGCCTGAGGAGCTGGCCAAGGAACTCGACATGACGGCCGAAAAGGTTGTCGAGGTGCAGAAGTACGGCCGCGAGCCGATTTCGCTGCATACGCCTCTGGGTGAGGACGGCGACTCCGAGTTTGGTGACCTGATCGAGGACTCCGAGGCTATCGTCCCGGCGGATGCGGTGTCCTTCACCCTGCTGCAGGAGCAGCTGCACCACGTGCTGGATACGCTCTCCGAGCGTGAGGCGGGCGTCGTGTCGATGCGCTTTGGTCTGGGCGATGGTCAGCCGAAGACCCTCGACGAGATCGGCAAGGTCTACGGCGTGACGCGCGAGCGTATCCGCCAGATCGAGTCCAAGACGATGTCGAAGCTGCGCCATCCGTCGCGTTCGCAGGTGCTGCGCGATTACCTCGACTGACGCGCAAGCGTCATGCATGGGGGCTGGGAACAAACGTTCCTGGCCCCCATGACAATATCGTCACAAAGCTCGTTTGCTCGGGTGGCTCCATCGCACAGCGGGGTCCGATAGGGCAGGATGATGACATGCTTGAGGGTGCGTTGATTCTTGTCGTGACTGTCGTTCTTGTCCTCGCCGTCGCCGGTGGTGTCGTGGCGGTGCTGGCTCTGTCTCGTCGTAGCGCGGACGAGTGGAAGGGTGTCATCAAGCGAGAGAGCGAAGAAATCGCGGACGAGGTGAAGACTCATCATTCGCTTCCCAAGCGCGCCTCGACGTCCCCCGATGGTCCCGTGGTGCCGCGGACAGCTTCCCTGCAGTCTCTCCTTCAAAATGCTGACTCGCGGAGCGCATACTTCGACGCTGACCGCTTGCCGGGCATCGATCGGCTGGAGACGGTCACCGGCCGCGTGAGTGAACGCTTTGATCGCGGCCGTCGGGGCTCCGACGGGGGTCATGCCTCCGCGCAGGAGTCGGCGCAGTCCTAAGGTAGTGATGCCGCACTCAGGTTTTCGGTGAAGAGCGTCCATAGGGGATAATGACCCTATGGACGCTTTTATTTCCACTCTCCAGTCACCGTGGGCGGTCGTTATCGGCCTGCTGGTCGCTGTGCTGATCGGTGTGCTCATCCGCATCGCCGTCAGTTCCAAGCGCCGCTCCACGGACGACGTCAGTATCCCCGTTGAGCCCCAGGTTCCGGCCGAAGCACCCGGCGACGCGCCCGCTTCTGCCCCGCAAGAAGGCGGCGATGAGCCTCGCGCTGGCCCGTCTGATACACCTGTGTCGACCTCCGAGGAACCCTCTGAGGCACCCGCCGCCCCGGCCTCGTCTATCGAACGCCCCGAACCCGTGCGCGGCCGCATGGAGCGCCTGCGCGAACGCCTCGCGTCCTCCGGTTCGCTGGGGCGTGCCATCCTCGGTGTTCTGAGCCGAGGCCAGCTCAGCGCTGCTGACTGGGAGGAGATCGAGGAATCGCTCCTCATCGCCGACCTTGGCCTCGAAGCAACCGACACACTGATGGAGGCGCTCAAGCGCCGCGTCGCCGTCGAGTCCGTCACGGACGAGGCGCGCATCCGCGAAATTCTGCGCGAGGAGCTCCTCGCTCTCGTTGGTCCCGACATGGATCGCTCCCTCAACCTCGAGCGCCCAGAGGTTGATGGTGCCACCAAGCCTGCCGTTGTCCTCATGGTGGGCGTGAACGGCACGGGAAAGACCACGACCGTTGGCAAGCTGGCGCGTATCCTCGTGGCTGAAGATAAGTCCGTGATTCTCGGTGCCGCCGATACCTTCCGCGCGGCCGCCGCCGACCAGCTCGCAACGTGGGGCGAGCGCGTGGGCGTGGACGTCGTGCGTAGCGATCGCGAGGGTGCCGACCCGGCTTCCGTCGCCTTCGAGGCCGTGCGCGAGGGTGTTGAGCGTGACGTTGACGTTGTCCTCGTCGATACTGCGGGTCGCCTGCAGAACAAGTCCACGCTGATGGACGAGCTCGGCAAGATTAAGCGCGTGATGACGAAGCAGGCACCGGTTTCGAGGTCCTCCTCGTCCTCGATGCCACCACCGGTCAGAACGGCATGAAGCAGGCCGAGGTGTTTGCCGAGGCTACCGGCGTGACCGGCATCGTGCTCACGAAGCTCGACGGCTCGGCCAAGGGCGGTATCGTCGTGTCCGTCCAGCGTGCGCTGGGTGTGCCCGTGAAGTTCGTCGGCCTTGGCGAGGGCGCGGACGATCTCGCTCCCTTCGATCCGCAGGGCTTCGTCGACGCGATCGTGGGTTCCGCGCAGGGCTGAACCCTTCGCTCATGACGCGCACCTCGGCCCCGGTGAGGAGACTCCCGGGGCCGAGGTGCGCTAACCTGTGCCTAGTACAGCCGCCATCTTGGGAGTAAACACGTGTTTGGAAACCTGTCAGATCGCCTGACCCAGTCCTTCCGCAGCCTGCGCAGCCGCGGCGTCCTGACCGAGTCGGACGTTGATCACGCGATTTCCGACATCCGTCGCGCGCTTATCGACGCCGATGTCGCGCTCCCCGTTGTCCGTCAGTTCACCACGCAGGTGCGTGAAAAGGCCTACGGCGCGGCCCGTTCGAAGGCTCTCAACCCGGGCCAGCAGGTTGTTTCCATCGTCCACGAGGAACTCGTCGAGATCCTCGGTGGCGCGACGCGTGAGCTGACCTTCGCCGAGTCTGGTCCCACGGTCTTCATGCTCGCGGGTCTTCAGGGTGCCGGTAAGACCACGCTGGCGGGCAAGCTCGGCAAGTGGCTGCGTGAGGAAGGTAAGACCGTCCTCCTCGTCGCCTCCGATCTCCAGCGCCCCAACGCTGTCCAGCAGCTGCAGGTCGTTGGCGAGCGCGCCGGCGTCAAGGTGTGGGCGCCGAGCCCGGCAACGGTGTCGGTGACCCCGTCGAGGTTGCGCGAAGCGGCGTCGAGTTCGCACGCCAGAGCGGCATTAACGTGGTCATCGTCGATACGGCCGGTCGCCTCGGTGTTGACCAGGAGATGATGGACCAGGCGATCGCGATCCGCGATGCTGTGAATCCGCACGAGATCATGTTCGTCCTCGACGCCATGGTCGGTCAGGACGCGGTCTCCACCTCCACGGCTTTCCGTGACGGCGTCGGCTTTTACGGGCGTTGTCCTGTCGAAGCTGGATGGCGACGCGCGTGGCGGTGCCGCACTGTCCGTGCGCGGCGTGACGGGTGCGCCGATTCTCTTCGCGTCGACGGGTGAGGGCCTCGACGACTTCGAGCGCTTCCACGCCGACCGTATGGCGGGACGCATCCTCGACATGGGCGACATTCTCACCCTCATCGAGCAGGCCGAAAAGAAGATGGATGCCGAGGAGGCGGAGAAGGTCGCGGCTAAGGCGATGGCCGGCCAGCTGACCCTCGCTGACTTCCTGAGCCAGCTGCAGCAGATCAAGAAGCTGGGCTCCATGAAGAAGATGCTCGGCATGATCCCGGGTGCCGCGCAGATGCGCGAGCAGATCGAAAACTTTGATGAGCGCGAGGTGGATCGCGTCGAGGCCATCGTCCGCTCGATGACCCCCGCCGAGCGTGAGGATGTCTCGATCCTCAACGGTTCGCGTCGTGCGCGTATCGCCCGTGGTTCTGGCACGACGGTCACCGAGGTGAATCAGCTCGTGCAGCGCTTCGAGCGGCGCGCGAGATGATGGCGCAGATGGGGCAGATGGGCGGCGGCGTGCCCGGCATGGGTGCGCTGCCCGGACGCGGCGGTAAGGCTAAGCAGAAGGCTAACGCCCGTAAGGCGCAGGCTCAGCGTGCGCGCATGAAGAAGAGCGCGCGTTCTGGTAATCCCGCGAAGCGCCGCCAGCAGGAGCTTGAGGCCATGCTGCCTCCGTCGGAGCGCAGCGCGCCCAAGGGTTCGTCCTTCGGCGTCGCCCAGGAGGCTCCCGCTCCGCGTCCGACCATCGACGATCTGCCGGACGACGTCAAGCGCATGCTCGGCCAACTCTGAGCATGGAGTTCTCCGGGCTCGCCCTGTGGGCGGAAAACGAGTCCGAACGCCCACAGTGGGTGCACGGCACGTGGCGTGTCGACGGCGGAGTGATCCGCCGTGTGGGCGACGAGGAAACCGCGCCCTCGGTCGGTTTCATCGTCCCCGGCATGGTCGATACCCACTGTCATATCGGATACTCGGCAACGGGTTCGGTGTCCGAATCCGAGATGGCGGAGCAAGCACGAGCAACGCTTGCGAGCGGCGTGACGGTTGTGCGCGACTGCGGCGTGCCCCTCGACAACTCGCCTGCGGCTCGCGCTACCGGCCTGCATCTGATCCGCTGTGGTCGCCACGTCGCGCGCCCGAAGCGCTACATGCGTGATCTGCCGCTTGACGTTGAGGATCAGCGTGAGCTTCCCGAGGTCCTCACCTCGATGGCGCGAACCTCCGATGGCTGGGTGAAGATCGTCGCCGACTGGATCGATCGCAGCGCCGGAGCCGACTCGGACCTCATGCCCTTGTGGGAACCCTCAGTCCTGAGTGACGCGGTGTGCGCCGTTCACGAGGCCGGAGCGAGGGTCGCCGTACACGCGTTCTCTCATCGTGTCATCGATTCGCTGATCGAGGCCGGTGTTGACGATATCGAACACGGAAGCGGAATCGATGCGGATCAGGCAGCTGAGATTGCCACGCGCGGCATCGCGGTGACGCCCACCCTCCGACAGGTAGAGCTCTTCAAGGACTTTGCCGCGCAGGCGGGGCAGAAGTATCCCGTCTACGCCGCGACGATGCGGGGCATGTACGAGACGCGCCGTGAGCACTTTGAGATGCTCGTGGACGCGGGAGTTCTATTGCTGATGGGAACGGATTCGGGCGGCTACCAGGATCATGGAACTATCGTCGGCGAACTCACGCTCTGGCATCAGTGGGGAGCGCCCGCTCAGTTCACCATCGATGCAGCCACATGGGTGAGTCAACGCTACCTGGGATACCCCGGCCTCGTCGAGGGCGGCCCCGCCGATTTTCTCCTCCTGAATGAGGACCCGAGGATCGATCCCTCGCGTTGTCGAGGCCCCTCTCGCGTCACGCTGGGAGGAAGCACTGCGTGGGAGCGAACCTCCACCTGAACGCCCGGCGTGATGGAATTAACCGACTCATGCGACGCCGCGCACGTCCCCGGCTTGGGATATCGATGCGAAATATGGCATAATCGCTAGCTGTACCCGGCGGTTCGTAGACCCTCTCACTGCGCATCGTCGTGTCCCGGTCCAATGCGACCCCTGTGTTTCCCACCTTGGGACGCAACGGTCCACACCAATCTGAAATGGAGAGACCACTCAAGTGGCAGTTCGAATTCGCCTGAAGCGCGTGGGTAAGATCCACGCTGCCCAGTACCGTGTTGTCGTCGTCGATTCGCGCAAGAAGCGCGACGGCCGCGTCATCGAAGAGGTCGGCTACTACGATCCTCAGCCCAACCCGTCGATCATCCGCATCGACTCTGAGCGCGCCCAGTACTGGCTCGGTGTTGGCGCTCAGCCCTCCGACCAGGTCCGCAACCTGCTGGTCCTGACCGGTGACATCGCCAAGTTCAACGGTAAGGCCGACGCGGTTTCCCGCGTGAAGGTCTCCGAGAACGACAAGGCCGCCCAGGCCGAGCAGGCCATCAAGGACGCCGAGGCTGCTGCCGAGAAGTCCAAGGCCGCTGCTTCCGCCAAGAAGGCCGAGGAAGAGGCCGCCGCTGCCGCAGCCGCTGCTGAGGCCGAGGCCGCCGAGAAGGCTTCCGAAGAGGCCGCCGGAGAGGATGCCTGAGCATGCTCGCCGACGCGTTGGAGCACCTGGTCAGCGGCATCGTTGACCACCCCGAAGATGTCGAGGTGACGCCTCGTTCCATGCGACGTGGCCAGCTTCTCGAGGTTCGCGTGAACCCCGAGGATCTCGGGCGCGTCATCGGACGCGGCGGTCGGACGGCTCGCGCGCTGCGCACCGTCATGGGTGCGCTGTCCACGCGTGGCACTGTCCGCGTTGACGTCGTCGACACGGATCGCGAGTAAGACTCGCACACGTCACGGAGGGGTCCGGCACTGCCGGGCCCCTTCGTTGTATCCTTCGGGGGGAGTCCCCGTTCATCGTGAGGAGAACATATGCAGCTTACCGCCGCTATTGTCGGCCCCGCCCATGGCCTGCGTGGAGAGGTTATCGTGGACGTGCGCAGTGATGACCCCGAGGTCCTGGCACCCGGTGCCCGGTTGGATGTTGCGGGGGAGAAGCGCCACCTCACGGTGAGGAGCGTTCGTGTCCACAAGGAGCGCGTGCTCGCCTCGTTTGAGGAATGCAATTCCCGTGAGGAGGCCGAGGCCCTGCGTGGCGCGCGCCTGCTCGTCGATGCTCATCCGGAGGAGGATGCGTGGTATCCGCATGAGCTCAAGGGGCTTGAGGCGCGCACTCCGTCCGGAGATGTCCTCGGGACAGTGAGTGGGTTGACGCCCGGTGCCGCGCAGGATCTCCTCCTCGTGGCCACGGAGCGTGGAACCGTTATGGTGCCTTTCGTGACGGCCCTCGTCCCGACTGTCGACGTTGAGGGGGGGCGTTGTCATCATCGACGCCCCTCCGGGGCTATTTGATGATGATGCTGTGTCGGAGCGCGAAGGTTGCTGAGCTCGTGCGTTTCGATCTCATCTCTATCTTTCCCGACTACTTCGCGCCTCTCCGACTGTCCTTGATGGGCAAAGCGGAAGAGACGGGTCTTGTGGACCTGCAGGCGCATGACTTGCGCGACTGGGCCACGGGCAAGCATCGCAGCGTCGACGATACCCCGTACGGTGGCGGCGCCGGCATGGTGATGCGCGCGGACGTGTGGGCCCGCGCCTTGGACGAGGTGCTCTCCGTTCCGCTTCCGGAGCGTCGCGACGAAGGGGCCCCGGCCTCGCCGAGGCGTGTCCTCGCGATCCCAACGCCTTCGGGCACGCCGCTCACGCAGGCCCGAGTGGAGGACCTCGCGCACGCCGACCAGATCATCGTCGCCTGCGGACGCTACGAGGGCATCGATGCGCGCGTCGCTGAGCATTACCGAGGCGCGGGGGTTGAGGTTGTCGAGTTTTCCATTGGTGACTACGTCCTCAACGGCGGTGAGGTTGCGGCAATGGTCCTGACCGAGGCGGTTGCGCGTCTCCTCGACGGCTTTATGGGCAACCCGGAGTCGCTTGTCGAAGAGTCGCACTCGGGAGCAGGGGTTGCTCGAGTATCCCGTGTACACGAAGCCGCGCGACTTTCGTTCCTCGAGATTCCGGAAGTTCTCCTCGGTGGCAACCACGCCGCGATCGAACGCTGGCGTCGTGACCGCGCGATAGAGAAAACCGCGCGGATTCGGCCCGATCTCGCGCTGTCGTTGGATGCCTCGTCGCTGACGGGTGAGGATCGCGCGGCACTCGCGTCCTGCGGCGTCGCCTACACCCGTGACGGAACGGCGCATCGCGTTCAGGTGCGCCTCGCAAGGCCCGACGATGCCGCCGCTGTCAGCGAGCTTGCTGCGCGTACCTTCCCGGATGCGTGCCCTTCCTCCTCCCGGCTGAAGCGATTGAGGAACACATCGCGACGCAGCTGTCGCCGACCGTCTTTGCGGCTGTCATCTCCTCGCCCGATGAGCATCGGCTTTTTGTTGCGGAGGTCGAGGGCGCGCTCGTCGGTTATGTGCTGACCCACGTTGGTGCCCACGCGCTGCCCGGTGATCTTGTGCGCCCCGGGCGCGTCGAGGAAGGCAGTGCCTACCTGTCCAAGTGCTACGTGGGCGAGGAGTGGCGGGGAGCGGTATCGCCGATGCGCTGATCGAACGAGCCGTCGCCGACGCAGGCGAGGGCAGGGCACATGTCCATCGTCCTGGGCACTAACCGTGGCAACAAGTCCGCACAGGCCTTCTACAAACGCCATAGTTTCCGCAAACGCTCGAGCCGTACGTTTGATGTGGGAGGCGTTCGCAACTACGACGTCGTCATGGTGCGTGATCTCACCGCATAATGCGGCGGCGCACTGGCAGATCTGCTCGAGGCTGTGGGATAATAGCGGGGATTGTGCGCGGTTCATCCTGCCGCAGGGGGACACCGAGGCGCACGATCACACGTCAGATGAGCGGGCAAGACCCGCCCAACCAGGCGCTTCCGACCTGCGGCAGATGCGTCAAGGAGAAGAAATGCAGAAGCTGGACGCCGTTGATGCGGCATCGCTGCGCGATGACATCCCCTCGTTCCGAGCCGGTGACACCCTCAAGGTGCACGTCAAGGTTATCGAAGGCAACCGCTCGTATCCAGGTCTTCCAGGGCGTCGTGATCGCGCGTCGCGGCCACGGTGTGTCCTCCACGTTCACCATCCGCAAGGTTTCCTTCGGTGTTGGCGTTGAGCGTACCTTCCCTGTTCACGCCCCGACGATCGACCACATCGAGGTCGTCACCAAGGGCGACGTGCGCCGCGCCAAGCTCTACTACCTGCGTGAGCGTCACGGCAAGGCCGCGAAGATCAAGGAGCACCGTTCCGGCAAGGCCGAGTGAGGCCGGCCGGGCACAAGCTTGGCATTTTTCACGGAAAGGCCCGACACCGCGCGCCGGTGTCGGGCCTCGCCGTATCCTGGGATAGTTGACGTAACGACAAGGAGATTGCATGACCCCGACTGCAGGCCCGACGCTCGGACCGTTGCATGCGCCTTCGCTCCGGGATCGTGACCGTGCGGAAGCCCGCGCGCGGCGTAACCCGCTCGTGTGGCTACGCGAGATTCTCGTGATTATCGTCGTTGCCCTCGTTATCTCCTCGCTCCTGCGTGCTTTCATCGTGCAGGTGTTCTGGATTCCCTCTCCGTCCATGCACAACACGCTCGTTGAGGATGACCGGATTGCTGTCTCGCGTATTGACGCGTTGACGTCGAATGTTCAGCGCGGAGACGTCGTCGTTTTCGATGACACACTCGGCTGGCTCGGATCGTCGGAGACGACTGCGCCTTCTGTTTTGCGTCGGCTTGGCGAATTCACGGGCTTTGTCCCAGGCGGTGGCGAACAGACTCTCGTCAAGCGTGTGATTGGCGTTGGTGGAGACCACGTCACCTGCACGAGCGCGACCGGCAAGGTCAGCGTCAACGGGGTCGAACTGGATGAGACCTATGTTCCCGACGGCCAGGTCCCCTGTGGTGAACGCACCTTCGACGTAGTCGTTCCTGAGGGACACCTGTGGGTGATGGGTGATAACCGCTCCAATTCCGCAGACTCTCGCTATCACATGGGCTCTGGTCAGTCACCCTACGTGCCGGTCTCCTCGGTTGTGGGCACCGTCCAGGCCGTTATCTGGCCGACGTCTCGCTGGACGACCGACATCGCGCATCACGAGGTTTTTGCCTCCGTTCCTTCTGCGTCATGACAACCGCGTCCCGTGAGCTGGAGGTCTCCCTGGCCAGGCGCTGGGGTGTCGTCGCTGGCATGGACGAGGTGGGTCGCGGAGCCCTCGCTGGCCCTGTCGCTGTCGGCGTTGCGCTCATTGGCATTGATGCAGCACCCGTGCCCGAGGGGCTGACAGATTCCAAGGCACTCACGCCGCGCAGGCGCGAGGCGCTCGTTGAACCTGTGCGCTCGTGGGCACTCGCATCATCCGTCGGCTACGCGTCCGCGCAGGAGATCGATCAATGGGGCATCATTGCTGCGCTCCGGCTCGCCGGGCACCGCGCGCTTGCCGACGTCGCTGACCGGGGCCTCGTCCCCGGTGGCGTCCTCTTGGACGGGTCCCACAATTGGCTGTCGGCCCCGGATGACCTCTTCGGGAGCGCTCGATGGTCCCGAGGATCCTTTCGGGCGTGAACTTCCCGTGCACATGCAGGTGAAGGCTGATGCTTCCTGCGCGGTTGTGGCCGCCGCTTCCGTTCTTGCGAAAGTTGCACGTGATCACCTGATGCAGGGGCTCGATGATCCCGGATACGGATGGGCCTCGAACAAGGGTTACGGTTCTGCCGCGCACGCACGCGCTATTGGTGAACTAGGCGTCTCGGATTATCACCGCCGCTCGTGGAAGATGCCGACGCAGGCCACAAAGTAGGGCGCGCCCGGGGTGGCACCACGCCGCCTGGGGCGCGGCCCGGCATGATGGGTGCGTGAGCGAAGAAATCGAAGGTTACGAAAACAATCTGGAGTTGGAACTCTTCAAGGAGTACCGCGATGTCATCGGATTGTTTAAGTACGTGGTTGAGACCGAGAGGCGTTTCTACCTGTGCAATCACGTTGATGTGCAGGCTCGCCCGGTCGGCGGGGATGTCTTCTTTGAATTGACGCTGAGCGATGCCTGGGTGTGTGGGACATCTACCGTTCGTCCCGTTTCGTGCGTTCGGTGCGCGTCGTCACGTACAAAGACGTGAATGTCGAGGAGCTTTCGAAGCCGGAGCTCGACATCCCCTAACCGTCGACGACGCCGAGGCGCGCAGTTATCCACAGGCCTTGTCGCACACCGTCCCCTATCCACAGGGGGCGGTTTTCGCGTTGTTGTGTCCTTCCTGCAGGGAGCACTGTGGGTGCGGAGGTGATCCGTGATGGGATGCAACATGCGGCCCGATCGTCGGGCGTTAGGCGCTGCGGGTGAACATACCGCCCGTTTGCTGCTGCAAGAGAAAGGTCTGCGCATTCTCGAATCGAACTGGCGGGACGGTCGCCGGGGAGAGCTTGACATTATTGCGCGAGACGATGCTGATCCACGGCGGTCGTGGACCGTGGTGGTGGAGGTACGCACGAGGGTGGGGCGCAGTCACGGAAGTGCGCTCGCATCGATCGATCCGCGTAAGGTGGCCAGGCTCCGCGCGCTGACAGGCGCGTGGTGTCGCGCTCATGGGCCTCTGTCCTCCCGCGTGCGCATTGATGTCGTTGCGATCACGGTGGACGCGAGGACGCTGAGCGCCTGGCCTGCGCCCATGGACGAGGCAGTGGACCTTCGCGCTCTGGGCGCGCAGGTGACCTGGTTGAGGGGTGTGCAATGAACGGGCCGGGTCTTGCTCGCACGTATTCGATGAGCGTCGTCGGCATCGAGGGACATCTGGTAGATGTGGAGACCTATGCGGGCGCTGGACTGGTGGCGTTTACGCTCGTGGGGTTGCTCGATACCTCGGTCCGTGAGGCACGTGATCGTGTGCGCGCGGCTTTCGAGTCATGCGGATTGGACGTGCTGGATCAAAGAATTACCGTCAACCTCTCTCCGGCTGGTATCCCGAAGTCGGGATCTGCTTTCGATCTGTCGATTGCAGCGTCCGTCGCGTTGGCCACCGGTCTTGTGTCTCCCGCCGCGTTTGAGGATGCGGTTCTCGTGGGAGAGCTTGCCCTCGATGGAAGCATTCAACCGGTTCGAGGGGTGTTGCCTGCCGTGCTGGCCGCGCGTTCTTTGGGCGTGCGACGGGTGATTGTGCCGACGGCGTGTGCCCAGGAAGCACGGTTGGTCAGTGGCATAGAGGTCCTTGACTTCTCCCATTTCGCCGACCTCGTCGCGTGGGCCGGGGGTGATGCTGTCAAGGCACCGTTCCATGGGCGGCTCGGGATACGCCGCGAGGTCGAGCAGGAGGCCGCTTCGCTGGCGCTCGACATGTCGGATGTGCGCGGACAACCGGAGGCGATTTCGGCGTTGGAAGTTGCCGCGGCCGGTGGACATCACGTGTTTCTCCTCGGTGAGCCCGGAGCGGGTAAAACGATGCTTGCCTCCCGACTTCCGACGATTCTTCCGGACCTGGATGCTGATACCGCGCTCGTGACGACGTCGTTGCATTCCGTTGCGGGGTTGCTTCCTACCGGCATGTCTCTTATGAAGCGGCCCCCGTTTCAGGCCCCGCACCATAGTGTGACGATGCCGGCGCTCATTGGGGGAGGAACCCGTACTCTCGTCCCCGGGGCTGCCTCCCTCGCTCACGGCGGGATTCTTTTTCTTGACGAGGCCGCGGAGTTTGCGCCCTCCGTGCTCGACTCGCTTCGCGAGCCGCTGGAATCCGGTGCGATTCACCTGCATCGCTCGGGGGTTCAAGCACGCTATCCGGCGTCGTTCCAGCTCGTGATGGCATCGAACCCGTGCCCGTGCGGCGGCGGAAGCGGCGGCCGTCGCTGCACGTGTTCATCCATCAATAGGAGGCGCTACCTGGCGCGCTTGTCGGGTCCGCTGCTCGACCGTATGGACATACGAATAGATGTGCACACGCCGAGCCGCGCGGATATGGCGGCGACCACGATGGTCGATTCCGAGTCCATTCGGCAGCGCGTCATCGAGGCACGTGCGAGGACGCGGAGGCGTCTTGAGGGGACTCCGTGGACGCTCAACGCGCAGCTTCCCGGGGCGTGGCTACGCCACCACTCGGGCATCGAGACATCGCTGATGAATGAACTCGATCGGCTTGTTGAATCGGGGCACTCCTCAATGCGAGGGGTGGACCGGATGCTGCGTCTGTCATGGACGCTTGCCGACCTTGATGGGGCGGCGCGCCCCACGTTTGACCACATCGTTGCAGCGCAGCAGCTGCGAAATGGAGCAGATCACTATGAATGAGACAGAACTATGGGAGGCCGCTTGGTGGTCGGCCGTTGCTGAGCCGGCCGACCCCTGCGCCCGGGTGGTCCGTCGCGCGTTGGGCGACCGCGGGGGTCGTGACTGGTTACAGAAAAGGTGGGTCGGCGTGCCGGAACAGCTCGTCGGGTACCCGAAGGTTGATTGGTTGACGCAGTGGGGCAGGTGGCGTGAGCGTGCCCTGGCCGTCGATATCGATGTCGAGCTCGAACGTGTCGCACGCACAGGTGGGGGATTTCTCATCCCCGGCGATCCTCGATGGCCGGAACAGCTTGTCTGTCTGGGCGAGGAGGAGCCGATGGGCCTGTGGTACCTGGGGGTGCTCCCCGAGGCTGCCCGTATGGGTGATTACCTGTCTGTCGTGGGCGCGCGTGCGTCCACCGGTGCGGGAAACCGCCATGCCCGCAACATGGCGGCATACGTCGCCTCTGCCGGGGTCACGGTTGTTTCCGGGGGCGCGATTGGGATTGATATTGAGGCCCATCGTGGGGCACTGTCCGCGCATGGGCGCACGATCTGCGTTCTTGCGGGTGGAGTATCCAATCCGTACCCGGCCGCTCACGGGAGCGACTTCCGAGCCATCGTCGAGGCGGGAGGCGCTCTCATCTCTGAGGTTGCTCCGACTGCCAGGCCCGCGAAGTGGCGTTTCCTCACCCGTAACAGGCTCATCGCGGCGTGGAGCGCGGCAACCGTCGTCGTCGAGGCCGGAGCGCGTTCGGGCGCCCTTGCGACGGCGCGCCGCGCGATGGAATACGGCCGGGAACTCGGCGCGGTACCCGGCCCGGTTGATGCACCGATGTCAGTCGGCTGCCTGGAACTGGCTCGCAACGGCGCGACGATTATTCGCGATGGTCACGATGCCCTCGAACTAGTGCGTCCCGTCAGTGTCGAAGGGACGGAACCTCTCTTCGGAATGCCCATCGAAGAGGATAGGGGCATTGCTGCCCTGGAACCGATACAGCGCCGAGTGTGGGAAGCGCTTCCCGCACGTGCGCCGTCGTCGGTTGAAGCGATCCGCGTTGCGGCTGGCCTGTCACGAGCGGAGGTTAATCGCGCCCTCATGGATCTGTCTGTCGCGGGCCTCGTGTCGGGGTCGACGCGTGGCTGGGCGCGAGCAGGAGGAAGCAGATCGTAGGATAGCCACATGACACGCACTGCGGGGGAGCGCTGGGAAGAGTATTTGCGCCTCGGACGACGGATGAGTCCCCATACGATCAGCGCGTATCGCGCCGACCTGCGTTCGCTGATGGAGTTTGTGTCCCTCGAGGAGGAGGCGTCGCCCGAGCGGCTGCGTGAGGTGCTGACGCAGCGCGCTATTCGCTCGTGGCTCGCTCAGACCCTCGCATCAGGGGGCGCGCGGTCGACAATCGCGCGCCACACCGCTGCGGTTCGCAATTTCACTGCGTGGGCGCTGCGAGAAGGGATCCTCCTGCGTGACCCGGCTGCGCTGCTGTCCTCGCCGCGTGCCGATCAGCGCCTGCCTTCCCCCCTCGATGAATCGGACGCGCGGGTGCTCCTCAACACCGCTCGCGACGAAGCCAAGATGGGCGGGCCGTCGCAGGTACGTAATTGGGCGATCCTCGAGCTGACCTATGCCTGTGGCCTGCGAGTTTCCGAGGTCTGCGCCCTCGACATGTCGTCGTTGAACCGTGACGCACTCACCGTACGCGTCGTCGGTAAAGGAAATAAGGAGCGCGTGGTTCCGTATGGGCCTCCGGCAGGGCAAGCCCTCGATCACTGGCTCGTCCGAGGCCGGCCGCAGTTGGTGAGGGAGGGGAGCGGTAACGCCCTCTTCCTTGGAGAGAGAAGGGCGGTCGCATCGACCCGCGTGTTGTGCGTTCAATGGTGCACAAGATGGCTGCGCGCGCCGGTGTTCACGACATTGCACCCCATGGGCTGAGGCACTCGACGGCGACCCACCTCCTGCAGGGTGGGGCCGATCTGCGTGCCGTCCAGGAGATGCTCGGGCATTCGTCACTCTCGACCACGCAGCGCTATACCCACGTGGATACCGCGCGGCTGAGTGCGATTTACCAGCGGGCGCACCCGCGAGCGTAAGGGGCGAGGTGTCACCCGCTCAGCGTGCTCCGCCTGCACTTAGATGGACTCCGTGATGCCCCTACCCGGCCGTGGCCTCGTCCCAGGGGAGTAGATGCGGGCGCCCGATTGTCAGGCGGATTGGGTCGATGTAGGTACGTCGCCCTGTTTTAACGCCCCAGTGCAGCGTCTGCGAGTCTGCCTCAACGACGCCGATAACGTCCCCTTCTCGACGTGATCGCCGACAGTGACGGTGGGAGTGACAGGTAGGTACGTCGACCAGACATCGCGGCCACGTACGCTGTGGTGAATCGAAATGACCCCACGGCCTGCGACTGGACCAGCGACGGTGACCGTCCCCGGTGCACAGGCGTAGACCGCGGATGGAGCTGGATAGCGCAACGTGACTCCCCGCCGCCCGGGCAACCAATCGTGAGCCGGCGGGGAGAACCCTTCGACAACCGGGACAGGCGCTCCCGTCGGCCACTGCCAACGGTCTTCCTGTGTCGTCCCAACGGCCTTGGGAGGATACGCCGCACACAACAGGGCGGTGATAACGACTGCAAGGCATGCCATGCGAGACCGGGCGCGATTACTGAACGACAACATCATGCCCCCAGTGTGTGAGTCCGCCTTCGCGAGATCCAGTCGTTTTATCACGGTTGTGGATAGCCGGAGGTCGCCACACATGCCTGTGGATGACACGCGAGGAGGGTCCGTTTCCACCCTCCTGCCTCGGCCTCGTCAACCGCACAACCAGTAGGCAAGGTCTCATCACTCTAGGTGCGGTGAATTGACCGTACCTGAGGTAAGATGGCCAGGCACTTGCCATGTGCAGGTGACTTCGCGTGCCATTATCGCCGACCACGGGAAACCGCCAGGGAAGCGAGGCGCGGCGGCTTCGGTCCCTTCGGGGATGGTCGCCGGTCATGGCACCAGGGTGCGTTACGCGCACAGCAAACCGATAACCCGGGGGAAACCCCACTGATCACTCGCGACTTGCGGGGAAAGGACGAACCATGGCAATCGTTACCATGCGTCAGCTCCTCGAGTCCGGTGTCCACTTCGGTCACCAGACTCGCCGTTGGAACCCGAAGATGAAGCGCTTCATCCTCACCGAGCGCAACGGCATCTACATCATCGACCTGCAGCAGACCATTGCTGACATCGACATCGCTTTCGACTTCGTGAAGCAGACCGTCGCCCACGGTGGCACCCTGCTCTTCGTCGGCACCAAGAAGCAGGCCCAGGAAGCCGTGGCCGAGCAGGCCCAGCGCGTCGGCATGCCCTACGTGAACCACCGTTGGCTCGGCGGCATGCTCACCAACTTCTCGACCGTTGCCACCCGTCTGCAGCGCCTGAAGGAACTCGAGCAGATCGACTTCGACGATGTGGCCGCCTCCGGTCACACCAAGAAGGAACTGCTCATGATGCGCCGTGAGAAGGACAAGCTTTCGCGCACGCTCGGTGGCATCCGTGACATGGCCAGGTTCCCTCGGCCGTGTGGATCGTCGACCCCAAGAAGGAGCACCTCGCGGTCTCCGAGGCTCGTAAGCTGCACATCCCGATCGTTGCCATCCTCGACACCAACGCTGATCCGGACGAGGTCGACTATCGCATCCCCGGCAACGACGACGCCATCCGCGCCGTCTCCCTGCTGACCCGCGTGATCGCCGACGCCGTCGCCGAGGGCCTCATCGCCCGCTCCGATGTCCGTAGGGCAGGGCGAAGAGACCGCCGCTGAGCCGCTGGCCGAGTGGGAGCGCGAGCTCCTCGAGGGGCGAGATTCAGGGCTGACGAAGCTGCGCGCCGAGGTTGCCGAAGAGTCGGCCACCAAGCAGGACTGAACTTTTACTGAGAGGATCATCCGATGGCGAATTTCACCGCTGCAGATGTGAAGGCGCTGCGTGAGCAGACCGGCGCCGGCATGATGGATGTTAAGAAGGCTCTGACCGAGGGCCAACGGCGACGCCGAGAAGGCTCTCGAGATTATCCGCCTGAAGGGCCTGAAGTCCCTGTCCAAGCGCGAGGGCCGCCAGGCCTCCGCGGGCCTGCTGGCCGCTCAGACCGACGGTACCGTCGGCGTGCTGGTCGAGGTCAACTCGGAGACCGACTTCGTCGCCAAGAACCAGAAGTTCATCGACTTCTCCAACGAGGGTCCTGGCTGCCGCCGTTGCGTCCGGCGCTGCCGACCTGGACGCGCTGCTCGCCGCCCCCATGGGCGAGGGCACCGTCAAGGATCGTCTGGATGCTTTCGCCGCCATCATCGGCGAGAAGCTCCAGGTTGGTCGCATCGTGCGCGTCGAGGGCGAGAACGTCGACCTCTACCTGCACCAGACCAACCCTGACCTGCCCCCGCAGGTTGGCGTCTTCGTCGTCACCGATGCCGCCGGCAAGTCCGTTGCCCACGACATCGCGATGCACGTTGCTGCTTACATGCCCGCCTACCTCGATCGCGATTCGGTACCGGCCGACGTGCTCGACAAGGAGCGCGCCACCCTCGAGAAGATCACGCTCGAGGAAGGCAAGCCCGCCAACATCGTTCCTAAGATCGTTGAGGGTCGCCTGAACGCGTTCTTCAAGGACAACTGCCTCGTTGACCAGGCCTTCGCCCGTGACCCCTCGAAGTCCGTCGGCCAGGTCCTCAAGGAGGCCGGCGCAAAGGTCACCAACTTCGTGCGCGTGCACGTGGGTGCCTGATCTGGTGACGTCGTCAGCTTGCTGACAGTTGGGAGCGGTCCCGCCGAACGGCGGGGCCGCTTTCCTTTTACCAGGTACTATGGTTCCTAAGCGTTCCGCCCTCTCAGGGCCGTCATAAAGGAGAAGCGTCATGTCGACGAACCGCCGCGTTTTGCTCAAGCTTTCAGGAGAGGCCTTCGGAGGTGGATCGATTGGTTTGGATCCGAAGGTCGTCCGTAACATTGCTGAGCAGGTTGCGACGGCAGTGCGTAATGGCGTGCAGGTCGCGATCGTCGTGGGCGGCGGTAACTTCTTCCGCGGTGCGCAGCTGGCCCGCGAGGGCCTTGAGCGTTCGCGCGCTGACTACATGGGCATGCTCGGCACAGTGATGAACGCCCTGGCACTTCAGGACTTTATCGACCAGTCGGGTATTCCGGCTCGCGTGCAGACGGCGATCACGATGGCTCAGGTGGCTGAGCCGTACCTCCCGTTGCGAGCGATTCGTCACCTGGAGAAGGGACGCGTCGTTGTCTTCGGTGCCGGTGCGGGCCTGCCGTATTTCTCGACTGACACCGTGTCCGCGCAGCGAGCCCTGGAGATCCACTGCGATGAACTCCTCGTCGCGAAGAACGGTGTGGACGGCGTCTATGACGATGATCCGAACAAGAACCCCGATGCCCATCGCTTCGACACGCTGACGTATTCGGAGGCTCTCCGCCGCGACCTGAAGGTGATTGATGGCTCTGCGCTGGCACTGTGCCGCGAGAATGGGCTGACGACGCGTATCTTCGGCATGGGCGAGGATGGTGCGGTGACCCGCGCGCTGATGGGCGATGAAATCGGTACGCTAGTGACGGCGTGATATAACCTTCACAGACCACTGACTTAAAGGAGCACATAGTGATCGACGATATTCTCCTCGAAGCCGAGGAAAAGATGGACAAGGCCGTGGATGCGGCCAGCCACGAGTTTGCGAACATTCGCACCGGACGCGCGACGTCCTCGATGTTCGAACAGCTCCTGGTTGACCACTACGGCGTCCACGCCGATGCAGCAGCTCGCTAGCTTCCAGATTCCCGAGGCTCGCACGGTTTCTGATTTCTCCTTCGACCGTACCGCGACGCAGGAAATCATCCGTACGCTGCGTGAGTCCGACCTCGGCGTGAACCCGACCGACGACGGCAACGTCGTGCGCGTTGTCCTGCCCGCTCTGACGGAGGAGCGGCGCAAGGAGTACGTCAAGCAGGCCAAGAGCAAGGCCGAGGACGGTCGTGTGTCCGTCCGCGGTGTACGCCGCAAGGCGAAGGACCAGCTCGACCGCCTGAAGAAGGACGGCGAGGCCTCTGAGGATGACGTTGAGCGCGCGGAAAAGTCGCTGGATGCAACGACCAAGGCACACACGGAGCTGATCGATAAGATGCTTGCCGCGAAGGAAAGCGAACTGCTGACGATCTGATGGCGTCAACTGATCGTTCGTTCCTCGCCCGCGTCTTTTCCCCGGGGCCTACTCGTGAGAACCATCCCGCGAGTGGGCTGACGGGGAAAGGCCGGGCGCAACCTTCCGCAGGCAATCACGACTGCGGTCGTGCTGATCGCCGCTGTCGCAGTCCCGCTCTTCACCTCGCTTCCCGCATTCGTTGGTGTTATCGCCTTCGTGTGTCTTATCGGTATTTGGGAGCTTGCCGGCGCGTTTGCGCGCATGGGCATTACGTTGACTGTCACACCGCTGTATGTCGGCGCGATCGGCATGGTGACGTGTGCGTGGTGGCTGGGCACTGAGGGCATGCTGTTCGCCCTGTACATTACGGTCTTCGTGTGCGCTGCGTGGCGTCTCCTTGATCATCGACAGGAATCGCGGATGAGCGACGTCGTGTCCTCGACGTTTGCTGCTGTGTACGTTCCGTTCCTGGCCTCGTTTGTCGTTCTCATGCTCGCTGCATGGCATAACCCGTGGGTGTTCGTTGTCTTCGAGCTCATGGTGATCGCCAACGACACGGGAGGCTGGGCGGCTGGCGTCATGTTTGGCAAGCATCCGATGGCACCCGCACTGTCGCCGAAAAAGTCGTGGGAGGGCTTTGCTGGATCCGAGCTCACCGCGATGGCGGTGGGCTCGGCCGGACTGTGGCTGCTTGGTGCCTCGTGGTGGTGGGGCTGATTGCCGGTATCGCCATCGCCTTCGTGGGAACGATGGGCGACTTGACTGAGTCTCTCGTCAAGCGTGAGGCCGGCCTGAAAGACATGTCGCAGATCCTGCCCGGGCACGGAGGTGTTCTCGACCGAGTGGACGCTCTGCTGATGAGCGCGCCGGTTGCCTACTTTATTTTCGCGTGGGCACTGCCGGGTATTTCTTGGGAGTCTACCCATTGAGCCAAGTAACGAAGCACCCGCACGGGGCGCATGAACGCACGCAGAAAGCACAGGGGCCGGCGGATCCTACGCGTCGCAGCTCACGGCGTGAGGGTGCGGCTGACAGACCAGCCGCCGGAGGGTGCCACACACAGGATGCCAAGCCCGTCCTGTCGTTCACGGCGAAGCGCCGTGAAAGGCGCCGGCGCACCTCGCCGATCTTGATGCGGCTGGTCGCAGCAGGTCCTCAGGACACCACGGCGCTTCTGCGCTGATCAGCTTTCGCGTCATTATTTCACGCACTTTGAGGCTGATCCCGCGATGATGAGCGATGTTCCTGCGGGGATGCGCGATGCGGTGTCGGAAGCACTGTTGCCGACACTCGTGACGAAAGGTGGTCTCCCTGGAGGCTGACGGTGGGCGCACGATCAAGGACCTGTGGCGTCTCTACGACGGCGCGCAGGTGGAATCCGTTCTCATGCGTTATCCGCAGCGCACCGCTGTGTGTCCTCGCAGGCGGGATGCGGCATGGCGTGCCGTTCTGCGCGACGGCAGATGGGCCCTCACTCGTAATCTCCTCGACGGCCGAGATCGTCGATCAGGTGCGCGAAGCCCAGCCCTCGTGCCGCGACGGCAAAGCTAGCGGGTGGACCGACCCACCTGTCGAACGTGGTCTTTGATGGGTATGGGTGAGCCTCTGGCGAACTACAGAGACCGTGATCGGTGCCCTGCATCGCCCTCATTGACCCGGTCCCCGAGGGTTTCGGCATGAGCGCCCGCAATATCACGGTCTCCACGGTCGGCCTCGTGCCTGCGATTAAGAAGCTCGCGGGGGAGGGGATGCCCGTCACTCTCGCCGTATCCCTGCACGCTCCGGACGATGACCTGCGCGACGAGCTGATTCCGATTAACTCGCGTTGGAAGGTTGGCGAGCTTTCTGGACGCTGCGCGGGGGCTACTTCTGGCGACCGGGCGTCGCGTGTCGATCGAGATGCCGCTCATCAAGGGCGACATGAACGACCAGGGAATGGCGCGCACGCTCCTCGCCGATGAGCTCAATAAACGAGGCCATGGCTGGGTGCACGTCAACCCGATCCCCCTGAACCCGACCCCGGGCTCGATTTGGACGGCGTCCACGAAGCACGCCCAGGATACGTTCGTTGAGCGCCTGCGCGACAACGGTATCGCGACCTCTATTCGCGATACGCGCGGTTCCGATATTGATGGTGCGTGTGGCCAGTTGGCCACGGCGGTTGCCGAGGGGTGGAGGCCCGGCGGTGAGGAGCGAGCATGATCACGACCGATTTTTCGCGTACGTTTTTGCGCGAGGGCTACGACATGAGTGAGGTGCGAGCGTTCCTCGCCGATGTGGAGCGCACGATCAGGGGGCAGGTGAGCGAGGCGGACCAGATCGTGACCGCCCAAAAGGCTGAGGAGATCGAGTTTTCCGTTAAGCTCCGCGGTTTCAACATGGACCAGGTGGACGCCGAGATAGAACGCTTAATCGGCGTGTTGAGGGGGCTTGATCGCGAACGCGAGTGGGCGGCACAGCATGAGGATGAGGTCGGCGAGGGAGCGGCGGACGTTCGCGCCGACGAGCCCGCCCCGGCCTCGTCGACCGAAGCGCGCAGCGCCCCCGAAGCGCCCGTGGTTCCTCCCGCAGCTTCACAGGTGCCCACCTCCGATATCCGGCCGATCACCCCAGAGACGCCCCGAGCAGATTCTGGCGACGTGGCGGTGTCCCCACAGCCGCCCGAAGCACAGGTCGCCCACGTGTGGGACGTTGACGCGACACAGGCGGCCACCGATAGCTTCGGCGTTGACCGCATAGTCGATCACCTCGCAGCCGATCCGCCCATCCAGACGGTCGTGGACCAGGTGACCCCCGAGTTTGGCACCCAGGAGGCCGTCGATGAGATTCTTCGTTCCATGACTCAGAGTATAAGGAGCAATGATGACTGAGTTCCCTAGGGTTGGTCTCTTCTCGAAGGGCTACGACTGCGAGCAAGTCGATGCTTTCTTCGAGGATGCCCGACGTGCATACGAGGGCGCTGTTCCCCCGGAGCAGTTCAGCGCGGAGCAGGTTCGTCTGGCGACCTTTGAGCTCAAGAGCCGCGGCTACAACATCGAAGCTGTCGATGGGGCGATGAATCGTCTGGAAGCCGCGTTCGTCAACCGTGACCGTGCCGACTCGGTGGCTGCTGAAGGTGAAGCGGCGTGGTATGACCGCGTGGCGGATCGTGCGACGACGCTGTACCCCCGCCTGCAGCGTCCGCGCGGCGAGCGCTTCTCACACCCGACGTCGGGCCGTGGGTACGCCTGCGAGGAGGTCGATGACCTCCTCGATCGTCTCGCCGCCTACTTTGACGAGGCCGGTGAGCTGACCGCTGATGAGATTCGTACTGCGACTTTCCGGCCGAAGCGCGGCAAGAAAGCGTACGCGGAGGGACCGGTGGATGCCTACCTCGGGCGTGCTGTCGAGATCCTGCTCGCGGTCGACTGATGCTGGGGAGCGTGAAGCATAGCGGTGGTGTTGTTCCCGTTATCCTTTTGGGATCGACGGGGTCGATCGGCACCCAGGCTCGAGAGGTTATTGACGCGCATCCGGGGCGTTTTCGCGTCGTCGGTGTGAGCGCCGGTGGCTCGTCGATTGATGTCCTCGCCGAGCAGATCGTTGCACTTGCCCCCGCGTTTGTGGGTGTTGCACGCGACGTGCGCGAGGAGCTCGACGCCGCTGTGCGCGCCCCTGGTGGCCAGTGCCCACAGGGTGTTCGTGGGCGAGCAGGCGTCGGTCGATGTCGTTCGCGCGTCGGTGGAGCGGGCGCGGGAGGACTATCCAGGCCCTCGTTCCCGTCGTCCTGAACGGAATCACCGGCGGCGTGGGCCTGTCGTCGACCCTTGCAGCGTTGGAAAGCGGGGCACGCCTGGCGCTGGCGAATAAGGAATCGCTGGTTGTTGGTGGTGCCCTCGTGAAGAACGCGATGCGTTTTCCGGGGCAGATTGTCCCGGTGGATTCCGAACATTCTGCGATTGCGCAGGCACTCGCGTCGGGCGTCCACGAGCGTGGCCTAACCTCTCCGGTTGTGTCGGGCCGTTCCGAGGTCGCTGACCTGGTTCTCACCGCCTCGGTGGTCCGTTCCGTGGGCGCACGCGCGAGCAGTTGCGTGGTGTGAGGGCTGAGCAGGCTCTCGCACACCCGACGTGGCAGATGGGTCCCGTCGTGACGATCAACTCCTCGACCCTGATCAATAAGGGCCTGGAACTGATCGAGGCGCACTTGCTCTTCGACGTGGCGCCTGAGCACATCATCGCGACCGTTCATCCGCAGTCCATTGTGCACTCGATGGTGACGTGGTGCGACGGAGCAACGACACTGCAGGCCTCGCCTCCAGATATGCGCCTGCCGATCGCGCTCGGCCTGACCTGGCCTGAGCGTCTGGCGGGCGTGGAGAGTCCCCTGACGTGGGCGGCGGCGTCGCAGTGGACGTTTGAGCCGGTCGACAATGAGACGTTCCCGGCGGTGGACCTGGCGCGCTTTGCCGTCGGCGAGTCTGCGACGCATCCCGCGGTGTTGAATGCTGCCAACGAAGTGCTGGTTGATGCTTTTATTGCGGGGGAGGTCCCGTGGCTCGCGATTGTTGACACTGTGTCGGCGGTCGTGCACGAGCACGAGGGTATTGTGGATCCCTCGTTGGATGACATTGTGGCGCGCAGCGCTGGGCTGATCAGCGCGCACGCGAACTCGTTCGCGCAGGCCAGTGGAAGGATATGTGAGCGTGGGCTCTCTCGTCGGTATCGTTGTTGTTGTTATCGGAATTCTTGCGTCGGTTGCCCTCCACGAGGTGGGGCACATGCTCCCGGCGAAGAAGTTCGGCGTGTTGGTTCCGGACTATTCGGTGGGCTTTGGCCCGGCCCTGTGGAAGAAGAAAGTTGGGGACTCCACCTGCGCGCTGCGCGCTATCCTGCTCGGCGGCTACGTGAAGATCGTCGGCATGTACGCTCCGGCGCGTCCGGGGACGCGACTCGTGGGACGAGGCGGGAAGCCGACCCTCGCTCAGGAGGCGCGCGAGGCCTCGGCTGAGGAGATCCCTGAAGGGCAGGAACATCGCGCGTTCTATCACTTGAGTGCCCCGAAGAAGATCACCGTCATGCTCGGTGGACCGATGATGAACCTGCTTATCTGCTTCGTGCTTTCCGCGATTGCGATGATGGGGATCGGTGCCCCTGACGGCGTCGCGTACGATTGCCGAGGTGCCGACGACGATCACGAGTGCGTCTGGCGAAGTGGCTTCTCCCGCGTACGAGGCCGGGGTTCGCCCCGGGGACACGGTCGTCGCGTGGAACGGGCAGCCCGTCTCGACTTTCGCGGACCTGCAGCGAGCTGTTGGGGCGACTGCGGAGGGCGAGTCTGCTGTCCTGACCGTCGAGCGCGACGGCGGGACCGTCGACCTGACGGTGACTCCCGTCACGGGGGCCCAGGGAGCCCGCATTGTTGGCGTGACCGCCGGGTATGAGTACGTGTCGGCGTCGCTGTCGGACGTTGCCGCCGCCAACTGGCAGATGTTCACGGGCACGGCGTCGGTGGTCGTGCGCCTTCCGCAGGCTGTCTGGCAGGTGGGGCGCTCGATCGTCACGGACGAGAAGCGCGATGCGTCCGGTGTGGTGTCGGTTGTTGGCGTGGGTCGTATGGCCGGCGAGGTGACGGGCGATTCGCAGGCGTTGGGCCTCCAGGATACTCGCCAGGTCGTGGCGGTGCTGCTGAGCCTGCTGGCGTCGTTGAACATGGCGCTGTTCGTCTTCAACATGATTCCGTTGCCGCCCCTGGATGGTGGACATATTGTGGGTGCCCTCTATGAGGGTGCCCGGCGAACGTTCGCTCGCATGCGTGGCGCGCAGGACCCGGGGCCTGCCGATACGGCCCGCCTGGTTCCCTTGACGTGGGCTGTGGGCGGTGTGCTGGTCGTCATGAGTGTCATTTTGATCGTCGCGGACATCGTGAAGCCGGTGTCTCTTGGCTGATAAGCCTTGACAAAGGCGGGCGAGCCCCCCGCCGATGAAAGCGACTCTGACCACGCGTGCGTGGTCCGTGTGGGAAGGATGCGCACAGTGCGCGATAATGAATCGGTGAGTGAAATCAATCTTGGAATGCCCGGCATTGCGGCGTCGCCGTTCCCGCGCAAGCAGACGCGTCGGATCATGGTGGGCGACGTGCCCGTGGGCGGGGGTGCTCCCATCTCCGTTCAGTCCATGACGACGACGAAGACGCACGACATCGGAGCGACGCTCCAGCAGATCGCTGAGCTGACCGCGGCCGGTTGCGACATCGTGCGCGTTGCGTGCCCGACGGATAAGGACGCGGATGCGCTTGCGATCATTGCCCAGCAGTCGCGTATCCCGGTGATCGCCGACATCCACTGCAAGCCGAAGTACGTCTTTCAGGCGATCGAGGCGGGCTGTGGTGCGGTGCGCGTCAACCCTGGCAACATCCGGAAGTTCGACGATCAGGTCAAGGGACATCTGCAAGGCTGCCTCCGATCACGGTGTGTCGCTGCGCATCGGCGTCAACGCCGGTTCTCTGGATCCGCGCCTGCTCAAGAAGTACGGCCGCGCGACGCCCGAGGCTCTGGTTGAGTCCGCGATCTGGGAGGCCTCCCTCTTTGAGGAGAATGACTTCCATGACTTCAAGATCTCGGTGAAGCATCACGATGTGCTGACGATGATTCAGGCCTACCGCATGCTGTCGAGGCGGGGGATTGGCTGCTGCATCTGGGCGTCACCGAGGCGGGTCCGGCTTCCAGGGCACCATTAAGTCTGTTTCCGCTTTCTCGATCCTGCTCGCTGAGGGTATTTGGCGACGATCCGCGTCTCTGTCCGCTCCTCCGGTTGAGAGTGTCAGGTCGGCACGAAGATGCTGGAGTTCGTGGGCCTGCGAGACAAGACCCTGGAGATCGTCTCGTGTCCGTCGTGCGGTCGTGCTCAGGTGGATGTGTGGACGCTCGCGGAGAACGTGACTGAGGGGCTGAAGGACCTGACCGTTCCGCTGCGCGTTGCTGTCATGGGCTGCGTTGTCAACGGGCCGGGCGAGGCCCGAGAGGCAGACCTCGGCGTTGCTTCCGGCAACGGTAAGGGACAGATTTTCATTCGAGGCGAGGTTGTGAGACCGTGCCGGAGGACTCAGATCGTCGAGACTCTCATCCGTCGCGCGAATGCCCTTGCCGAGGAGCTCGGGCTCGAACCGGGTTCCGGTAGCGTCGAGGTTGCCCCCATCACTGCCCCGGAGGTCAAGCTGCCGGGCATTGACTTCTGAGCGTTCGCAAGGAGTATCACATGCGTTTTTCGTACTCTCGCGTGCCTGTCACTCGTTGCGGGTGCTTGCGCTGTGGCGGCTACGGGCTTCCGCGGCGCATCGGCCTGACAGCGTCTCAGGCGGACGTGTCGCTGCCCGGTGACCTGGTTCTTCCCGGCGCGAACGTGGTCGTTGATCGCGGCATCGCGATCGACGCGCCGGCGTCCACTGTCTGGGATGTACTCGGTCATGTTTTCGAGCCTGAGGACGAGTCCACGGTCATCGATATCGAGGACGAGGATCATATCCTGATGCGCGTCGCACCGCCTGGCGCCCCCGGAGGCCGAGGCCTCGGGCACGTGTGTGATCGCTCTGCTGCCCTTTGTCTCCGTCGCGTACGTTGCTGCACATTCGTGAGCGCCGCGTGGCGCAAGGCCGTGAGCGCGCGCTCGCGTGGGCGGGAGTCACCGCAGAGTCCCTGTCGTCGCTGTCCATGCTGCGTGATTTGCGCGATGCGTGCGTTGGTGGGCTTGTTGATGCCTGATTAGTCTCGTTCCGACCTTTCGGTTGGACAGATATCCCCGTTGGTGTTGTAGTATCGCCAGGCACGCAACGCCAACGGGGATCTGCTTTTGTCGAAGGGGGACGCAATGGTCGCCAACTCCACCGCTCTGATCGCACTCGTGGGACTCGCTATCGCTCTGTCCGGGCGTGGGCGTGGTTCGGTATCGGCGCGAGCGCGCGCCGTGTCTCCGTGCGTCTGGAGCTTGGCGGTGGCAACGGCTGGCGAAATGGGGCGGTCGTGAGCCGCTGATGCCATTGCTGTCCGTTCTGTGGTTCCTGACTGCCGATCTGATGGGCTCGTGAGCTCGCGGACTCGACACTCTTGGTTCCTCGGCCTTGTGATTGGTGTTCTTGCCCTGATGGCGGCGGTCGCTGTTCAGGGCTCTTTACTTCGGTGGCCTGCCCGAGGGCATAGCCGGGGTGGATGGCACGCCGTTACTACGCGTCGCACCCGGGTGCCCGTGAGCGCGAGCTCGGCACCCGCGCCGCGATCTGAGTGCTGGCACTGCCTCGATGAGGGGCTACACGGCTGTGCCGGTGGCCCTCAAAGGCTTTGCGCCGTACCTTGGAGCATGCTTCGACTCTCGACCTTTCTTCCTGCGAACCCTGGTGCGAAGACCCGGCTGACGCCGAGGTTAACCCGCATGCTTTCTGGTGCGTGCGGTTATATCCGCCGTTGCGCCCCTGGCATTTACACGTGGCTGCCCCTCGGCTTGCTGTGCACGCTGCGCAAGATCGAGGACATCGTCCGCGAAGAGATGGATGCGATGGGCGCGCAGGAGGTCCATTTCCCGGGCCTGATCCCTGCAGACCCCTAGCAAGGCAAACGAACCGCTGGGAAGAGTACGGTCCGACGCTGTTCAAGCTCAACGACCGCAAGGGCGGCGACCACCCTGTTGGCCCCCACGCACGAGGAGATGTTCACTCTTCTCGTGAAAGACATGTACTCGCGCAAGGGCGATCTGCCTGCGACGCTGTACCAGATCCAGACAAAGTATCGCGATGAGGCCCGTCCGCGCGCGAGGTCTGATTCGTGGCCGTGAGTTCGTGATGAAGGACGCCTACTCCTTCGACATTGACGACGAGGGGCTGAACGCTTTCCTACCAGGCCGAGCGTGACACCTACGAGCGCATCTTCCAGCGCCTGGGCCCGCTGCCGTACGTCATCGTTTCCGCGATGAGTGGTGCGATGGGCGGCCCGCGCTCTGAAGAGTTCCTGCACCCTCTCCGATCGGCGAGGATACGTCTCGTGGCGTCCCCGGGTGGCTACGCCGCCAACGCGGAGGCCGTGACGACCCCCGTTCCTGACGTTCAGGATGCGTCCGGCGTTCCAGCTCCGGTTGAGGTGCCGACTCCCGACGCGCCGACGATCGAGGCGCTTGTGGACCTGCTCAACGAGCGCCACCCGCGAGGACCGTCCCTGGAGCGCGGCAGACACGCTGAAGAACGTCGTCGTGACGCTGACGCACCCGGATGGCGAGCGCGAGCTCCCTCGTCGTGGGCGTGCCCGGTGACCGCGACGTTGATAGTGAAGCGTCTCGAGGCTTCGTTGCTCCCGCCGAGGTTGAGATGGCCTCGACTCGACTTTGGGCCGCACTGAGCTGGTGCGGCTACATCGGCCCCACGGTGCTTGGCCTCAACTCGCCCAAGCGTGTCGTGGACGAGGAGGGCAACGTCTCCGGTTCTGTGCGCTACCTGGTTGACCCGCGCGTCTCCGAGGGGACCGCCTGGGTGACCGGCGCGAACGCCGAGCAGCGCGCGCATCCTGAACTCTGGTCATCGGGCCGCGACTTCACGGCTGACGGCACGATCGAGGCCGCTGAGGTGCGCGAGGGGCGACCTGGCTCCTGATGGTTCGGGCCCCTCCACCTTGAGCGTGGTATCGAGATCGGCTACATATCTTTCCAGCTGGGGCGCAAGTACGCCAAGGCCTTGAGCCTGACCGTGCTCGACGAGAACGGCAAGACCAGGTCGTCACGATGGGTCTCGTACGGCATCGGCGTCACTCGCGTGATGGCTGCTCTGGCCGAGGCCAACTGCGACGAGAAGGGTCTGAGCTGGCCTGCCCAGATCGCGCCTTTGACGTGCACGTCCTGGCGACCGGCAAGGTGACGAGGGTCTTCGACATCGCGAGTCTCTCGTGGCGAGCAGCCTGACGCCGCCGGCCTGACGTCCTCGTCGACGATCGCCGTAAGGTGAGCGCTGGCGAAGTTCAAGGACTACGAGCTCGTGGGCGTGCCCTTCGGCCTGGTCGTCGGACGTTCGCCGGCCGACGGCGAGGTGGAGATCGCGTGCGCGCCACCGGCGAGACCATCAAATCGTCCCTGTCGACGAAGCCGTCACCGCCTGCACGAGCTCCGCGCCGCGGCCCCTGAAGGGGAGTGACATGGCTATTCGTCCCATCCGCATTATCGGCGACCCGGTCCTGCGTACCGTGCAGACCCGATCACGAGATCACCGAATATGAAGGCCCCTCGTCGAGGATCTTCTCGAAGGCGTCGATATGGACGGTCGCGCCGGTCTGGCTGCCAACCAGATTGGCGTCAGCCTGCGTACGTTCTCCTGGAACATCGATTGGCGAGATCGGCTGTGCTGAATCCCCCGCACTGTTGCTCTGAGCGAGGACGAGTACCAGGACGGCGACGAGGGCTGCCTGTCGGTTCCCGAGCTCTGGTATCCGACCGAGCGCGCCTGCGCACGCGCGCTGCGAGGGCGCACCGACCTGACGGCAGAAGGTTGTCGTCGAGGTGAGGAGCTGATGGCTCGCTGCATTCAGCATGAGGTGACCATCTCGACGGTCACATTTACACTGATCGCCTGGATCGCGCGACCCGCAAGAAGGCGCGCTGCGAGACATTCGCAACGCGGGTTTCTAAGCATCGAGCGTTGTCGTGGTGGACGCGCCGGGGAATGGAATGCATTCTGGCGTTCGACTATCCTGTAATCACATCGTGTGCGCTGTTAAGGCGCAGATCATTGCGACCTCGGCTGTTTAGGCGTGAGGGAGACGATCCCGTGACAAAGCCAACAGGAGGAACAATGAGAGGGTCATACACCCGCGGTGTACTTTTCGCACTCAACACCGCCCGCTCTGCGCCCGCACATCGAGTGGGCGCTGGGTACCGCGCTCGGCAGGAGGTCCACCCAGTGGTCGGATCAAGAGGCGCCGGGCATGGTTCATGCGAGTTCTCGTGGGTCGGACCGGTTGGCTCGGGCGCCCGTTTGGCGTCCGCTCTGCGCGGTTGGGAGCACCTGCGCTACGAGGTGACGGAGGAAGCCACCGCCTCGAGCGACGGCGGACGCTGGTGTCACACGCCTTCCTGGGTATTTTCCCACCACAGATGGACACGGTCGGCAACGTCGTCGTGCCTGAGGATCGTGTATCGCGCGGCCCTGGAGTCTGCCGACCACGTACGAGGAGCTGCGCGAGGGCCTCGACCTGGCCCCGGCCAGGCGTGGGACGATGAGCTTGAGTCCTTCCGCCATGCGGGGTGCCGCGCGCCCCCGTGCGCTGGCTGAATAACCGTCGGCTGATGGGCTCCATCGCCGACCTGTTGCGCACCAGCTGCGCGCAGGCTTAGCGCAGCTGGTCGATCCCGATGCGTCTGACGACGCGCCCGGCGCGGCCCCGGCCTCGTCGGAGAGCAGAGTTGACACCGCGCAGAGACCGAGCCCGCGAGGCCGCGATGGAGGCTGTGCTCGACGAGGTGGAGCTGACCTCGCCGACGCTCGCGGGGAGCTCACGTTGCGTGGCGACCTGACATGGATGATGTCTCCCTCACGCCGTCGTCGGCGGCGTCGAGCGCGAGGCCGCGTGGTTTCGCGGATGCTGCGATCGAGGAATGGGTGACGCTGGCAGACCTGCTTGACGCGTATCACTGACGCCGTGTCCAATCACCTAGCGAAAAGAGCTGATTACGGGAGTCCAACGACTTCTCAATGTTCGTAAAAGTGCCGGGAATTTCGGGCCTACAGGGCTCACCATGGAGCGCATCGGCTGAAGGAAACGGCCGAGGACGACGGAAGGAACAGCGTCGACCCGCACCGAAGAAGATCTGCTTGACCGCGAAGTACCCGACGACGCGTACTGCATTCATACGTTGCGCGCCATCGAGAACTATCAGATCTCGCGCACGATCAATGAGGCGCCTGAGCTGATCCGCGCTTGCCCAGGGTGAAGAAGGCGTGCGATGGCGAACATGCAGCTCAAGGCGATGAAGTCATCAGCGCCGAGGGCGATCATCGCCGCGCGCGACGAGATCATCGAAAACGGCCGCGGCTGACCAGTTCCCTCGTCGACCAGTTCCAGGGGCGGTGCCGGCACCTCCCGTCAACATGAACGCGAATGAGGTCATCGCGAACCTGGCACTGGAGATCCTCGGTGAGGACAAGGGGCCGCTACGACATCATCAACCCCAATGCACCACGTCAACCGCTCGCAGTCGACGAACGACGCCTGACGGCCTTCCCGTATTGCGCTGTGGCGCGGGGCGGAATCGCTTGCGCAAGGCTATCGATGAGCTTGCCGATGCTTTCGATGAGAAGGGCCAGGTTCCGCCACATCCTATTATATATATATATATATC